>Ga0213875_10000328_pt1 | contig 45144 bp, 37 predicted proteins | sample BarmaccomBMRX_R8_FD_160105 | JGI IMG/M metagenome (GOLD analysis project Ga0213875, IMG submission 160105) | Root-associated microbial communities from Barbacenia macrantha in rupestrian grasslands, the National Park of Serra do Cipo, Brazil - RX_R8 | ecosystem: Host-associated > Plants > Roots...
TTACGCCGTGGCGCGTGGCGTGCAGCAGGTGTTGCAGCGTTATAAAGACCTACAAGACATCATTGCCATCTTAGGTATTGATGAATTGAGCGATGAAGACAAACTGACCGTGGCCCGTGCGCGTAAGCTGCAAATGTTCCTCTCGCAGCCGTTCTTCGTGGCTGAAGTCTTTACCTCTATCCCCGGCCAATACGTGCCTGTGAAAGAGACCGTGCGTGGCTTCAAGGAAATCCTGGATGGACTGCACGATGATCTCCCCGAACAAGCGTTCTATCTGGTCGGCACCATTGACCAGGCGGTCGAGAAAGCGAAAACGTTGAAATAAGTAGGTAGTAGGTGGTAGATGGCATACGGGATGTATTCCTGCTATCTACCACCTACCATCTACCACCTACTAAGATGGCTGGATTATTTAACTTACAAATTGTGACACCGGAACGTGAAATTTTTAATGGCCCGGTGGAGATGGTTGCACTGCCGGGTTCGGATGGCTCTTTTGGTGTCATGCGTAATCACGCCCCTCTCATTGCGTCTCTGGATGCAGGCCAGGTAACAATCACTGATGACCAGGGCCAGGATATGTTTATGGCCATCGGTGGCGGCTTTTTTCAGGTTTCGGATAATCAGGCGATGGTCTTAGCTGATTCCGCTGAAGACCGCGCTGAAATTGATGTCGCGCGGGCACAGGAAGCCGAGCAACGAGCGCGGGCACGGTTGGCGGGTCAAATGGGCGCAGAGTATGAGTTGCAGCGGGAGCGGGCGGAAAGTGCCCTCAAACGTGCCCAAGCGCGTCTCCGTGTCGCTGCGGGTCGCTGATTTGGCTAAGTTATTGCTAAAGAAGCTATAACCTGTTGATTAATAAGATTTATTAAAACTTTATAAAAATTTAGGGTAACTACGGGTGAACTAGAGGTTTTTGTCTTATACTAAGGGCAACTAATTTTCACCCGCATTTTATAGGCTTTACGAAGGTAGTTCCACCCAAGCCACAAATGCGCAGCAACAGTCGCAGCATACATCGCAGCAAGATTAGTAGCAGCATGGCATTGTCGGCACAGTCGTTGAGCGCAGCAGCCGTTCTCATCAACCGCCGCTCTGTCGCACGACTACCGTAGAATGGGGGACTTCGAGTGGAAGCTTTGAATTCAATGAGAGATAACGCACCACGACTTGGTACGAGCGCAACGGCTGAGTCCATAACATCCAAACACACGCCACACGCTTTTTCTAATTCACATGACAGCCGGGTCGGAGATGAACGCATTGTTGTTTTAGGTGGTGTTCCCTTACGCGGCGAAGTCGAAGTTTCTGGCTCTAAAAATTCTTCTCTGCCGATTCTGGCCGCCTCGCTCCTCGCTTCTAAGGGCCAGTGCATCCTGCACAACGTACCGCACATCGCCGATGTCGGTACCATGTGCGAGATGTTACAGGCTTTAGGCGCGTCCGTGCAACGCGAGGGGCATACGGTCATCATTGATGCCGAAAACCTACAGTCTCACAGCGCACCCACTGAGTTGGTCCGTAAAATGCGGGCCAGTTTTTATGTGGCCGCTCCCCTACTCGCTCGCTTACATCGTGCCGAAGTTCCGCTCCCTGGGGGCTGTGTCTTAGGGCCGCGTCCCGTTAACTATCACATTGACGCCTTCCAGAAAATGGGAGCCGTGACGACTGTAGAGCGCGGAGCCATGAACGCCGTTGCGGAACACTGGCATGGCGCGAGCATTTATTTAGAGCCAAAAAACTCTTCTGTGGGTGCCACCGTGAATATCATGATGGCGGCTTGTCTGGCGACTGGCACCACCACTATCGAAAACGCGGCGCGCGAACCGGAAGTGGTCAATCTGGCCGAATATTTGAAAAAGATGGGTGGCAAGATTCGCGGCGCGGGCACAGCCACCATCACTATTCAAGGCGTTAAAGAGCTGCACGGCACGGAACACACCATCTATAATGACCGCATTGAAGCGGGCACGTACCTAACAGCGGCGGGCATTACTGGCGGCGACGTGACGGTGCATGGCCTGCCTCCAGTTCATCTTTCGGTTTACATAGATAAGTTGCAAGAAGCGGGTATTGAAATCACACATGGCGACCGCTGGATTCGTGCCGCTACTGTACAGCCTTTACGAGCCACAGATGTCGCCACCGCGCCTTTTCCTGGTTTCGCCACGGACTTGCAGGCACCATTCCTTACTATGATGTGCCTTGCAGAAGGCCGTTCGGCCATTGAAGAGAATGTTTTCGATGTGCGCTTCAATTATGCCGCCGAACTGCTGCGCATGGGGGCCGATATTACACTCACCGAAAACACAGCGATTGTGCGCGGCGTGTCCAAGTTGAGTGGTGCCGAGGTGCAGGCGACGGACTTACGCGCGGGGGCCGCTCTGGTTCTTGCAGGATTAGGGGCCGAAGGCCGCACTGAAGTCACCAAGGTCGAGTATATTGATCGTGGCTATGAACATTTCGTGGATAAGCTACGCTCCCTCGACGGACAGGTCGTGCGCCAGACAAAGTCGGGAAACAAAAAATAGCCCCTGGACGCAAGTCGTTTTGTTGAGAGCCATGTGCCTAGCTGTGGCTAAGTCGAATTTCATTTAGCAACTTGATTTATAGAATGGTCATTCTAACATGCTCGGTATAGCGCGAGACATCGGTATTGATCTTGGTACTGCCAACGTCCTGATTTACCAGCGGGGACGCGGCATCGTTTTGCGCGAGCCGACTGTTGTCGCTATCAATAAAAACACCAAAATCCTCAAAGCCGCAGGCGAAGAAGCACGGCAGATGTTGGGCCGCACTCCCGGCTCTATTATCGCCATGCAGCCTATCCGCGACGGCGTGATTGCCGATTACACCGTCACCGAACAAATGCTGGCGCACTTTATCAACAAGGTCGTCGGTAAACGCTTCCTCTTCAAGCCCCGCGTTATTATCTGTGTGCCTTCCGGCGTGACCAGTGTCGAGCGTCGGGCGGTTTTGGATGCGGCCCGCTCCGCTGGGGCTAAAGAAGCTTATCCCATCGAAGAGCCAATGGCGGCGGCTATTGGCGCGGGACTCAACATCAGCGACCCCGAAGGCAACATGGTAGTTGATATTGGCGGCGGCACCACCGATGTGGCTGTAATCTCGCTTGGTGGCATTGTGCGCTCAGAAAGTGTGCGCGTCGGGGGCCACAAATTGGATGAAGCTATTCATCGTTATGTCAAGCGGGAATACAACCTTATCATTGGCGAGCGCACGGCGGAAGAGATCAAAATGTCCATTGGCTCGGCCTTTCCAATGGAAGAAGAGATGTCAATGGAAGTTAAAGGCCGTGACATGGTGACGGGGATGCCCAAAACGGTCATGGTCACGTCGCGGGCGATTCGGGAAGCACTGGCCGAACCGATAAACCAGATTGTAGCTCGCACCCGCTCCGTGTTGGAACAAACGCCACCGGAACTGGCCTCGGACATCGTTTCACATGGTATCTGGCTCACCGGAGGCGGCGCGATGCTGCGGGGGTTAGATCAACTGCTCATGCAAGAGACAGGTATTCCGGTGCATATCGCAGAAGACCCCTTATCCTGCGTAGCCATTGGCGCAGGACAAGCCTTAGACCAGATAGACATGCTCTCGGAAACGCACTTTGATTACGCGGGCATGGAAGCATAATTGTCGGCGAGATGTTAAGGTTGCACATCACCAGGATTAAGGCCGCCATCAATTTGGACGATTTGCCACTGCCCGTCCCGCTTCTCCCAGTGCAGGGTAAAATCGCCGCGTTGACTTTGCACGGGAGACCCTTCTTCGCTCTGGGTGTTAAAGATGAAATGGCCGGAGGACTTGGCTGTATCGCCTTGGACTTGCGTGTGCAATCCAGTCACATTCAGTTCCACATGACGCCATTGCAGAAAAAGTCCACCCATGTTCGATTTAAGTTCGCTGCGCGACATGCCACCATAGGTGAACCCCTTGGCAAGATATTTAACCGCGCCCCCTGAACTGCGATGGTTGACAGCGGTGCGAATTTCCTCGATCTGGGCGTCTATTTGCTCCTGATCGGAGAGCGGCGGGTGCATGGCACGCCAGGCCAGGAAGCCGCCGATGAGGAAGAGGACACAACCGAGCCAGAGCACAAGTTTGCGCGGATTCTTAAACATTTATCACCAGGAGTTTGACAGGTAGTTTAACGAAGGCTACACTCAGGCCGCTATGAAATATAGACGCATTCTCTTAAAGATTTCCGGCGAAGCATTAGCCGGGCCAGCAGGTTTCGGATTAGACGGTAGTGTGCTGAACCGCATTGCCGGGGAAATTAAAGAAGTCCATGAAGCTGGTATCCAGCTTGGCATCGTGTGTGGTGGCGGCAACTTCTTTCGCGGTATGAAAGCCGCTGTGGAACAGGGCATGGATCGCGCTATGGCCGACTATATGGGCATGTTAGCGACCGTGCAAAACGCCGTTGCCTTGCAGGATTACTTAGAACGCGCTGGCGTCATCACCCGCGTCCAGTCGGCCATTGAGATGAAAGAGGTGGCTGAACCCTTCATCGCCCGTCGCGCCCAACGCCACCTTGAAAAGGGCCGTGTGGTTATCTTCGCGGCAGGCACCGGTAATCCATTCTTTACTACTGATACCGCCGCCGTCTTACGCGCTGCCCAGATTGACGCCGAGGCCATTTTCAAAGCGACCGATGTGGATGGCGTCTTCGACCGTGATCCCCAAAAGTTCACCGATGCGGTGCGGTATGAATCATTAAGCTACCTGCAAGTCTTGGATCGCGGCCTCAAGGTTTTAGACTCCACCGCTGTGTCGCTCTCGATGGATAACAACATTCCTATCGTTGTTTTTAACATGGAAGTGCCTGGTAACATTCGCCGTGTAGCCTTAGGCGAAAATGTAGGCACCACGGTTAGTAATCAAGCTGCTTGATTTTATTTAGCAGGAGAGCAGGAAAAGAGGAGACCAGGAGATTATGAGGATTTCTTTCTCTTGGGCTATTTCTCTTCTTCCTGCTTTCCCTTATCCCTGCTTTCCTGCTAAATAAACCTAAGTCATAGAAGCGAACAAAAGCCTCCTGACTCTTTATGAGCCAGAAGGCTTTTTCTTTGCTAATCAAGCTAAACGCTTATGGCAATTGCATTTCCAGCCACTTCACATTCCAGTTGCCGATATAAACGTTCTGGTGGCTACCGCTGGAGTTGTTATCAATCTGGTAGGCAGGAACTATATTGGCGGCAGTGCCATCGGTCGTGGCGGCGTAATCTTCGTTGATGGTGAAGGTCGTGCCATCTGAAACGAAGGTGGTGTAGTAAACCCGGCCATTTTTGAAAGTGCCATTTAAGGTGAGGGGGTGCCAGGTATTGGCGGCAAGATTTTGCACGAAGTTATAAGGAGTCCCACTCAGTTTGTTATCGCGCCACTTGCCATTATCTGCTCCCCACACACGCCAGCGATAGCCGTTGCCATCCTTGTTGGGTAGCCATTGCAACGCCGCCTGCTCACGCAACGAACCCGTGTATTTGTTAAGCGGAAACTCATAAGCCTGGGCAATGGGCGAGGTGCTGGGAGTGGGAAAGAATTTCCAGTAGAGCGTGTACACAAAGTCGGTATTGGCTACGAGTGGCAGCCTCTGGAAATAGTACGCGTTTGTGTAGGCATCGGACGAGGTGATCTGAAAATCGAACACATTGCTGTCGCCCGCGGGGATGGAAGTATCGGTAACATGCGTTTTGCTGGGGCTGATGGCGTTACCCGGCGGTTCGGTATACAGCGACCAGGCCGTTAATGGATCATCATCTAAGTTATTGTGCGCTCCGCCTTCCAGATAGTTAAAGTTATCCACCACCGTGCTGGTCGCAACGCCTGCCCCACTGGCATAAACCTTGTGCTGAAGTTGGAAGATCACATTTAAGGCGACAGTGAAAGGATTGGAGAGGGTAGTCACTGGCGTCCAGTTTTGCGCATCGGGTGAGGTTTCATAGTAAATCGTGCCACTCGCCTCTCGATAGGCCAGGTAACGATCAGTCGCCGGATTATAAGCAGCCGAGCCGACCCAATGGTAGGTGCCATTGAGGTAATAGCCACAGACAATGTTCGTGCCGCCAGTCTGGTCGTCTAACTTCATCTCCAGCGAATTCGTCCCTGCGGAAATCAAGGCATTAAAGAAGAAGACGCTCTTGCCTCCGACGCCACTATGCGAGACCACCTGGATGGACTGGCGGGAGCCAGTCAAAGCATAGCTGCTCAGACTCGTAGCAGTCGGTTGCGCAATGGTGTTGGCTGGAAGGCTTAACGTCAAATGACCTGAGCTTATAGTCGCGCTACCACTGCCTGAGACTAAACTCCAGTTCGTGGAGCTATCGAACTTGTCATAAAGTCGTGCAGCGGCGGAGGTCGGACTAAGGACTGTCGCTACAGTCACTCCGATAATCATGCTGGCAGTTGCCAGGGTTCGCCAAGACCTCATTGATTCCTCCTATTGGGAAACCTCTAAACACATCTGGATTTTAACCGCTTGAATCCCTCGCCAATGCACCCAGAGGAACTCAAGAGTTGCAGTTGTATGAACTATTTCCGATAAGATGCGACAAGAATAGCCTAGCGTCGGCCCGGCAGTAATATCTAAATAGGCGCACCTCCTGTAGAATGCGTTAAAGAGAGTAAGAGATTGTAGTGTTGTGACACGATCACAACACGCGGCTAATCATCAGTGTATTCATGTTCTGCTGTGACCTGGCCCTGCGGCGTGATAGTGACCAAAGTCCAGCCTTCTTTCTGCTTACCTTTGGGGATGCCCCAGGAAACGGGAGGCGTGGTGATACAGACCGTCTCACCCAATTGGTTTTGCAAGGGCCGATGCAGATGGCCCGTTAATACCGCAGTAACCTTACCGCGTTTGATTAGGTCTAAGAGCCTCTGTCGTGGCGCGGGTTCGATGTTCCAATATCCCCCACCCGCTTCATCGGCGGTCTTAAGAAATGGCGGATAGTGCATCAAGAGTACAGTCGGCAGAGTCGCAGGCTGTCCCAATTCTTTTTCCAGAAAATCCCACTGTTGCGCTTCCTGGGGCAAGCCGCTCCCTAAAAGGGAAGAATTAACAGCAATAACCCGGAGATGTGGTTGCTTGGACACATAAAATGAAGGGCCAAAGACGGCCTCATACTGTGCCAGCCGCTTCGCGGTGATGCCGCCTTCTTTACCGGGGATTATCTTGTCGCCGACATCATGATTGCCTGGCACCACCAGGCTTGGCACTTGGAAGCCTTGAATCTGAGTTTTGAAATCCGAAAATTGCTCCGCTAAACCGCCATCGGTTAGGTCTCCTGCAATCAACACGAGGTCGGGATGCGCCGCATTCACAGATGCTATCACTTTGTCTAACCGCCCCTTAAAGAGGGGTTTGTCTTCTTTGGTGCTGCGCGTGGTATGCGTATCAGAGAGTAACGCGATGTGGATGGTCGTGGAATTAATGGTTGGGGTGTTAGGCGCTACTGTCGTACCATCAGCGCGGGCGGCGATGGCTCCGGCCAGCAAAGGTAGGAGCAACGCTACCGCTCCTATCCATTTTGAGCTATTTGGCTTCATATTTGGTTGTGCCCCCACAGATCGTTATCGTTGCTGATAATTTTGTCGCGTGTAGACCACTTTACATGCCCGTCCAAGAAGAGCAGATTGGCACCACCTAAATGTCGGTAATCAATAAGACCCGTGTTTTTGGAGTACGCATAGCAACCTGCCGACAAGCCATGTGCGGCTAAAGGATCACTGATGCGAAGATAACCAGCCTGAAATGAGCTACAGCCCGCATTGCGGGCCGGGGAGCCTGTTGTGGCATCTTCCGAATCGGCGACGAAAAGCAACTCACTGGTGCGGGTAAAAGCGGGCAGTGGCAGCGGCTTGGTGGCGGCACTGGCACTATTTAAGACATGGAAATTCGCACCGTAAGTTGAACTGTTGGCGGAAGGGACGCCCATATCTTGGGCAAAGGATGGACAATACCAGAGGCCCCGCAGCTTAACATAGGGATCAAGCAGATTAGGCCAGTAATATCCTACGCCATTAATTGTATAAGAATACTGGGGCAGATGGTCATCGTAGTCTTGCGTATACTGCACAAAAGCCAGTCCAAGCTGTTTCAGGTTACTGCCGCACGAAGCCTTGCGCGCGTTCTCCCTTGCCCGGCTGAACACGGGAAATAAAATGGCTGCCAAAATTGCGATTATGGCAATGACCACAAGAAGTTCGATCAAGGTAAAACCTTGAGTTCTTCTAGGTGACCTACTGCTTGCACGGTGTCTAAACATATTTTCTCCTTTAAAGTGCTTTCCGTTCAATCTGTGGGAGACTTGGGTCACTACTGTCAGGCACGAGGACTTGCTGCATAAGTTGGCCAGTTCCTGCCAATAAGACCTATATTTTCACTACTCGGATAGTATAAGTATACCCACATTAAAAAAAGATTAAACATAATCCAGAAAAATTAACGTAAATTTAATTATTAAGCCTTGTAGTTAATAAACCTATCCCCCATTTCTGGGTTGGTAGAAAATAAAAATGCCAAATAATGGTACAGAGGAACACTTATTTTGAAAAGGAGTAAAGCTAACTGATACGAGGAAAAATTAAGGATAGGAGCCTATTTCATCTTCAAAGAGAGGGGTTATCTCGGTGACAGCCGGGACGCTTTCGCCACGCCGTTGACGATCTATACATTCGCGGCACAGTTTGATAATGGCGCTAACATCGTAACCCAATCGCTTCGCGGGAACAATGCTGGGAGTTAACCACGGAAAGTTAGCATGAGCGACTACGTCCATCTCCTGGGGCACGCGCACCCCCGCTGCGACCAACCCTCCTGTGGCAGACTCAACCAGGTTATCATCGGTAATGACAAGCGCATCGGGGCGTTCGTTTTGGCCAGGATGCATCATCAGATGGACGCAGTTACGAGCCAGGGCCGGGGCTTCCAATCCGATACCCTGGAGCCAGTAAATGTGCGATGTTAAGTGGCGAGCGGCAATCTCCTGCAATATAAAATCGTGGCGCACCTGAGCTATGTGAGGAGGGGTTATGAAGGCTACGCGCTTGCGACCACGGGCCACGACATAATCGAGGGCCTTGCAGATGAGGGTATCCGTATGAATAGTCAGAGCTGGCCAGCCGGGTTGAGGTTTACTTTTAACGGTCATGCGCGGCAGGTTAGACTCGCGCAAAACGGGTATATCTGGCACTTCACTCTGAGTTGCCACATAGATAACGCCAGCCAAGCGATGTTCGCGCACCTCACGCTCTAAATCATGATAATCCTCAGTATCGGTGTGTCCATCTATGCCATAGAAGGTGAAAAATCGGCAAGGGTGCGATTTCTCTAACTTACTGGCTTCATTGGATAAGGCAGTCCAGAACCGTAGCCAGCTTTCGTCGCCAGTTGGTTTCTTCTGAAAGGCTAAAGCGTAGCGATACAAATGAGGCGGATTCGGTACGACAAAAGAGCCTTTGCGGCGCGTGGCATCCACAAATCCATCTTCAATCAGCAGATTCATCGCCCGTTGCAAAGTCACTTTACTAACGTTGAAGGTCTCTTCCAACTCGTCCCGTTGCGGCAACTGACTTCCGGGAGCGAACTTGCCGCTGGCAATCTGCCCCCGCAATTCATTAGCGATCCAACTGTATTTATCCGAACCTCGATTCGTTTCTGGCGTGCTCATACTAATAAGTATACCTTAAAATCGAAAAGGTTAAACATAATAGTAAGGTTTTAGCCTGGAGTTAGAAGTTCTGCGGCTGCCTGTTTATTGATAACCCGACCTGTTTATTGATAACCCGACTTGATGTCGCTGCAAAACACGCTTTATAGAGAACGGAGGAAGCTTAGCACTGCTTGGTTAAACGCCGTCGGGTGTTCTAAGTTAGAAAGATGCCCGGCTTCATGAATCGTGATGAGCCATGCGCCTGTGATACCTTTTTGCAGGGTTTGCGCCATTGCCACGGGAGTGAGGGCATCCTCACTGCCAACGATGACCAGAGTTGGAACTTTGATTTCACTTAACCACACGCGCGCGTCGGGCCGATCTCGCAAGGCGCGAAGCGCATTGGCAATACCAGTGGGGGTTTGGGCTGCGCCCATTGTTACCACTTCTTCCATGATTAATGGTTGCTTCTCGCGCGTTGCAGCCGTCAGGAGATTGGGGGCCATTTGCTCCGCCACAGCCAAGGCCCCTTTAGATTCGGCTAGCTGAATCATTTCATCCCGTTTGGCCTTACCTTCTGCGGTATCCGGTTCGGCTCTGGTATCGGCCAGAATCAAGGCCCGCAAGCGCTGGGGATATTTGCGCGCCAAGGCTAAGGCCACGTAGCCACCCATTGACAAGCCAGCTAACGCTACAGGCTCCTGTATATTTAAGGCATCCAACAAAGCGACAATATCATCCGCCATTTGCTCAATAGAAGGGGTGCCTTCAAAAGCCGAGGTGCCACCAAAACCGCGTAAATCCGGCGCAAGCACGCGGTATTCCTTGCTGATGGCATCTATCTGAGGTTGCCACATAGCGCGGCAGAGCGGAAAGGCGTGGAGCAAAACGACTGGACTCCCCTGCCCGACATCTTCATATTTTATGGTCAATGCAGCCGATATTTTCGCTTCCATATAACCTCCTGCACCAAACATCGCTATCAGCAGTTTTAAGGTTCTTTGACAAGAATGCAAACACCATAGCCGGGAATGCTTATTGAGCCGTGATAAGTCTCGCCTGTCAGCAAATCTCTGTACTTCTCATCGGGTAAATTGACCGTCTTGGTTTCGGTACTGTGGTTTAAGATATACAACAGCGTCTCACCCTGCGGTGAGACTCGTGGCATAACCTCGACTTCTGCCGGTATATCGGACAAGGCCGAATGAATATCTTGGCGTTCGCAAATAGCCTGTAAGAAAGCCTGCAACGCTTCTGGATTGAGTGCTGTGGCGATATAATAAGCCTCGCCCTGACCGAATGAATTCACCGTGACAGCAGGTTCACCAGCATAAAAATCTTCGCCATACGTTGCGAGGATCGTGGCACCTTCGGCATGGATGCGATCACACAACAGATGGCAAGAGTGCGTTCCCGTCAACGTTTCATAGGGTGCATCAAAGACAACCTGATTGGTTTGTTGCGGCGTTAGGGCATCTATCTCTTCGGCCCAGATACCCAGCAATTTGCGCAGTGGCCCCGGATAGCCACCCAGATAAACTAAATCAGTCTCATCCACGATACCGCTAAAGAAGGTGGTCAGGAATGTGCCGCCCCGTTGGGTGAACTCTTCTAATTTTTCGGCAATGCCCGGCTTGACCATATAGAGAACGGGAGCAATAACCAAATCGTAATGCGATAAATCGGCCTCTGGCGAGACAATGTCAGTCGGAATGTGCAGGTTGTGTAACGCCGTAAAGAAAGCCTGGCACTGCGGCACATATTTTAAATCAATGGTGGGGCCAGCCGAATATTCGAGTGCCCACCAATTTTCCCAGTCGAACAGGATTGCCACCCGCGCCGCCACCCGCCCACCTATGGTTCGCGTCCCTAAGCTTTCCAACTCGCGCCCTAAAGCCGCGACTTCTTGAAACACACGGGGCTGGCTGGTGCCGACATGCTCTACTACCGCGCCATGAAACTTTTCTATCGCGCCCCGTGAACGCCGCCATTGAAAGTACATGACGGTATCAGCCCCATGTGCCATCGCCTGATACGACCATAGACGCATCACGCCAGGCCGTTTGAGGGCGTTATATGGCTGCCAATTCTGCTGCGAGGGCGTTTGCTCCATCAGCATAAAGGGCTGCCCTTCTTTTAAGCCGCGCATGAGGGAGTGGGCAAAGGCGATTTCGGCGGGCGCGGCACCTTTGCGGGGGTAAGAATCCCAGGATACAATGTCCATCTCCCGCGCCCAGCGGTGATAATCCAAGGGCTTGAAAGCGCCCATAAGATTCGTGGTGATAGGTATATCCGGTGTCACTTCGCGCAGCACTGTCGCTTCCGCTTTGAAGCAATCAAGGATGCTCTGTGACTGAAAGCGGTCATAATCAACCAGCATCCCTTGGAGGATGGTTTGGCCATTAGTTGTCGGTGTCTCAATCTGCGACCAATCGGTATAAGTGTGGCCCCAGAAGGCGGTGTACCAACGGCGATTCACTTCTTCGAGCGTGCCGTAGCGAGCTTGCAACCACTGCTGAAAAGCTTCCGCGCACAGGTCACAATAACAGTAGTTGCCATATTCATTGGAAATGTGCCAGACCGTCAGGGCTGGATGCTGGGCATAACGCTCCGCCAGACGCCGCGCTAAGGCCGTGGATAAACGCCGGAAGTTCGGCGAATGCGGACAGAAGGTATGGCGTCCGCCATGCTTGCGTCGCTGCCCGTTGCGTTCTACGCGCAACACGTCTGGATATTTCTGCTCCACCCACGCCGGAACTGAGGCCGTTGCGGTCGCCAGGCAAGCGGAGATGCCCCCGGTGTGTAAATTGTCAAGCAGGTGATTCAGCCATTCAAAGCGATAGGTGTCTTCGTCCGGTTGCAGATGCACCCAGCCAAAGACCGGCACAGTTGCCACATTGACGTGGGCTTCCTGCATCAAGGATACATCTTCATCCCAGACCGCTTCGGGCCATTGTTCGGGATTATAATCGCCGCCATGTAAGATGCGCGAGAAAAATGGTTCTGATTTCATGATGGGTTTATCTTGATGGGACGCTAACTCTGTTCGCTAATTTCATGCGCTATTTAAACGCTATAAAGAAAATAGCGTAAGTTTGCGCTGCGCAGCATGGCGTAACGAAGTTTCGCGTTCCATTATAAGACTCTAATAGTTATAAGACAGCTCCCTGCTCGCGCAATTTACTGCGTAGTTGCGAGCCTTTGATGTCACGCGGCAACAGATTCTTGCTGGCGCATTGAGCCGCCGCCAATCCTGCGGCTTGCCCCATCGCAAAGCAGGTGGGGGTTAAGCGCGTTGAAGCATGGCCCTCATGGGTGGCGGAGATGCACCGTCCAGCGACTATCACATTATCAAGTCCCTGTAGTAGCAGACAGCGGAAAGGGATTTCGTAATAGTCATCCGGTGCTTCGGATGTAATCAGACCAGCTCCCGTAGGGGCATGAATATCTACTGGATACGCCGAGCGTGCAATAGCATCTTCAAACTTGCTGCCGTTGACGACATCATTTTGATTGATGACATAGTCACCGAGGATGCGTCGTGTCTCACGCACGCCGATCTGTGTGGGAATCATGGAAATATAAGAGTCTTCAAAGCCAGCAATATTGCCCTTCATCCAATCGGCAATCGCCGTCACCTGACGCCGCCCTTCAATTTCGGCGGCAGTTAAATCAAAGGCATCCGCGCCATCTAATTGCGTCACGCGGCTGGTGTTGACATAGCATTCATCAGGTCGCACACCGCTAAAAAACAAAAGACGGTCACGCGGCACATTTAATTTTTCATTGACTTTACGCCACTCCGAAAAATAGCCACTGACTGCCGTTAACGGTTCGCCCCGCTTCAACTCATGGAACATCGTCTCGTGATGGAATTCGTCGGGGTTATCCAGGATATAACGACGTATTGGCTCCCATTGGACACCGCTCAAGCGAAAGTTCATGGTGAGGGGCTGGGTGATGAGTTGTCCGTCTTTGCGTTGCTCTTGCATCGGTGCGCCAGCACGCATAGCAATATCGGCATCGCCAGTGGCATCAATAAAAAATTTAGCAGGAATAAGCTGGCTGCCACTCTTATTCACCACACGCACTGCGGTTACGATGCCGTTGGTGGTCTGAACATCGGTAATGAAGGTGTGCAACATCAAATCCGCACCGCTTTCCACCAACATCCGCAACATCACCTGCTTGGTCAGGTCAGGGTCAAAGGGTGTCAGGCTATAAACAAAGCCGATGCTATCGCGCACATGCCCAATCGCGCCACCAATAGCCTGTAAGCGATCCACCAACTCCTGCCCTAACCCGGCGAGGACTTGCTCACCGTGTTTGTTATGAAACGACAGCCAGGGATGTACCATCGCCGCCGTCGAGCTACCACCAGGAAAACCATAACGCTCAATAACCAGCGTTTTCGCGCCATTGCGGGCCGCGCTGACCGCCGCCATCGTCCCGGTTGGGCCGCCACCGCAGACGACGACATCATATTGATCTAAAGTTGTAGGAGAAGCAGAAGCCACGCCAGAAGTATACATACTTAAGCCAGTCGTCAGGCTGATTTGCACCAACTGAATTAATCGTGTAAGCTAAACGGCATACATTGTGTAACCAACACTTTTATAGAAAGCTTAAATTCATGAAATCATTAGGTGAGACTCTCCGTGATGCCAGAATAGAAAAAAATATATCTTTACGCGCTCTAGCTGGCCAGATGGAAATAACACCATCTTATTTGAGCGATATTGAGAATGACCGACGTGTTCCAGCCGAAGATGTTTTGAGGACTCTCGCTAGCAATTTAGAAATAGAATTTGAAGATTTAATGGCATTGGCTGGGAGATTTGGGGAAAAAGCAGAACGGTATATGAAGAGTCAGCCTACTGCTGTGAAACTGTTTAGACGTATTTCGGAAGCTAATCTTGGCGAAGAGCAGTTACGTGAGATGATAAACGAGGTTAAGAAAAGAAATGAGCAGAAAGGAGAATAAGTGTTACCAGCACCATATATTCCTGAAGATCAAATTGAAAAGCTTATAGAGGATGAGTTAGAAAGGTCAGGTCTGAAGCCTCCCATCTTAAACCCAGTTTTGAACCTTGCCCAATTTATAGAGAGGCACCTTATGACCACCTTGGATGAATATGCAGAGTTACCCCAAGAAGTTATGGGTGAGGTATGCTTTGAATTTAACAAGAAACCACATATCAGCATAAATCGGGATTTGACAGAAAATGCTGATAATGGCGATTCGTTAGGTGTCTTAGGGAGGTTAAGAGCTACAATTGCCCATGAAGCCGGACACGTAATTCTACATAAATCCCTATTCTCTTTTGATGAAAAAGATCAAGTCTCACTGTTTAGTGGTGATCTGGAAAAAGATGTTCGTTGTTTTCACCGTTGCCTTAAACGAGATCTCCACCGCACGAGTGGTTCAATAGAAAGAGTCGAGATTCAGGCTAACATTGCTATGGCCGCGCTGTTGATGCCAAAATCACTCTTCATACCTCTGGCAAAACCTCTTCTTAAGAATGCTCAAAGGCATGGGGCATCTCACCCCAATTGCAAGCAAGCAGATGACATGGTTCATAAATTAGCCCAAGAATTCAGGGTATCACATCAAGCAGCACGCATTCGCCTTCAAAAACTTCAACTGCTACCTGGGCCACACTCATTAGAGATGTGGAAATAAAAAATTTTACCCCATGTGTTGACAAGTCGGCGAACGCGGCGTATAATGTGAACAGAGGAAGAAAAGGAGGCGATAAATTTAAGTTCCTTAGAATCGAGAAGTAGTAATCAGTTGTAAAATGTTGCACCACACGCCGTATATGAAACGCAGGTATAACAACACTATACAAATTGACTAGGAGACAAATTCAAATGGCAACTGAGATTAAGTGTATTAACAAGAGTGACCGGGCTAATCCCCATGAGCGCATTACGCACATTGGTGGTATGGAGAATGGTAGCCGTTGGCGAATGACTCAGTCCGAAGGAATAACTGTAACAGAGACCGCAAAGGCACGCGGCCAAGTTGCTTTTGTAGTTCGACGTGGCGGGTACTGCGTTAACGTAATCGTAGCTACCCACAATGGCAACAAGTATTTGAAGACCGAACCTGATGGGGTGCAGCCAGATAATCTGTTAGCTTTGCCGGAATGCCCTCGATATTAGATCGGAGTAGGCAAAAACAAAGAGCACACTGCATGAGTGTGCTCTTTGTTTTTGCGAATGGAGGCGCAGAGAATTGAACTCTGGTCCGCAAAGTGAACGACAACAGTATCTACAGGTTTAGTTGTGTTTTAGTTTAGGTACACGTCCCCGACACAACGACGGGAAAACGGGCACCGAGTCCGCATTTATGCCGTTACCGAAGTCGGGGCGAACGAACCGCTCTGGTAACATCCGTCTAAAGTGATACTCAATGCAGCCCGACGGACAAAATTGCAAAGAGCATGGTTGCTAATTAAGCAGCCAGAGCCAGGGGAGCCTGGTAAGTGTTGGCAATTGTGTTTTTGCCCCGTTTTACGAGTCTGAGCAACTCGACCTGCAACCGTTGCTTTCAGGCTCCACGTCGAAACCTGTCGCCCCCAGTTGTCTGATGTTAAAGACGTTCTCTATTGTAGCAAGTTCCTGAAGGAAACGGAATACAGGATGCAGGAAACAGAATATAAATAATCATCAGCTAAGCTGATCGCCTCCTGGCACGGAGGGCTTCCCATCCGATGGTTGCATACAGCAGTAAAATTGGCATGTTGGCGTCTCTAAAACGGGGGGAACCCCAAAAAATTAACGCCATCAACACCGTAGCCAGCAAGGTGCTATGGACAGCCCACCAGGGCATCGTGCAGTAACGGCGATGCCGCCAACAATGGATGAAGCCCACAATATAAAGCAGCAAGAATGGGGTGTAGCCGACAACTTGCAGAAAGACGTATTTCTTGTTGCCGGATTCTACATCGGGCAACCACAGACGAAGGAATTTATAAAAGCACAGCAGCGGCATAGAGGCCAAATTTTGGCGCACCCACGCAAAGCCAAGTTTCCACTCCATCTTATCATGTGCTACTTCGTCTGGTGTCGCTACAATGGCACTGCGCCCAGGAAGTTCTGTCGTGGAGATCCAACTGCCCAAATGAGGCAATTCTTTAAGCACCCGCGTATTGTTGGCTCCATAAAACGTTGAGCCGCCGTTCGTTGCCACCAGCGCCAGCTTATGATACACCGCGTAATTGCGAGCTGTCCAGGGTAAAACAACCATTAAGAATGACACTGTGAAAAGGATTCCGGCTGCCAAGACAGAACCCTTAGAGCTTCTGGCGGGTGCGCCGATCTTTAATGCTGGATGCGCCGCCGAATGCGGCATGATCTTGGTCTGCTGACGCCGTTGATGCAGGGTGAGCAGTCCCAGCAGTATAGGCAACAACAAAAGTGTAAAAGGTCGCGTCAGGGTGCCCCAACCCAGCGTCAGGCCACACAGGATTAACAGTTTGGACGATGGCTTTTTGAGGTAGCGAATGAAGAACCACAACCCTAACGCCATGCAGGGAATAAAGAGGTTTTCTGAGGCGAAGACCGTTGCATTATAAACACCGGGGAGGTAAACCACCGCCAGAGTTGTAGACAGGAGAGCTTGTCGTGCACTAAAGAGTTCACGGGCTAACAAATAAGTGAGCAGGCAACTAAGAGTCCCTAAGAGGCAGAAGGAGAGATAGGCCAGCACATAATTCTCCCCGGCGATAGCATAGATGATGGCTAAGAACAAGGGAAAACCGGGGGCACGAAATGCCGTGGGATGACCTACTGAGTGGGGAGAAATGGTCGGAGAATGCCCCCAAGTATACCCGAGCCCATGTGCGACTTGAAGCGCCAGCATATTAAATTCTATGCCATCCGCGCCCATTTCATCACCTGGCCCCGCATGGATGTCCCGCAAGGCCAGCACCGCACTAAAGCGAATTAAGAAGGCTACCAAAAGTAGCCATGTCAGTGTGGCTTTACGGCGAGAATACAGCGTACGCATTTTGTGTGGATTGTAGGATCGGTGAGGCCGGGGGCAAACCGAGAGTGAAGTCGCATCAAACAGAATACGGAAATTGCCGTTGGCAGATGCTGTTGAGTCTCTTAGATACGAGTTGTCTGTGAGACTCTTGGCGATTGATGTTACGCCGCTGCACTCTCTTTGAGTCGCTCTTGGTAGTTACGCTGATAATATTGCTGGTACTCCGCATCGGACTTGAGGGGACGCCACCATGCCTCATGCTCACGATACCACTTCACTGTCGCGGCCATGTTCACTTCAAAGTCGTGTGATGGCTGCCAGCCTAAGGCTTTGATCTTGTCACAGTTGAGAGCGTAACGACGATCATGACCGGGCCGGTCAGCAATGCGCCGTATGAGGGACTCTGGCTTATCTAAAAGGCGCAAGATGGTTTGGGTAATCTCGCGGTTGTTGCGCTCGTTGCCGCCCCCCACGTTATAGGCTTCGCCTGGCTCGCCTTTTTCCGCCGCTAAAAGGATGCCCCGGCAGTGGTCTTCGACAAAAAGCCAGTCGCGGCATTGGAGGCCATCGCCATACATCGGCAGGGCCAGATCATCTAGGGCATTGGTGACAAAAAGCGGCAACAGCTTTTCGGGATACTGGTAAGGGCCAAAGGTATTGGAACCGCGTGTGGTGATGATCGGCATGTCATGCGAGACAAAATAAGAGCGCGCGATCAGTTCGCCCCCCGCCTTAGAAGCCGAATAGGGAGAACGTGGCTCCAAGGGGTCGGTTTCGAGGCTATAACCTTCTGGCACATGGCCGTAGACTTCATCAGTGCTCACTTGCAGGAAACGCTTGATGCCGCGTCGTTTGGCTTCTTCCAGCAGCACATAAACGCCATAGACATCGGTTTGCACAAAGGCACCGGCATGTTCCGGGTCGCCCATCAGCGAGCGGTCAACATGCGATTCAGCCGCGAAGTTAAAGACCATCGTGCAGTCTTCCATTGCCTGGGCCACGGCTTTAGCGTCACAAATATCGCCCTGCACAAAGCGGAAGCGGGAATCATCCTGCACTTCGGCTAAATTCTCCAGCCGTCCGGCATAGGTGAGCTTATCAATGACAGTGACCTGCCACTCCGGGCGCTCGCGCAGCACAACGCGCACAAAGTTGCTGCCGATAAACCCTGCACCGCCAGTAACTAATATCTTTTCCATAGCTCTTCCGTTGATGGCTTATCCTTTAGGTATCTGTTGTATATCTGTAAATAGCTTAGCAAAATTACCGCTGCCCTGCCCTATCGCGCCCAGATACAGCGGAGGGCCGACTCATTTGACGCACGGGCATAATACTCCTATAATCCCTAAGACAAAGACACTTACTATGCACGAAATCTTAACAGCCCATTGCCGTGAAGCCGCCACTTTAGTGGCACGAGTAGAAACTTATTTGCCAACCATCGAGGCTATTGCAGAAGAAATAGTAAACTGCCTGCGCAATGGCGGCAAGCTGTTGACCTGCGGCAATGGCGGCTCAGCGGCGGAAGCGCAGCACTTTGCGGAAGAACTGGTGGGTCGCTACAAGCGCGAACGCCGCTCTTTGCCTGCGGTTTCCCTGGTGGCTGATGGGACGCTACTCACCTGCATCGTAAATGACTACGGAGCCGACGAAATCTTTGCGCGGCAGGTAGATGGCCTGGGCTGCTCCGGTGATGTATTAGTTGGCCTCTCCACCAGTGGCAACAGCGAAAATGTGCGTCGCGCGATGGAAAGAGCCAGGGCGCGAGGTCTCAAAACGGTGGCCTTATTAGGACGTGATGGTGGATTAACGGCTGGCTTAGCCGATTACGAGATTATTGTGGAGTCGGGCACTTCGGCGCGCATTCAAGAAGTGCATCTGCTCTTCATCCACTTGTTCTGTGAAGCTATTGATGAAGCGTTTGCTTAAAAGACAAGCCGGGGCTATAAAAGCCCCGGCAGGGAGACTAAAGCCGACCGTCCTTTGGACGGTACACGCATTAAAACGCTATCCTTGTGCGTCCAGAGGACGCTTGGCCAACGGCCTTCCTGCCGGGTCTTTTATAGCCCCGGCTTATATACCTCAGCTTCCACCCGCTGTTTCTTTAATATTCTGCACCGCCCGACTGACATTGCCGCCAGACGCATCTAAAGCGCGTTGTGCTGTTTCCTCATCTACCGATACTAACCGCATCACGAGCCGTTGTGCGCGATCTACCAACTTGCCGCAGGTCGGCTTCAGGTTTGTCATCAAATTGCCCTCAACACGGCCAATGCGCAGCATGACGCCAGTTGAGATCATGTTCAGCACCAATTTCTGCGCCGTGCCAGCTTTCATGCGTGTGGAGCCAGCAACGGCTTCCGGGCCAACTACTGGAGCGATGAGAACATCACAGTAGGGCTTGATAGCAGCATCGGGATTGACGGTGATGCCGCCCGTAAAAGCACCCGCCTCACGGGCATATTGCAATGCGCCAATGACATAAGGAGTCCGGCCCGAAGCAGCGATGCCAATCACGGCATCTGCCGCGCTTAAATCTCGCTCACGTAACGCGGTAGCGCCATCTTCCAGCACGTCTTCCGCCCCTTCTTGTGAGACGAACATCGCTTGAGGGCCACCCGCGATAATGCCTTGCACCAATTCTGGCGGCGTGCCAAAGGTTGGCGGGCATTCGCTGGCATCTACCACACCCAGACGACCGGACGTGCCCGCACCAATATAAAAGAGACGACCATCCTGTTCTAAAATACGCTGCGCCACCGCATCCACCACCGCCGCCACTTCATCTAAGACGAGACGCACGGCCAGAGCAACTTTCTGGTCTTCGTCATTGATGAGTTCTAGAGCTTCACGGGTGGGCAAACGTGATAGGTCAGCCGTTTGAGCATTAACCGCTTCAGTGGGAAGATGAGCTAAACTAGTCATGCAATGGAGTATAGCCAAGTCGCACGCGGCTGTTATCTGCCTTCGACTGTAATGATTTTCCCTTTGCCATTCTTTATGTCGAACGCGGTAGGGTTACTGGCAATGCACTGGGTGAGGTAGTGACTAACACCGCCATAGCCGCATAAGAACTCGTATTCTCCGTCTGGTAAATCAAAAGTTAGTTTGGTTTGCCGGGTCTGTTGCGGTTGTAACATAAAATGTTCTGGCAAGGTTTGGCCTTTGTCCATGCTCCAATACGGTCGTCCATTTTCATCGTCAGCACTTTGCCGAACTGCCCCACGGCCCGGCATTTCGACCCGCTGGCCTTTAAGCCACCCCCACTGCGGCGAGTCATTCCAGAAAGTCTGGTCTGTACATAAAGCAAATGATGGCCCATCAGATGAGCTAAATCTGGCAAACTTGCTGACTCGTTGCGTTAATAATGTTGGCGCAAGATCGTGGCTGTTAATCTCCAGTTCTTGTTGGCCTGTATTAACTATCTCAATGATAACACTTGGCTTTTCTCCATTCTTGAAAGCCGGAATTGTCTTGAGTTTCAGTCCTGGCTTATTCAGCCAATCTGGATTTGCAGGAGCCGACCCCATATAGACAAACTTACGGATCAGGGCGTCGCCGGGATTACGGGGCTGAAGTACGTCGGTGGCGTTTATTTGTATTGCCTGATTGCTATACGGGCGAAGTTGGCTTTTAACCTGCTCGGCAATATACATGAGAAAAACGCCATTGTATAAAGTGCAGCCATCCCATCTATCGAACACAACCACTCCATAATACGTGCCTGGGCCTAACAGACCACCATAGCTAACGCTTGAATTTAGAACTATTAAAAGGAAGAGGGAGAAAACTTTGTTAAACAGTTTCATAGTCATTCCTTTCGTATGCTACACAAGAAGCACTACATCTTCTCGATAGTTTCAATGCCCAGCAGGTTTAAGCCTTGCTTTAATACATTAGCAGTGAGTTCACATAAAGCCAACCGTGAAGAGCGTAATGGTTCTTCACTTTTGACCACCGGGCAAGCATCGTAAAAGGCCGTGAACTTTTGCGCTAATTCAAAGAGATAATCGGTAATGGCATTGAGCCGGTAATCGGACAAAGCTGTTTCAATAGCCAATGGAAACCGCAAGATAAATTTTGCCAGTTCTAATTCAGCCGGTTGCTCCAAATGCAGCGTTTCTAATTGTTGCACATCAGCCGCTATGCCTTCGGCTTGGGCACGGCGGAAGATGGAACGAATCCGCACATAAGCATATTCCAGATAAACGGCACTATTACCGGATAAGGCCAGAGATTTATCCCACGAAAAGATATAATCGGATGTGCGACTGGGTGCCAGGTCTGCATACTTGAGTGCTCCCAGGCCAATCACTCGCGCAATTTCCTGTTGCTTCTGAGCTTCTAAATCTGGATTCTTTTGACGCACGATCTCTAACGCACGTCGCTCCGCTTCTGCCATTAGGTCTTTCAGCTTAATAGCTTCTCCACTGCGCGAGCGAATGGGCTTGCCGTCATCGCCTAAAATAGTACCAAAGGTAATATGTCGCAATATTACATCTTTAAAACCCCAACGATGCGTAACGTTAAACAACTCTTGAAAGTGCAGGCTTTGACGAGCATCAACCACATAAATAATTTCATCAGGCTGCCATCGTTCCATACGATACTGCACGGTGGCTAAATCCGTTGTACTGTAAAGCGACGCGCCATCCTTCTTTTGAATAACCATGATCTTGTCACCAAGGTTCGCAGGTTCTTCAAAGCGGATAATGATGGCTCCTTCACTCTCGGTTGCGATACCGCGTTGGAGCAAGTCTTGCACAACTCCGGCTAATCTATCGTTATAGAAGCTTTCTCCTAAAGTCTCGTCACAATGGATGTCAAGCAAATCATAGATACGGTCGAACTCCACCTGGGATACGGCCCGGAGATGTTGCCAGATAGCCCGATTCTCAGGATCGCCTGCTTGCAGCTTGGCCGTTTCAAGGCGGGCCTCTTCTTGAATCTCTTTGTTCTGTTTTGATTCAGCCTCGACCAAGCGATAGAGCCGATCCATTTCATCTAAGGGGTCTCGCTGAAAGTTGGCTTCATCGCGATATTTCTTCCACCCAATGATAACTTTGCCGAAGCCGGTGCCCCAATCGCCGATGTGGTTGTCACTAATGACTGTATGCCCGGCGAAACGCAATAGCCTGGCAATGGCATCCCCAATAAACGTGGTGCGAATGTGGCCAATGTGCAACGACTTCGCAACATTGGGCGAAGGATAATCTACGATAACAGTCCGCTTATGATCCGTCTGTGGCACCCCAACGCGTGGGTCAGCTAAAGCTTGTGCCGCCATGCGCTGGATGAACTCACGTTTCAAGCGAAAGTTGATAAAACCAGGGCCAGCGATTTCTGGTGGCTCGCTGATGCCTGCGACATCAAGTTGAGCTACTATATTTTGTGCGAGCGCACGAGGATTGGTACGCTGCGCCTTAGCTAATGGCAATGCCCCATTGAACTGATAATCGCCAAATTGCGGATTGGCACACGGCACCACTTGCAGCACATCCGCTGCTACTTCCGATGAGGCACCTGCTAAAACGCTTTGTAAAGCGGTATTAACTTTTTCTTGTAATTGCTGTTGAACCGTTTGCATCATCATAATTTTGAGTTTTGAATGTTGAATTATGAGTTAGCTTACCTCCATTCAACACTCAAAACTCAGAACTCAAAATTGTCGTTAAATTACCACGCCTGGGCAAAGGAGGCGATTTCATCGCGCATGGTTTTTTCAATGCGCTTGGCTTCAGTCTCCGTTTTGGCCTCGCAGATCACGCGCACAAAAGGCTCGGTGCCCGAAGGTCGGATATGTGCCCAACTGGTAGTTTCGCCTTCGCGGGGCCACTCGAATTTCATGCCGTCGCGCTCGTCTATGCGGGCCGTCTTTTCTTTCGATTTAAGCCATGTCAGCAGCGTGCCCATCTTTTCCTTGGGGAAGTCCACCGTGCTCTTAATAATATGATAGTGTGGTAGTGAACGAGCAAGCTCCGCCGAAGTCTGGCCACTCGTCGCCAAAAATTCGAGGGTCAGGGCTAAGGCCGCTATGCCATCACGCCCATACTGAATATCGGGGATGATAACACCGCCATTGCCTTCGCCACCAATCACCGCGCCCACTTCTTTCATGCGCGAGCTAACGTTGATGTCACCCACCGGGGCACGATGCACCTGGCAGTCATATTGATGAGCGACCGTTTCCACTGCCATTGTGGTGCTGAGATTCGTCACCACCGGGCCTTGCTTGCGATTCTTGAGCACATGCGCCACGGCCCACACCAGGGAATAATCTTCACCGATAGGCTCCCCCTGATTTGTCACCATAGCGACCCGATCCGCATCGGCATCGTGCGCAAAGCCAATGTCCGCGCCGTGTTCCCACACCGCATCGCTCAGTTGCACGAGGTTCTCATTCAGCGGCTCCGGGTTGTGGGGAAAGATGCCAGAGAGGTCGCAATTAATCTTCGCCACCGAGCAGCCGAGGGCATCCAGCACAAGCGGCGAAATGGCGCTGCCCGCACCACAGCAGCCATCGAGCACCACATGAAAATGCTTCGACTTAATCAGGTCTACATTGACAAAACCTAAAATGCGATCCACATGGCGTTGCGTGGCCTCGTTATCCATTTCGACTGTGCCCATTTGATCCCAGTTGCCATAAGCAAAGTTCTTGGCGTTGTAAATGTCAATCACCTGGGTGCCCATTGCTTTATCGAGGTACATGCCGTTGGGCTGGAAGAACTTGAGGGCATTCCACTCCACCGGGTTATGCGAGGCGGTGATGCAAATCGCGCCATCAGCCTGGTGATAGGGAATCGCTAATTGTAGTGTGGGCGTGGCCACAATACCCAGATCAATAACGCGACAGCCGCTGCCGATAAGTCCTGCTAAAACCGCGTGCCGCATCATTTCTCCCGATGGGCGGGTGTCACGAGCTAAAAGCACAACGGGTTTAGCAATATCTTTACTTTTGAGCCAGGCTGCGTAAGCCTGCACAAAATCTAAAGCGTTGCCGGGCGAGAGCGCCGAACCAATAATGCCCCGAATACCCGACACGCTAATCATTAAAGCGGATGCATGGGATTGACTCACAATAATTTCTCCAAATGAACCATCACAGTTTAACTCAGTCTGTAATTACCTGTTTTCTCTTAGTGTTCCGTCTCACGCGCCCTGGCACAAGGGAGAACTCTTTATCACTGAAATTTTTGAACAATAACCCTATCCTGCCGTCATAGTAATTACACAAGCAGTAACAGATAGTGTTCTGTTGCTGTGAAGCAATTTTAACAAGTGAACGGGGTTGGAGAACCATGAGAAAAATCACAAAGCACACCGCCTTTCTGAAGCCTTTCGCTACTCTTGCTGCCATGAGCGCCGTCACCGTTGCCCCACTCATCGGAGGCAGCCAGGTGGCGCAAGCCGACCCGCCAAATCATGCTCCGGCCTACGGTTGGCGTGGGGATAACAATGACGATTATGATTACCGCAATGGAGATGACCGCGACCGCGATTATCCCTATAATGGCGGAGATGGTCGAGGCAACTCTGATCGAGATGGTTATGTTTATGGCGAGCGCAGCACTTTGCGTGGTACTGTCACCCGCGATCTCAAAGGCGATTACTTCGAGTTACGCGCCGATAATGGTCAAGTCTTCCGCGTCTTAGCCCGCAATGGTGAGCCGACTCGCTTAACGGCTAATGATCGAGTGCAACTATCTGGTTACTTCGACAACAATCTCTTTGTGGCCGATAACATCAACTTTCTGCGCGATTATGGTAACAATGGCAACTGGAATAATGGCTTGAGCCGGAAGGTCAACTTCCCCGGACGCGTTGTTGCTATCCGTTCTTACACCCGCTTGGTGGTGCGGGGTGATAACGGGCATGACTATGATGTCGAGATCAGCAAGGGCCTGAGTTCATCTATTCGCGTTGGTGACCGTGTGCGAGTTGCTGGTCGTGGCGAGGGTAACTGGGTGCAGGCTAACAGCGTGAAACGATAAGCTTAACTTTTTGTTTAGACAACTACATCCTCCCACGGGGCAGGTCGCTGCATAATGCAGCGACCTGCCTTTTGTTTTGCTATTGTTTTGCCTACGTTAGCTCAACCAACTCGGTATCAATGTGGGCCGCAATATCCTGCCAATCCTCAGCTTCCAGCCAGCCTCGACGCTCGCTCTCCTGGAATGCGCTTTTAGCTGCCAGCAATGCGGCGCGACGGGCTTTACTCGCCTGTTCCTCTTGGAGCACATCATGCTGTGGGTAGAGCGTTTGCATCGTTTCCTGTAATTGGTTAAGACGCTCCTGATAGTGCCGCAGCAGCGACTCGACGGTGGTGTTAGGGTAGCTATCTTGCTCCTTTAATTTGTCTAATTCTGCTATGGCCGCTTCGCAAGCCACAATTTCCCCAGCTAATCGGCGCTGCTCATCAGACACTTTATTTGCGGTCTGGGCCAGTCCTAATTGTCTCAATAACGCGCCAACAGTCAACCCTTGCAACAGTAAGGAAGCCAACACTACCCCGAAGGTGCAAGCCACCAGAATATCTCGATAGGGAAAGTTCTGATCTAAGCCCAGCACCAAAGCCATCGAAAGCGCCCCGCGCAAGCCACCCCACACCATAATGTGCTGCCAGGATAGGGGAATCTCACGACCCGGTTCTGTATTCATTCGATTGACCAGCCAGGACAGTGGATAAATGGCAGTCCGCCCCACTAAGACAATAATAATGGCTAAGAGAACCGCGCCAATTTTATCCGCCCATTGCACATACGAAACTTCAATGCCAATCAGCAAAAAAACAATGGAATTAACTACGAAGGAGGCGTATTCCCAGAAACTGCGCACGGCTAACCGTGTCCCCGGTGACATCGAATTTGGCATCCCGTAATTGCCAACGACCAGCCCGGCAGCCACCACCGCAATCACACCGGAGACATGCAGTGCTTCAGCCCCCAAATAAGCTCCGAATGCGACAACTGAGGTCAGAGTAATTTCCAGGAGGTGATCGTCCAGTGCGCAATGCACTCGTGAAGCGATCATGCCAATAGTAACCCCTAAGAGTGCGCCGCCAATCACCAGTTGGCAGAACTGGAGAATACTTCCCACAGGCGAAATGCCCTGCCCCATTCCCAGGGCCAGCATCACTGTAAAGAGAACGACTGCGACACCATCATTAAAGAGACTTTCTGCTTCTACCAGCAGAGTTAAACGCCTGCCTGCTCCCAGACGCTTAAAAATAGCGATAACCGAGATGGGGTCGGTCGCAGAAATGAGCGCACCGAAGAGCAGCCCCGTCGTCAAAGGCCAGTGCAGTAATCCGGCGGCCAGACTCCCCGCAATGAAAGTGGACAGAATTGTGCCGCCAAAAGTGTAGACAGTGATGGCTTTCCAGTTTCGCCGGAGGTGAACCAGCGGCAGTTGAATGGCCGACTCAAAGAGGAGCGGCGGCAGGAAGACGGAAAAAAGCAACTTCGGGTCGAGGTGGGTGTGTGGCAGCAGATGGGGGATGCCTACAATGAGGCCCGTCATCACAAGGGCTAATGCATAGGGAACTTGAACGCGACGCGCCACCAGCGCCACTAAAAAGGCGATCAGTATGAGCCAGAAATATTGTGTTGAAGTTAAAGCGTCATGACTCATGATTGTCAGTTGCAGTTACTCAAATTCTTTTACTCATCAGATCATCGGTTTGTTGTAATATCTCTTTAAATTTTAACCAGGATCATCTACAGTAGGAGCAGCAACAACCGGGATATAAATAGCAGAAGGCTCCCTTCATTGAAGGGAGCCTTCTGCTCAAGTTAAATTTAAAGTGGTTTACCGAACTACTGGACGGGGGCCAGCGATTGCTTTGTAAACGCCAATGACGATGCAAGCGCCAATCACGCCAAACAGCAGTTGAGTAAATCCAAAACCCGCTCCGCGTGCTGCGAAACCCAGCATGTTGGCTATAAAGCCACCAACGAATGCGCCCAGTAAACCTGCTACAATGTTCGCAATTGCACCCATCTGCGCATCGGTCTTCATGATCATGGAAGCGATCCAACCAATGAACGCTCCAGCCAGAATTGTGATAATCATTGTCAGTCACTCTCCTAAAAATTTAGGCGTCCCTTTTGATAAGAGATCGTCATGGTACAGGTATCGCAACTTGCGTGCCAATCGAGAGTTGGCACAGCATTTGAGCTATGAAGTGCGGGTAGATGTGAACTCGAATTCCATCTGAGTTTAGAGAAGGACAGTAAGAAAATGAGACCTAATGGTTCCAGCCGGACACCTTTCGATAACGACCTTGTAACCGATCCCGGAGCGCCGAAAGACACTCAACCTTTGCCAGCACAATCAGGACCAAGCGCACAACCGCTACGTCCCAGCCGTTTGCTGCCACCCCAACCAGGAAATACGCCCACACCAATGGCTGGAGCGACTCATAATGCGCCTGGCTCGCTCCCTAACATTGGGTCAGTCCCTCCGAACGTGCCGACAGGCGTGCCTAATGACACCTCGCGGTTATCTCTTAAGCGCACTCCACTTAGCACCATCATTGGATTTTCAATGGCGGGAGGAGCCTTGGCGGTACTTCTCATCTCCGCGTTCATCAGTCGCGCTGTGCATCGCACTTTAACCGTTGCCGATCATCCAGCAAATGGAGCCAATCCGAGTACTGTCACCATGCCCCCCTCAAATCCGGCCCCAATTCCGGCAACCGGTGCGACGAACCCACAGGGAACAGATACAACAGATACAAGTGTGGCGATGCCGGATAACCGAGCGTCTGCTACGAGTGATAATGACACAGCGCCCACGGTGACAACAAAGGTTAAGAAATCTGCCCACACTCACAAAAACGTTAGTCCATCTCAAAGCACACCCAGTGACCAGGCATTGGATGACACTTCACCGACAATTCAAGGTCAAGACAGGAGTGCAGCGTCAACTGATGCATCAGAGGATGCGCAAGATAACGCGAGCAGCGATACTGCCGCCAAGCCACGCATGGCTGCCGCGCCCCGGAATGATGATACCAACGATAACGATAGTGGCGCTGGGGACAGTCCAACTTCGGCATCAGAACGCTTTGTGCATAGCGGCACTGGATATGCCGTGACCCCGCCGCCCGGCTTTAAATTGGTCAAAAAGGGGCAGCGTACCATTTGGAGCGGGCCTGATGGCACAACTTTCCTGGTCGAAACTACGAACCGGCCAGGCCGCAGTCCCTTCGGTGATTGGCTGCGGCTTGATGCATCGCTGCGTAAGAAGTATGGGCTGCGTTACACCTCACGCGGCATTGAGCAAACGACTGTGGCAGGGCATCCGGCGGCGGTCTGGGATTTCGACTTGGTGACCGATAAAGGTACAGTGCGCAAAGTGGACATCGGTATTCATGCCAACGGTAAGGGCTATGCTCTGCTCGGTTCAGCACCTGCTGCCCAGTTTGACCAACTGCGCCCACAATTGGATCAAGCTATCAAATCGTTTGAAATAACCCAGCCGAGCGGTTCCACCCGTCGGCACCGGCATCGTCACGATGAGAGCAGCGATGAGAACCAGAGCAGTGACGGCGCTGATACAAATAGCAGCGAAAAGAGTAATTCATCCGCGGAAGACATGAGACCTGATATTGGTTACTAATCGGGCTAAGAATAATGCACCCATCGCTCATACGATGGGTGCATTTCTATTTAACTGTAGGCCATATGGCTTAATGGAAAACACAGGGCATGATACAATGTCTGGTGCTACTAACATTACCATTTTTACGCTAAAGGAATCACTATGCCAAACACGCTGCAGAGTTCTTAGCTACCTCGACTGAAAAAGCCGCCGCCGATTTGATAACGGCTCTACTCCGCTTGCCCGAAGACAAAAGAAATTGGAGTCCAGAGACGACATCCCGCACCGCCCAGGACATGGTCGCCGAATGCGCCATTCTTAATGGAAGCACCGCAGATGTTATAACAAATCGAACCTTTCCGGCTGATTTTGACTTCGCTGACTACGGACGCCAGAAAGCGGTGCTGGCGCAGCATGGGGACGCGGTGCAATCGCTTTTGCAAGAGAATACGGCCCGCGCCATCGCCGCGATACGCGCCGTGCCGGATGAAGATTTACAGGTTGAAGTGCAGATGCCCTGGGGGCCGATGGCTCTGGCGCAGATTATCTCCTATCCCTACTGGAATATGTCTTACCACGAGGGCCAGATTAACTATGTGGCGTCTATGCTGGGTTGTTTGGAGTGAACAGAATCCAGCCAGCGTGGACACTATCGGTATTGCGCCAGCAGCTTTAATTGGTTAAACCTGATGCGTTCCACCTGGCGTTTGAGAAATTAATAAATAACCAAGGATGAGTGCGGATGGCATACCGAATTGGGGTTCTGGAAGGCGATGGAGTCGGGCCTGAAGTTATCAGTTGGGGCGTCTCCATTTTAGAAGCAGCAGTGCGGCGGGGCGGCATTGAGCTTGAATTTGTTAAGGCATCCGTTGGCGGCACGACGTTTTTAGAAACCGGGAAGGTTCTACCCGACGAATCGCTGCAAACCCTGCGCGGCTGCCAGGCAATTTTGAAAGGGCCGATGGGCCGCCCGGATATTGAAGCGGGTGTGGTCGAGCGCGATGGTATCCTGGCGTTGCGCCAGCATTTCGGGCAATATGTCAACCTGCGTCCAGTCAAGCTGTTTCGCGGCCTCGAAGCTGCCTCCCCCCTCAAAGATGAGTTGCTCAAGCGCGGTGTAGATTTCGTCATCGTGCGCGAGAATTCTGAGGGTTTATATTCGCGCATGGGTGGTATCACCGAAACCTCCGCTACGGATATAAATCTTTTTAGTGAGCGAGGCGTGCGACGGATACTGGAATTTGCCTTTCAACTTGCGCAAAAGCGCAGCAATCATTTGGTGAGTGTGGATAAAGCGAACGTACTGTCCGCTTCACTCTTCTGGCGGCGCAAATTTGAAGCGATGGCCGAGGCGCATCCGCAAGTTAAATGCTCATCTCAATTAGTAGATTCCTTTTGCTTGCTCGTTTTGCAAGACCCATCGCCGCGCAAGTGGGATGTAGTAGTCACCGACAATATGTTCGGCGACATTATCGCCGATGAAGCTGCTGCTATCGTCGGCAGCCTGGGCATGAGTCCGTCCGCCAATATCAATCCCGGTGGCATCAGCATGGTTGAACCGGTGCATGGCTCTGCGCCCGACATTGCGGGTAAAGGCGTGGTTAATCCTCTGGCTACGATTTTGTCGTGTGCCCTCCTCTTGCGCCACTGCCTCGAACGCGACGATTTAGCGGGCGATGTCGAACATGCCGTGCAGCGGGCACTGGATGAAGGCTTGCGCACACCTGACATCGCCGCTGGTGGCCCAACCTGCACCACTGATGAACTGGCGGCGGCTGTGCTGCGCCATCTGTAACCAGCAGCGTAGACAGACCGCTTCCCAACCTCCCCTTTGTTAAGGAGGAGGAGTTACTTATTATGAGCGATATTTCATTAACCGACATTTCCCAGCTATTAATGATCGGAATCCCGGCAGATAATGATCTGTCTGCCATAGCCGAGTTGCAGCCGGGCGGTGTGGTGCTGATGGGGCGCAATGGCGGCACAGCGGCAGAAGTGCGCCGCCTCACACGACGTATTGAGGAAGCGTGTGACAACCCACCGTTGATTGCTGTAGACCAGGAGGGCGGGCGCGTCCAGCGGTTGACGGCAACGGGATTTATGAAGATTCCGTCCATGCGTGAACTGGGGCAGGCGGGCGCGAACCAGGTAGGGATTGTAGCCGCCACCGTCGCCGCTGAGTTGCGCGGCGCGGGGATTACCTGCAATTTCGCCCCGGTGTGTGATGTGCCAGTTCACCCCGAAGATACGGTTATCGGCAACCGCGCCTTTAGCAGCGATACCATTCAAGCCTCATTGTTAGTGGCAGAATATATTCGCGGCGCGCAGCCGACCGTCATGTGTGTCGCCAAGCATTTTCCGGGGCATGGTGGCGTCGGTATTGACTCGCACCATGCCTTGCCAACCTTTGTTGGCACCCGCGATGAGTTGGATGCTACGCACTTACAGCCATTCCGTGCGGCCCAGGCGGCTGGCGTGGATGCGGTAATGGTTGGTCACATTGCGGTTCCCGCCGTGGATGACACCCAGGCACCAGCAACGTTATCGGCTCCCATTGTCACCGGTATTTTGCGGGAGCAAATGGATTTTCGTGGCCTGGTATTTACCGATGACCTGGAGATGAAAGCCCTTAACCAAGAAGACATTGGCTCCATTGCGGTACGCGCTTTAGCTGCCGGTTGCGATATGTTGCTGCTTTGCCACAGTTCAGAAAAGGCGCAAGTGGCGCGGGAAGCGATTTACCAGGCCGTAACAGATGGCACTCTTTCAACAGCACGGGTGCGGGATAGCCTGGAGAGAGTGCAGTGGGCCAAGCGAAAGTATGGACTAATCGCAAACAAGCCAGCATAGAATTTATCAAGCTCGCGCTTCTACCGCTTCAACTTCCCAAAACCTCAGCGCCGCTCCGACCAGACAAACTCGCCACCACCACCACCAACTCATTGGATTCAACCGGCTTAGGGATGTGCATCTGATAGCCTGCGGCTAAGACGCGGGTGCGGTCTTCGGTTCTGGCATAGGCGGTTAAGGCTGCCGCCGGAATGCGCCCACCACTTTCAGCAGGCAAAGCGCGGATTTTGCGAATGAGAGAATAGCCATCTTCGTTCGGCATTCCAATGTCACTCACTAAGACATCCGGTTTATCCCGCTGTAGAGCTTCTAAAGCCGCAGCCACGCTAGCTACTGCGATAACTTCAGCACTGCACTGTTGCAGCACCTGCGTAATCAACTGGCGGGCATCGTTTTCATCATCTACCACCAAAACGCGCAAGCCTTTTAACACCGGAGGACAATCGAAAGGAGCACTGGCGACCACTTCAGGCCGATCAGGTTCAACTTGCCCGTTGAGGGTGACTTCTGCCGGATGAACCGCCAGGAGCGGCAGGCACACGGTAAATTGTGATCCCGTCCCGGCTCCGGCGCTTCGGACGCTCACGGTGCCACCATGCAGTTCCACCAGGTGTTTGACAATGGAAAGCCCTAAACCTAAACCACCATGCGCGCGGGTGCTGCTGCTATCGGCCTGGCGGAAGCGGTCGAAGACATGCGGTAGAAATTCAGGGTTGATGCCTTGCCCGGTGTCGCTTACAACGATTTCCAGGTGTGAATCCACACGCTCTAAGTGAATTTCGACACGCCCGTTGCGTGGTGTAAATTTAATAGCGTTAGAGAGCAGATTCCAAATGACCTGTTGCAAACGAGTCGGATCGCCGGAAACGGGGCCAACCGAAAAATCAAGCACTGCTCGCAGTTGCACACCCTTGGCTTCTGCCGCCGGGCGCACCGCCGTCAGCGCCGATTCAATCAAAGGCACAAGGGTAACCGGACGTGATTCTAAATGCAGCTTGCCCGTTATGATACGCGAGACATCCAGAATATCTTCGACCAGTTGCGTCTGCACTCGCGTGTTGCGTTCAATAGTTTCCAGGGCTTGAGAAGTTGTCTCCGCATCAAGCTTGCCGCTGCGCAGTAACGAAACCCAGCCTAAAATCGCGTTGAGGGGCGTGCGCAACTCATGAGACAGCGTCGCCAGAAACTCATCTTTGGCACGACTGGCATCTTCGGCCACCTGGCGGGCTTGCTGGGCTGTATGATACAACAACGCATTATCCCCAGCCTGGGCTGCACTGCGTGCTAACTCTTCGGCTAACACTAAATCTTCCTGCTGGTAAGACCGCTTTGATTCCGTGGCAATAAACGTAATGATGCCTAAGACCCGCCCGCGCGTCAGGAGCGGCACGCACATATAAGATTTAAGGCCGATGCTCAACAAAAGCTCTAAATGGGCCTCATCTCGTGCGGAGGCTTTGAGCAGTTCTTCAGGTATATCAGACATTATCTCCGATTGTCCCGTGCGAGCAACGTGATATGACCCATAGGGCAGGTCAGTCCGCGCCGGGTAGCGCCGCTCCAAGTCTTGGGCCATCGCAATTTTTTCAGGGTCTTTGTGCGCGGTGGCAATACGTCGCAGCTTGCCGTTTTCCCAGATGTCTACGGCACACCAATCCGCGATGTGCGGAACAGCAAGCTGGGCGACTTGATTCAAAGTCAGTTCATAGTCTAAGGAAGACGTTAAAAGAGTAGTCGCCTCGGCCAGAAACCGTAGGGATTCCTCGGTGCGCTTGCGGTCATCAATATCTGTAGCGGTGCCAAACCATTTGACGATCTGGCCATTCTCGTCGCGCAATGGCTCGGCACGCCCCAGGTGCCAACGATAGGCCCCGTCACTAGCACGTTTAAGGCGGAATTCAATCTGATAGGGCTGACCAGTAGCGAGCGAAGGTTGCCATGTCTCAGCACCCCGCTGCACATCGTCAGGATGTAGTACCTGTTCCCAGATCGCGTCCTGTGATTCTTTCCCCGATAATCCGGTGTAATCGAACCATCGTTGGTTAAAATAATCCAAGTAACCGTCAGGACGCGCCGTCCACACGATCTGGGGTATGGATTCAGCGAGGAAGCGATAATTCTGTTCACTGGCCTGCGTTTGCAATTGCTCTCGCTTGATCGCCTCAAAGAGCCGGGCGTTGTCCATTGCGATAGCCGATTGCGCTGCTAATCCTTCAATAATTTGTTGAGTGCGTGCGGTAAAGACTCCGGCTTGCGAATGGGCGAAGAATAAGCCGCCAAGCACCTCGCCAGATCGGGAGACTATAGGCACTGCCAGGTAACTGCGCACCGGAAAGTCGCCCAGTGGCATTTTATTGAAAGGAATCTCTTTACCATACCGAGGATCAGTTGTCACATCGTCTAAGCGCACTATACCTTCACCTCTGAGGGTTGGCCCAACAAAGGAGGTGTTATGAGCCGAGGGGATATGCCCGAATCCCTCAGGGGGGTCGCCAGAGATGGCGTATATGGTATAGGTTCTATCGGTTGAATTCATGTTGTAGAAAACACCGAATTCGGCATCAGACAACTCCACTGCGGCATCCATGATCGCCTGAGCGAGCTTTTGAAGGTCTAATTCCGCCGCCAAGGTTTGCCCCACCCGATTAATCGTTTCCAGGTTTTCGGTTTCTTCTCTGAGGGCTGCCTCAGTGCGTTTCTGTTCCTTTAAATCTAAGATGAAAGCTACCGTTTCTTCCCGCTCTGGCCCTAAGAGCACAAAGCCGACTAAGACGGGAATATGGGTGCCATCCTTGCAGATATATTCCTTCTCATAGGGGGTGCAACTGCCTTTCTCCTTGGCCTCAGCAATTGCACGTTCATCCAAGTAAAAATATTCTCGTGGAGTTACATCCGTCCATCGCACTAAGCCAGCAGCGAAGTCTTCTCTGGTATAACCAATCATCTGAAGGAAGGCATCATTGGCGTAGGAAATACCACCATGCACATCGCCGAAGATAATCCCCATCAGGTTGGATTCGGCCAGGCTATGCAGGCGCATTTCGGTCTGCTGCAAAGTTGCTTCAACAAGCCGCTGCTCCGTGATGTCCTGGTGAATCAGCACGACTTCCCGCACTGCACCAGACTCATCTTTAACTGGACAAATGAAAGCCTCGACCCAACGGGGACGCCCGCCAGTATTGTCCAACGTTTCATCAGGTTCATAGCGAATGGCCGGGATCGGCGATGGCTCACCCGCAAAGGCTTTAAGAATATAAGGCATCACACCTTTATCTTTTAGCTGTTGATCTTGCAGCATGTTGTAACCTGCAATATCTTCCAATTTAACATTCCACAACTGCTCCCACGCTTGGTTGACACGGAGGGTATGACCATCAGGAGCCATAATCTGCAAGCTGTAGGGGAATTGCTCGAAGAGGGTGCGAAATCGGGTTTCCGACAGGCGCGAGACTTCCTCCGCGTGCTGCCGCTTGCGGCGCTCTTCTGTTTCCTTGATGGCACGTTGGACAGCGGGGGCTAAGCGAGCCAGTTTCTGCTTTAGGACGTAATCAGTCGCACCACTTTTAAGGGATTCAATCGCCAGGTCTTCGCCCATAGCCCCGGTGATGAAGATATACGGGACATCAGGACATTTCTCATGAGCCAGCGCCATCGCTTCCAGTCCGGTGAAGGCGGGCAAGCGATAGTCGGATAAGATGAGGTCGAAAGGGCACCCTTCCAGGGCGGCGACAAACTCATCACGCGATTCGGCTAACTGAATGTGGCAATCAATGCCTGCTTCCAGCAGTGTCCATGCGATTAATTTGGCATCGTCCGGGTTGTCTTCCAAATGCAGAATGCGGAGTGGAACTTCCATAAGGTTAAGAGTCTGATGCTTAAGATTTCTGGCGCAAGGCAGCGCGAATCGCAGTTTCCAAGGCCGGGCCACGAACATCCGTTGCGACAATTTTGCCATCCCGTCCGATCAGCAAATTGGTGGGAATCGCCATCACCCCATAGCGAGTGGCCAATGGCCCTTCAAATTTATGGCCGTCAAAAATCTGTCGCCAGGGCATCTTGAACTGCTTAATAAAATCATGCACATTAGCCTTCTCTTCATCCAGCGAAACGCCAATGACATCAAATCCGGCCCGCTTCCATTTGTTATAGGCATTGACCACGTTCGGGGTCTCTTCCAGGCACGGCATACACCACGTCGCCCAGAAATCTAATAAAACGACTTTGCCCTGATATTGGGCCAGGTTAATCGGCTTGCCAGTGAGATCAATGGCTTTAAAAGCAAAGGGCTTGCCCCCGACTTTCAACTGCGCGCTATGAGTCTGGGGGTGTTCCGGGTCGAGGGCTTTAGCGCCAGGGGGTGGAATAAAGGCGAAGGCGTTTTGCAGCACAGGGAAATCTGTTTTAAGCTCGCTGTGATTTTCGGTGATGGTTGCCGTCTGGCCCTCTAACATCATCTTGAACACGACGCGGCGCAACAGATGATCCGTTTTGCCAATCGCATACGTTATGTTGCCCTCAGCCTTGCCATTACTGAGAGTTGCTATCACGGTCGCAACCGGAACACCCCCGATACTGTCATCGCTGCCAACAGTTAAGGATTTCATCGAACCAGAATAGGGAATGAGGGGATCGAAACCGCCCGCTAAAGGGGCTAAACCGGGTGTAGTGTCGTTGATGTGCAACAGGATGCTAGTAATGGTCTCCGGCCCTGGTCGAACGGGAACTTTCAAGTAAGCTTTAGACTGATTGGAAACCGATACAAACATATTGGTGCCGTTCGATACCATCTTAGTCGTGGTCTTGGTATCGTTAACCGTTGCCACCACACGGTTTGGTTTCTGGTATAGAATGCGGACACGCAGCCCTTGCGGATTGGGATCGCTGGATGATTTAACCTGCATCAACCCGGAGTAAGACTTCAATTTCTTGTAAGTGTCAATCATCTGCTCCATCATCTGTCGCGCAGCCGCATCAATCTTGGCCGGGGTAGCCGTTGGTGCTGCTGGCGTGGCGGGAGATAAAGGGGGAGCGGCACCCCCACTTGGTATCGCTGGTGAAACAGCAGTACCGGGGGCTGGGTTAGTTGAACCGGGAGCGGTTATAGACGGTGCCGCTGGCTTGCTCTGAGCCAGGGTAGGCCGTACATAAAGTCCCATCGGCACTAAGGCGATGAGCGGTAAGGATGCTCGTTTGGCTAACGAGTATCGCATAAAACACAACATTTAGAATCTCCTGTAAACGTCAAAAAGTAAACCCCTAGATCAGACAGTGGGTGATCAATAGAAGACGGTAGATGCAATGGCAGAATAACGAGACTTAAGCTGCTACAGCAAGCTAAGTTTGACCTAGAGGCGCAGTTTTTATGCCGGAGGAATAAAGCGAAGCTTTGCCGGGAAGTGGCAGCATAATTAATGTTAGTTACCTGTGTCATTTGTCATTTCGAGTGGAGCGACGTGAGGAGCGGAGTCGAGAAATCTTGCTGTTGAACGGCATAGATGCTCTGCAAAGATTCCTCGGCTTCGCTGTGCGGAGTTTATCCTCGAACGCAGTGAAGGACTCGGAATGACACAACTACGCATAAGTAGCAGTTAAGATTAATTAACTTCCTAACTTGACGCCGTTTTGGCCAGTTCTTTTTCAATGGTAGGCGCTAAATCGTCACCAAAGAGATTAACCGCTGCGATGCGTCCATCGCGCCCAATGAGAAGCGTAAATGGAATGGCCGTCACTCCATACCGCCTGGGGATTGGCCCAGCCCAACCCTCGCCAGAACAGATTTGACGCCACGGCACGCTTTGATCTTTCAAGAACTGGTTAAGGTCGTCCCGGCTCTGATCTAAGGAGATGCCAACGACCTCAAACCCCTGGCTATTGTATTTGTTATACGCTTTGATAACGTCCGGCATTGAAGCCACGCATGGCCCACACCAAGTCGCCCAGAAATCTAATAGCACGACTTTGCCTTTATACTGCTCCAGAGAAACTGACTGACCTGCCAGGTCTTTCGCCGTGAACGGAAAGGGACGGGTGCCGACTGCCAGATGATGATCGTAGGATTGCTGCACAAAAGAATCAACGGGTTGCGCTCCGGTTGGTGGCGTGAAGTGAAAGGCCGCATCCGATAAAGTTGGATTCACTTTAATGTCTTTGTGGATAACTTCCCATTGGTTCGGCTTCCCCTCCGCTGTCCAGTCCGCACGCACTCCATGCAGCAGATGATCCTGCTGACCAATAGAGTAAGTCATGGACATTTCTTCCTCGTCTCCCATTTTGAGCACGACTGTATTGACCGGAAATCCATCCACCGTATCCGTTGGCCCACTGGAGAGCGATTTTAAGCGAGAACCGATAATATGCACGGGGTCATCCCCAAAAATAGTGGGATCAGCCGTTAGCCCAAGTTTTAACCCACTTTGCTCGAAGGTGTCGGTCACAGCCGGTATGTTCGGGGGTGCTGTGAATTTCATATAAGCAGAAGGAGCCGCGTCCAGACGACCATAAAGCATCTTGCCATTAGATACCGCCAGAATATGAATTTGGGGGTCTCCGATCAGCACCAGCAACTTGTTTGGCTTGGCCCAGGCAATACGCCCGTGCTGTGAGCCACTGGCATTCTTGAACTCAGTAGTGCTGGAATAGGAATTCATCTTCTGATAAGTGGACACCATCTGGGCCATCAACTGCTGCGCCCCCGCATCAATCTTTGCTGTGCTATTGGCAGGTGCTTCCGTCGGTGCCATTGCTACTGTGTTATCTGAGTTGTTCGATGCCGTATTCTGCGCTGTCTGGTGCTGGCATCCACCGATAATCAGAGCACAGGCAAACAATGCCCCGGCTCCCAGGGCACGATAATTCTTAATTCCAGTCAATGACATGCTTCTTCCTTTGCGGTAATCCGACCCACATGCTAAACAGCGCGTGCATCAAGCGACATGCACACGCTGCTCTTACATTCTAACATCAAACACGGCTTCAAATTTCTTGATCAAAGCGATAGAGCACTGCGTCAATTTCCTCTTCCGGTACATCACAGGGGCCAGCAATGCCATATAAATCCGCGAAGGAGCGTGGCTGTTTTTCATTGCTACTTTGTTCAACTTGCCTTTTTAAAATGGATAGCTGAGTTTCCAGAGACCGGATTTGAGATAGAAGCATGATGTTATCCATAGATACTTTAAACCCTTATCCCTCAGTTTATCTGGTAAGAGCCAAATACGAAAAGGAGGCGAACCCAAGGGTTCGCCTCCTCATAACATGAATTAACCTATGGATTGTCCACTTCATCTGGCTCTTCCGGCTGCAAGATTTTGGCAACGGCGGCCACTCTGTCGTTCTCGTTGAGACGGATGAGGCGCACGCCTTGAGCCACGCGGCCTGTCTCACGGATGTCATCAATACGCTGGCGGATGATGACACCTTTTTGCGTGATGACCAACAGTTCTTCGTTGGGCTTCACTACTTGCAGACTCACCAGTTCCCCGTTCTTATCGGTCACTTTAAGCGTGATAACGCCCGTGCCCCCGCGCGATTGAAAGCGGTAATCTTCGACTTCGCTCCGCTTGCCATAGCCCTGTTCACTAACCACCAACACTTGATCGTGGGGGTCGGCTACACCAGCGCCTACAATGTAATCCTTTTTATCCTTGAAGCGCATCCCGGTGACGCCCATCGAGTTGCGACCGGTGGGGCGTACATCCGACTCGTTGAAGCGGATGCTCATGCCGTGGCGCGAGGCCATCACAATTTCTTTCTTGCCGTTGGTCTCGAAGACATAACGCAACTCGTCTTTGCCGTCTAACTTAATGGCAATGATACCGCCCTGACGCCGCGTCGCATAGTCTTCCAGACTTGTCTTCTTCACTGTGCCTTCTTTGGTCACCATGAAGAGATAGCGGTCAGCCGAGAAGTCGTCAATGTTCAGCACAGCGGTAATCTGCTCACCGCGCTCGATTTGCAGCAGGTTCACAATCGGCGTGCCGCGCGATTGGCGGCTGGCACTGGGCACCTCATAAGCCTTTAATTGAAAGACCTGGCCGCGATTGGTGAAGAAGAGCAGAATGTGATGGGTGGTGCAAATAAACAGATGCTCGACTAAATCTTCTTCCTTCTTGGTCAGGCCAATGACGCCTTTGCCACCCCTGCCCTGGGTGCGATAGGTATCCATCGGCAGCTTCTTGATGTAACCATCGCGGGTGATGGTGACGATGACATCTTCCTCACTGATGAGGTCTTCAATCTTGATGTCTTGGGCTTCCTGGGGGCGAATCTGCGTGCGCCGCGCATCGCCATACTCTTTCTTAATGCGCGCCATGTCCTGCTTGATAATCTGGCGCACTTTGCGCACATCTTCAATGATGCCACGCAGCCGCTCGATGTCCTTGATTAACTCGGCATACTCCGTATCAATCTTCAAGCGGTCGAGTTGAGTTAGCTGGCCTAACTGCATACTCAGCACAGCCTGCGATTGCTCATCGGACAGGCCAAAGCGTTCTTTTAAGCGATTACGCGCTTCTTCCCGCGAGTTGCTGGCACGAATCAGGGCAATGACTTCATCAAGCGATGCCAGAATGGTGCGGAAACCTTCGAGGATATGCGCCCGCGCTTCGGCCTTGGCTAACTGGAAGCGGCTGCGACGGGTGATAACCGTCTGGCGATGCCCGATGAAAGCTTCAAGCGATTGCTTGAGATTCAGCACTTTGGGCTGTCCATCCACCAGGGCCAGGTTGATAATGCCAAACGAACTACGCAATGCCGTATGCTTATAAAGCAGATTTAGCACCACATGGGCGTTGGCTTCGCGCTTGAGTTCAACCACAATCCGCATCCCGGTGCGGTCGCTTTCATCGCGCAGATCACTGATACCTTCGATCTTGTGCTCGCGGTGCATCCGCGCAATGGTTTCCACTAGGGAGGCTTTGTTGACCTGATAAGGTAACTCCGTGATGAGGATCGCCTGCCGTCCTCCATCCATCGGCTCAATCGTGGCGCGTGCCTGCATAATGACGGAACCGCGTCCGGTGGTGTAAGCTTCGCGGATGCCTTTGGTGCCCAAAATCATACCCGCAGTCGGGAAGTCGGGGCCGTGGCAGACGGTCAGCAATTCATCCACCGTGGCGTCGGGATTATCAATCACCATTGACACAGCATCGCACACTTCGCCCAGGTTGTGGGGCGGAATGTTGGTTGCCATGCCGACCGCGATGCCCGCGCTGCCGTTGACCAGCATGTTGGGGTAAACAGCGGGCAGGACATGCGGCTCAGTCGAAGACTCGCTAAAGTTGGGCACGAAATCAACCGTGTCCATCTCAATATCGCGCAGTAACTCCATCGCCAACGGTGCAAGCCGCGCCTCGGTATAACGATAGGCCGCTGCCGCATCGCCGTCCACCGAGCCGAAGTTACCCTGCCCGTCCACGAGCGGATAGCGCATCGAAAAATCCTGCGCCATACGCACCAGGGCATCATACACCGACATATCACCATGCGGGTGATACTTCTTGAGCACTTCGCCCACCGCCGAAGCGCACTTCTCACGGCGATGATCAGGCGTCATACCCTGGTCAAACATCGCATACAAAATGCGCCGGTGCACCGGTTTCAGCCCATCTCGCGCATCCGGCAACGCGCGCCCCACAATCACGCTCATAGCGTAGCGGGTGTAACTCAAGCGCATCTCATCTTCGATACGCATTGGAATAATCTCGCGGGCAATCAATGACATAACTCTCCTAATATTCTCATTTCACAGTTTTAACATGAGGATAATCAAGTATCTTCGCGTCCACAGTAATCAACTCGCAATCATACACTCGCGCTGTTGCCACGATAATCTGGTCTGCTGGATCACGATGGAAGTCACCCGGTAATTGAGTGGATTCAATCGCAATTTGTGGCGTAAAATCTAACAATTGCACATGAGGTCGCGCCAGAGCCAAGCGAATCCACTCCTCGATAGGGCGTGAAAATGAAATGCGCTGAGCAGCGATGAGTTTAGAAACCTCCCAACAGGAGATTACACTGACACCTAAACCATTTTCTTTATTTGCTTCGAGTAGCTGCTTTTGCCTCGCTGAAAGGCGTATATTTTCATCAACCCACCATATCCAGATATGTGTGTCGAGCAAGATCATTGAAGAACTTCCCAATCTTCTATGGGCACTGCTGGCTCGAAGGGATCATCGTAATGCAAGACAGAACCTTTTAGTGGGTTTTCATTTGGTTCAGGTTCAGTTGTAACTGGTTCACTCTGTGTAGGAGGTTGTAAATGTGACCGTTCGTCCAGCAATTGACGCAACACTTGAAGGTCTTCCCAACTGAGCGGCTCAATCAAAGCTTGCAATTGATCTTTAGTCATTCAACAACCTCCGTTTAGCTTAAATATCCAAATCCGTGGCGGCATCCAGCAGCTTGGCGTTTTTCTCGATGAACTCTTTGCGCGGTTCGACGGCATCGCCCATGAGGATGGAGAAGATTTGGTCGGCTTCGGCGGCGTCTTCCAGGCCAACTTGCATCAGCAGGCGCTTGTCCGGCTCCATTGTGGTTGACCAGAGTTCTTCCGGGTTCATCTCGCCCAGACCCTTGTAGCGGCCCACTTCGCCGCGCGACTGCTGCAAGATTTTATCGCGCTCGCGGTCATTGTAGGCATAGAACAACTGCTTGCCTTTGCGCACCGAATAAAGCGGCGGCTTGGCGATGTACACATGGCCGCTTTCCACTAAGGGCCGCATATAGCGGAAGAGAAAGGTCAGCAACAGGGTGCGGATGTGGCTGCCGTCTACGTCGGCGTCGCACATGATGATTATGCGGTGGTAACGCAAACGCTGAATATCGAATTCTGAGCCAACTTTACCACCTCGCGCACTACGCTTATAGACACCATTGCCATTGGCCCCATTACCATTCGCGCCGTTGCCGTTGGCTCCATTGTTATGCCCATTGAGACCATCGCCATCCTCCAGGCTGGTGGATGTCATCGCTTCCAGGTCAAGTTTGCCCTGTTCCATTTCAGCAATGTCGTCGGCGATGTCGCTATAGTCCACACGCTCCGCGATACCAGTACCAAACGCCGTAATCATGGCGCGAATTTCTTCATTCGCCAGAATCTTATCGAGACGGTTCTTCTCCACGTTGATGATCTTACCGCGCAACGGCAGAATAGCCTGGAAGCGGCGGTCGCGGCCCTGCTTGGCGCTGCCGCCAGCGCTGTCGCCTTCGACGAGGAATATCTCGCACTCACGCGGGTCTTTTTCGGCGCAATCGGCCAGCTTACCAGGCAGAGAATCGCTTTCGAGAGCGTTCTTGCGCTTGATGAGGTCAGCCGCTTTCTTGGCCGCTTCACGCGCCTGTGCCGCCGTGATGCACTTCTGGATAATGCGAGTGGCCGTATTCGGATTCTCATCCAGATACTCAGCCAACCCTTCACCAACAATGGAGTTGACTGCGCCTTCCACAAACTGTGGCCCGGTCAGACGCTCTTTGGCCTGGCTGGAGAACATCGCGTTGGGCACCTTAACCGAGATGACGGCGGATAGCCCTTCGCGCACATCTTCACCGGTCAGATTGGCATCTTTTTCTTTGAGTTGACCCTTCTTGCGGGCATAGGAGTTAATGGCGCGGGTGAGGCCCGTTTTGAAGCCGGACTCGTGCAAGCCACCATGAATGTTGTGAATGGTGTTACCAAAGGCCACAATCGTATCATGATAGCCTTCGTTGTATTGGATGGCGACCTCGACTTCCACCCGCTCGTTCTGGCGCGTGAAATGAACCGCATGGCGATGCAGCGGCGTCTTGTTCTTGTTGAGATGCTCACAGAAAGCGGCCAGGCCACCCTTATTCTGATAAACCTCGATGGTGGCTGGCTCGACACGGTGATTTTCCAGGGTATATTTGCACTGCGGGATAAGGTAGCTTAATTCGCGGAGCCGTTTGGTAATAAGATCAACATCTAGTTCGTCGGTGGTAAAAATGGATGTATCGGCCTGATACGTTACCTTGGTGCCAGTGCCTTCGGCCCTGCCGATGACTTTGACATCGTATTGCGGAATACCTTTTTCATAACGCTGCTGATACAGCTTGCCATCACGCTTCACTTCCACTTCCACAAAAGTCGAGAGTGCGTTCACCACCGAGACACCAACTCCGTGCAGTCCGGCGGCGACTTTGTAGTTGCCCTCGTCGAACTTGCCGCCCGCGTGCAACTCGGTCATGACCAGTTCAAGAGCCGATTTGCCGGTCTTCGGGTGAATATCAACGGGAATGCCACGCCCATTATCTTCAATCGAGACAACGTTATCTGACAGCAAACGCACCACGATGTCATTGGCGTGCCCTCCCATCGCTTCGTCAGTGGCGTTATCCAGCACTTCACGGCAGAGGACGAAAAGCCCCAGGCGACCTACATCGCCAATATACATACCGGGACGATGGCGCACCGCTTCCAGACCTTCGAGCCAGGTAATATTCTCGGCTGTATAACCACCTTTTTGCGCCGACTTCTTGGCCGTATCAGACATAAAGTTCCTTTTCCTTTCCAAAATTCCCGCACTGCACTTCAACCCTCAAAAAGACACACTCCGGTCTTTGATAGCACCGCAAAAGGCAAGGAAAGCGGAGGGGATAATTCGACGTGAGGGATCGCTTTCACTGTATTTAATTATACCGAAATAGCGCAAAAATGTCAAAGACGTATATAAGGATAAGAGGGGGAGATTTTAAAACCTATGACAACAGGGGAAACTATGCAGATTTACGAGAGAGTTGGGGTTATTATGTAGAGGGAAGCCCCGCCCTCTGAGTAGCAGAAGAGTTTGTCATTCTGAGCAAAGCGAAGAATCTTGTAGGAGCCTCTTTAGAGTATTGCTCTATGGATACTGATAATAGATTCTTCGCTTTGCTCAGAATGACATGGCGCGGCTCTTGTCTGTGTTTCCGGTGATGCGTCTGCACCTTTAAAGCTTTTACACTTTGAAGAGGTTTATCGGGTCTTCGGCGGCTCAATGAACGGCAACGCCACCACCG
>Ga0213875_10000329_pt1 | contig 45094 bp, 36 predicted proteins | sample BarmaccomBMRX_R8_FD_160105 | JGI IMG/M metagenome (GOLD analysis project Ga0213875, IMG submission 160105) | Root-associated microbial communities from Barbacenia macrantha in rupestrian grasslands, the National Park of Serra do Cipo, Brazil - RX_R8 | ecosystem: Host-associated > Plants > Roots...
AATCGTCGAGACATTGCGGCTGGCGAGCCGGGCGGAGGTTGGAGCGCATCTCGCGCCGTGGCTCGACGCGCTCGACGCGACCGGGCGCTGGGCGCTGCTGAAGCTGGTGACCGGCAGTCTGCGCATCGGGGTTTCGGCGCGGCTGGCGAAGCTGGCCCTGGCCGAATGGAGCGGCATCGAAGCATCGCAGATCGAGGAGGTCTGGCACGCACTGGCGCCGCCTTACCAGGCCCTGTTCGATTGGCTGGAAGGGCGGCGGTCGCGTCCCGAAATCGGCGACCTGCCCGCCTTCACGCCGCTGATGCTGGCACAGCCGCTCGAAGACGAGGACATTGCCGGGCTCGACCCGCGCGACTATTTGGCGGAATGGAAATGGGACGGCATCCGCGTCCAGCTCGTCGCCCGCGGCGGCGAGAAGCGGCTGTATTCCCGCTCCGGCGACGACATCGGGAGCGCATTCCCTGACATCCTGGGGGCTCTGCCCGAAGGCGTCACGCTCGACGGCGAACTGCTGGTCGTGCGCGACGGCGAGGTCGCCTCATTCAATGATCTGCAACAGCGCCTCAATCGCAAGGCGCCGAGCCCGAAGCTGATCGGCGATCATCCCGCGGCGGTGCGGCTTTACGACATCCTGCGCGAGCGGGCCGAAGATCTGCGCCGGCTGCCCTTTGCCGAGCGGCGCGCACGGCTCGAAGGCTGGTATGGACAGGCGCCGCGCCGGGTCTTGGACCTGTCGCCCTTGGTCCCGTTTGCGAACTGGGACGAGTTGCGCGAGCTGCGCGACGGGGCTCGCGCCCGCGGCATAGAAGGGCTGATGCTGAAGCGCGCCGATTCCTCCTATGTCTCGGGTCGGCCGAAGGGCCCATGGTTCAAATGGAAGCGCGGCGCCCTGACCATCGATACGGTGCTGATGTACGCGCAGCGCGGCCACGGCAAACGCTCGTCATACTATTCGGACTATACGTTCGGCGCCTGGCGCGATGGCGAGCTGGTGCCGGTCGGCAAGGCCTATTCCGGCTTCACCGATGAGGAATTGTACCGGCTCGACAAATGGGTGCGCGACCACACCGTCAATCGGTACGGACCGGTGCGCGAGGTGACCCCGGCCTTGGTGCTGGAGATCGCCTTCGACAGCGTGCACCGCTCGACCCGGCACCGCTCCGGGGTGGCGATGCGCTTTCCGCGCGTCCACCGCATCCGCTGGGACAAGCCCTTCCGCGAAGCTGATACCGTGGCGGCGCTGGAACGGCTGCTGAGCTGATTTTATCGCGGGTCGGGCAGAGGCGGCATCAGCAGCAGGGCGGGATCGCGGCCGAGCGCGGCCAGGCGCCGCAGCAGCGGATCAACCAGCCCGATCGCGCCGCCGAGCGAGGACGAAGCTCCCGAGTCGGGCTCACCCTCGCGGCCGAGCAGACGATTGAATATCCGTTCGCTGGCCGGCTCGCGGCGCGGATAGACGACGATCTTGAACGGTGCATCCCCGGCGATCTTGGCGGCTTCCTTGGCCAGGCGCAGCGCCACCGCGTATCCGCCGAGCTCGTCGACGAGCCCGCGCGTGCGGGCCTCCTCGCCGGTCCATACTCGACCCTTGGCGACTGCTTCGACCTGGTCCGCGGTCATGTGCCGGCCGGCGGCGACATGACTCTTGAAGCCCTGATAGATGCGGTCGAGAAAGTCTTCGAGGCGTTGGTGCGCCGACGGCGAGAAATCGGTGGTCTCGTCGAACATCCCGGCATTGGCGCCGAACTGCGCCGAATCGGTGCTGACCCCGAGCTTGTCGAGCAGGCCTCCCAGCACCAGCTTGCCGGCAACGACGCCGATCGAGCCGGTGAGGCTCGCCGGTTCGGCGACGATCTTGTCGGCCGGCGCCGCGATGTAATACCCGCCGGAGCCGGCGAGATCACTCATCGACACGATCACCGGCTTGCCGCGCTCGCGCGCCCGCCCGACCTCGCGCCAGATGGTCTCCGACGCGACGACCGAGCCCCCGGGGCTGTCGATGCGGAACAGGATCGCGCGCACCTCGCTGTCGCGCAGCGCGGCCCGGAAGGCGCGGGCGACCGCCTGTGCGCTCATCTCGCCCTCGCCTGCGAGCAGCCCGCCGCTGCTGGCGTCGCGCTGAATGAGCCCGGTGCCATAGATCAGCGCGATCGCCGGGCCGCTCTCATGCGGCCGGCCGGCGTCATCGAGATAGGTGGCGAGCGAGACCAGTTCGGCGCCGGACCCGGCGCGCTCGCGCGCCCGCGCCACCGCCTCGTCGCGATAGCCGAGCCGGTCCACGAGGTGCGCCTGCTGCGCCTCATCGGCAAAGAACGGGCCGCGATCGATCGCGCTCCTGACCTCTGGTTCGGTCAGGTTTCGGCTTTCGGCAATGCCGCGCACGATCTGCCCGGCCATCGACGAGACCAGCGCCTCAACCTCCTCGCGGTGCGGCGCGGTCATCCTGGTCTCGGTCAGGGTGTTCATCGCCGTCTTGTATTCGCTGCGGTGATCGAAGCTCGGGGTGATGCCGAGCCAGTCGAGGGTGCCCTTGAAAAACGGCACCTGGGCATAGAGGCCGGTTAGGCCGACCAGCCCCATCGGCTGCAGCCAGATCTCGTCGAACGCGCTGGCGAGATAATAGGGCCGGGTACCGGGGCCGAACTCGCCGAAGCTGTCGGCAAAGGCGATCGCGAACTTGCCCTGGGCGCGAAACGCGCGGATCGCGTCGCGCAGTTCCTGCGCCTTGGCGAGACCGAAAACATCGTCGCCGACGCGCGCGTATATCCCTTTGACGCGCGGGTCGGCGCCGCCCCGTTCCAACCCGTCGAGAAAGTCACGCAGGGTCGGCTTGTTGCCGGCAATCAGGCTCATCAGCGGGTCCTGCCCCGGGCCTTCGTCGAGACCGCGGGTCAGGTCGGCGGTCAGCACGATCGTTCCGGGCAATGCCGCGCGGGTCGGCAGCGCCTTGCCGATCAACAGCACAACCCCCGCCGCGGCGAGCACCGCAAAAAACCCGATCAGCGCAAACAAGCCGACAATAAACCGCCGCATGCTGATCCCGCTCCGCTTGTCCTGACCGCCTCGGCGCCGCCTCCGGGATAGCAGTGCGGTTCTATCGGCCGCCCGTCAATGCGCGGCGGCGCAGCAGGTGATCGGCGAGGACGCAGGCCATCATCGCCTCACCGACCGGCACGGCGCGGATGCCGACGCAAGGGTCGTGCCGGCCGTGGGTTTCGATATCGACGTTGTTGCCTTCGGCATCGACCGTGCGCATCGGTTTCAGGATCGAACTGGTCGGCTTGACGGCAAAGCGTGCGACGATGTCCTGGCCGCTCGAAATACCGCCGAGGATGCCGCCGGCGTTGTTCGACAGAAACAGGATCTCGTCATCGCGCATCCGCATCTCGTCGCCGTTCTGTTCGCCGGAGAGGGTTACTGCACCGAACCCGGCACCGATCTCGACCCCCTTGACGGCGTTGATCGTCATCAGCGCGCGCGCCAGATCGCCGTCGAGCTTGTCGTAGACCGGCTCGCCGAGCCCGGCCGGGACGCCCGAAGCCACCAGCTCGACGATCGCTCCGGCGGAGGAGCCGGACTTGCGTACCGCATCCAGGTAGTCCGCCCAGCGCGCCGCCATGTCGCGGTCCGGGCACCAGAACGGGTTGTCCTCGACCGTGTTCCAATCCCAATGGGCGCGGTCGATCGCGTGCGGCCCGACCTGAATGAGGGCGCCGCGGATCGCGATTGCCGGCCCGAGCACGCGCCGCGCAATCGCTCCGGCGGCGACGCGCGAAGCGGTCTCGCGCGCCGAGGCGCGGCCGCCGCCCCGGTAATCCCGGATTCCGTACTTTTTCCAATAGGTGTAGTCGGCGTGCCCGGGCCGGAAGCGGTCGGCGATGTTGCGGTAGTCCTTCGAGCGCTGATCGGTGTTCTCGATCAGCAGCGAAATCGGGGTGCCGGTGGTCTGGCCGTCGAAGGTGCCGGACAGGATCTTAACCTGGTCCGGTTCCTGCCGCTGTGTCGTGAAGCGCGATTGCCCGGGCCGCCGCCGGTCGAGCCAGCGCTGGATATCGGGTTCGGCCAAGGGCAGAAGCGGCGGCACGCCGTCGACGACGACCCCGATCGCCGGCCCGTGGCTCTCGCCCCAGGTCGTGAAGCGGAACAGCGTCCCGAAACTGTTGCCAGCCATAATCTCAGGCTTGGTCATGACCGGGCTTGACCCGGTCAGCCGCATTTTCACCTCGGCGCAAGACGCGTATGGCCGGAACAAGTCCGGCCACGATCCATCGAATGGGCTTACGAGTGGGCATCGTCAAACAACCGAGATGTCCGGCGCATCGACGGCCTTCATGCCGACGACGTGGTAGCCGCAATCGACGTGATGGACTTCGCCGGTGACGCCGGCGGAGAGATCGCTGAGCAGATAGAGACCGGCGCCGCCGACATCCTCGATCGTGACGTTGCGCTTCAACGGCGAGTTCAGCTGGTTCCATTTGAGGATATAGCGGAAATCGCCGATCCCCGACGCCGCCAGGGTCTTGATCGGTCCGGCCGAGATCGCATTCACGCGTATGTTGTCGCCGCCGAGATCTACTGCGAGGTAGCGCACGCTGGCTTCGAGCGCGGCCTTGGCGACGCCCATGACATTGTAGTGCGGCATCACCCGCTCGGCGCCGGAATAGGTCAGCGTCAGCAGGCTGCCGCCCGAGCGCATCAGCGGCACGGCGCGGCGGCACAAATCGGTGAACGAGAAGCACGAGATTTCGAGGGTGCGCAGGAAATTGGCCCGGCTGGTCTCGATGTATTTGCCGGTCAGCTCGGCCTTGTCGGAGAAGGCGATCGCGTGGACCAGGAAATCGAGCCGGCCCCAGCGCCGGTCGAGCGCGGCAAAAACCCCGTCGAGGCTTTCCAGCGCGGTGACATCGGCCTCGATCACGAAATCGCTGCCGAGGCTTTCCGCCAGCGGGCGCACCCGCCTGCCGAGCGCCTCGCCCTGATAGGTGAAGGCCAGCTCGGCGCCCTCAGCTGCGACCGCCTTGGCAATGCCCCAGGCGATCGAGCGCTCGTTCGCCACGCCCATGATCAGGCCCCGCCTCCCGGCCATCAGCGCCATCGTCTTGCCCTCTCCTCGCTCGGGACGGCGGGGACCGGCAAACGCCCGATCACCCGCGGCATCCTACACGAACCCCAATCCGGCGGCCAATCGACGCGGCGCAGCTCCGTGCCGGACGACAGCCGATTTTGTCAGGATCGCTCATCCCCGACATCGAGAGGCGATCAGATCTGCAAAAAACGCGGAACCCATCCCGGCGTAACAAAGAGGGCGGATTTTTTTGCGGACCTGCTCGCTGCAACGGGGGCTGCCGCGCGGACGCCGCTATTCCCGTTTGCCGAGATCAGTCGGCGCAGAATATACCCGCCGACGCAAATCTCCGTCCGACCCACCCCCCGATGGAAGACCTGGTCCAACCCACCCTCGCCTTCATCGCCGCGCATTCGGGCTGGGCGGTGGCGATCATGTTCGTGACCTCGTTCGGGGAATCTCTGGCGTTTCTGAGCCTGCTATTTCCCGGGACCTCGCTGCTGATCGCTGCCGGAGCCCTGATGGCGGCCGGAACCTTGCCAACTGACGCGGTGGTGCTCGGCGCCGTGGTCGGGGCAGTGCTCGGCGACACCGTGTCTTATGCGATCGGCCGCCGCTTCGGGGGCAGCCTGGCGCAGATGTGGCCATTCAGCCGCCACCCCGAATTGCTGCCCAGCGGCATCCGCTTCTTCGAGCGGCATGGCGGCAAAAGCGTCTTCCTCGGCCGCTTCTTCGGGCCGATGCGCGCCATTATTCCACTCGCGGCGGGGGTCATGCGCATGCCGCGCGGCTGGTTCTGGTTCGCCAACGTGACCTCGGCCGCGCTGTGGGCGCCGATGCTGCTGTTCGCCGGCGACCTGGTCGGCCGCGCCGGCGACCGGATCGTCGGCTCCGCGAACACGGTCGTCCTCGTCTTTGCTGCGCTGGTGCTGCTCGGAATAGCCGGGGTTATTTGGGCGGTCCTCAAATCCGTCCGATCCAAGGGGTGAGCGGAAATCAGCCGAGGCGGGCGGCGCCGCCGCGCCTTCATCGCGGATCTTCCGTTTTTTTGCCGCGCTGCCCAGATTTGCCGTAGCGCCCACGACCTAGCTGGCGGACCCTGTTCCGATGTCGTCGTTCTTCTCCCCCTACAGCCATGAATTCCTGCGCGTCGGCGCCTGCGTGCCGCAGGTCGCGATTGCGGAGCCGGCGCGCAATGCCGAGCAGGTGCTCGCGCAATTGCGGGAGGGCCACGCCGCCGGGATCGGGCTGATGGTGTTTCCGGAGCTGTGCCTGTCGGCCTATGCGATCGATGACCTGCTGTTTCAGGATGCCGTGCTCGACGCCGTCGAAGAGCAGGCCGAGCGCCTGCTGGCGGCCAGCCGCGAGCTGTTGCCGGCATTCGCGGTAGGCGCGCCATTGCGCTGGCGCGGCCGGCTCTACAATTGCGCGCTGGTCATGCACCGCGGCGCCCTGCTCGGCGTCGTTCCCAAGGTCTTTCTGCCCAATTATCGCGAGTTCTACGAAAGACGCCATTTCACGTCCGGCGAGGGCATGCGCGACGCCGAGATCGAGGTCGCCGGACGCGCGGCCCCGTTCGGCCTCGATCTGCTGTTTCACGCCGGCGGTCCGGCCGGGTTCACGTTCCATATCGAAATCTGCGAGGATCTGTGGGTGCCGCAGCCGCCGAGCACGCTCGCCGCCGCGGCCGGGGCGGAGGTGCTACTGAACCTGTCGGCCAGCAACATCACGATCGGCAAGGCGCAGCTGCGCCGGCTGCTATGCGCCTCGCAATCGTCGCGCTGCCTCGCGGCCTATGCCTATTCCGCCGCCGGCGCCGGCGAGTCGACGACCGACCTCGCCTGGGACGGCCAGGCCGGCATCTTCGAGCTTGGCGAGGCCCTGGCCGAGACCGAGCGGTTCAGCGCCACTCCGGAGATCGCGGTGGCCGATGTCGATGTCGGCCGCATTCGCCAGGAGCGCATGCGCACCAATACCTTCGGCGATGGTGCGCGGGTGGCGCTTGCGGGCCGTGCCCCGTTCCGCCGGGTCGAGTTCGACTTTGCCGCGCCGCACGGCGCGCTCGAGCTGCGCCGCAACGTCGAGCGCTTTCCGTTCGTGCCCGCCGATCCCGCGATGCTGCGCGAGAACTGCTACGAGGCCTACAACATCCAGGTGCAGGGGCTGGCGCAGCGGCTGCGCGCCACCGGTCTCAAACGGCTGGTGATCGGGGTCTCGGGCGGGCTCGATTCGACGCAGGCGCTGATCGTGGCAGCCCGCGCGATGGACGCGCTCGGGCTGCCGCGCCGCGACATCCTGGCCTACACCTTGCCCGGTTTCGCCACCGGCGAGACCACCAAGGCCAATGCCTGGCGGTTGATGCATGCGCTCGGGGTCACCGGCGCCGAGATCGACATCCGTCCCGCGGCGCGGCAGATGCTGCAGGATATCGGCCATGCCTCGGCGCGCGGCGAGGCGCATTACGACGTCACCTTCGAGAACGTCCAGGCCGGGCTGCGCACCGATTATCTGTTCCGTCTGGCGAACCACAATGGCGGGCTGGTGGTCGGCACCGGCGATCTGTCGGAGCTGGCGTTGGGCTGGTGCACCTACGGGGTCGGCGATCACATGTCGCACTACAACCCCAACGCATCCGTCTCCAAGACCCTGATCCAGCACCTGATCCGCTTCGTCGCGGCGAGCGGCGACGTGGACGCGGACACCGTCCACGTGCTGACCGACATTCTCGCCACCGAAATTTCCCCGGAACTGGTGCCGCCCGACGCCACCGGTGCGATCCAATCGACCGAAAGCGTCGTCGGCCCGTACGCGCTGCAGGATTTCAACCTGTATTACGTGACCCGCTGCGGCTTCCGGCCCTCGAAAATCGCCTATCTGTCGTGGCACGCCTGGCACGACGTCGAACGCGGACGCTGGCCGGCCAACATTCCCGCGGCCGCGCAGCGCGCCTTCGCGCTGCCCGAAATCAAACACTGGCTGCGGGTGTTTCTGCGGCGGTTCTTCGAGCTCAGCCAGTTCAAGCGCTCGGCCCTGCCGAACGGCCCCAAGATCTCGTCCGGCGGCTCGCTGTCGCCGCGCGGCGACTGGCGCGCCCCGTCCGATGCGCATGCGGCGGTATGGCTCGAGGAACTGGAGCGCTCGGTCCCCGACGACGCGTGAAGAATCTGGCGCAAGCCCGCGGCGCTTTCGCCCGCTTCGAACCTGCTGTTGCCGGATAACATACCGCGGATGTGGTGGGGTCAGGCAGGCATCGGCTGGCTGCCGACGGCGGCGGTGCTGGCGATGACCGCGCTTGCGGTCGGCGAGGCGGTGCTGCTGCCGCGGCCGAGACCGCGGCTGATCCGGGTCGGCGCGATCGCGCTTTGCGGCGCGGTGGCGCTCGGCGCGACGCTGTGGCAGCGCCGGTCGGTGGAGTTTGTGCTCGGCAGCAACACGGCGCAGATCCAGGATTTCTGGTCGCGGCTCGAAACGCTCGGCAAACTCGCCGGAGTCGGGCCGGATGCCACCTCCGACGAGATCTTCGATGCCGCCAGCGGCACCATCCGCACGTTGAACAACAAGGTGGCGGCGCTTCAGGTCGAGCTCGACACTCTGAAGAAGCGCTATAACACCCGCGCGATCGAACCGGAAATCGCCGTGCAGATGGCCGACTACCTGCGCCGATACGGCAATCATCGGGTGGTCGTGTCGTGCGTGCCGGCCGATGTCGAGGCCTACACCTACGCCAACCAGATCGCCAACATCCTGCGCGCGGCGGGGTGGGACGCGCTCGGCCCGGAGACCACTGCGATCCTGGGCGCCGGCGCCGGGATCGGGGTCAATCTTTATGTCCATGGCGCGCACTCGTCCGATACCGCGCGGGTGCTGATCGCCGCCTTTGCCAGATTCAACATCCCCTACCAGAACCAGGTGGCGCTCAACGCCGCGATCCCCGACCCGGACACGGTCGAACTGTTCATCGGCGCCCGGCGATAAATGCTTTGCGTCAACTTCCGGCGGGTGGTCTTGCGGCCAGGGGGTTCGATGTGACCGCGAGCGCGAGGGAACTCGTGCCGTTCAGCGCCGCGCCGGCCTCGAGGCGGGCGAGCGCGCCGTTCTCTTCGAAAATCTCGGCAGGGAGTTTGACGGCGCAAACGGATGAAATTGCTGTCGCCGCGCAGGCGCTCTCCTGTCCCGATCGCAAAAGCAAAAATTGCAGGCGGCTTTGCCCAAATGGTTAAGAAATCGCGAAGATGCCGTTGCTCCGAGCTGCAAGCTCGCTGTTCTTCCGCTGTGGAACCCGAGACTCTTGCACGAAAGCAGGGGGCGAAGATCGCAAGCAACCCCCGATCGTTAGCGCTTACGCCTTAATCTTCATTTGCGCTTGCACCCATTCTATCGGTTTATCAGAATATCCGCCGACCTGCTTTGAGGCCGAACCAGGCCGGACGGGATCGGGGAGGGTACATGCGCTGGAATTCAAGCGTTGTGCATTGGGGATTCGTGTTCGCGGCTGTTGTCCTCGTTCTGGCGTCCTCCGCCAGCGCGCAAGCGCCGCAAGACGCAGGCGCGGCATCTCCGTTGATCGGGCACGCCCCGCCCTTGCCGCTGTCCTACCCGCAATGGCTGAGGACGCAAAGCAATCCCAATTTGCTCCGCCAATGGCAGTCGGGCCTGCCGCCCGTTTCGTCGAACCCGGCACCGGCGCCGCCGCCCGCATCGCCCTGGCAATTGGCGACCAAGCCGCCCAACAGCCCCCCTCTGAGCAACCCACTGCTGCTGACCGATGGAACGGTCATCATGCACGTCTCGTGCACGGGGACGTGGTGGAAGCTCACGCCCGACAACACCGGCAGCTATGTCAATGGCAGCTGGTCGCAGATCGCCAGCCTGCCGTCCGGCTACACCCCCCGTTTCTTCTCCTCCGCGGTGTTGCCGGATGGGCGCGTTATCGTGGAAGGCGGCGAATACAACACTGGTTGCCGGGACGCGTGGACCAACCTGGGCGCCATCTACGATCCCCTGGTGGATACCTGGACCGCGGTCACGCCGCCGAGCGGATGGTCGCAGATCGGCGACGCGGAGAGCACCGTGCTCGCCAATGGAACCTACATGCAGTCCGATTGCTGCGACGTTCCGTTTAATGCCGCTCTGTTGAACGCAGGCACTCTCGCTTGGACCACCACCGGTACCGGAAAGGCCGACGTCTACGATGAGGAGGGCTGGACGTTGCTGCCCGACGGAACCGTGCTGACCGTCGATGCCTACGTCTTTACCGGCAGCTGCGGCAGAAACACCGAGCGCTACAACCCCACGACCGGCGCCTGGTCGAGCGCTGGCAACACCCCCTCGCAACTCTCCGACTGCGCCAATCCCGCCAACAATCCCAGCTACGAAATGGGACCGCAGGTGCTGCGGCCGGATGGCACGGTAATCGCCTTCGGCGGCACGACCTGCAGCGACAGCGCCAACACGTCGTGCCAGAACGGCACGCTGGCCGTCACCACCCACAGCGCGTTTTTCAACTCGACCAACGCCAACTGGTCGGCAGGGTCCGACATCCCGGCCGTGAGCGGTCGAAACTATACCCTGGCCGACGCTCCCGCCGCACTGCTGCCCAGCGGCAACGTTCTGTTTGCCGCCAGCCCCAACTATCAGGCGTTTGCCGCACCAACCCATTTCTTTGAGCTCAGCTTCGCCACCAACACAATCGGCCAGGTGGCGGACCCCACCGACGCGGGGAGTTTCACATCGTTCCAATGGAACTTTCTCGATCTGCCGACCGGCCAGGTTCTCGCGGTCGAGACCGATGGCTCGAATGTCTGGATCTACACCCCTTCGGGCACTCCCAACGCGAGCTGGGCGCCGGTCATCGCAGCGGCGCCGGCCGACCTGATCGCCGGCGCGACCTATACGATCAGCGGCATCCAGTTCAACGGGCTGTCGCAAGGCGCTGCTTACGGCGACGATGTACAGACGGCAACCAATTACCCGATCGTGCAGATCACCAATACCGAAACCGGGCATGTCTTCGATGCCAGGACATTCAATCACAGCACGATGACGGTCGCACCGAATGCCGCCTCGGCAACGAATTTCACGATGCCGCCGAAATCGCAGCTCGAATACGGTCCCAGCACTCTGACCGTGATCGCGAACGGCATCCCCTCGCAGCCGGTGGCCGTGAACCTTGGCAGCAGCGAGTACATCGCGCCCTCCGATTTCAACGGCGACGGCTATCCCGATATCTTGTGGCGCTACGTCGATGGAACGGTAGCCATTTGGGAAATGAACGGTGCGCAGGTCTTGGCTTCGGTTGGGGCCGGTGCTGCCAAAAACGATTGGCACATCGTTGGCACCGGCGATTTCAACGGCGACGGCAACACCGACATCCTGTGGCGCAACATCAACGGAGACGTTGCGATCTGGCTGATGAACGGCGGCCAGGTGATGCAGTCGACCGGCTTCAGCGGCGTCACCAATGATTGGCAGATTATGGGGACCGGCGATTTCGACGGCGACGGCAAGACGGATATCCTGTGGCGCTACGCGGATGGCACCGTCGCGATTTGGGAGATGAACGGGCTCCAGGTTAAAGCCTCGCTTGGTGTTTCCGGATCCTCGGCCAACACCGATTGGCAGATCATTGCAACGCGCGATTTCGACGGCGACGGCAAGACCGACATCCTGTGGCGTTACAAGGATGGAACCATCGCCCTCTGGTTGATGAATGGCGGGCAGGTCACATCATCTCTGGGGCTGGGCGTTCTGGGCTCGAACGATTGGCAACTGGCCGGCGTTGGAGATTTCGACGGTGACGGCAAGGGCGATATCTTGTGGCGCTACAAGGACGGCTCGCTGGCGATCTGGTTCACCAATGGCAACCAGGTCACCTTGTCGATGGGGGCCGGATCGGTCACGACCGATTGGACTGTCGTCGGCACCGCCGATTTCGACCACGACGGCAAGACCGACATCCTGTGGCACCGCACCGACGGAACCGTCGCGCTGTGGCTGATGAATGGCAGCCAGCTCAAATCGGCGCCCGGGGTCAGCGTCGTTTCGACCGCCTGGAATATTGCTTATTAGGTCGATGGTGATGTCTGCCCCCGCCTGCCCGACCCCGGAAACCAGCCCGGGGGAGGCGGCAGGCGGGCGCCGCAACCCATAATGACCATGCTGCGGGCTGCGGTCTTCGAACCCGCCACCGGGATGGAGCGGCGACGAACAACCGCTCCCTGCTATTCCCGGCTTGGCCGGGTCAGGCGATAAGCGCGCCTAGCGGGCGGCCGACCGATCGCGTCTATAGCAGTTGTTGTTCCGCCGGGGCCAGCCGCCAGCGCAGCGTCTCGCCGGCGCGGAACGGGCGAACCGCGGCCGCGCCCTCGCCGATTTGCTCGGCGACGCGGAGCCGTTCGCGGCGCAAGAGGACGCGACCGGCATTCACCGGCAAGCCATAGAATATCGCTCCGTTGATTGCGGCGAAGGCCTCGAGACGGTCGAGCGCGCCCTCTTGCTCGAAGATTTCGGCGTAGAGTTCGAGCGCGCAGGACGCGGTGAAGATGCCGGCACAGCCGCAGGCGGTCTCCTTGGTCGCGATCGCATGCGGCGCGCTGTCGGTGCCGAGAAAAAAGCACGATCGCCCGGAGGTCGCGGCACGGCGTAACGCCAGCCGGTGCTTCTCGCGCTTGGCGATCGGCAGGCAATAGAGATGCGGCCGGATACCACCCTCGAAGATCGCGTTGCGATTGATGATCAGATGATGGGCGGTGATGGTCGCCGCCAAATTGGCGCCGCCGCCCTCGACATAGGAAACCGCCTCCGCCGTGGTGATGTGTTCGAGCACGATCGGCAACTCGGGCAGCCGGCGGCGCAGCGGGTCGAGCACGCGCTCGATGAACACGGCCTCGCGGTCGAACACGTCGATCTCCGGGTCGGTCGCCTCGCCGTGAATAAGCAGCGGCATGCCGAGCGCGGCCATCTCTCCCAGCACCGGCATGATGCGGTCGTAATCGGTTACCCCGAAGGCCGAATTGGTCGTCGCCCGCGCCGGGTAGAGCTTCACCGCGGTGAACACGCCCTCGCCGTGCCCGCGCGCGACCTCGGCAGGGTCGGTGTCGTCCGTCAGATAACAGGTCATCAGCGGCGAGAAATCGCTGTCCGGCGGCAACGCGGCGATGATCCGGTCGCGATAGGCGCGGGCGGCGGCAACCGTCGTGATCGGCGGCAACAGGTTGGGCATGACGATCGCGCGGGCAAACTGCCGCGCTGTCCATGGCAGAACCGTCTTCAGCATCGCGCCGTCGCGCAGATGAAGGTGCCAGTCATCGGGCCGGCATAGCGACAGGGTGTTTTCAGGCATGGTCAGCGCACGGAAAGCAGGGCTCGTGCCAAAAAGAAAGGCAGGGCTGGGCCCTGCCGTCAATATTGCCGACGGGAGCCGGGCTGCGCTTCCCGGCTTTCCCTTACATCTCCTCCCTAAACCCGGGCGGCGACGCTTTGCCTGCGTCTTGTGCTTGTGCGGCGATCTTACGCATACGCTGACCGGAGGTCACGAAATATTTCACGCAGGTTAAAAAAAGAGTCGGTTCGGCCGGACGCGATTCGGGACTCACCCTTTACCGACCGCCCGGCTAGAGTGCGCCACCGTGCGCCGCCATCGCGTCGCCGTCCCAGGGCCAGGTAGCATGCGCCTGTCGGAATATTTTCTGCCATTGATCCGCGAAAACCCGAGCGAGGCGCAGATCGTCTCGCACCGGCTGATGCTGCGCGCCGGGATGATCCGCCAGTCGAGCGCCGGGATCTATTCCTGGCTGCCGCTGGGCTTGCGGGTTCTGAAAAAGGTCGAGCAGATCGTGCGCGAGGAGCAGGACCGCAGCGGCGCGCAGGAGCTGCTGATGCCGACGATCCAGCCGGCCGAGCTGTGGCGCGAAAGCGGCCGCTACGACGATTACGGCAAGGAGATGCTGCGCATCAGCGACCGCCACGAGCGCGAAATGCTGTACGGACCAACCAACGAGGAGCAGATCACCGCTATCGTACGCGAAGCGATCAAAAGCTATCGCGATCTGCCCAAGAACCTCTATCACATCCAGTGGAAATTCCGCGACGAGGTGCGGCCGCGCTTCGGCGTGATGCGCGGCCGCGAATTCCTGATGAAGGATGCCTACAGCTTCGACCTCGACGCGGCCGCTGCCAGGCATTCCTACAACAAGATGTTCGTCGCCTATCTGCGCACTTTCGCGCGGATGGGGCTGCGGGCGATCCCGATGCGCGCCGAGACCGGCCCGATCGGCGGCGATCTCAGCCACGAATTCATCATTCTCGCCGACACCGGCGAGAGCGGCGTGCATGTCCACACCGACTTTCTCGAGACGGATTGGCGGCGGTTCGACGATGTCGGCTGGGAAGCCCCTGCGCTGCAGCAGGTCGTCGATCATTACACCGGGATGTACGCGGCGACCGAAGACGTCCACGACCCGGCCGCCGCGGCGCGCTATGGCGATAAGATCGTCAGCCGGCGCGGCATCGAGGTCGGCCAGGTCTTCTATTTCGGCACCAAGTACTCGGCCCCGATGGGGGCGATGGTCAGCCTTGCCGATGGCAGCACCGCGCCGCTCGAAATGGGCTCCTACGGTATCGGCGTGTCGCGGCTGGTCGGGGCTCTGATCGAGGCCAACCATGACGATGCCGGTATCATCTGGCCCCAAAGCGTCGCGCCGTTTCGCCTCGGGCTGATCAACCTGCGTCCCGCCGACCCGCGCTGCCGCACCGCCGCCGACGAGCTGTATGCCAAATTGCGCGATCGACGCGTCGAGGTGCTGTACGACGACCGCGACGAATCGCCCGGCGCCAAATTCGCGACAGCGGATCTGATCGGCCTGCCGGACCAGATTGTGATCGGACCGCGCGGCGTCGCGGCCGGCACCGTCGAAAGCAAGAACCGCCGCTCCGGAGATCGTCGCGACGAGACGGTCGAGAGCGCGTTGGCCCGACTGTTGAGGTGACGTCCTGCAATACGCCTTGGCCGGGCTTGGCCCGGCCATCCACGCCACGTTTCCCCAGAGAAACACGATTAGCTGAAAACGATGAATGCGAGGCGCCTGGCTCTATATCATGACCAACCGCCCCAACGGGGTTCTCTATGTCGGCGTAACGACCGATCTCGCCCGGCGTGTCTGGGAGCACCGGGAGGGTGTGGCCGACGGTTTTACAAAACGGTATGGACTCAAGTGCCTGGTATATGCAGAGCGGCACACAACCCTGCTCGCTGCCAGGCAGCGTGAAGCCACGATCAAACATTGGCCGCGCGCTTGGAAGGTCCGCTTGGTACTAAAGGAGAACCTTGGTTGGGACGATCTCTACGACCGCCTTGCATAAGGATGCGTGGCGTGGATGGCCGGGCCAAGCCCGGCCAAGGTGAGCCCGGCCAAGGCGGTCCTGCTTACCAAGACAGGTTGGCAGCGTGATCTTTAACAGCTTCGAACGGATGGTCGCGTTCCGTTACCTGCGGGCGCGGCGCCAGGAAGGGTTCGTCTCGGTCATCGCGATCTTTTCGCTGCTCGGCATCATGCTCGGGGTCGCGACCTTGATCATCGTGATGTCGGTGATGAACGGGTTCCGCGCCGATCTGATCGGACGCATCCTCGGCCTCAACGGTCATCTCGGCATCTACGGCCAGACCGCTCAGCTGACCGATTTCGACGCGATGACGCAAAAGGTCCGGGCGGTCCCCGGGGTCGTCAGCGCCACCCCGCTGGTCGAGGGCCAGGTGATGGCGACGAGCGATGCCGGCGCGGCCGGCGCCTTGGTTCGCGGCATCCGGCCGGACGACATCCGTGCCCGGCCGCTGGTCGCCAACCACATCGTGCAGGGCTCGCTCGCCGATTTCGACGATGACGGCATCGCCGTCGGCGACCGCCTGGCGCGCCGGCTCGGAGTCACGGTGGGCGGCAAGATCACGTTGATCTCGCCGCAGGGCACCGATACCGCCTTCGGCACCGTGCCGCGGCTGAAAACCTATCACGTCGTCGCGCTGTTCGATGTCGGCTTCTACGAATATGACAACAGCTACATCTTTGTCCCGCTCGATGCCGCGCAATTGTTTTTCAAATTACCCGATGCGGTCAGCAGCATCGAGGTGTTCGTCGCCGACGCCGACCGCGTCTCGCGCGAGCGCCAGCTGATCGCCGCGGCGCTCGGCGGCGGTGTGCGCATCGTCGATTGGCAGCAGGCCAATTCGACGATCGTCAACGCGGTCGAGATCGAACGCAACGTGATGTTCCTGATCCTGACGCTGATCATCATCGTCGCCGCCTTCAACATCATCTCCAGCATGATCATGATGGTGAAGGACAAGGGCCGCGACATCGCGATCCTGCGCACGATGGGCGCCTCGCGCGGCATGATCCTGCGCATTTTCATGCTCAGCGGGGCTAGCGTCGGGATCATCGGCACGCTCTCGGGATTGCTGCTCGGCGTCGTGCTCACCCGCAATCTGGAGGCGATCCGGCAGTTCCTGCAGGGCCTCCTGCACATGGATCTGTTCTCGGCCGAGATGTATTTCTTCACCCGCATCCCGGCCCATCTCGATACCGGCGAGGTCGCGACCATCGTGATCATGGCATTGTGCCTGTCGTTTCTCGCGACCCTTTATCCGTCATGGCGGGCGGCGCGCCTCGATCCGGTCGAAGGCCTGCGCTACGAATGACCTTGGCGGCCGAGGCGGCAGCACGAAGCGAAGCGATCGGCGCTCCGGCACTGGAGCTGCGCGGGGTGCGTCGCGTCTTTCGTCAGGGCGGTGTGTCGCTGGTCGTGCTCGACGGCATCGATCTGGTCTTGCGCGCCGGCGAGATCGTGGCGCTGGTGGGCCCGTCCGGGGCCGGCAAATCGACGATGCTGCATGTGGCGGGGCTGCTGGAACGGCCGGATGACGGTCTCGTGCTGATCCAGGGCCGGGACTGCGGCAGCCTGTCGGACGACCACCGCACCCTATTGCGGCGGCGCGCGCTCGGTTTTGTGTACCAGTTTCACCACCTGCTGCCGGAATTCTCGGCCCTCGAGAACGTCATGCTGCCGCAGATGATTGCCGGGGTTGCAAAAAGCGCGGCGCGCGACAAAGGCGCCGCGCTGCTCGACCGAGTCGGTCTTGCCGGGCGTCTCGGCCACCGTCCGGCGCGGCTGTCGGGCGGCGAGCAGCAGCGCGTCGCGATCGTGCGGGCATTGGCCAACGACCCGCTGCTTCTGTTGGCTGACGAGCCCACCGGCAATTTGGATCACCTGACCGGCGAGGCGGTGATGGGCACGTTGATTGAGATCGTCCGAAGCACCGGTCTCGCGGCGCTGATCGCCACCCACAACCTCGAACTCGCCCGCCGCCTCGACCGCATCGTCGCGATCGAGGACGGGCGGCTATTCGAATGGCCTGTCAACAACTGATCGGCCAAGGGTGCCGGCCATCCTCGCGTCAGCCTGCTGGTCAGCGGCAGGTCGCCAGATAGCTCTTCAATTGGGACTGGCTGATATCGGCTTCGAATTGAAGCAATCGCATCGGCAGCTTGGCCTGGGGATCGAACATGAAGGCGAAGCCGATATGAGCCGATTCTTGCATCGCCTTCATTAAACTTGCCGGCGCATTGATGCGAACGACCAGGCGGTTGCCGTCCGCTGCCGCCTTTTCGGCAATCACGGTGCTCGGAGGGCTCACGGTCCCCTGGTCGAGTTCGAGCGCGTAGCCGGCGACCGCATTCGCCAGGGTGGCGGCATCGCCGCGCGGGCCGGGATCGAGGGAGAACGCCAATTGCGCCCTCGGCCCCGTGGGATGTTTGGCGGCAGCCCCGGTCGACGGAGCGGGCTGGCCGGCGCCGGTCGATTGGCTCGGCGGGGCGGATGGGGAGGGCGCGGATGGCGCCGGGGCGGATGGGAAGGGCGCGGATGGCGCCGGGGCGGATGGCGTCGCGCTCGCCGCAACGGGGCTCGCGCACTGCACGGCGATTTCGTGCGTGCCCCATTGATCGGTGCTGATTCCCTGAAGGTAGAAGCCGCTGTAGTCGCCGAGCGGAGCGATCTGCCAACTGCTCTGCCACCGCGGCGTGATGATCTTCAGCTGGGCCATGCGTTGCGCGCTCAGATCGTTGATGTCGTTCGGGCCCTTCTGCGACATCTCGGTGATGAATTCGGGCGCGACCCCCATGTCGTTGACGTACTTCACCAGGATGCCGCTCAGCTGCTGGGCCAGGTCCAACGGGTTGGGCGCCTGGTCGGTGCCGGTGATGTCGAAGCGGTGCACGCCATAGACCGAGGCATAGGGCACCGACCGGAACAACCCGCCGAGGAAGGCGAAGGTGCAGGCGCTATAGCAGCCGCCCGGAAAGGGTGGCGTCGCCGGGCGCGCCAGAAACGGCACCATTGCCGCCGGAATATTCGGGCTCACGGCGATATTGACGGGAAACTGCGACCCCACCTCGGTCCACAGTTTGGCATCGCGGATCGCCTGGCCGAGATCGAGGCCGCCGCCGAGATCGCCGCCCGGCGAATTCAACACGACCGTCGTATCCATGCCTTTGGGCGGGTGCGCCTTGAGGAAATCCTGAAAGGCCTTGGCCGTGTCGGCGGTGATGTCGCCATCGGCAAAGATATAGGTCCTGGTGCCCTGCCCGAACATCTGGCCAGTGGTGCCGCTCCACTCGGTGAAGGTCATCGCGTCCGGGTCGGGCGGGGTGGTGTCGGCGGCGATCGCCGGCCCCGCCCCGGCCAGCGCAAACATGACCGCAGCAGTACGAACTCTCGCCCACATGAATTCTCTCCCGGCCAATCGCTGGAACCAGCGGTACCCGTAGGAGGTGTGGAGCGCGCGCGCAAGTCCTGGCCAAGAAGGGCAACCTGGTCCCACTCGGGTACGGCCGCCTGATCGGTTTCGGCATCGATAGTTGACTGGGTCAATATCTTCCCTGACGATGTCGCACGCAGGAGGGCCGCATGGACCGTGAGAATCGGCTGCGCCGCGAAGACATTGCCGCCGTGCGCGGTTTCAATCGCTTCTACACGCGGCAGCTCGGTCTGCTGAACGAAAGGCTGCTGCGCAGCGACTTCTCGCTGACCGAGGCGCGGGTGCTTTTTGAGCTGGCACAGGCGGACGAAACGACGGCCGCCGAACTCGGCCGGACGCTTCGGCTCGACTCCGGATACCTGAGCCGCATCCTGAAGGATTTCAAAAACCGCGGAATGCTGACCCGGGCGCCGGCGGCGGGCGATGCGCGCCAGACGGTGCTGACCCTGACTGCTGCCCGCCGCGCTGCTTTCGCGCCGTTGAACGAAGCCTCGGAACAGGAAATCGCGGCAATGATTGCGGCTCTGTCACCGGCCGATCGCGCCGCGCTCGTCAAGGCGATGCGGACGGCTCAGCGGCTGCTCGGCGGCCTCCCCGAGCCGCACGTGCTCTACATTCTTCGCGAACCGCGAGCCGGCGATATCGGCTGGATCATTCATCGTCACGCGGTGATCTACGCCGAGGAATACGGCTGGGACGAAACCTTCGAGGGGTTCGTGGCGGAAATCGCCGCCGACTTCGTCAAAAGCCGCGATCCGAAACGCGAGCGTTGCTGGATCGCCGAACGCGAGGGCGAGGTGGCCGGCTCGGTGTTTCTGGTCCGCGATGGCGAGACCGCGGCGAAATTGCGGTTGCTCTACGTCGACCCGTCGTCCCGCGGGCTCGGCATCGGCCGCCGGCTCGTCGCGGAATGCATCAGATTCGCACGCGCCCACGGCTACCGCACCGTGAGCCTGTGGACCAACGATGTGCTGGTCTCTGCCAGGCGCATTTACGAAGCGGCCGGGTTCACTCTCGCCGGCGAAGAGCGCCATCGCTCATTCGGCAAGGAACTTGTCGGCCAGAACTGGAAGCTCGATCTCTAAGGATCGAATCGGCAGGCAGATCGCGGCCGCTCCCGGCTCCCCGCGACCGCGGCAGAACCGCGGAGGCCGGGGGTTGCGGCGAGGCCGCTGTTTTCGCTCGAATGCCGTGCGATGCTGTCGGCCGGTTCAGCCAGAGTAGTGAAAATGCCGCTCGCCGATTTTGTCCATCTCCGGCTGCACACCGCCTATTCGCTGTCGGCGGGGGCGATCCGGATCAAGGATCTGGTCAAGCTGTGCCGGGCCGAGGCGATGCCGGCGGTCGCGATCACCGACACCGGGAATCTGTTCGGCGCGCTCGAATTCGCGACGGCCTGCGTCGAGAGCGGCATCCAGCCGATCATCGGCTGCGAGGTCGCCCTCGCCCGCGCCGGCGATGCGGAAATCCGGCCGGGGCGCGGTCCGGTTGCGCCCGAGCGCCTGGTGCTGCTGGTGCAAAGCGAAACCGGTTACCGCAACCTGCTCGCTTTGGTCAGCCGGTCGTATCTGGAAGGCGATGCGGCGGCGGAGCCCAGCGTCGGTCTCGCCGATCTCGCGGCCGCAAGCGAGGGGTTGCTTTGCCTGACCGGGGGCCCGAAAGGCCCGCTTGGGCGAAAGCTGGTGGAAGGCCAGCAGGAAGCCGCAGAAATGCTGCTGACGGCGCTCAACGCCGCGTTCCCGAACCGGCTTTATCTCGAGCTGACCCGGCACGGCACCCCGCACGAGGCCAAGGCGGAACCAGGGTTGATCGATCTGGCCTATCGTCACGGGCTGCCGCTCGTCGCGACCAACGACGCCTATTTCCCGGACCGCGGCTTTCACGAGGCTCATGACGCGCTGCTGTGCATCGCGCAAGGCCGGCTGCTCGACGAGGCCGAGCGCGAGCGGCTGACTCCCGATCATTGCTTCCGCCCGGCCGCCGAGATGCGCGCGGTCTTCGCCGATCTGCCGGAGGCCTGCGACAACACGCTCGTGATCGCCCGACGCTGCGCGTTCATCCCGCGCCCGCGCAAGCCGATTTTGCCGGCGTTCCCGACTGCGGCGGGGGTCGACGAGGCCGGCGAATTGCGCCGGGCAGCGCAGGCCGGACTCGAGGCCCGGCTGGAGGCGCAGGTCTACGGACCGGAGATGAACCCCGACGCGCGCGAGGCGGCCGCGCGGCCCTATCTCGAGCGGCTGCATTTCGAGCTCGGCGTGATCATCAAGATGGGCTTCGCCGGCTATTTCCTGATCGTCGCGGATTTCATCCAATGGGCGAAGCGGCAGGGGATTCCGGTCGGGCCGGGGCGCGGCTCGGGGGCGGGCTCGGTCGTCGCCTGGACCCTGACGATCACCGATCTCGACCCGCTGCGCTTCGGCCTCTTGTTCGAACGCTTCCTCAACCCCGAACGCGTGTCGATGCCCGATTTCGACGTCGATTTCTGCCAGGAGCGGCGCGACGAGGTGATCCGCTACGTGCAGCAGAAATATGGCCGCGACCGCGTCGCGCAGATCATCACCTTCGGAAAGTTGCAGGCGCGGGCGGTGTTGCGCGATGTCGGCCGGGTACTGGCGATGCCCTACGGCCAGGTCGATCGGCTGTGCAAGCTGGTACCGAACAACCCGGCCCATCCGGTCACCCTGGAACAGGCGATCGCCAACGAGCCGCTGTTGCAGCAGCAGCGCGACAATGACGAGACGGTCGCGCGCCTGCTCGCGATCGCGCTGAAGCTCGAAGGGCTATATCGCCACGCCTCGACCCACGCAGCCGGGGTCGTGATCGGCGACCGGCCGCTTGTCGAGCTGGTGCCCCTCTATCGCGACCCGCGTTCGGACATGCCGGTCACCCAGTTCAACATGAAATGGGTCGAGTCGGCCGGGCTTGTCAAATTCGACTTTCTCGGCCTCAAGACCCTCGACGTGCTGCAGCAAACCGTGGAATTGCTCAAGGCGCGCGGGGTCGAGCTCGATCTCGCACAGCTGCCGCTCGACGACGCCAAGACGTATTCTCTGATCGCGCGGGGCGACACCTCCGGCATCTTCCAGCTGGAAAGCGCCGGCATGCGCGACAGCCTGCGCAAGCTCAAGCCGAACCGGTTCGAAGACATCATTGCGATGAACGCCCTGTACCGGCCCGGTCCGATGGACAGCATTCCCAACTACATCAAATGCAAGAACGGCGAGGAGGAGGTCCGCTACCCGCATCCGATGCTGGAGCCGATCCTGAAAGACACGTTCGGCGTCTTCACCTACCAGGAACAGGTGATGCAGGCGGCGCAGGTCATGGCCGATTACAGCCTCGGCAGCGCCGATTTGCTGCGCCGCGCAATGGGTAAAAAGATCCGCAGCGAGATGGAAGCGCAGCGCGCGACCTTTGTCAGCGGTGCCGCCAAGAAGGGCATCGGAGACGACCAGGCGAACTTCGTCTTCGACCTGATGGAGAAGTTCTCCGGATATGGCTTCAACAAATCGCACTCGGCGCCGTATGCGCTCGTCGCCTACCAGACGGCGTATCTGAAGGCGAACTACCCGGTCGAGTTCCTCGCTGCTTCGATGACGCTCGACATCGGCAATACCGACAAGCTCAACCAGTTCCGGCAGGAAGCCGGGCGGCTCGGCATCGTCTTGCTGCCGCCCAACGTGAACCGTTCCGAGGTAGCCTTCGCGGTGGAAACCGACCCGCGGACCGGCAGTTCTGCGATCCGCTATGCGCTGGCCGCGGTGAAGGGTGTCGGCGCCCAGGCGATGACCGAACTGGTCGCCGAACGCCGCGCGCGTGGTCCTTTCCGCGACTTGTTCGATTTCGCGCGGCGGATCGATGCCAGGAGCTTCAACCGGCGCCAGTTCGAAAGCCTGATCAAGGCCGGCGCCTTCGAGTGCCTGAACCCGAACCGGGCCCAGAGCTTTGCCGCGGCCGAACTGTTGCTGCGCCACGCCAGCCGCGCCGCAGAGGAGCGTGAAAGCCGGCAGGAGAACCTGTTTGCCGCGATCGACAGCGGTTTTGCGGCGCGTCCGAGTCTGCCCCTGGTTCAGGACTGGCCGCCCGTCGAGCGGCTGCAGAACGAGTTCGATGCGATCGGCTTCTATCTATCGGCGCACCCGCTCGATCCCTACGGCAAGAGCCTGGAGCGCGCCGGCATCTTGCGCTTTGCCGATCTGCCGGCAGCCCTTGCCGGAAATGCCGCGACCCGGTTCAAGCTCGCCGGCATCGTGGTCGGCCGCAAGGAACGCACTTCGGCGCGCGGCAACCGCTTCGCCTTCGTACAGATGTCCGATACGTCAGGCCTGTTCGAGGTGACTCTGTTCTCGGAGGTGCTGGGGCAGGCGCGTGCGCTGCTCGATTCCGGCCGACCGCTGGTCGTTACCGTCGATGTGCGCAGCGAGGAGGACAGCTTGCGCCTTACCGCGCAAAAGATCGAGCCGCTCGACGACGTCGTCGCCCATGCCGCGGCCGGGCTGCGCGTCTTCGTCGGCGAGCCGGACGCATTATCCGGGCTGAAAAGCCTGATCGGCCGCGAGGCGGGCGGCCGCGGCCGCGTCACGGTTGTGCTCGATCTGCCGAGCCGCGAGGTCGAGATCGCGATCCCCGGCGGCTTCCGCGTCGATCCGCGCTTCCGCGCCGCCGTCAAATCCCTCCCCGGCATCGTCGATGTCCACGACATTTGAGCCCGGGCCGGCGCCGGCTTTCACAAACCTTTCATTTTGCAAGCACGCGGCTCTGCAATGATTGCCTGCGTTCGAGGGATGCGTGAGTTGTCCTGCGCCTGCGGCGGGAGGATAGTATCTCCCGGGCAGCCTGTGCATGGGGGGAAACAATGGATCCGATCGTCGGTAATGGCAGGTACACCTACAAGGTCCACGAGGATTGGCAGCATCCGCCGCCCGAGATCGAGATCAGGGCCGCGGCGGTGGCGGTGGATTCGCAGGATCGGGTCTATTGCTTCAACCGCAACCGCGAGCATCCCGTCGTGGTGTTCGACCGCGACGGCAATTTCCTGCGCTCCTGGGGCGCCGGGAGGTTCACCTTCCCGCACGCGATCCGTTTCGACGCACACGACAACGCCTGGCTGACCGACGAGCACCGCCAGCAATTCATGAAATTCTCGGCGGAAGGCGAGTTGCTGCAGACGATCGGCATCGAGGGGCAGCGCTCCGACACCGGCGTGCCGGAGGATGATTTCAGCTCGACCGCGTGGCAGAAGGTCACCCATGCCGGCGGCCCGTTCAATCTGCCGACCGACATCGCCTTCGCGCCGGGCGGCGAGATGTTCATGACCGACGGCTACGGCAACGCCCGCGTCCACAAATTCTCGACCGAGGGCCGGCACCTGCTGTCTTGGGGCGAGCCCGGCACCGCGCCGGGGCAATTCAACCTGCCGCACGGGGTGTGGATCGACCGGCGCGGGCGGGTGCTGGTCGCCGACCGCGAAAACGACCGCGTGCAGGTGTTCGACCAGGACGGCAGATTGCTGAACGTGTGGGCGACCGAGCTGATCGGCCCCGCCTTTTTCTACGTCGACCAGGAAGACGTGGTGTACATCCCCGAGCACAATGGCGGCATGATCAGCATCCTGACCCTCGACGGCGAACGGCTGGCGCGCTGGGGCGGGCCGATCCACCGCTCGTGCCACGGCATTTGGGGTGATTCCCGCGGCGATATCTATGTCGTGCAGCCGGGCGACTGGGGCCGCGTGCGCCGCGTCGTCAAATACGAGCGGCAGTAGGGCGGCAGCAACGGAGCCCGGCGGAGGGCCGCAGCCGATGGAGAAAGAGGCCGGCCGCGGCCTCCGGCGCTACTGCACCGGCGAGCGCGGGGTCGCGGTGAGGCGGGTGATCACCATCTTGTCGCGGTCGAGGCAGTCCGGCACCCGCGGCGCGATCTTGGTCTTCCAGTGCTCGGTCTCGTAGACCGCCTTGTAGAGCCGCTCCCGCTCCGCCTCGCTGTCGAACCGGCGTATCCAGACATAGGCGGACTGATCGGTCTCGCCGCGGAAGCTGGCGCAGATCACCATGCCCTTCGCGACCTGGAACGGGATGATCTCCTCTTCCATGATCTTGACCCACTCATCCATCTTGCCCGGCCGCACGTGGTATTGGCGCAGTTCGTAAAAGGCCATGTTCGCAATCCCCTCTGACGATAGCGGGCAACGATACGACGCGTGCGGCGCGCTTGCCAAATGCTCGGCGACGCCTTATCTGCACGGCTCTAAACCCTCACGCAGGGCCGCGGCCGTTCAGGTGAAAGGCCGCTCCGGTGCCGGCGCCGCAAGCGCCGGTTTCTCCTGCGGCGGCTGAACCGGAACAGGACCTGATATGGCCATACCGACCTATACGATGCGCCAGCTTCTCGAAGCCGGCGTGCATTTCGGGCATCATACAAGGCGCTGGAACCCGAAAATGGCGCCTTACATCTTCGGCGCGCGCAACGGCATTCACATCATCGATCTCGAGCAGACCGTGCCGATGCTGCATCAGGGGCTCGAGGCGCTTCGCCAGGTCGTCGCCGGCGGCGGCCGCGCGCTGCTGGTCGGGACCAAGCGCCAGGCGCAAGAGCCGGTCGCCGAGGCCGCCAAGCGCTGCGGCCAATACTACATCAACTACCGCTGGCTCGGCGGCACCCTGACCAACTTCAAGACCATCTCGCAATCGATCAAGCGCCTGCGCGAGCTCGACGAGCGTATCCAGCAGCAGCAGAGCGGTCTGACGAAGCGCGAACTGCTGGAACTGACGCGCAGCCGCGACAAGCTGGAACGCGCCCTCGGCGGCATCAAGGAGATGGGCGGCCTGCCCGATATCCTGTTCGTCATCGATACCAACAAGGAAGCCATCGCGGTCGCCGAGGCCAACACCTTGCGCATACCGGTAGTGGCGGTTCTCGATTCGAACTCGTCGCCCGACGGGGTCGCCTACCCGATCCCCGGCAATGACGATGCGATGCGCGCGATTCATCTCTATTGCGATTTGGTCTCGGCCTCGATTCTCGATGGCCTGCAGGCCGAGCTGGCGGCCTCGGGCATCGATGTCGGCGCCCGCGCCGAGCTGCCGGGCGGCCACGCCATTCCCGACGAGGCCGAAGCCGAGGCAATCGAGGCCGCAGAGGCAATGGAAGAGATCGGCGCCGCGCAGCAGCCGGAGGCCGTTCCGGCGGCGCAGTAGGCGCAAGAAGGGAAGAACGAAGGGAATGTTGCAATGGCCGAGGTGACTGCCGCGCTCGTCAAGGAACTGCGCGAGAAGACCGGCGCCGGCATGATGGACTGCAAGCGCGCGCTTGGGGATACCGGCGGCGATCTCGAGGCGGCGGTCGATTGGCTGCGCAAGAAGGGGCTGGCTGCCGCGGCCAAAAAAGCCGGGCGGGTGGCCGCCGAGGGCCTCGTCGGGCTCGCCACGAAGGGCAATGCGGGCGCGGTCGTCGAGGTCAATTCGGAAACCGATTTCGTCGCCCGCAACGAGCTGTTTCAAGCCTTTGTTCGTGCCGTCAGCACCGCCGCGGTCGCCGGCGACGGGGATGTCGAAAGGCTGAAGCAGGCCGCCTATCCCGGCACCGGGCGCAGCATCGCCGAGGAATTGACCGAACTGATCGGGCGCATCGGCGAGAACATGGTTCTGCGCCGGGCGGAGCGGCTGGCGGTCGAACGCGGCGCCGTCGTCTCCTATGTACACAATGCGCTCGGCCCGGGCATCGGCAAGATCGGCGTGCTGGTCGCGCTCGAATCGGAGGCCGATCCGGAGGCGCTGACGACACTCGGCAAGCAGCTGGCGATGCATGTCGCGGCGGCGAATCCGCAATACCTCGACAGCGCCTCGGTGCCGCAGGCCGCGCTCGACCGCGAACGCGATGTGCTGCGCGAACAGGCGCGGGCGAGCGGCAAGGGCGACGCCATCGTCGACCGCATGGTCGAGGGCCGGCTGCGCAAATTTTACGAGGAGTTCGCCCTGCTCGATCAGGTCTTTGTCGTCGATCAGGAGAGCCGGGTCGGCAAGGTCGTCGAGGCGGCCTCGAAGGCTGCGGGCGCATCGATCCGGATTACCGGCTTCATCCGCTTCGCGCTTGGCGAAGGCATCGACCGCCCGCCCAGCGATTTCGTCGCCGAAGTCGGGGCGCTGAACGCCTGAAACGGGGCATGCGCCAAGTTTTCTGAAACTCGGTACCCGGCCGCCGGTTTGGTGTATGTTCGGGCATACGGGTGCCCAATCGCCCGAAATTAGCCCGAAATCCCGGTGAGCATAGGGCTCATGCCAGCCGATCTCAGGTATCGCCGTGTCCTCCTGAAGGTCTCCGGCGAAGCACTGATGGGAGAGCGCGATTACGGGCTCGAACCGGCGATGCTTGCCCGCATCGCCGACGAGATCCAGTCGGTCCACGATCTCGGGGTCGAACTGTGCCTGGTGATCGGCGGCGGCAACATCTTCCGCGGCGTCTCGGGCACGGCGGCCGGCATGGATCGCGCTTCGGCCGATTACATGGGCATGCTCGCCACGGTCATCAATTCGCTGGCAGTACAGAACGAGTTGGAGCGCCGCGGCATCATCACCAGGGTGCAGTCGGCGATTTCGATGCAGGCGGTGTGCGAGCCCTATATCCGCCGGCGCGCGGTGCGGCATCTCGAAAAGAAGCGCGTCGTGATCTTTGCCGCGGGCACCGGCAACCCATTCTTCACAACCGACACGGCGGCGGCGTTGCGCGCCTCGGAAATGGGGTGTCACGCACTCTTGAAGGCGACCAAGGTCGACGGCGTCTACGACGCCGACCCCTACCGGGTTCCGGGCGCGCGCCGCTTCGAGCGGCTGCACTACCTTGACGTGCTGTCGCGCGACCTTCAGGTCATGGATGCGTCGGCCATTTCGCTGGCGCGCGAGAACGCCATACCGATCCTGGTCTTCTCGATCTTCAACAGCGGCGGGTTTGCCGAGGTGGTGCAGGGCAGAGGCCGATACACGATCATCGAGGAGTAAAATAGCGCGCGCGGGCGACCCGTCAGGGAAACGGAAACGATATCGAACGAAGATTGGCGACGAAGGAGCGGGGCCATGTCGGAAGACGAGCTGATGAAAGATCTGCGGCGCCGCATGGATGGAGCGCTTGAGGTGCTGCGCAAGGAATTCGGCGGGCTGCGCACGGGGCGGGCGTCGGTCAGCCTGTTGGAGCCGGTGATGGTGACTGCCTATGGCGGCACGATGCCGCTGAACCAGCTCGCCAACGTCAACGTGCCCGAGCCGCGCATGATCACGGTTCAGGTGTGGGACCGCGCGATGGTTAAGGCAATCGACAAGGCCATCCGCGAATCCGGATTGGGGCTCAATCCGCAGACCGAAGGGCAGGTGATCCGGGTGCCGATCCCTGATCTCAACCAGGAGCGCCGGCGCGAATTGACGCGGGTCGCGGCGAAATATGCCGAGCAGGCCCGCGTGTCGGTGCGCAATATCCGGCGCGACGGCATCGAGGCGTTGCGCCGCAGCGAGAAGGAGGGCGACCTCTCGCAGGATCAGGGCCGCAAATTGCAGCACGAAGTCCAGCAGCTCACCGATGATCATATCAAACGCATCGACGACACGCTCGCCCAGAAGGACAAGGAAATCCTCCAGGTCTGATGAGCATCGTCGCCGCTTTGCCGCGACCGCTGCCGCGGCACATCGCCATCATCATGGACGGCAATGGCCGCTGGGCTCAGGCCCGCGGCCAGCCGCGCATCAATGGGCATCGCCGCGGCGCAGAGGCGGTGCGGCGCACCGTCGCCGCCGCCGGCGAAATCGGGATCCCGTACCTGACCTTGTTCGGCTTTTCCTCCGAGAACTGGAAGCGCCCCTCGACCGAGGTGGACGATTTGATGGGTCTGCTGCGCCACTATCTGCGCGGCGAAATCGCGGATCTGCACAAGAACGCAGTCCGCCTCAGGGTTATCGGCGAATTGCGGCGCCTCGCCCCCGACATCGTGACATTGATAGAAAATGCCGAGGCGCTGACGCGCGACAATACCGGGCTCAACCTGACGGTCGCGCTGTCCTATGGCGGGCGGGCCGAGATCCTCGCCGCGGTGCGCGCGATCGCGCGGGAAGCGGCGAGCGGCGCCGTTTCGGTCGAGGCGCTCGACGAGGAACTCATGGGCCGGCACCTGTTCACCGCCGGCATTCCCGATCCCGACCTGGTCATCCGCACCAGCGGCGAGCAGCGCATCAGTAATTTTCTGCTGTGGCAGTGCGCCTACTCCGAGCTGGTGTTCACCAAGACGCTGTGGCCGGACTTCGCGCGCAGCGACCTCGATCAGGCGATCGCCGATTATTGCGGCCGCGAACGCCGCTATGGTGCCTCGGTTGGCTCGCGCTGAACGGCGTCCGCTGCTGCTGCGCATCGTCTCGGCGTTGGCGCTGGCCCCGTTCCCGATCGCGGCGATCTGGTTCGGCTCGCCATGGCTGCCGCTGCTGACCGTGCTCGCGGCTGCGGTGATGGCCTGGGAATGGGGGCGGCTGTGCCGTCGCCAAAGCGTGCGGCAGGGCGGCATGGAGCTCAGCGGCATGGTTCTGCTGGGTGTCGTGGTCGCGGTGGTTGCCGCGGCGGCGATGATCCCGGTCGCGTTCGCATTGGCACTGGCGGTCGCCGGCGCCGGCGTGGTCTTTTGGGTCGCTCGCGGCCGGCCCGAGAACGAACCGATCTGGATGGCTTTTGGCACATTGTGGGTGGCCTTGCCGTGCGTGGCGCTGCTATGGCTGGCCGAGGCCGAGCGCGGCGGCCGCCTCACCCTGCTATGGGTTCTGGCGGTGGTGTGGGCGACCGATATCGGCGCCTATGCGATCGGACGACGGCTCGGCGGTCCGCGCCTGGCACCGCGGTGGAGCCCGCGCAAGACCTGGGCCGGGCTGCTCGGCGGCGCCTGCTGCGCCGCCCTGGCCGGTTGGGCGACGGCGCGCGGGCTCGGCATCTCGCCGGTCCTGCCGCTGGTGTTGCTAAGCGCGGGCCTTGCGATTGTCGAGCAGTTCGGCGATCTTGCGGAGTCCGTGGCCAAGCGAAGGTTCGGTGTGAAGGACTCGAGCGGCCTCATTCCCGGGCATGGCGGTCTTCTCGACCGGTTGGATGGCCTGCTTGCGGTGCTGCCCGCGGTGGCGTTGCTGACCTTGGCCGGCGGCAGCGTGCTGACATGGCGATGACTGCCGTCGCGGCGGCGGCTGCGGCAATGCCGAGCCCGGCGCTCGACAGGCCGCGGCGGGTGACGATCCTCGGCTCAACCGGTTCGATCGGACAAAGCACGATCGATCTTCTGTTCCGCAACCGCGGCTCCTTTGAGGTCGAGGCGCTGACCGCCCATCGCAACGCGGCGAAGCTGGCCGAGCAGGCCCGCAGGCTCGGCGCCCGATTTGCGGCGATTGCTGATCCCGGTGAATACGATGCATTGAAAGACGCCCTCGCGGGCAGCGGCATCGAGGCCGGCTGCGGCCGCACCGCGCTGGTCGAAGCGGCGCAGCGTCCGGCCGATTGGGTCATGGCGGGGATCGTCGGCGCCGCCGGTCTGGAGGCCACTCTGGCGGCGATTCGGCGCGGCAGCATTGTCGCGTTCGCCAACAAGGAGGTCCTCGTCTGCGCCGGCAGCCTGGTGATGCAGGAGGTTGTGCGTCACGGTGCGACGCTGCTGCCGGTGGACAGCGAGCACAACGCAATCTGGCAATGCTTCGATTTCACGCGGGTCGAGGCTATCGAGAAGATCATCCTGACGGCGAGCGGCGGGCCGTTCCGGGAGCGCGGCATCGAGGAGATGCGGGACGTCACGCCGGAACAGGCGGTGGCGCACCCGAACTGGCGCATGGGCGCCAAGATCTCGGTCGATTCTGCGACGATGATGAACAAGGGCCTCGAACTGATCGAGGCACATCACCTGTTCCGGCTGCCCTGCGAGCGCATCGAAATCGTCGTTCATCCGCAATCGATCGTGCACAGCATGGTCACCTACCGGGACGGCTCGGTGCTGGCACAACTCGGCACGCCGGACATGCGCACCCCGATCGCCTATGCTTTGGGCTGGCCCAGCCGCATGGCGGCGCCGACGAAGCGGCTCGACCTGACGGAGATCGGGCGCCTGACTTTCGAGCCGCCCGATGAGATCCGGTTCCCGGCATTGCGGCTGGCACGCGAGGCGCTGCGCCAGGGCTGCGGCTGCCCGACCGTGCTGAACGCGGCGAACGAAACCGCGGTACACGCCTTCCTCGACGGGCGCATCGGCTTTCTCGACATCGGCGCCACCGTCGAGCGCACGCTCGAGGCAATGCCCGGCGGCAGGCTTGATTCGCTGGAGGACGTGTACAATCTCGACAAGGCGGCGCGGGAGCTTGCCGCTGAAATGATGGCTCCGCGCCCCCCCGCGCGCGCTGCCAGAGCGACGGAACATCGATCATGAGCCTAGGACCGCTCCTGCATGGGGGGCTGTATCAGTTCCTCTGGGTTGTTTTCTGGTTCTTGATCGTTTTGACCGTCCTCGTTTTCGTGCACGAACTCGGCCACTACCTGCTGGCCCGCCGCAACGGCGTGCGGGTCGAGGTTTTTTCGGTCGGGTTCGGTCGGGAATTGTTCGGCTGGTACGACCGCGCCGGAACCCGCTGGAAATTCAGCGTGATCCCGCTCGGCGGCTATGTGAAGATGTTCGGCGACAGCGACGTCAGTTCCGGCCTTCCGGTCGCAGGCATCGCGCATCTGGCCCAGACAGATCGCGACGCTTCGTTTTATTACAAGAAATTGTGGCAACGCGCCGCGATCGTGGCTGGTGGTCCGATCGCCAACTTCGTGTTCGCGATCGTGATCCTGGCAGCGCTGTTCATGACTTACGGCGAACCGTTCACGCCGGCTGAGGTCGGGCAGGTTCAGCCCGGCAGCGCCGCCGAGACCGGGGGGGTGCGTCCCGGGGATCTGATCATCGCCATCGATGGGCACGCGATCGATCGCTTCGAGGATGTGCAGCAGGCGGTCCGGCTCAATCCCGGCGTGCCGATGGAAATCGTGGTCCGCCGCGATGGCCAGCCGGTCACGCTCAACGTCACGCCGAGCCCGACCGAGGTAACCGACCGGTTCGGCAACCATCATCATCTCGGTCTGCTGGGCATCGGCCGCAGCGGCGTCGATTACGTCAAGCGCGATCCGGCCACGGCCGTGCTGCGCGCCGTCAGCGAGACCTGGAGCCTGTCGAGCGGAACCCTGGAAGCGATGTGGCAGATCGTCGTCGGCATGCGCGCGACCGACGAGTTGGGCGGTCCGTTGCGCATCGCGCAGATCTCAGGGGAGGTCGCGCAGGGCGGCGTCGTGCCGTTGCTGTGGTTCATGGCCGTATTGTCGATCAACCTCGGCCTGATCAACCTGTTCCCGGTTCCGGTGCTTGACGGAGGCCACCTGCTGTTCTATGCCGCTGAGGCGATCCGCGGGAAGCCGCTGGGCCAGCGCGCTCAGGAATATGGCTTCCGAATTGGTTTGGCTTTGGTGTTGACCTTGATGGTCTTCGCCACCTGGAATGACCTCGTCCATATCGGGCTGGTGGATCTTGTGAAGCGCCTCGTGACCTGACACGATCGTCGGTCGCGAGACAAGGAAGCGTGTCGGGGTGGGGGGTCTTTGTTTCCGCACGGGTTCATTCGCCGATTGGAGACGTTTGCCGGCGTGCTCCTCGTCGTCGCGAGCGCCATGCTGGCATCGCCGGCGGCGTCGCAGAGCCGGGCGCCGGCCGTTTTGCCGGCGGGAGGCGCGATCGGCAATATCCGGATCGAGGGCGTACAGCGCATCGAGCCGGAGACGGTGCGTTCCTACCTGTTGGTCCAACCCGGCGACCCGTGGGATCCTGAGCGCATCGACCGCTCGCTGAAGGCGCTGTTCGCGACCGGCCTGTTCGCCGACGTCAAGCTCGATCGCGAGGGCAACACGCTGATCGTCCGGGTGGTTGAGAACCCGATCATCAATCGCATCGCCTTCGAGGGAAACAGCAAGCTGGACGACAAGGATCTTAACGGCGAGATCCAGTTGCGGCCGCGCGTCGTCTACACCCGCACGCGCGTCCAGAACGACGTCAAGCGCATCATCGATCTCTACCGCCGTCATGGGCATTTCGCAGCGACCGTCGAACCCAAGGTCATTCAGCTTTCGGAGAACCGGGTAGACCTGGTCTTCGAGATCAACGAGGGGCCGGCGACCGGCGTCCAGAGCATCAATTTCGTCGGGAACCGGAACTTCGGCGATGGCACGCTGAGAGGCGTGATCGAGACGAAGGAGAGCCGCTGGTATCGTTTTCTGTCGACCGAAGACAATTACGACCCCGACCGCCTGACCTATGACCGCGAGCTGCTGCGCAAGTTCTACCTGGCGGAGGGGTACGCCGATTTTCGCGTAGTCTCGGCGGTCGCCGAGCTGACCCCCGACCGCGACGGGTTCGTGATCACCTTCACCGTCGATGAGGGCGAGCGCTACCGGTTCGGCAAGATCGGCATCAACATCGGCCTCAAGGATGTGCCCGCCGACTCGCTGCAGCCGCTGCTGACGGTGCAGTCCGGCGATTGGTACAACGCCGAGCAGGTTGAGAAATCGATTTCGGTTCTGACCGACGCGCTCGGCAATCGCGGCTACGCCTTTGTCGAGATCAAGCCGCAGATCACCCGCAATCGGGAAGATCGCACCGTCGATGTGACATTCGATGTCCGCCAGGGGCCGCAGGTTTATGTCGAGCGCATCGACATCGTCGGCAATGTGCGCACCCTCGACAAGGTGATCCGCCGCGAGTTCCGCCTCGTCGAAGGCGATGCCTTCAATACGCAGAAGATGCAGCGGTCGAAGGACCGGATCAAGAATCTCGGGTTCTTCAAGAAGGTCGAGGTCACCAACGCGCAGGGTTCGGCTCCCGACCGGACGGTCATCACGGCGGAGGTCGAAGAGCAGTCGACCGGCGAGCTGTCGCTCGGTGTCGGCTTCTCGACCAGCGACGGGCCGCTCGCCGACATCAGCATCCGCGAGCGCAACTTCCTCGGTCGCGGCCAGGATGTTCGCATCGGCACGGTAGTGTCGTTCCGCTCGCAACAGGTCGATCTGAGCTTTACCGAGCCCTACTTTCTCGACAAGAACATCGCGGCCGGTGTCGATCTATTCGAGGTCAAGACCAGCCCGACAGCCTCCTTCTTTTCGGGTGTGACCCCCGCCTACGAGCAGTTTTCCTATGGCGGTGCGCTCCGCACCGGGTATCAGATCACCGATAATCTGAGGCAGACGCTCAAATACACGCTCCGCTCGGACGACATTACCAACATTCAAAGCGATGCCTCGCTGTTCATCCAGCTGCAAGGCGGTACGCACCTGACCTCCTCGGTCGGACAGGTGCTGCTCTATGACCGCCGCGACAACCGGCTCGACCCTACCAGCGGGTATTTTGTCTCTCTCGGCAACGATTTCGCCGGAGTCGGGTTTGGCGTCGACTACGTCCGCAACAAGGTTAATTTCGGCTACTACTATCCGGTCGCGCCAGAGTGGGTGCTGAGCTTTACCGGCGAAGGCGGCGACATCTTCGGCTGGGGAGGCCAGAAGGTGCTTCTGCAAGACCGGTTCTTTGTTGGCGGCGACAATTTGCGGGGTTTCGAGCCGGCGGGGATCGGTCCTCGCGATATCGTTTCGGACGATTCGCTCGGCGGCAACAAATACTATGTCGGCTCGGTGACCCTGGGGGTTCCGCTCGGTTTGCCGAAGGAATTGGGACTGAGCGGCCGGGTGTTTTCGGATTTCGGCACGCTTTATTCAAACGACCAGAAGAATCTGATCCTGACCCCGGCGCAACTGGCTTCCACCAACGGCGTCCAGCCGCAAGTCTTCGATTCGCCATCAATACGCGCCAGCGCCGGCGTGGGCGTCTCGTGGAAATCTCCGGTGGGTCCGATCCGCCTCGATGTCGCTGTTCCGATCAAACGCGAATCGGAGGACAAGACCCAGCTATTTCGAGTTAGTTTCGGAACGAGGTTCTGATGTTGTTGGTGCGTTTTCCGCTCGCCGCTCTGTCCGCCGTGCTGGCGCTGTGCGGTTGGCTCGACATCGCCGGGGCGCAAACCCCTCCAGCGCCGGCCGAGCCGCCGGCCGCGCCGCCGCCGATCGCCGTGACGCCGCAGAATTTGTCCGTCATGGTGGTCGATTTCGAAACCCTCTTCCGCGATTCGAAAGCCGCCAAGGCGGTGCGCACCCAGATCGAGCAGAAGCGGGCCGAGTACATCAAGGAATTGTCGCCGCAGGACCGCGAACTGACCGAGGAGCAGGATGCGCTGATTCGGCAGCAAGGGTCGCTGTCGCCCGAAGCGTTCAACAAGCGCGTGAACGAACTCAGGCAAAAGAAAAATCTCCACGACCGCGATGTTCAAAGCAAAGGAATCGCCTTGGAGAAATCCAACAGCGAGTCCCTTCAGAAGATTCAAAATACAGCGATGGACATCATTCAGGACATCGGCAAGAAGCGTAAGGTAAATCTGGTATTTCAGCGGGGCCAGCTCGTGTTTTTCGATCCCGCTTTTGATGTGACGGACGAGGTTCTGCAGCGATTAGACGAGCAGCTGCCGACCATGACGGTTGACTTTGTCGCGCCCGTGGCGAGCGCGGCGACGGCGACGCCGGCTTCTGCTGCCGCCGGTCAACCGCCGGCTGCGGCCCCCGCACCGGCCACCGGCAAACCGAAGCGAAAATAACGGGCGGTTGTCTGCCGCGCTCGACGGTGTGCAGCCGATGGCAGACCCGCGCTTCTTCGATCGGGCAGGGCCCTTTTCTCTGGGGGCCCTTGCCGCCCTAAGCGGCGCGCGGCTTTCGCGGCCGCACGATGGCGGGCGGCTGTTCAGTGACGTCGCGCCGCTCGAGACCGCCGGCCCGAACGATGTCGCCTTCCTCGACAACTCTAAGTACATCGACGCCTTTGCGCAGTCGCTGGCCGGCGCTGCATTCGTCGATGAGAAATGGGCCGCCCGGGCGCCGCCGGGCATGGCGCTGCTGCTTTCGGCACAGCCATACAAGGCTTACGCCCGGGCCGCGCAGGCCTTTTATCCGGATCCGTCCATCCCGGCTCGGCGTGCGCCCTCGGCCGAGATCGATCCGGAAGCGGTGGTGCCTGCAGATTGCGACATCGGGCCGTTCGTCGTCATCGGGCCGCGCGCCCGGGTGGGCCAGCGCTGCCTGATTGGAGCGGGCACCGTGATCGGTGCCGGGGTCGAGCTCGGCGATGATTGCCAGATCGGGCCCCAGGTCACCTTGAGCCATTGCCTGATCGGCGCGCGGGTGGTCCTGCATGCCGGGGTTCGCATCGGCCAGGCGGGATTCGGTTTCGCGCCGGACGCAGCCGGCCCGGTCAAGGTGCCCCAGCTCGGGCGTGTCATCATCGGTGATGATGTCGATATCGGTGCGAATACGACGATCGATCGCGGCTCCGGCCACGATACCGTGATCGGCCCGGGCACAATGATCGATAATCTGGTACAGATCGGGCACAACGTCGTGCTCGGCCGCGGCTGCGTGCTGGCGGGCCAGGTCGGGGTGTCGGGCAGTACGCGGCTCGGCGATTTCGTCATGGCGGGCGGTCAGGCGGGTTTTGCCGGGCATCTGCGCATCGGCGCGGGAGCCCGGATCGGCGCCAAGGCCGGGCTGATGCGCGATGTCCCTCCCGGGGAAACCGTTCTCGGCAGCCCGGCGGTGCCGATCGGGCAATTCATGAGGCAGACAGCTGTCGTGCAGCGGCTCGCGAAGAAGAAGGACGAGCGATGATCGACCCGGCCTGCGCGGAAACCCTCGTGACCCAGCTCGATATCCAGCGCGTCATGGAGATGATCCCGCATCGCCACCCGTTCCTGATGATCGATCGGGTCATCGACGTGGTCGCGAACCAGCGGGCCACCGGGCTCAAGAACGTGTCGATCAACGAGAACTACTTTCAGGGCCACTTTCCGGCGCGGCCCGTCATGCCGGGGGTGCTGATTATCGAGGCCATGGCACAGACTGCGGCCGTCCTGGTGGTGCACACGCTGGGGCCGGACGCCGAAGGCAAGCTGGTCTATTTCATGAGCGTCGATAACGCGCGTTTCCGACGACCGGTGTTTCCCGGCGATTGCCTCCACGTCCATGTCAAGAAGCAGCGCAACCGCGGCAATGTCTGGAAGTTCGAGGGCCGCGCCGAGGTCGGCGGAAATCTGGCGGCGGAGGCCGTCTTCGCGGCGATGATCCTCGACAATTGAGCGGCGCGCCGATGTCTCACATCCATCCGACGGCCATCATCGGGGCAGGGGCCGTTCTTGCCGACGACGTCGTCATCGGGCCCTACTGCGTCATCGGCGAGCATGTGCGGCTCGGCGCCGGCGTCGCGCTGCGCGCTCATGTCGTCATCGAGGGGCGCACTACGATCGGCGAGCAGACCCGGGTTTTCCCGTTTGCCTCGATCGGGTTCGAGCCCCAAGACCTCAAATATCGCGGTGAGGAATCGACGCTGGTCATCGGCCGCAACAACACGATTCGCGAGTATGTGACGATGAACCCGGGCACCGCCGGGGGAGGCATGGTGACTCGGGTCGGCGACCATTGCCTGTTCATGGTCGGTGCCCATGTCGCGCATGATTGCCGCATCGGCAGCCATGTCGTGATGGCTAACAACGCCACCCTGGCCGGCCATGTGACAGTCGAGGATCATGCCGTGCTCGGCGGCCTGTCTGCGGTGCACCAATTCGTGCGCATCGGCCGGCACGCAATGATTGGAGGCATGTCCGGGGTCGAACGCGACGTGATCCCGTATGGCCAGGTCATGGGCGACCGGGCGCGGTTGACCGGCCTCAACATCGTCGGGATGCAGCGCCGCGGCTACAGCCGCGAGGACATTCAGGGCCTGCGCAACGCCTACCAGACCCTGTTCGCCGCCGACGGAACCTTCACCGAGCGGGTCAACGAGACCGCCGAGCGCTTCGGCGGCGTCGCGCCGGTCGATGACATCGTCGCGTTCATCCGCGCCGATTCGAGCCGGGCGATCTGTCAGCCGAAGGGCAGCGGCGATGCATAAGCTCTGCATCGTTGCCGGCAGCGGGAAACTGCCGCGGCGCATCATCGAGGCGTGCCGGAACGCCCGCATCGATTTTTTTGTGCTGGCGCTGGAAGGCAATGCCGACCCGCAGATGATCGGCGATGCGCCGCATGCCTGGTGCCGTCTCGGCGCCGGCGGCATCGCACTTGGCCTGCTTCGCGACCGGCAGGTGACCGATCTGGTGCTCGCCGGCGGCATCAAGCGGCCGTCGCTGGCGGCCTTGCGCCCGGATTGGCGGGCGGCCAAGTTCTTGGCCCGGGTCGGCTATCGGGCGCTGGGCGATGACGGTCTGATGTCGGCCGTGATCAAGGAAATCGAGAGCGAGGGGTTTCGCGTGGTCGGCGCGCATCAGCTGCTCGAAGCATTGATGCCGGAAGGCGCGTTGGGGGCGGTGCTGCCCGATCCGGATGCCGAGGCAGATATTGCCAAGGGCGTGCGCATCGCGCGCGAGATCGGCGCTCTCGATGTTGGCCAGGCGGTGGTTGTGCAGCAAGGGCTGGTGCTCGGGGTCGAGGCGATCGAAGGCACCGATGAGCTGCTGCGGCGCTGCGCCGATCTGCGCCGAGAGGGACCCGGTGGGGTGCTCGTCAAGGTCGAAAAGCCGGGCCAGGAACGGCGGGCGGATCTGCCGACAATCGGGCCGGATACCGTGACCCTCGCGGCCGAAGCCGGCCTGCGCGGAATTGCCGGCGAGGCCGGCGCGACGATCGTGATCGATCGCGCCGAGGTGATCCGCGCCGCCGATCAGGCGGGGCTGTTTGTCGTCGGCATCCGCATGCCGTGAGCGCGGCGACATGGTCGCCCCACTCATCTTTATGATCGCGGGGGAGCCTTCGGGCGACGCGCTCGGCGGCGCGTTGATCCGGGCCTTGCGCCAGCGTACCGGGGGCTCTTTGCGGATTGCAGGGATTGGCGGCGAGCGGATGGCAGAGCAGGGACTCGACAGCCTCGTCCCGCTGGGCGATCTCGCGGTTATCGGGGTTGCCGAGGTCTTGCCGCGGGCGCCGCTGATCCTGCGGCGAGTGCGCGAGACGGTGACCGCGATCCGCACCCTGCGCCCCGACGCGGTGGTGACGATCGACAGCTCGGGGTTCAGCTGGCGCGTGGCGCAGCGCCTGCGGGCGCGCGGCGAGAGGGTGCCGCTGATCCATTATGTCGCGCCGATGGTGTGGGCGTGGCGGGCTGGGCGGGCCCGCCGCATGGCGCGCTGGTACGACCATTTGATGGCGCTGCTGCCGTTCGAGCCGGCCTCTTTCGAGCGTGCCGGCTTGTCGTGCAGCTATGTCGGGCATCCGGTTCTGGACAGCGGCGCCGATCGCGGCGATGCGGCCCGCTTTCGCGCCGCTCATGGTCTGGCGGCGGACGAATTGCTGCTGACGGTACTGCCGGGAAGCCGCAGCGGCGAGGTTGCCCGGCTGCTGCCGCTGTTCGGGGCCGCGCTAGCCCGTCTGGAAGCGCTGATCGGCCCGTTTCGAGTGGCGGTTCCCACGGTTGCGAATGTGGCGGAGGCGGTCGCCGCCGGGGTGCGCGGCTGGCCGGGTAGAGCGATCGTGGTGCGCGGCGTCGAGACCAAATACGATGCGTTTGCGGCGAGCCGGGCGGCTCTGGCCGCCTCCGGCTCGGTGGCGCTGGAACTGGCCCTCGCGGGAGTGCCGATGGCGGTTGCCTACCGACTGAACCCGCTGACCGAGGCTTTGCTCGACCGCATCCTCAGGGTGAGACAGGTCAATCTGATCAATCTGATCCTCGGACGAGCCCTGGTTCCCGAGCTGCTGCGCGGCGATTGCACGCCCGAGAAGCTGGCGCTTGCGGTTGCTCCGCTGGTGCGGGACGAACGGGTTCGCGCCGCGCACCGCGCCGGCTATGATGAGGCGATGCGGAGTCTCGGCCTGGGCGGACCCTCGCCGGGGCTGCGCGCCGCCGATCAGGTCCTTGCCATCCTCGCCGCCCGGCGCGGCGGAGAAGTCTCGGAGAAGGAGGACATACGACATGGCCATGACCGCTACAGCGACCGATACGGGGCGCGGCAAGACCGCCGCCGACGCCGAGAAACACCGGTTGCTGCACACGATGCTGCGGGTCAAGGATCTGGATAAGTCGCTCGATTTCTATACCGGGCAGCTCGGCATGAAGCTGCTCCGCAAGCGCGACTATCCGACCGGAAAGTTCACCCTGGCCTTTGTCGGCTATGGCGACGAGGCCGACAGCACGGTGATCGAATTGACCCACAATTGGGACCAGGCCGAGCCGTATTCTCTGGGCAGCGGCTTCGGCCATCTCGCCGTCGGCGTGCCCGACGTCTACAAGACCTGCGAGCGGCTTGCCGCCGCCGGCGTCAAGATCCCGCGTCCGGCCGGCCCGATGGCGCATGGCGGCTCGGTGATTGCGTTCATCGAAGATCCGGACGGCTACCGCATCGAACTGATCGAACGGAAATAGTCGCCGCGTTCGAGACGTTTTTGCACAACCGTCCGGGTCTCGGCCAGGCCGAGCGTCCGGTCCCGGACGGTCGCCGGCTCATCCGGTACTGTCATCCCGGCGGAAGCGGAAAGCCGGCTCCGTCGCCCGACCTGCTATACCGGTTGAGGCTTGGATCCGGCATCTGCCGTCTGCCGGGATGACGGCATGCGTCGACGCCTGTATCGCGATACAAGCGAAATCGGTCAGGCGCGTTCTCGGATCGGGACGTAATGGCGCTCCGGCGAGCCGCTGAAGAGTTGGCGCGGCCGGCCGATCTTCATGTCCGGGTCCTCGACCATCTCGGTCCACTGCGCGACCCATCCGACCGTGCGCGCCACCGCAAACAGCACCGTGAACATCGAGGTCGGGAAGCCCATTGCCTTCAAAATAATGCCCGAATAGAAGTCGACGTTCGGGTAGAGCTTGCGGGTGATGAAATAGTCATCGTTTAACGAGATTTTCTCGAGCTCCATCGCGATCTCGAGCAACGGCTCATCCTTGATGCCGAGCTCGGAAAGCACCTCGTGGCAACGGTCGCGCAGGACACGGGCGCGCGGATCGTAATTCTTGTAGACCCGATGGCCGAAGCCGTACTGGATTTCATGCTCGTTCTTGTCTTTGACGTTCTTGATGAAATCGGGGATGTTCTTCTTGTCGCCGATGCGAGCCAGCATCTTCAGCACCGCTTCATTGGCACCCCCATGAGCCGGGCCCCATAGCGAGGCGATGCCGGCCGCGATACAGGCGAAGGGATTGGCGCCGCTCGACCCGGCGTTGCGCACCGTCGCGGTCGAAGCGTTCTGCTCGTGATCGGCGTGCAGAATAAATATCTGGTCCATCGCACGCGCCAAAACCGGGCTGACCTTGTATTCCTCGCAGGGCACCGCGAAGCACATGTGCAGGAAGTTTTCGGCATAGCCGAGGGAATTCTGGGGATAGATGAAAGGCTGGCCGAGCGAATATTTGAACGCCATCGCCGCAATCGTCGGCATCTTCGCAATCAGCCGATGCGAGGCGACCATCCGTTGATGCGGGTCGTGAATGTCGGTCGAGTCGTGATAAAACGCGGACAGCGCTCCGACCACTCCGCACATCACCGCCATCGGGTGCGCATCGCGGCGGAAGCCGCGGAAGAACGTGCTGAGCTGTTCGTGCACCATCGTGTGGTGCGTGATGTCATGGACGAACTGCTCGCGTTCCTTGGCGGTCGGCAGCTCGCCATTGAGCAGCAGATATGCCACTTCGAGAAAGTCGCTCTTTTCCGCAAGTTCCTGGATCGGGTAGCCGCGGTACAGCAACACCCCCTCGTCGCCGTCGATATAGGTGATGCTGGAACGGCACGCCGCGGTCGCCATAAAGCCGGGATCATAGGTGAAATAGCCGGTCTGGCCGTACAGCTTGCGGACATCGATGACCTTGGGCCCGATCGAGCCCTCCATGACCGGCAATTCGATCGATTTCCCGGTCGAGTTGTCGGTCAGCGTCATCGTCTCACCCGAAGCGGGGCGTTGTGTGTTGTTCCCGTCCATCGATGCACCTCGCTTCGCTGCGCCGCAGGCGAGTGCCCCCGGCAAGTGACAGAGCTCCTGCAGAAAATAGGCCGGCCCGGGCCGATTATCAAATGGCGCCGGAAGCGGTCAGGAGCGGGGGCCGGCAGCATCCGCGAGCCGGCCCAGCGTCTCTTCCGGACCCAGCACGTCGAGCACCTCGAAAATGCCGGGTGAGGCGAGCGATCCGGTCAGCGCGGCCCGCAACGGCTGCGCCACCGCGCCGAGCTTGACCGCGTGCGCCGCCGCGAAATCGCGCAGTCGCTCGTCCAGGGCTTCCGGCTCCCACTCGGCCCGGGCCAGATCCTCGTGCAAGGCGGCGAGCAGAGATCGGTTCTCCGGGGTCAGCAGCCTGGCGGCGCCGGGCTCCAGCGCGATCGGCCTCGGTGCAACATAGAACGCGGCCTTCGCCGCCAATTCCACCAGAGTCTTGGCGCGCGGCTTCAGTCCCGGCATCGCGCGCGCCAGCCGGTCGCGATCCGATGCGGAGAGCCGACGCGACAGGGTTCTCTCGAGCCGTTCCGCAATCAACGTCACCAGGCGTCCGTCGTCGGCGATGCGGATGTAATGCCCGTTGACATTGTCGAGCTTGGCCTGGTCGAAGCGCGCCGGGGCACGCCCGACATCGGCGATATCAAACCAGGCGATCGCCTGTTCGGTGGCGATGAGCTCGTCATCGCCGTGGCTCCACCCCAGCCGCATCAGATAGTTGCGCAATGCTTCCGGCAGATAGCCCATCTCGCGATAAGCCTCGACCCCGAGCGCGCCGTGGCGCTTCGACAATTTGGCGCCGTCGGGCCCATGTATCAGCGGCACATGGCCGAAGCGCGGCACCGGCCAGTCCAGCGCCTGATAGATCTGCGTCTGGCGGAAGGCGTTGTTCAAATGATCGTCGCCGCGGATCACATGAGTGATGCCCATATCGTGGTCGTCCACGACGACGGACAGATTGTAGGTCGGGGTACCGTCCGAGCGCAGGATGATCAAATCGTCGAGCTCGGCATTATCGACGGTTACCTCGCCCTGTACGAGGTCGGCGATCGATGTGGCCCCGGTCTGCGGTGCCCGCAGCCGGATCACCGGCGCGATGCCGGGCGGTGCCGTGGCCGGATCGCGGTCGCGCCAGGTGCCGTCATAGCGCACCGAACGCTTCTCGGCGCGGGCCCGCGCCCGCATCGCCTCCAACTCTTCCGGGGTGCAGAAGCAGTGATACGCACGACCGGTGGCGAGCAGCTGGCGGGCGATCTCGGCGTGCCGCTCGGCGCGGGCAAACTGGTGAACGATGTCGCCGTCCCACTCCAGCCCAAGCCAGGAAAGGCCGTCGATGATCGCCGCTACCGCTTCCGGGGTGGAACGCAGCCGGTCGGTGTCCTCGATGCGCAGCCGGAACACCCCCCCGCAATGCCGCGCATAAAGCCAGTTGAACAGGGCCGTGCGCGCGCCGCCGATATGCAGAAACCCGGTCGGCGAGGGGGCAAAACGGACGGTAATCGTCATGACGAGAGGCTGACACTTGGCAGTGGGTGCGTCGCAAACATCTCGCGCAGCCGCGTCTTCATGATCTTCCCGGTCGCGGTATGCGGCAATTCGGCGAGGATCACGACATCGTCGGGCAGCATCCAGCGCGGAAAGCGCTCGGCAAGAAACGCGGTCAACCCGGCCGCCTCCGGCGTATGACCGGCGCGCGCGGTCACCACCAGCAGCGGCCGCTCGCTCCAGCGCGGATGCGGCACCGCGATGACCGCCGCTTCGGCGACATCGGGATGAGCCATCGCGGCGTTCTCCAACTCGATCGAGCTGATCCATTCGCCGCCCGATTTGATGACGTCCTTGCGCCGGTCGCTGATCAGCAGGTAGCCGTCCGGATCGATCGCGGCGACATCGCCGGTATGGAACCAGCCGCCGGGCGCGAGCGCGGCGGCGCTCGCCTCGGCATCTTCGAAATAGCCGCTGACCACCCACGGACCGCGCACCAGCAATTCGCCGACCGAGCGGCCGTCATGGGGCAGGGTGCGGCCGGCGTCGTCGACCAGCTTCATCTCGACCCCGAACACCGGGCGTCCCTGCCTCGCCTTGACCGCGAGCTGTTGTTCGGGCGCGAGGGGCAGGTGCTTGGCCTTCAGGGCCGAGACCGTGCCGAGCGGGCTCATCTCGGTCATGCCCCAGCCTTGCACGACCGCGATGCCGCGGGCTTCGAGGGCTGCGAGCAGCGATGGCGGCACCGCCGAGCCGCCCGACAACACCCGGCGCAGGGTCGAACACTGCGCGCCGGTTGCAGCGAGGTGCGCCTCGAACCCCAGCCACACGGTCGGCACACCGAGGCTCAGGGTCACTTTCTCGGCCTCGAACAGCTGGTATAGGCTGGCACCGTCGAGAAAGGAGCCGGGCAACACCAGCTTGGTCCCGTTCATCGGGGCGGTGTAGGCGGTGGCCCAGCCGCAGGCATGAAATAGCGGCACCACCGGGCACATCGTGTCGCGCGCCGAGATCCCGATCGCATCGGGCAATGAGGCGCCGAAGGCGTGCAGTACCGTCGAGCGGTGGCTGTAAAGCGCCCCTTTCGGCTTGCCGGTAGTACCCGAGGTGTAGCACAGCGAGCAGGCGGCGCGCTCGTCGAGCTCGGGCCAGTCGTAATCCGCGCTTTCCGGAGCGATCAGCGCGTCATACGAGGCCAGGACCGGGAAGGGCGCCTCGACCTCGTCGAGCAGCACGATACGGCAGTCGTGCGGAAAGCGCGGCACGAGGCGCTCGATCAGCGGCACGAAGCTTTGCTCGACAAACAATAGCCGGTCGGCCGCATGATTGACGATGTAGACGATCTGGTCGTCGAACAGGCGCGGGTTGATCGTGTGGCACACCGCGCCGATTCCGGAGATCCCGTAGTAGAGCTCGAAATGGCGGTGGGTGTTCCACGCGAGAGTGCCGACCCGGTCGCCCTCGCGGATTCCAAGCCGCAGCAGCGCATGGGCCAGCCGCTTGGCGCGGCGCTCGGCTTCGGCATAGCCATAGCGATGGGTCGAGCCGTCGACCATGCGCGAAACAATTTCGGTGTCGGCGTGGTAGAGCCCGGCATGCGCGATAATTTGCGACACCAGCAGGGGCCGATCCGACATCAATCCATGCATCGCACTCTCCCGCTC
>Ga0213875_10000330_pt1 | contig 45066 bp, 32 predicted proteins | sample BarmaccomBMRX_R8_FD_160105 | JGI IMG/M metagenome (GOLD analysis project Ga0213875, IMG submission 160105) | Root-associated microbial communities from Barbacenia macrantha in rupestrian grasslands, the National Park of Serra do Cipo, Brazil - RX_R8 | ecosystem: Host-associated > Plants > Roots...
CTTGGCGACCTCGGTGGCGCTGACCGACTCGTCGTCGAGGCCCATCGTCTTCTCGGCGCCGCGGTACAGGGAAACGAACTGGGAAAGCGCGCCGCCGGACAGCTGCATGCGCATTCCCCGCGGGCCGAGCCGAACGCCGAGGTAGATCTCCTTGGACCAGAAGTCCTTCGCCCACACGTGCTGGTAGACCTGCTCGAGGTACTCCCGCCAGCCGGGGCCGCCGTCGGAGGTGGCGTCCAGGCCGGTCGCCCACTCCACCGCCGGATATGGCCGGTGCGCGATCCTCAGGTGGACCTCGGCGTCCGGCATCCGGATCGCGGCCAGGGCGACGGTGATGTTGGTCGCCAGCGCCTCCCGCTCCTCCGGGGTGAGGAACTCATAGGAGACGGAGGGCACCCGGTAGTACGCCCAGGCATGGGAATCCGTGAGGACGATCCGGTCGTCGAAATAGCGGATCGCCAGACGGCTCCGGCCCTTCGTCTTCGTGCTCACTCGCTCTCCTCGGAACGATCGGGCTGCTTCTCGCGGATACCCGCGTTCGTTTGGTAACTCATGGGATGACCTTGCGGGGAACCGGCGCCGCAGCCATGCCCGCCACCAGCACCCCGGCGAGCGCCGTGTAGGCAACGCGAGTCTGCGGGCGCAGCGCGGTCGGCCCCTCGGCGCCGACCGGCAGCTGATCATCCCAGGGCACCCGGACGATCGCGCGGCAGCGTCCCCGGGCGACCGACTCGGTCTGCTCCACGTCGGTCATGGACCGCCTGCTCACGCCGTTGATCAGGGTGACCGAGCGGGCGGCCAGGTCGCCGAACCCGTGCGCCTCCAGCCACTCGCGCGTGTCGGCGAGCGCGGCCGCCGCCTCCGCGCTGGCCGGCGCGACCACGACAAGCTGGTCGGCGATCGCGAGCAGCCTCGGCAGGCCCGACGCACCCGGGTCGATCATCGTGAGCGGGTAGTGGCGGCCCAGGTGTTCGGCGAGCCTTGTCTCGTCTCCGTCGTCAAGCAGGCCGTCCGACGCGATCACGTCCAGCCGCGCCTGTGAGTTCCTCGCCTCGGGCGGTAGCCCGTCCGGCGGCACCGGCGGCGGGACGTCCGGCGTGCCGCCGGCCAGCAGCGCGCGCAGCTGCACGGGGGCCTGGGCGAGCCTGGCGAGCGACCCGTCGTGCAGGTCCACCGCCGCGACCGGCATCTCACGCAGCGAGGCGAGGATGTGGCCGGTCATCAGCGTGGTCACCGTCTGCCCGGCGCCGCTGGTGCAGCCGAGCATCACCACCCTGCGCGGACCCGCGAGCGGCAGCCGCGCCCGGTCCCGGTCCAGCGCCTCCTGATCACGCTTGCCCGGGCCCTGGCCGTCGCCCGTCACGACCTTGACCTTGCGCCGCCAGCTCAGGTTGTGGTCCCTCGTGTGCCCGCTGAGCACCCGCTCGATCGACGGGAGCGGCCGGTCCCGTACCTCGTCGACCTGCGTAATCGCGGGAACGGGGGGCGCGGTCCGAACGGGTGGCACGGTCCGAACGGGTGGCACGGTCTGGGCCGGTGCCATGGGCCGTGGGTGTGCCGGAGCCAGCGCGGAGGCATGAGCTGCCTGAGGCGGCTGGGCAGCCTGCGGCTCCTGAACGGATTCGTGACCGACTGGAGGCGGCCCGGCGGCCGGAGCCTTGGGCTCCATGGCGGCGGGAGGCTCCACGGCGGCGGGAGGCTCCACGGCGGCGGGAGCCGAAACCGCGGAACCGGGTGCTGGCGCAGGAGAGGGAGGAGCTGAGGGCGGCGACGCCGGGGCGGCGGGCGCGGAACTGCTGGACCGCGCGGAAGCCGCCGGCCCGGCGGTGTGCGCGGCCGGCGGAGCCGTTCGCGGTCCTGTCGGCGCCGGCAGGTCCGGCCCGGTCACGGGGGCGGCCTGCGGCGCGGGTGAGGCCGGGGTGCCCGCCGGGCGCGGCGCCTGAGCGGGCGGAGCGGCCGCGGAAGGCGTCTGGAGCACGGGCCGCGCGGGGACCGCGGCCGGGGTGGCGGAGGCGGGAGCGGGCGGCACGGACGCGGCCGGGCGCGCGACCGGCCCCGCGGGCGCAGCGGCGGGCCAGGCTGGCGGCGCGGCCGGCGCCTCGGTCTTCTGCGCGGCCGCCGAGCGCGCCGGATCCGGGACGGGCCGCACCGGATCCGGCACCGGCTGCACGGGCGATGACGGCGCGGACGGTGCCGGGCGGGCCGCCGGGGACGGAGCCGGATGGTGCGCGTAACCGCCGTGTGCGACCTCCAGGCGGCGCCCGGAGGGCGCGCCCGCCCGCATCCGCGCGGGGACGGCTGCCGGTGCGGTCTGGCCGCTCGCTGGGCCCTGGCCGTTCGCCGCGGCGCGTCCGTGCGGCATCGCGGGCGCCACTCGCTGCGGGGCGCGCCCGGCCGCCGAGGCGGCGGCGGGGACGGGAATGGGAGGAGCGGCCTGGCGATCCGGCGCGACCTCCGCCTGGCCCCGGCGTGCGAGCACACCCCGTTCCCTGCGTGCGAGCACACCGGCCGTACGCCGCGCCGGGGCCGGCCTCGCGTGCCACACCCGGGCATTGACGATGATCTCGTCCTTCTCACTCAGCGGCGACAGACGGCACCACACGCGCGGTTCCGTCAGGTAGCGAAGCTGCGAGACGAGCAGTTCCGGCAGCCGCTTACTCTCTATGACCGGCCGCGTGGTCAGCCAGGTGAGAACTCCCGGCGGAAGGACGTACAGCCAGACCAGGTTGTGGTTAAATGGCAGCCCGACCGCCACCAGGAGAACCACATAGGGCACCGTAATCCCGGCGAATACGGCAATCCAGCTGATCGGGAGCGGCGCGGGCAGCCGAAAGTCGTACAGCTTGTAGAGCCGCTTCTCGATCCGCCAGATGTTCGTATAAGTGGGAAGGTCCACGGATTGTTTGCTCCTCAGCCAGGTAAGATCAGTGGACCCCGAGTGCGTTTGCTATTCCCGTGGCCAGCGTCTGCACGATGCTGGGCGTGTAGAAAACCACGGCGATCGCGACGGCGAGGACCATGAACTGCACGAACCTGGTGATCTCTCGGGTGAAGAGAAAGAAGAGTGCTACGATTCCCACAATACCCAGGAACAGCGGCCCGAACAGACCCTGCAGGTAGGTAACGAGGCCCTGGGTACTGAGGGCCAGCGGGGACGCCGCGGTCAAGTAGTGAGGGGACATAGTTCTTCCCTTCCTGGGTGATCAGATATCTGTTGCGGGCACCGCCATGCCGCCGTCCCCGGGGAAGGCGCGGAGGCATCGGGCGGTCCCTGGGCGCCTGCGGCTGCGGCTGCGCGCCGGCGCCACGGCTGGGCTGTCGCTGGCAAGGTCAAGACCGGCGGCGCCCAGTTCACTGGGTTCCCATCGGCTGGGTGGACGCACGGATCTCCTTTACATACCATTTACCGCTCTGCTGGTCGACGACCACCATGTCATAGGTCATCGAAAGCTGTGCTGGAGTGGATCCTGGCTGGCCAGCGAGCTGCCAGTTGACCGTTGCGATTATCTCGCGCGTGTTGCCGCCGGCCGGAACGCTGAGATTGGCAATCGAGCCGAAGGTGACCGCTCCGCCAAGCCCGGTGACCGAAACTCCGGGGGCGAGGAACCGGTTCAGGGTGGCGCTGTCGCCGGCGGCGTAGGCCTGGAAAAATGCGGGCAGCTGGCTCATCAGCGCGCTTTGCGCGGCCTGGTCGGAGCTGACCTGCTGCGGGCTTGGCGGCTGAATAGCCGATGGCGCGGGCAGCCATGCCGGCTCGCCCGATACCACTATGCCGCCATCTGCCGCATAAATCGGCACGCCGAGCTCCATGAGCTGCCCGTTCACTGATGCCAGGAGATTGACAACCGCGTTTGCCGAACTCCGGACGTCCACGCTCGCCACCTGCTCTGACTGCAGCCGCATGGTCCCCGACCCGTTCCAGCCGAATCCCGGATCCGCCGAGCTGATGCTGGACGGGATAAAGGCCGCGAGCTGCTGTGCGCGCTGCGCTTCGGTCGCCGGGCTGAAGTTCAGGTAGACCTGGCCGAACTGCAGAGCGTACGCCTCGGCCAGCGTCACAGGGAACTGTGTGCCCGGCCCGCTCGCCGGTGTGTTACCGGTGTTGCCGGTTGAGGCGGGCGTCTCGTTCAGGACGATTGCGCTTATCCCGCGGTAGGCGACCACCAGCAGCGCGACCCAGAGCAGGATCCGCAGCGGCCAGACCATCCAGCGCCCGCCGCCACCACCCCACGAACGCCGGGCGGGTGCCGCGTCGAAGTCCGGCACCTGCTGTGAGCCGTTGCCGTACACGGTTGACTCCGCACCGCCATCATGGGTGGCAACGCCCGACCTACGAACCATCACACCTCCGCCCGCTCCGCCCCTGGGCAGCCAGGTACGGCCGGTCTACCTGCCGGTCTCGTCGTCCATTGTGCGGCATAATCCCTCCGGAGGTAACGGATTAGAGCCGATCAAACTGCGCTCCGCCCACGGCGGTGGGCTGCTCCGTTCTCCAGCTGAGCCCCACGCGAGCCTCCCGACCTGCCAGAACGATCATCGAAGACGCTCGCTACAGATAGATACGAAATCGCTACAGGGACGGTTCACCGCGGCACAAACGGGATCTAATCCCGGCCGGCACGGGCCCAAGTGGTCACGCGGAGTGAGCCGCGACGCCGCACGCGTGGGTGTCTCTTGAATCAATGTATACACAAGAGACACCCAAAGTCGCATAGATCTATCCAGCAGATACTGACTCATAAATGAACAAACGCATCATCTTTCCAATGAGTTTCATCGGTACCAGGCGGTCCGGTTACGCCGCGTGTCCTGCCGCCGCCCTCATGTCAGCCGCGCCAGTAGTCGCCGCACCCGCCGGCGGAAGGCGGACGGGCACGCGCGCGGGATTCCGCCGTCACGGGACGCCGGGCGCGATGATCGTTTCCACTCCCGCGGCGGCCAGCGCCTCGCACAGCTCGGCGTCCGGCGCGCGGTCGGTGACAAGTGCGCCGACGGCCTCGAGACGTACGATGTGCGCGAAGGCGCTGCGGCCGAACTTCGACGAGTCGGCGACCACGATCGCCCGCTGCGCTGACGCGATCATCTCCGCCATCATCTGCGCTTCCTGCAGGTTGCTCGTGGTGAATCCGGAGCGCGCCGAGACACCCCCGACGCCGATAACGGCGGCGTCCGCGCTGATGCCCTCCGTGCCGGGGAACGTCACGGGGCCGATGGTGACGTGGGACGCCAGCCTGCAGCTTCCGCCCAGCATGTAGACGTCGCGTACCGCGCCGGCCGGCAGCGCGGACGGAAGCCGCAGGTTGTTGGTGACGATCGTGAGGTTCCGCCGGACACCGAGAGCCCGGGCGACGGCGAGCGTGGTCGTCCCGCCGTTGATGACGACCGTCTCGCCATCCGCGATTCGCTCGGCCGCCGCCGCCGCTATCTGGCGCTTCTCATCGCGGTGGACGGATGTCCGGTCGCTGAACGACGTGTCGGCCGTGGCCAGCCCGGTTACCGTCACCGCCCCGCCGTAGGTGCGGGAAACCGCGCCGCGCTGCGCCAGCCAGTCCAGGTCCCTGCGCACGGTATCGGGCGAGACGCTGAACGCGTCCGCGAGTTCGGTGACGGTGGCCTGGCCGCGCTCCTCGACGAACGCGGTCAGCAGCGCACGGCGCCTCCCCGGCAGCGCGCCGTCGGCGTCGTGGTCGGGGGTCCGTTGTTGGCCGGCCACTGCGCACCTCCTTCGATGGGGTCACTCTAGCGAGTGCCACCCGGCACTATCATGCGAATCTTTGCCGATCTATGCTTGACGGTGCAACCTTAGCCCGCTAGCTTGTGCAGACAACAGCATAAGAGTGGCAGAGTTTCGCATCAAACAGCGTTGCCCTGCATAACACGCCGAGGAGCCCGCATGGCTGTGCGATCGAGACCCGATGGCTCACCGCTGAGCCGACGTAACTTCGTGAAGGGTGCCGGGGCCGTCATGGCCGCCGCCGCCGCGGCGCCGGCCCTCGCGGCGTGCGGCAGCGGCGGCACCGGTGTGGCCACGAGCGGGGGCAGAACCACCATCACGTTCGCGAGCGCGAAGTTCTTCGCACAGGAGTCCATCGGCCAGATCGTTGACGAGTACAACAACTCACAGCGGCTCGTGAGCGTCCAGTTCCAGGAGCTGCCGACGCCGAGCCAGAGCACCGAGGTACACCAGCAGCTCGTGCAGTCGCTGTCGCGGCGTGACGGCAGCATCGACGTCTTCACGGGTGACATCATCTGGATCTCCGAGTTCGCGGGCGCGGGCTGGTCGGCTCCGCTGGACTCCTACTTCGGCCCCTCGGTCAAGGCGCAGTACTTCCCCGGCGTCATCGACGCGTGCACCTACGCCGGCGCGATGCACGCGCTGCCCTGGTTCATCGACGCGGGGATGCTGTACTACCGCAAGGACCTGCTCGCCGCGGCCGGTGTCGCGGTGCCGGCATCCTGGAGTGAGCTGGTCGCAGGTGCGCAGAAGCTGCTCGGCGCGGGGAAGGTCAGCGACGGCTACAACTGGCAGGCCAAGCAGGCAGAGGTGCTGGTCTGCGATCTGGTGGAGTTCATCGGCTCCAACGGCGGGTCGATCCTCGCGCCGGACGGCAAGACGGTGACCATCGCCGAGCCGAACGCTGTGCAGGCCGTGCAGCTCATGGTCGACACGTTCAGCAAGGACAAGATCACGCCCAAGTCCGTGCTCTCCTGGGATGAGGTACCCAGCGAACTGCCGTTCCTCGGCGGCAAGGCCGCGTTCCTGCGCAACTGGTCCTTCGTATGGAACGACGCGCAGAACAAGTCGAGCTCAGCGGTCGCGGGCAAGGTCGGGGTCGCCAAGCTGCCCGCGTTCCCCGGCGGCAAGAGCACCGCGTGCCTCGGCGGATACCAGTTCGGCATGAACGCGTCAAGCACCAAGAAGAGCGCGGCAATCGACTTCCTGACCTGGATGTCCAGCCCCGCGACCCAGTTGAAGTGGGCCACCCAGCTGGGTCTCGCGCCGAGCCGGCCGTCGGTCTACAAGCAGCCCGAGCTCGCGAAGGTCAACCCCTTCATGGTGTCGTTGCAGGACATCTTCACCGGCGGCACGCCACGTCCCAAGACACCGAAGTACTCGCAGATAAGCCTCGCGATACAGGCTGGCGTGTCGGCCGCGCTCGCGACCGGCGAGGTGGCGTCCAACCTGTCGTCGACCAAGGCCCAGATCGAGCAGATCATCGGGTGATCGCCGGTGGCCTCCACATCGGTAAGCGAGAGCGCCGCGTCACGTGCGGACCACCGTGGGGCGCCCGGCGGAGGCGGCCCGCACAGGCCGAAGACCCGCACCATCAGCATGCCGCGTGCCATGCGCCTGCGGCTGGGCCCGCTCCTGCTGGTCGTGCCGATGCTCGCCAGCCTGCTCGCCGTGTCGCTGTACCCGGTGCTTCGCACCATCTGGCTGGCCTTCCGCAACACCAGCCTGGCCGCTCAGGGCGACCGTTTCACCGGCCTGGCCAACGCCCGCCGGCTCGCCAGCGACTCGCATTTCTGGAAGGCATGGCGCCAGACCCTGGAGTTCACCGCGGCCACGACGATCGCGGAGACGCTGCTGGGCCTTGTGATCGCGCTGGCGCTGTACAAGAGATTCCGCGGCCGCGGCTTTGTGCGGGCGGCCGTACTCGTGCCGTGGGCGATCCCGACGGTCGTGACCGCGCGGACGTTCAGCTGGCTGTTCGACCAGGGCGGCCTGGTGAACTATCTGCTGGTCAAGACCCATCTCGTGGGGCAGCCGGTGAACTTCCTCGGCTCGACCACGCTGGCGCTGCCGACGCTGATGGCGGCCGACATCTGGAAGACCACACCGTTCATGGCTCTGCTCCTGCTCGCCGGGCTGCAAACCATCCCGCCAGGTCTTGACGAAGCCGCCCGCATCGACGGGGCGTCGTCATGGAGCTACTTCTGGCGGGTGCGGCTTCCGCTGCTCATGCCCACGCTTCTGGTGGCATCGCTGCTGCGGGCACTGGACGCTTTCCGCGTCTTCGACCTGCCGTACGTGGTGACCGGCGGAGGACCCGCGAGCAGCACCGAGACGATGTCCACCTACGCCTACAACGTTCTGTTTTCCGGCCTCGAGATCGGTTACGGCTCTGCGATCGCCACCTCGATGTTCATCACCGAGGTCCTCATAGCGTGCGCCTTCGGCGTGTTCATCGTGCGGCGCGTCCGGCAGGAGGGGTGAACATGAGATGGGTGCGGCGCGGGGCGTTCGGGATCCTGGTCGCCGGGATCGCGGTCTGGTCACTGTTCCCGTTCGCCTGGCAGCTGGCCACCTCTTTCGAGCCGGACCGGGACCTGGCCAGGTTCACGCCCACATGGCTGCCGATTCCGGGCGGCACGCTGCAGCACTACCGCAACGTGTTCGTCGCCAAGGACTTCGCGCCCTACATCGTCAACAGCGTCATCGTTGACGTGAGCGCGACCGCGATCGCGCTGGTGTTCGCCGCGCTCGCCGCCTACTCGATCGCCCGGCTGCCGCTTCCGGGCAAGGGGATCGTGCTGGGCCTGGTGCTGGCCGTTTCCATGTTCCCGCAGATCTCGATCGTCACGCCGCTGTACCAGATCCTGATCAGCCTGCACCTCATCGACACCTACCCGGGGCTGTCCGGTGTCTACATCGGGCTCTCCCTGCCGCTGATGGTCTACATCCTGTGGGCGCACTTCCGTACCATCCCCCAGGAGATAGACGAGGCAGCCAGGATTGACGGCGCCAGCCCGCTTCGCGCCCTGTGGAACGTGATAATCCCGGTCGCGCTGCCCGGTGTCGTGCCGGCGGCGCTGCTGGGATTCATCGCGTCATGGAACGAACTGCTGCTCGCCCTGTCGCTGATGACTTCGCCGCCGCGGCAGACGATCCCGGTGGGCATCGCGAACTTCACCGGGCTCTACTCGGTCCCCTGGGGCGATATCGCCGCGGCGTCCGTCGTCGTCACGGTTCCCCTCGTGGTACTGGTGCTGGTCTTTCAGCGGCGGATCGTCGAAGGCGTGACGGCCGGGGCGGTCAAGGGATGACGGCTTCGGCGCACGCGAGCTGGCAGGACGCCTATGCCGAGGCCGCAGCCCGCCTCGCCGGCCAAGCGCCGGCGGCGCGGCTGATCTTCACCGGTGCCAGCGCGTGCGTTGACGCGATCTTCCGCATCGATGCCGGCCGCCTGGCAACGCTCATCGCACCCCGCGCGGCGTCGTCGGAGGACGACACGAGGGGCGCCGAGCTGCTGAACCGGGTCCTGGCGCGGATCACCCGTGGCCGCGGCGGGGAACTGCTCACCCGGTGGCCCGCGGGACCGTCGTGGATCCATGAGCTGCTCGGGCAGCCCGAGCGGCGTCAGGTCGGCGGCACAGGGCCGCAGGCCTCGTGGGCGCTGGCCACGGTCGGCGCGCGAAGCGTGCTGGCACTGGCCGACCGGAGCGCGGAGCAGCTCGCGGTGATCGACCCGCGCGCCGGCGTCTGCACGGCCGATGCGGTCGTCCCCGCGGGCGCCCTCACCCCGCACGGAAGCCCCTCGAAACTGCCGCACTGCATCCTCGAGTTCACCGCCGGGACGTCGCGGGACGGCGTCACGGTTCCCCGTTCCAGCCGCATTATCCTGCGCTTCGGCGACGAGCCGATCGAGCGTGACGGCCATTTCCTCGCGATGACACCGGAGCTGGCACCGTCTGCCGGAGCCGGGCTGGTGTCGGGACTGAACGGGCCAGGCGACGTCAACAACGCGGAACGGGACTGGCTGAGCGCGCTGACCGGTGCGTGGTCGCGGGCGGGTCTCCCGGTCATCCATCACGAGCTGGCCGAGTTCCCCACGCCGCGGCGCCTGCGAGAGGCGGCGCGACTCGGGATGGTCACCTCGCTGGGGCTGAGCCTGTCCGAGCTGTACATGCTGACCGGCGGCACGGGCGATCCCAGGCGGCTCGCCCGCGCCGTCGCGCGGCAATGCGGCGTACGCCGGGTGATCGTGCACGCGGACGACTGGGCACTGGCGGTGCACCGCGACGACCCGCGCCACACCGAGCAGGTGCTCCTCGCCGGCAGCGCGTTCGCGGCCGCCCGCGCCCGCACCGGGCGGCCGGCGGCCATCCTGGAGCCGGCGCCGGACGCCATGTATACCGCCGACCTTCCCGCGGGCGGCCCGCTCGGCGACGGATGGCGGGCCACATGCGTGCCCGCACCGCATCTGCGAAGGCCCGCGGGGACGGTCGGCCTGGGGGACACGTTCGTGGCGGGCCTGCTGCTCGCCGAAAGCCTTCCGGCGGCACAGACACATGACACCGCCGAAAATTCCGCGGTTTCCCGCACTACCCGCAACGACGCGCCCAACCGGATCACCCAGCACTGACGAGGAGAATCCAGAATGTCAACCGCAGTCGTTCCGCAGGACCCCGGCAAGATCCGCGGACTGCAACGCGTTACAAGCGAGGCGGGTTTCTTCGAGATCTGCGCACTTGACCACCTGTCGGACTTCGCCGAGTTGCTGGCACCCGATCCCGCGACCGTGACGTTCGCCGACGTGGTCACCGCGAAGGACGCCCTCGTCCGGGCCCTTTCTCCGAGTGTGTCGGCGTTTCTGCTGGATGCCCGCTACGGCCTGCACGCCGTCGTGAGCGGCGCGCTGCCCGGCAGGGTCGGCCTGATGTCCACGATCGAGGACGAGGACTACTCGATTCCCCCCGGGCCACGCCGCACCAGGTACCGGAAGGGCTGGAGCCTGCGGCAGATCAAGCTCGCGGGCGCGGACGTCGCGAAACTCCTGTGGTTTTACCGGCCAGACGGCGACGCCGGCACCGCGGAGCACCAGCGGCACGTCGTGCGCAGCCTGGCCGGGGAATGCGCGCGGCTGAGCCTTCCCCTGGTCGTCGAGCCCATCTGGTACCCGCTTCCCGGCGAGGACCCGGCATCGGCGGAGTGGAAGGCGGCCCGCGTCGACGGCATCATCGCCTCGGCCTTCGAGGCGAATTCGCTCGGCGTGGACATGCTCAAGGTCGAGTTCCCCGGCTACGTCGGCAGCCAGCAGGAACGCGACAACGCCGCCGCCGCGTGCAAGGAACTCGATTCCGGGGTGAACGTGCCGTGGGTGATCCTGTCGGCCGGCGTCGGGTACGAGGACTTCAGGACCCAGGTTGAGATCGCCTGCCGGTCCGGCGCATCCGGGTACCTCGCGGGCCGGTCGATCTGGCGTGACGCGGTTTCGACGCACGACCCGGCCGCACGGGAGGCCGCGGTGGCGAGGGCACGCGGGCGGCTCGACGAGCTCAACGCCATCACCCGTGCCAGCGGACGGCCCTATGTGACCGCGCACCGCCTCGCCGACGTCATCGGCGCGATGCCTGACGGATGGTTCGCGAACTGGCACCCTAGCGACTGAAGGCCATCCTCGGGAGGAGGCGGCGCCGGTGCAGCCGATCGTGCTCGAGCCCAACATGCCGGAGACGTTCTACCGCGGCGCGGGACGGATCCGCCGGTTTCGCGGTGCTGGCGCGGACGCTTCGGGCCGCCCCGAGGACTGGATGGCGTCCACGACATCCAGATTCGGGCACGGCACGGACGGGATGACGCGGCTTGGCGACGGCTCGCTGCTCGCGGACGCGATCGCCAGCGACCCGGTCGCGTGGCTCGGCCCCGAGCACGTCGCCAGCCACGGAGCGGATCCGGCGCTGCTGGTCAAGCTGCTGGACGCCGGGCAGCGGCTGCCGGTGCACGTCCACCCGGACCGCGGCTTCGCGGCCGGGCACCTGGCAAGCCGGTACGGCAAGACCGAGGCGTGGATAGTGCTCGAAGCCGCGCCCGGCGCGGCCGTGCACCTCGGTTTCCGCCGCGATGTGGGCTCGGACGAGCTCGCCGGGTGGGTCCGCGGCCAGGACGTCCAGTCGCTGCTGGACACGACCAACCGGGTACCGGTGGCGGCCGGCGACAGCATCCTGTGCCCCGCCGGAACCCCGCACGCCATCGATGACGGAGTGCTGGTCGCCGAGCTGCAGGAGCCGACGGACCTGTCGATCCTCCTGGAGTGGCGGGACTTCCCCGTTGGCCCCGAGGACGCGACACTCGGCCTGGCTTTGGACGAAGCGCTCGGCTGCGTGGACCGGCGGGCGCTTTCGGCTGAGCGGCTGGACGAGCTACGCGGCCGGCGGCTCGATCACGCGGCCGGCTCCCTGCTGCCGGCGGCCGCCGACCCGTTCTTCGTTGCGGAGCGGGTGGACAGCCAGGTCAATCCCGGCCTCCCAGCGGCCTACGGCCTGCTGATCGTCACCGGCGGCACCGGCGTGCTGAGCACGGAGGCAGGCACCCAGGCCCAGGTCCGGCGCGGCAGCACCGTCCTCATCCCGCACTCCGCCGGAACCTGCACCCTCTCCGGCGACCTCCAGGCCATCCGCTGCCTGCCGCCCGCCTGACGATGTCCCCGATTTGCCGGTTGCGGCGATTTGCCACCAATGCGACGATTGCGGCAAGCGTGCCGCCAGGCTGGCATGGATCACATGGGGGAATTCGTTGCGATCGATCGTCGTGTCCGTGCTCGCGTTCCTGGCGGTGGCGGCCGGCCTGCCCGCGGCCGCGCCGGCGGCCGCGGGGCCGCTCCCCGTCGCCGGAGCGGTCGTGAGTGCGCCCACGGGCAGCATCGGAACCATGGCCTGCTACGGGCCGAAGTCATGCATAGGCTTGGGCGCGTTTACCCAGGCACAAAGCGCGGAGTATTACCTCCAGACGTGGGATGGCAGCAGATGGGGCCCCGTCTTCGGCGAGTTCCCGAACAGCGGGAACTACGCTCTCAGCTCCATCTGGTGTTCCTCGGCCACGTATTGTGTGGCGGCCGGCAGCACCAACGCGAACGGCGCGGCCGCCCAGGCCCCTCTCACCGCGACATGGAACGGCAGGACCTGGTCGGCGAGCAAGCCGCCCAATCCAACGCGGAGCCCGCAGTGGGCCTGGTTCAACGGGATATCGTGTGCCTCGGCGAAGTTCTGCGTCGCGGTCGGCGATTACACGTGGCCGTGGGGCAATTCCGGTCCCGTGAACGAGGGATTCGCCGACATGTGGAACGGCACGAAGTGGACGCTGACCAGGAAGCTGGTGGCGAGGCCGGGAGCCATCACCAGCAACCTGTATGACGTATCGTGCCCGTCCGCCGGCAGCTGCGTCGCGGCGGGCGGCTCCTACGTGCCGTACACCTCGGGCACGCTCGCCGACCCGACCGCCGTCGCGGTCACCGAGATGTGGAACGGCAGGAAGTGGACGCAGGTCAACGCGTCAGCGCCCGCGCGCGGGCATGGGCAGCTGACCGACGTGTCCTGCTGGTCCGGAAGAGGCTGCGTCGCGGTCGGCTACTACTACCGGCACAACTCCACTCTTACGTCAAACCTGGCGGAGTCGTGGAACGGCAGAAGGTGGACGGCGGTCACGCCGTTCGCAACCGGTAACTCACCCGACCTCAACGGCGTGTCGTGCACCTCCGCGGTCAGCTGCCTCGCGGTCGGCACCGGTAACGACGGGCCAAACAGAACGCCGATCAGGGCGATCGCCGACTCCTGGAACGGCAGAAGCTGGAAGGCCGTGCCGGTTGCCACTCCTCCCCGGGGCAGCGGCAGCCACAACGGTTATGAGCTGGCCGTCGTCAAGTGCGCGTCCGCAGCGAACTGCGTGGCGACCGGGCTGGCCGGCCCGTTCCACGGCCAGGGAATAGACCTGATATACCCGTTCGCCGAACTCTGGAGCGGCAAGAGCCTGAAGGTCATCTCCGACTCGTAAGGCGCGACCGGCTCCCTGCTGCCGACGGCCGCCGGCTCGATCTTCCGCCCGAACTTACTCAGGAGACGTGAGTGAAATCTGGGTGCGCGAGGCCTCTGCAGTCCCGGTTTACGCTCCCTGCGACCGGGACAAAACGGACAGCAATCATGATAGCGGAATCGCGGGGCCGTATGCGGCGCCCTCGTTTCCGCGATCATGCGGTGTGGTACTAATGCGGCTGATGGTGACAGAGTGACCCACCGCCGACGAGACGGACGGGGCTGGCGTGGCGAATGTGACTGGCGCGGTGTTGCGGCCGGATGCGGGGCTCGTCCGGTGCGGCGGGCTGCGCTTCGCGCTGCCGGAATCGCCGCGCGGCGCGCCGGGTGGGCGCGCCGGTTCAGACGTTGAAGCGGAATTCCACGACGTCGCCGTCGCGCATCACGTAGTCCTTGCCCTCGATGCGGACCTTGCCGGCCGCGCGCGCCGCGGCCATGGAGCCGGCCGCGATCAGGTCGTCGTAGGAGACCACCTCGGCCTTGATGAAGCCGCGCTGAAAGTCGGAGTGGATCACGCCCGCCGCTTCGGGCGCGGTCGCGCCGGCGCGGATCTCCCAGGCACGCGCCTCCTTGGGGCCCGCGGTCAGGAACGTCTGCAGGCCCAGCGCGCGGAACCCGGCGCGGGCGAGCTGCGCGAGGCCGGGCTCGCCGAGGCCGGCCTCGGCGAGGAGCTCGGCGGCCTCGTCCTCGGGGAGCTCGGCGAGGTCCGCCTCGGTCTTGGCGTCGAGGAAGACCGCCTCGGCTGGGCCCGTGCTGCCGGCAGAGACCAGCTCGGACAGCCGCTTGCGCAGTTCCGCGTCGCCGAGCTCGGAGACGTCGCTGTTGAACACGTACACGAAGGGCTTGGCGGTGAGCAGGTGCAGGTCGCGGACGTCGGCGAGATCGATGCCCGCGGACGCGGCGCCCGCGTACAGGGTCGTGCCGGTGTCGAGAAGCCGCTGCCCAGCGGCCGCCGCCCGCGCAGCCCGCGCCCGTTCGGGATCCTTGTTGAACTTTGTCTCTTTTTCCAGCCTCGGCAGCGCCTTCTCGAGAGTTTGCAGGTCCGCGAGGATCAGCTCGGTCACGACCGTCTCGATGTCGCGTTCCGGTGACACGTCGCCCTCGACGTGCGTGACGTCAGGGTCGGTGAACACGCGGACGACCTGGCAGATCGCATCGGTCTCGCGGATGTGCGCGAGGAACTGGTTGCCGAGGCCCTGGCCCCGCGCGGCGCCGCGGACCAGGCCGGCGATGTCGGTGAAGCGCACGGTCGCGGGGACGACCCGCGCGCTGTCGTACAGCTTCGCCAGCTCGGCCAGGCGGGGATCCGGGACGCCAACCACGCCGACGTTCGGCTCGATGGTGGCGAACGGGTAGTTGGAGGCAAGCGCCCCGGCCCGGGTCAGCGCGTTGAACAGGGTTGACTTGCCGACGTTGGGCAGGCCGACGATGCCGATGGACAAACTCACCCGCGCGAGTTTAGTGGCCTCTCAGAACTGGACCTCGTACTGGTGCGGGTCGATCTGGGCCTCGATGACGAGCGGCCTGGTTCCCGCCCCGTTCCTCCCCAGGCCGCCGAGCGCCTTCTCCAGGCCGGTGACGGTGTTCACCCGCACGCCGTCGCAGCCCATGGCCTGGGCCTGTGCCGCGAGGTCCGCCGGGGGGATCCGCGTTCCCTCCGGGGGGTAGCCCATCGTCTGCTGCTTCAGCTCGATCCGGTTGAGGCTGCCGTCGGCGAAGACCACCACGACGACCGGCAGGCCGAGCTCGGCGGCGAGCCGCATCTCCGTCGCCGTCATGGCGAACCCGCCGTCGCCGGCCAGCGCGACGACCGGCCTGCCCGGCACGCTCAGCGCGGCGGCCAGCGCCGCGGGCACGCCGAACCCCATCGCGGACAGCCCGTTCGTCATCAGCACCGAGCGCGGTGTGCAGGCCTGCCACACCTGTCCCGCCATGATCTTGTGTGACCCCACGTCGGCGGTCAGGATCGTGTCCTCCGGGGCGGCGTAGCGAACCGCGGCGACCACGTCCGACGGGTTGAGCTGGCCGGCGACGCGGCCCGCCTGCCACGCGGCGCGCAGCCGCCGGCGATGCTCCGCCACCTCGCGCCCGGCCCACCGGGGCTCGCCCCGCCACTGCCCGGCGAGCCAGCTCAGGCTGGCCGCCACGTTGCCGACGATCTCGTGGCCGCTCTGGTACACCTGGTCGGTGTTCGGCGTCGTGTCCACGTGCAGCACCGGCGTGCCGACCGACCACGGGCTGATCAGCTCCACCGGGTCGAACCCGGCGCTGATGATCAGGTCGGCCCGCGCCAGCAGGTCCCAGATGACGCGGTGGCCGGCCATGTCGAGCACGCCGGCGAAGTACGGGTGATCCTCGGGGAACACGCCCTTCGCCATGGGCCCGGTGACGACCGGGATGCCGGCCTGCTCGGCCAGCCGCTGCAGCTCCGCCGACGCGGCGCAGCGCATCGCCCCGATGCCGGCCAGCAGCACGGGGCGGCGGGCGGCGCGCAGCTCAGGCAGCGGGTCGGGACCGTAGACGTCGATGGTCGAGGCCGCCGGCGCCAGCGGCGGGACGACGACGCCGGTGTCGCCGGCCGGCGCGCCGAACACGTCGGCGGGGACCGTCAGGTGCACGGCCCCGGGGCGCTCGGCGCAGGCGGTGCGCAGCGCCTTGCGGATCACGGTGCCGGCGGACGCGGGCTCCAGCCGCGCCGCGAGCTTGGTGACCGGCGCGAACAGCCTGTTGTGGTCGACCACCTGGTGCGTGAAGTACTGCTCGCGCGCGGTCTCGATCTGCCCGGATATCGCCAGCACCGGAACCCGGTCCAGGGTCGCCGAGGCCACGCCGTTCAGCAGCGCGGTCGATCCCGGCCCGAGGGTGGACAGGCACACACCAGGCAGGCCGGTGCAACTCGCCGCCGCCTCGGCCATGAACGCGGCGCTGGCCTCGCGGACCGCCGACACCATGCCGAGGCCCGCGCGCCTGCCGGCCTCCATGAACTCGATCACCGACTCGCCCGGGTAGCCGAACACGTGCCGGACACCGGCCGCGCTCAGGTACCCGGCCAGCAGAGCGGCCGTGGTTTCGCTTGTCACGGCTCCATAGCATCACATGCCGCGAAGACCGCACATGCCGCGCGGCTCGATGGCCGGCCCCGCGAAACATGCTCCGCCGGTCTGTCGATCCGCGGCGGTCCCGTTCGACCATGGAGAAAGGCCGGCTTGCGGGCCGGCCTCCTACAGGCGAGAGGGATCGACACGATGAAGTACATGTTCCTGCTCTACGGCCCGGACCTGCCCGAACCGGGGACTCCGCAGGCGCGCAAGCTGCTCGAGGACTGGACCGTGGCCCGGCAGGCGATGGCGGACGCGGGCGTGCTGATCGACTGCGCGCCGCTGCAGCCGGTCTCCGCGTCGACGACGGTGCGGGTGCGCAACGGCGAGACGCTGCTGACCGACGGCCCGGCCGCGGAGATCAAGGAGGTGTTCGGCGGCTTCACGCTGATCGAGTGCGACGGTCTCGACGACGCGCTCAAGTGGGCGGCGCGGATCCCGACCGCGCACGACGGCAAGGTCGAGGTCCGTCCCGTGATCCAGGTGGCGAGCTGAACGGCGAGCTGAACGAGCGGTACGGCGAGCTGCTGCGCGCCCACTGGTGGGCGGCGGTGGCGGTCGTCACCCGCCTTACCGGCGATCTCGAGGCGGCCGAGGATGCCGTACAGGACGCGTGCGCCCTCGCGCTGGCCAAGTGGCCGGCCGAGGGCGTGCCGTCCAGTCCCGGCGGCTGGCTGGCCGGGGTGGCGCGGCACAAGGCCCTTGACCGGCTGCGCCGCGAGGCGCGGCGGGCCGAGAAGGAGATGGCGGCGTTCCGCCGCGAACCGGCCCCTCCCGCGGGCGAGCCCGGCCTTGGGGAGCCCGGTCTTGCGCCTGGCGAGACCGGTCTCGCTCTCGGTGAGCCGGGGGCGGCGGGCGATCGGCTCGGGCCGGCGGACGACGAGCTCGCCCTCATCTTCATGTGCTGTCATCCGGCGCTGGACCCCGACGCGCGGATAGCGCTGACGCTGCGCTGCGTGTGCGGGCTGCCCACCGCGGAGATCGCCGCCGCGTTCCTGGTCCCCGAGCCGACGATGGCGCAGCGCCTGGTCCGCGCCAAACGCAAGATCCGCATGGCCGGAATCCGGCTGAGGCTGCCGGAACGCGAGGACCTGCCGCAACGGCTCGCCGCCGTGCTCCGGGTCGGCTACCTGGTCTACACTCAGGGGCATACCGCACCGGCCGGCCCGGACCTGGTGCGTGAGGACCTGTGCGACCAGGCGATCCGGCTCGCCCGTGCGCTGACCGCGCTGCTGCCCGGCGAGCCGGAGGCCGCGGGCCTGCTCGCGCTGATGCTGCTCACCGACGCCCGGCGCGCCGCGAGGACCGGGGACGCCGGGGAACTCGTGCTGCTCAGCGACCAGGACCGCGGGAGATGGGACCGGGCGAAGATAGCGGAGGGCGACGCGCTGCTGGAACGGGCGCTCCGGGCGGGGCGCCCGGGGCCCTATCAGCTGCACGCCGCGATCGCCGCATGTCATTCATGCGCGCCGAGCGCGGAGCAGACGGACTGGCGGGAGATCGCCGCGCTGTACGGCGAACTGCTCCGGTACGAGCCGACGGCGGTGACGGAGGCGAACCGGGCGGTCGCGGTCGCGATGGCCGAGGGTCCCGCCGCCGGCCTGGCCATCCTGGACAACCTCGGCGAGCATCCGCGGCTGGCCACCTGGCCGCAGTTCCATATCGCCCGCGCCGCGCTGCTGCGGCAGACCGGCCGCCACGGCGACGCGGCCGCCGCCTACCGCGCCGCGCTGCGGCTCGGCCTTTCCGAGCCGCAGCGGGCGTTCATCGAGCGGCAGCTTGCCGGGGTCAGCCGCGGTAGGCGGTCATGATCGTCTGATCGATGCCGCTGCCGCCGGTGTCCGCTGCCCGCACACGCAGGCTCACGGCCTGGCCTGGGGCTGCGTGCGGCGGGGTGAAGGAGTACCGGCCGCCGCCGAGGGGATGGACCGCGGCGAGCTGCCAGGATTTGCCGTTGTCGGTCGAGGTCCACGCCTTCAGCCCGGTGACCCGGGCGGGCGGCGTGCCCGCGATTCGTGTCACCGACAGCACGGCGGTCCCGCCGTCCGGGCGGTTGTCCAGGCCAAGCGGCAGATCGTAGTTCACGACCAGCAGCGGGATGCGCACCGGCGCGAGACCCGCCGGTGCCGCGGAGCGGAACGTCCAGGTGGTGGTCGTCTGGGTGGATACCGGCAGGGCCGCGGACGTGTTGTCGGCGTAGGTCAGCCGGTAGCTGGCCGCGGCGGCCGGCACGGTGAAGTCGGCGACCGAGGAGCCGGCGCTGCCGGCGAGGCGGCCATCGCGGTACAGGCGCATCGTGCGGGAGGTGGCCGCCAGCCACGGTATGACGCCGTTCGGGCCGCCGAGACAGTCGTAACCGTCCGGCAGGTCTTGCAGATCAACGAGCTCGACGTGGATGTCGCCCCGGCTGCGCGTGGTCGGCTGGGGCGCGCAATAGCTGAGCGACAGCCCGGTGGCCGAGTAGGGGCCCGGGCGGAACGGCTGGCGGGCCCAGTCGGCGGTTCGCCGGCTCCCGGGCGCGTAGTGCTCGAATCCCGGTACCTCGATCGTCCACACTCCAAGGTCGTTCTGGCCATTCAGCGTGAACGGCGGGGAGACCTCCTGATTCCAGCCGATTCCCGCCTCGGTCGAGAGGTAGTCCGTGCGCGCCGAACCGCCTGTCAGCGTCTGGCCGCCCGCCACCTGAACGTTGTTCTGGATGGCGAGAAAGCCGGTGGCGGTCAGGCCGTACCGGTTCTCCTCCATCGGTGCGGTGTTGCCGTTCAGCGCGTAGAACCGCTCGCTGACCCGGGCCAGCGTGGCCTGCTGGGCGGGCGTGACGGTGTAGGTCAGCGACGGCGGGACCCGGCCGCCGAGCGAGTGATACAGGTCGTAGACGTAAGGGGCTGTCGACGCCGGGCTGATGAGGCGGAATGCCGTGTACACGCGGAACGTTCCGGTCCCCGCGGTACCGCTGGGCTGCGCGTACAGCACCGGAGCCGCCGACGGGGGGCCGAAGAAATAGACGTCAGCCGCCCAGACCTGGCCGGCGAAGCCCCGCTCGATGTGCACGCTCGCCTGGGCCACACGGGTGGGATGGCCGGTGACCGACGCGGTGACTGGTACCGCGGCGGCGCCGTTCAGCGTCACCGTGGTGTCACGAGTCACGGCCACGTCCGGCTGGCCGGCCAGCGCGGACCGCTGCGCTCGCGGATTGGTCAGGTCGTCGACCTCCCCGGCGACCCAATAGTGCCCGGCGGGAACCTGGACCGTGGCGGTACCGTCCGGGCCCACGGTGACGGTCTGCTGGAACAGGTCAGGATCGCCGGTGTCGATGACACTGGCCCCGGCCGCCATATCGCCCGCCGCGGTGCCCGGCAGAGCGGTCGCCCGCAGCGTGAGGATGTACATGGGCGGCTGAACATAGAGGCTGATCGGGGTGCGCGTGATCTGCGCCCCGTCGCGGGCGATCACGTCGCCCTCGTAAAGCCCGGGGTGACGGGCCAGCGAACCCGGTGCAAGCGAGAGCGTCGCGGAGGCCGAACCGCCGGCGGCGATGCGGAGCGTGCCCGCGGTCAGCCGCAGTGCCCCGGCGGGGGCGGGACGGCCGGCGTGGTCGGTGAGCTCAGCCGACAGGTCGGCCGTGGCCGCGCGCTTGCCGGTGTTCGTCCAGCTCAGCCGGTCGCTGATGGTTCTCGCCGAGCCAGCGGGGACGGACCCGAGATCGGCCACCGCCTGGTCAGCGACCACGCTGTCCGTTACCGCGGCCGCGACGTTGAGCATGCCACCGCCGAGCTCGTAGATGTCGCCGCCGGTGGCGGCGTGAGCGGTGGACACCAGCGCCGCCTTCAGCATCGCCGGGCTCCACCGCGGATGCAGCGCAGCGAGAATCGCCGCGGCGCCCGCGACCTGCGGAGTGGCCATCGAGGTTCCGGACGCGCTGGTGTACAGCGCATCGACCAGGCTGCCCATCGCGGTACCCGCGGCACGGTCGCCCACGATGCTCACCCCGGGCGCCGTGATCTCCGGCTTGATCGCGTAATCACCCACCCGCGGGCCGCGGCTGGAAAACCACGCCAGCCGGTCCGAGCCGTCCACCGCGCCGACGGTGAGCGCGTCCGTGGCGGCGCCGGGCGAGGTCACCGTCTCATCGGCTGAGCCGTCATTGCCCGCCGCGATGACAAAAAGCACATGATCGGCGGCGGTGAGCCGGTTGACCGCCTGCGACAGCGGGTCGGTCCCGTCTGAGGGAAGGCCACCCAGGCTCATGCTGATCACCCGCGCCCGGGTGGCAGCCCAGTCCATCCCAGCTATGATGCTGGACTCCGCGCCGGTGCCGTCGTCGTTCAGCACCTTGCCGATCACGAGCTTGGCGCCGAACGCGACGCCGCGGCGCTCGCCGGCAGCCGCGGCCCCGGTGCCTGCTATCTGTCCCGCGACAAAAGTGCCGTGCCCGAAACGGTCCGCCACGCCAGGGCTGCCGCTGAAGTTCCTCGCCAGCAGGATCTGGCCCCTGAGGTCGGGATGCGTGGCGTCGATGCCGGTGTCGAGCACCGCTATCTTGATCCCGCGCCCGGTGTCGCCGGCCCGCCACGCCGTCGCGGCGCCGATCTGCACCAGGTTGTGATCAAGTTGCGCTCGCCGTGCCGCCGCTCGCGGCGCCAGCCGGGAAGCGGGCTCGCCGACCACGCGCACGGTCCTGTCCAGCCAGATGTACCGGAGGTCTCCGCCGGTCCCCGGCGCGATCCGGCCCGGGCGGGCGGCGGCCGGCGCCATCGCCGCCAGCGCATGGCCGGCCTGTACCGCGGTCGCCTTCGGTTCACGCACGGCGATCGCGCCGATGCTGGACAGCACCGTCCCCTGCCGCAGCGCCGGCGACAGCGCCCGGGCGGCGGAAGCCGCGCTGGTCCCGGCCCCGCCCTGCACGATCAGCGGGAGATACGACCGGTGCGCGTCGTCGTCACCGTCCCGGATCAGCGTGGTGACGTCGAACAGCGCCGGGTCCAGTACCTTGCCGACCAGCGGCGCGACATCTCGCGGCAGCACCTCGATGTTCCCGCGGGTGCTGGTATACGTGCTGAAGATCACGCGCTGCCTGCCCCGCCCTGGCCGGATGGTCACCAGCGGCGGGCCGCCGTGCACCGTGCGCACTCCAACCACGTCGCCCGTCACCAGCGTCACCGTCCAGGCATGATCAGGCGGCAGCGCGGTCCCTGCCGCGGCCGGCTGGCCGGGCGGCGCCCCACCGGGCCCAGGGGCCGTTACAGCGTGACCCGGCGGCCTTTCCGGCGGCCCGGCCGGCGGGGCTCCGGCGGCGGCGCCGGCCAGCAGTGCCGAAAGGGCGGCCGGCAGCACGGCGAGGGATCCAAAACTTCTCATGGCTTGTCATCCTTAGGTTCTGCGCGACCCGGCAGTCAGGTTCTGCGGGGCCTGGCGACCGGTCATCGCTAGCGGTTCTCGTTCAGAAGACGCACTCGCGGCGCAGAACGTTGTGTGTTCGGCGTGCCGGAATCGGACCGGGGCCGGCTCGCGCATTTCTCGGGGCCCGCGCGTGTCGCCCGGCCGGCCGGCCAGCGTGGTGCCGATACTGGAGACATGACCCTGTTCGCCGGGCTGCTGGCCGGGATCGCCATCGGGGCGGTCATCGGGTACCTTCTCGCGCGCGGCCGCCTCATCGCCGCGGACGAGCGGGCCCGCGCCGCCGAGGAGAAGGCCGCGCTGGTCGAGCGCACCACGCGGGAGAAGGCCGCGCTGGTCGACGGCCAGCTTGCCGAGCGCTTCGAGGTGGAGCATCTGGTCGGGCCGATGCGGGAGACCCTGGCGCGGGTCGAAGCCCAGCTGCGCGAGTCCGACAAGGAGCGGGCCAGGTCGCACGCGGCGCTCGCCGAGCAGGTCGGCATCGCCCGGCAGGGCACGGAGCAGCTCCGCGAGCAGACCCGGGCCCTCGTGACGGCGCTGCGGCGGCCGGAGGCCAGGGGCCGGTGGGGGGAGCTGCAGCTCCGCCGCGTCGTCGAGCTCGCCGGGATGACCGCCCGCTGCGACTTCGACGAGCAGGCCGTCGTCACGGGCGATGACGGGATCCAGCGGCCGGACATGGTGGTAAGGCTCGCCGGCGGCAAGAACATCGTCGTCGACTCCAAGGTGTCGCTCGCCGCGTACCTGGAGGCCGCCGAGGCCGCGGAAGACGGGGTCCGGAGCGCACGGCTCGACGCGCACGCGCGGCATGTGCGGGAGCACGTCGACCGGCTGGGCACCAAGGCCTACTGGGCCAGGCTGTCGCCGTCGCCGGAGTTCGTCATCCTGTTCATTCCCGGCGAGGCGTTCCTCGCGCCCGCGCTCGAACGCGACCCCGGGCTGCTCGAGTATGCGATCGGCCGCCGGGTGCACATCGCCACCCCGACCACGCTGGTGTCCATGCTGCGCACCGCGCACTACGCGTGGCAGCAGGAGGCGCTGTCGGAGAACGCCCGCGCGGTCTTCGACCTCGGCCGCGAACTCTACGATCGCATCGCCGGGCTCAGCCGCCACATGGACCGCCTCGGCCGGTCCCTGACGAGCGCGGTCGCGGTCTACAACCAGACGGTCGGCTCGCTGGAAAGCCGCGTGCTGGTGAGCGCGCGGCGGCTCAGCCAGCTCGGCATCGTGGACGCCGAGCTGCCCGCCCCGGCCGCGGTCGAGGAGACCACGCGGGCGCTGTCCGCGCCGGAACTGGTGGCGGACGCCGACGAGCGCGCCGAACTGCTCCGCACGGCTCAGTGACGCCGCAAAGGACGGCGTCCCGGCATGAGCCGGCCGCCTCACCACCGCCGGCCGGGCACCGTGATCGTGCGGCAGCTCCGCCGCCGGCCCACCTCACCGCGCGCGGCGGGGTCCTGACGATATTCGCCGCCTGTTTCCTCGGGCTGCTGGTGGCCGGCTGGCTGAACTGGGGGACGCTGGCCGACGCGGTGTTCTTCATGTCGAGCGGGCTCGCGGCGTTCTACGTCCGGCCGGGCAGCCTGCTGCCCGTCGCCGTGTGCCCGCCGTTCACGTTCCTCGTCGCGTGCGCCTGCGAGAAGATCATCACGTCGTCCGGCCCAGCGCCGGCGCTCGAGGGAACGCTGATCACGCTGGCGGGTTCCGGCCCCTGGCTGTTCGCCGGCACCGCGCTCACCGTGGTGATCGCGATCATCCGCGGCCTGTGGCCGGAGATCCGCGACCTGATCGCCGGCATGCGCGGCGGCTCGCGGTTATCTGCGCAGCTCGCGGGGCAGCGCGAAGGACATCCGCTCGCGAACCGCCTCGACCTCCTCGACGTCGCCGAAGCCGTGTGCCGCCAGCACGGCGAGCACACCGGCGACGAGGTCCTCGGGCACGGAGGCCCCGCTGGTCACGCCCACGGTGGTCACGCCGTCCAGCCAGCCTTCGTCGATCTCCCCCGCGCCGTCCACCAGATACGCGGCGCCCGCTCCGGAGTCCCGCGCCACCTCCACCAGGCGGACCGAATTGGACGAGTTCGCCGAGCCCACGACGATGACCAGGTCCGCGTCGCGCGCGATGACCTTGACAGCCGCCTGCCGGTTCTGCGTCGCGTAGCAGATGTCGTCGCTCGGCGGGTCGATCATCTGCGGGAAGCGTTCCCGCAGCGCGGATACCGTCTGCACGGTCTCGTCGACCGACAGCGTCGTCTGCGACAGCCATACGACCTTCGACGGGTCGCGGACCTGGATATCCTCCGCGCCGCCGGGCCCGTCCACCAGCCGGACGCGGGCCGGCGCCTCGCCGGTGGTGCCGACGACCTCTTCGTGCCCTTCGTGGCCGATCAGCAGGATGTCGTAGTCCTGAGCGGCGAACCGGCGCGCCTCGTTGTGCACCTTGGTGACGAGCGGGCAGGTGGCGTCTATGGCGCGGAGCCCCCTTCGTTCGGCGGCCTTGCGGACTTCCGGGGCAATGCCGTGAGCGGAGAAGACAACGACCGCGCCCTCGGGAACATCGTCGGTTTCCGCCACGAAGACCGCACCACGCTTTTCCAGCTCACTGACCACGTGCGTGTTGTGCACGATCTGCTTGCGCACGTAGACGGGCGGGCCGAACCGCTCGAGCGCCATCTCGACGGCCTGGACGGCCCGGTCGACCCCGGCGCAATAGCCGCGTGGCTTGGCTAGCAGGACCCGCCGGCTCTCAGACATGTCTTCCATGGTAGGTGAGCGTGCTGAACGGGCGGCTCTGGCCGCCCCGGGGGACCGCGGGGGGAAACGCGCGGGCCCGGAACCGGGCATTACGCTCGGTTGTTGCGGCGCGACAGGGAGAAGCGCAAAGATACACGGGTTAGTTATGCCCCGGCCAGTCCCCTTGCTACGGCACACTGAACGTATCCCATCCCCGAGGGAGAGTGTGATATGCGCGTCCCGCAGGTCAATGAGCGCGTAAAGGAAGCCCCGGCACATGCGCTGCGGGCGATGTTCGCGGGAATCGGCCAGCTGCTGCTCATAACCGACCGGCTTCGCAACCGCTCCAGCGGCGCGGAGCAGGCCGAGGCGCCAGCCGACGAGGCCACGCCCGCTGAGGCCGCCACGCCGGCCGGGACAGCCGCGCCCGCGGAGGCCGGCGGGCCCGCTGAGGCCGCGCCCGCCGAAGCGCGCGAGGAGGCCCCCGGCGGCAGCACCGCGACGGCCCCGGTGGCACCGGAGCCCGCCGTGACCGCGGATGCCGCACCCGCCCCGGCGGCCACGGCCACGGAGCCCGCCGCCAAGCGCTCAGCACCCGTCAAGCCAGCCGAGCCCGCCAAGCCGGCGAAACCCGCGAGGTCCGCCAGGGCCGCCAGGCCCGCGGCCAAGGAGACCGCCCCGCCGAGCGGCAACGTCCGGCTGCTGTCTCCCCAGGAGCAACAGGCGCAGGCGGCGGCCGCCGCGGCCAGCGCGGCCGTCCCGGCGGCGGAGACCACCCCGGGCGCTGAGGCGCCGTCCGGCCCGGGCACCACGCCGGCCGCCGGGCCGCCGCTTCCCAACTACGACGAGCTGACGATCGCGTCGCTGCGCGCCCGGCTCCGCAACCTGACCGTTGCCCAGGTACGCGAGCTCGCCGAGTACGAGAAGACCCACGCCGACCGGGCCGAGGTGATCCAGATGTTCGAGCGCCGCATCACCAAGCTCGAAAGCTGACGCCTTAGTGGCACTGGAGACGTCGGCGGAGGCGCCGGTCCCGGTTCGGGCGGTGCTTCAGCTCGTCGGCGGGTGGATCGGCAAGCTCGGCCGCGTCTGGGTCGAGGGGCAGATCGCCGAGTGCACCAAGCGCGGCGGCACCGCTTTCATCACGCTGCGCGATCCAGTCGCGGCCGTGTCGGTGCAGGTGATCTGCTCCCGCCCGGTGTTCGAAGGCGCCAGCCCACAGGTCGGCGCGCGGGTCGTGGTGTGGGCGAAGCCCGACTTCAACGCCAACCGCGGCTCGTTCGCGCTCACCGCGCTGGAGATCCGGGCGGTGGGAATCGGCGAGCTTCTCGCCCGGCTGGAACGGCTGCGCCGTCAGCTGACGGCTGAAGGGCTTTTTTCAGCCGAACGGAAGCGCCCGCTGCCTTTCCTGCCCGGTGTCATCGGCCTGATCTGCGGACGCGACTCGGCGGCGCAGCGCGACGTGCAGCAGAACGCCGAACGCCGCTGGCCGGCCGTCCGGTTCCGCGTCGAGCAGACCGCCGTGCAGGGGCCCTTCGCCGTCGGCGAGATCACCGAGGCGCTGCGCGGGCTGGACGAGGACCCCGAGGTCGACGTGATCGTGATCGCCCGCGGCGGCGGCTCGCTGGAGGACCTGCTCCCGTTCTCCGACGAGGGGCTGATCCGCGCGGTCGCCGCGTGCCGGACCCCGGTGGTCAGCGCGATCGGCCATGAGCAGGACACGCCGCTTCTCGACTACGTGGCGGACCTGCGGGCCTCGACGCCGACCGACGCCGCCAAACGGATCGTGCCCGACGTCACCGAGCAGCTCAAGTACGTTACCGACCTCCGGGACCGGGCCCACCGGTCGGTGAAGGGCTGGCTCGACCGCGAGCTCGCCTGGCTGGAGTCGGTCCGGTCGCGCCCGGCCATAGCGGACCCGGTGCGGGAGGTGGAGCGCCAGGCCGAGCAGGCCGGCGCGCTGACGCAGCGGGCGCGGATGTCGCTCGACAGCAGCCTCGCCAGAGCCGGCGACGACATCGCCCACGTCCGGGCCAGGCTGCTCGCGCTGTCCCCGGCCGCGACGCTCCGCCGCGGCTACGCGATCGTCCAGCATGCGGACGCCACCGTCGTCCGCGCCGCGGCGGAGGTGACCGCCGGCGAGAAGCTCACCGTCCGTTTCGCCGCCGATCAGGTCACCGTACACGCCGACGGGGGAACGGCTGAGTGACGGTGGGTACGAGTAAGCTTTGCTGCCGTGACGGATCGTGACGCCCTGTCCTACGAGCAGGCCAGGGACGAGCTGGCCAGTGTGGTCAAGCGGCTGGAGGCCGGCGGCCTGACCCTGGAGCAGTCGCTTGACCTGTGGGAGCGCGGCGAGCGGCTCGCCGCGATCTGCGCCGAATGGCTCGAGGGCGCCAGAGCCAGGCTGAGCGCCGCCATCGCCAAGCGCGAGGACGCCCCCGCCGACCCGGGGGCGCCGTTCTGAGGCCCCTGGCATAATGCCTCACCCCGAGGGCGTGTGCTGGTGGATCACGTGACCCGGGGTCACCGCGAGCCGCCACGATTCAGGATGCGCGTCATACTCCCTGGTGCCAGGACGCCGCGAGGGCCCGGAATGAGATATGGCGGCGGGTTACAGGGTCTGACGAGGGCGCAAAAGTTTGACCGCTTCATGACCGGGAAGCGAAATATCGAGTAGGAGCAGGTGAGCGCCATGAATCCGGTCGAACGAGTGATCCGGCGGGTCGACGCCGCGCAGCGGCGCTTCACGCCGACTGCTTTCGTCTTCGGAGTCATCAAAAAGTACGGCGACGACAACGGCGGCGTGCTGGTCGCCAACCTCGCCTACTCCGCCTTCGTCTCGCTCTTCCCGCTGCTGCTTGTCTTCGTGACGATCCTGGGGCTGGTGGCCGCCAGCAACCCGGTGTTCCGCGAGGACGCCCTCAACGCGGTGGCCAGCCAGGTTCCGCTGATCGGCCATCAGCTCACGGGCAACGTGCACACGCTTCAGCGCTCCAGCATGATCGGGCTGATCGTCGGCCTGGTGGTCCTGATCTGGGGGTCGCTGGGACTGGCACAGGCGGGCCTGTTCGCGATGGAGCAGGTGTGGAACCTGCCCGGGCCTGCCCGGCCGGGCTACGTGCAGCGGCTCGGCCGCTCCGCGCTGTTCGTCGGGCTGCTCGGCGCGGGCGTGCTCGTGGCGACGGCACTCGCGAGCCTCAACACCTACGGCCACAACGCGGTCGTGATCGTGGTCCTCGCGGAGATCCTCGCCACGGCCGTCAACGCGGGGATGTACCTCGGCGGCTTCCGGGTGCTGACCCCGAAGGGCGTGCCGACCCGGGACCTGCTGCCGGGTGCGATCATCGGCGGCGTCTGCTGGACGCTGCTCCAGATCCTGGGCACCTACCTGGTCCACCACTTCCTGCACAGCGACTCCGTGTACGGCGTCTTCGCGACCGTCCTCGGCCTGGTGGCCTGGATCTACCTGGTGGCCAAGATCACCGTGTACGCGGCCGAGGTCAACGTCGTCCTCGCGCGGCGGCTCTGGCCCCGCACGATCGTGCAGCCGCCGCTCACCGAGGCCGACCGGGCCGTCCTGGCCGTGCAGGCACTGCAGAACCAGCGGCGCGAGGAACAGCGCGTCGAGGTCACCTTCGAGGGCCACTCGCCCGGCGCGGCCGGGCCCGGGAGGGCGCCGGAGACCCCCGAGGAGGTCTCACCGCCCGCCTCCAGAAGCGTTCCCAGGCAGGTGCGCCTGCACGATGACGGCAGGGGTAACGGCAGCGGCGGCTGAGCCTGCCAGGATAGCCCTATGAGCGATGATCAAGTCATGGCCGAGGCGGTCACGCCCGAGCCGGGCCAGCACGCACCCGACCGCAACCTGGCCCTGGAGCTCGCCAGGGTGACCGAGGCGGCGTCGATGGCGGCGGCGAGGTGGGTCGGCCGGGGCGACAAGAACGGCGCGGACGGCGCCGCCGTGAACGCGATGCGGATGCTGATCAACTCGGTGTCGATGAAGGGCGTCGTGGTGATCGGCGAGGGCGAGAAGGACCACGCCCCGATGCTGTACAACGGCGAGGAGGTCGGCGACGGCACCGGGCCGGCCTGCGACGTGGCGGTCGACCCGATCGACGGCACCAGGCTGTGCGCCAACGGCATGCCGAACGCCGTCTCCGTGCTCGCGGTGGCCGAACGCGGCTCCATGTACGACCCGTCCGCCGTCTTCTACATGGACAAGATCGCCACCGGGCCCGAGGCGGCGAACATGGTGGACATCGAGGCGCCGCCCGCGGCCAACATCATGGCCGTCGCCAGGGCGAAGGCCTGCGGGCCGCAGGACGTGACCGTGGTCATCCTGGACCGGCCGCGGCACAAGGAGCTGATCGCCGCCGTCCGCGCCACGGGAGCGCGGATCCACCTGATCACCGACGGCGATGTGGCCGGCGCCATCATGGCGGCGCGCGACGGCACCGGCATCGACCTGATGCTCGGCACCGGCGGCACGCCGGAGGGGATCGTCGCCGCGTGCGCGCTGAAGTGCCTGGGCGGGGTCATCCTCGGCAAGCTCGCGCCGCGGGACGAGGCCGAGCGGCGCCGCGCCCTCGACGCCGGGCACGACCTGGACCGCGTGCTCACCACCGACGACCTGGTCGCGTCCGACGACGTGTTCTTCGCGGCCACCGGGATCACCGACGGCGAGCTGATGGAGGGAGTGCGCTACCGGCACGGCGGCGCGACCACGCACTCCCTGGTCATGCGGTCCCGCTCCGGCACCATCCGCAGCATCAAGAGCGAGCACGCGCTGTGGAAGCTGCGCGCCTACAGCGCCGTCAGCTACGGCTGAGGCGCACGGCCCTGCCCGGCTACGGCAGGGCCCGCGACGCCCACCGTCCGAGCCGCCCTTGCAGCCAGCGCCGCTGCCGCACCGGTGTCACCACGCGGACCTCACCGCCGGCGATGAAAGCGCGCACCTCGATGGCCGGAGCGTCCGGGTCCGCCGGAGGCTGGGGCGCGGTCGCGCCGCGCTTGCGCCCCAGCACCGCGGTGCCGGACACGACCACGGCGACGCCGTCCGGCACGATCAGCCGGACCCTGCCGCCGATCGCGGTCGCGTAGAGCACCACGCGCGGGGTCTGCAGCAGCGCCGAACGGAAATCCACCACCGCCTCACCGAAGATAGCGCTGACCGTCACGGTGTCCGGTACCACCCAGCGGCCTTCATGCGTCTGGCTGCCGAACATCCCCGTGATCACGCGGCCGCCGTCGAGGCGCAGCGGCTGCGCGGACGGCTCGGCCAGGTCCGCGGTCAGCTCCGCGAGGTCGCCAAGCGTTCTAGCGCTGAGGGCTCGCTCCGTTCGTTCGGAATGCTCATCTGCCGAAAGCCGGCCGTCGCTTGCCGCTTCCGCGAGCATCGTCATCACGCGGTCCCGGTCCGCGTCGGATGCGCGGAGATCACGTGGCGCGAGACGGCGGCTCATGCACAGAAGATACCGCCGCTCGAGCCAACTGGCATGCTTGAGGGTGTGACGACGAGCGTTGCCAGCCCCACCATGGTGGGCCGGTCCGGCCAGCTGTCCGCGCTGGACGCCGCGCTCGGCCGAACGCGCCGCGGCGAGCCGTCGGCGGTTCTCGTCGGCGGTGAGGCCGGCGTCGGGAAGACCCGTCTGGTCACCGAGTTCGCCGGGCGGTCCCGCCGCACCGGCGCGCGGGTGCTGACCGGCGGCTGCCTGGAACTCGGCACGGACGGCCTGCCGTTCGCGCCGTTCACCGCGGTGCTCCGCGAGCTCTTCCGCGACCTCGGCGCCGACGGCGTGGCCCGGCTGCTGCCGGCCGGGGCGACCGGCGAGCTGGCGCGGCTGCTTCCCGAGTTCGGCGAGCCGGCCGGATCCCAGGACACGGGGGCGGCACGGGCCCGGCTGTTCGAGCAGATGCTCATCCTTTTCGAGCGGCTGGCCGAAGACGATCCGGTCGTGCTGATCATCGAGGACGCGCACTGGGCCGACGCATCCACCAGGGACCTGCTGGCGTTCCTGATCCGCAACCAGCGCGCCATCGCCGGCCTGCTCATCGTCGTCACCTACCGGGCCGACGAACTGCACCGCGCGCACCCGCTGCGCACGCTGCTCGCCGAGCTCGGCCGGGCCGGCGGGGTGACCAGGATCGAGCTCGGAAGGCTCGGCCGCCGGGACACGGACGAGCTCGCCACCCGGCTCATGGGGGGCGCCCCCCGCGAGGATCTGCTGGACGCCGTGTACCGCCGGACCGAGGGCAACCCGCTGTTCGTCGAGATGCTGGCCGGCGACGACCTCGATTCCGGGCTGCCCGAGTCGCTGCGCGACCTGCTGGTCGCGAGCGTGCTGCGGCTGCCGGAGGAGAGCCAGGACGTTGTCCGGGTCGCGAGCGCGGGCGGCGACCGGGTCGGCCACGCGCTGCTGGCGGCCGTGACCGGGCTTGACGACCGCCTGCTCGCCCGCGCGCTGCGGCCGGCGGTCGCGGCCAACGTTCTGCTCACCGACTCGGACGGCTACGCGTTCCGGCACGCCCTCATCCGCGAGGCTGTGCAGGGCGAGCTGCTGCCCGGCGAGGATGCGAGGCTGCACGGCCGGTTCGCCGAGGTTATCGGCGAAAACCCGGCTCTGGTGCCGCCGGGACGGGCCGCGGTGGAGCAGGCACACCACTGGTACGCCGCCCGCGACTGGACCAGGGCGCTGACCGGCGCCTGGCGGGGCGCCGCCGAAGCGGGCCGCGCGCTCGCCTACGCCGAGCAGCTGGCGATGCTGTCGCGGGTGCTGGAGCTGTGGAACCAGGTGCCCGGCGCCGCGGACCTGATCGGCGCCGATCACGCCGCGGTGCTCGAGGCGGCGCTGCGGACCGCCGAGCTGGCCGGGGAATGGGACCGCGGGATCGCGTTCGCCGACGCCGCGCTGCGCGAGGTCGACGCCGGGGCCGAGCCGGTTCGCGCCGGGCTGCTGCTCGCGGCCAGGGGGCAGCTGAAGCATCACGGAAGCCGGGCCGGCTATGCCGAAGACCTTCGCTCGGCGGCCAGGCTGGTCCCCGCCGACCCGCCGAGCCCGGCCCGCGCCCACGTGCTCGAGGCACTTGCCCACGACCATCACCACCGGCCCGTCAGCTCGCGCGCCGCCGAGTACCGGGAATACCTGGCGCTGGCGGAGGAGGCGGTCGCCGTGGCCAGGCAGACCGGTGATGCCGTCACCGAAGCCGCCGCGCTGATCACCCTTGCCTGCACCCTGCCGCTCACCGGCGACACGGACCAGATCCGGGCGCTGCTGGCGGAGGCCCGCGCGGTGGCCGCCGGAGCGGGGGCCTCGCAGCAGCTGCTCAAGGTCGACATCACCGAGTCGGACCTGCTGGAAGGGCTGGGGCAGCACGAAAGCGCCGCCGCGGTGGCGCGCGCGGGCATCGCGTCGGCCGCCGAGTACGGGCTCGCGCGTACCTCGGGCGCGATCCTGGCCATCAACCTGGCCGAGCCGCTGGTGTCGCTCGGCAGGTGGGACGAGGCGGCCGGGGTCATCGAGGGCTCGCTGCGGATCTCCCCGCCGCGGCTGTCCAAGACCGGGCTGTGGCGGCTGTCCGGCGACATCGCGCTGGCCCGCGGCGACCTCGCGGCGGCGGCGGAGTGCGCGGCGCTGATCGGGTCGGCACTCGAGGGCACGATATTCGAGGACGTGAACCGGCTTCCGCTGGCCTGGCTGGAGACCGGGCTACGGGTGGGGCAGCACAGGCTGGCCGAGGCCCTGTCCACGGCCGAAGACGCGCTCGGGCACTTCACCGAGCTGCCCAGCCCGCGGTATGCGTGGCCGCTGCTGGTCGCCGGCGCCCGGGCCTGCGTCGCGGCCGGGGCCGCGCGCGGCGGTGAGCTCACCGCGAGGGCGGTGGCGCTGCTCGGCCGGCTGCGGGCCGAGGCGGCCACGCTGGAAGTGCAGGGGATCGGGCAGCGAGCGCAGCAGCTGGCCTTCGCCGCCGAGGCGATGCGGGCCGGTCGCTGCCTGGCCGGCGACGCGCCGGGCGGCGTACCGCGGTCCAGCGAGATGCGCGCCGCCTGGGAGGAGGCCGCGCGGGCGGCGGAAACAGCGGGAGAGCTGTACCCGCTCGCGATGGCTCTGCTGCGCTCGGCCGAGGAGGCGCTGATCGCCGGTGACCGCGACGGCGCTGCCGCGCCGCTGCGCCGCGCCGCGGAGCTGGCGGGCCGGCTTGGCGCCCGGCCGCTCGGCGACGAGGCCGCGCTCCTGGCCCGGCGCGCCAGGATCCCGGTCGGGGATGACGGCGGTGCTCAGGCCGGTCAGCAGGCCGCCGAACCCGACCGGCCCGGGCTCACCGCGCGGGAACTGGAGGTTCTCCGGCTCGTCGCGGCGGGACGGAGCAACCGCGAGATCGCCGCCGAACTGTTCATCTCCGCCAAGACGGCGAGCGTGCACGTGTCCAACATCCTGGCAAAGCTCGGCGTGACCAGCAGAGGCGAGGCGGCCGCCGCCGCGCACCGGCTCAACCTCGTCGCATGACCGAAGCAGCCCACCGAGGACATCATGCGGCGCGGGCGAGGACGTCTCGCTGGGCCGCGGACTTCGCCGCGCACGGCACCGCCTGCGAGTGCTTTCACCGCTTCACGAAGCTGTAGCTCGCGGAGCTTGCTCCGCGAGCTACAGCGTGGGCCAGCCCGTTAGGCGCCAGGCGACGGGTTGAGGCCGCCCTCTCCCCCGGCGCGGAAGATCGTCTCAGAGGGCTTCGCGATCACCGAGAGCGGCTTGGCGATGTCCTCCAGCGACTTGCCCTCGGCGTCGACGGCGAGGAACGCCGCCACCAGGCCGCCGATGATCATCGCCCCCGCGCCGAGCAGGTAGCCGAAGTACAGCCGGTTCGGGTCGTTGCCGGTGCCGATCAGGTGGCCGTACAGGTGCGAGCCGAGCGACCCGAAGCACTGCGCGATCGCGAAGAACACGGCGATGGCCTTCGCCCGGACCTCCAGCGGGAAGATCTCGCTGACCGTGAGGTACCCGGCGCTCGCGCCCGCCGACGCGAAGAAGAAGACCACCGACCAGCAGATCGTCTGCGTGGTGGCGTTGAGCGTGCCCGCCTTGAACAGCTGCGCGCTGATGATCAGCAGCACACCCGAGATGAGGTAGGTGCCCGAGATCATCTTCCGCCGGCCGATGGTGTCGAACAGACGCCCGATGGTCAGCGGGCCGAGCAGGTTCCCGGCGCAGAACGCCATGAAGTAGTAGCCGGTGTTGGTGGGCTTGACGTGGAAGAAGTACTGCAGGACCAGCCCGTAGGTGAAGAAGATCGCGTTGTACAGGAAGGACTGCGTGATCATCAGCGCGGCGCCGAGCACCGACCGGCTCGGGTAGTGCTTGAACAGCGTCTCCAGCAGGCGCAGGTAGCCGATCTTCTCGGTCGGCCTGATCTCGAGTTCCTTGCTCGGGTCGACCGGCGGCAGGTCACCCTTGGTGTGCGCGACGTCCTCCTCGATCTCCCTGATGGACGCCTCGGCCTCATCCGCCTTCCCGTGCATGATCTGCCAGCGCGGGCTCTCCGGCAGGTGGCGCCGCACGAAGATGATGACGAGCGCGAGCACCGGGCCGACCACGAAGGCGACGCGCCAGCCAAGGTTGGCGGTGAGGTGGTTCAGGAAGTACAGCGTGACGATCGTGCCGAGGAAGGCGCCCGCCCAGTAGGTGCCGTTGACGGCGAGGTCCACCCGGCCGCGGTACTTGGCGGGGATCATCTCGTCGATCGCGGAGTTGATCGCGGCGTACTCACCCCCGATGCCCATTCCGGCGATGATCCGGGTCAGGTACAGGAAGAGGAACCAGTACGCGCCCCTGGGCGTGGCCGCGGTCAGGCCGCTGCCGATCAGGTAGACGCCGAGCGTCACCATGAAGAGGTTCTTCCGCCCGAGCTTGTCGGAAAGCTGGCCGAAGAAGAGCGCGCCGATGACCTCGCCGATCAGGTACCAGGTCGCTATGTCGGCCACGGAGCCCGCCGACATGTTCAGCGTGTTCTTCAGTGTCAGGTCGGGTCCGACGTTGCTGGCGATCGTGATCTCCAGGCCGTCGAGCACCCAGGCGACGCCGAGCGCGATCACCATCCTGGTGTGGAAGCGGGACCATGGGAGCCGGTCTATCCTCGCGGGGATCAGGCTGCGGATCGCCGGTCTTCCCTCAGTCTGGGTCGTCGAAGCCACTCGTTCAGCTCCTATCCCTCGGGAAGTAGGTGGTATGCCCGATCTCTGTTACCCCCGTGTTTCCCGACCATGCCTGCCCAGGGTTCCTATCTGCACTTTTAGTGCGGCATACTCCGACGCATGCCTCAACAACAGGGCGCCGGAGCGTGGGTGAACGCGGAGCAGGCCGCCGGCGAGTTCCGGATCAGGCATGCCGATCTGTGCGACGCCGAGGTGCGCCTGCACGACGAGCGGTTCCGCGCCGCCACCGGCGTTGGTCCCCGTGACCGGGTGCTCGACATCGGCTGCGGAACGGGCCAGTCCACCCGGGAGGCCGCGCGCGCCGCCGGCGCGGGAACCGTCCTGGGCGTGGACCTGTCGGCGGGTCTACTCGAGCTCGCACGGCGGCTCACCGACCGGGAGGGACTGCGCAACGTCAGCTACCTGCAGGCCGACGCGCAGGTGCACCGCTTCCCGCCGCGGCACTTCGACCTGTGCATCAGCCGGTTCGGCGCGATGTTCTTCGCCGACCCGGTCGCCGCGTTCATCAATATCGGCAGCGCCTTGCGGCCCGGCGGCCGCCTGGTGCTGATGGTCTGGCAGGCCGGCGACCGCAACGAGTGGTGGTCCGAGATCGAGCAGTCCATTGCGCGGGACGAGGCGGTAACGGCCGCCTCGGCCGACGGCCCGGGCATGTTCTCACTAGCCGACCCCACCACGACGACGAGCATCCTGACGGCGGCGGGCTTTGGCGATGTGAGCTTCACCGACGTGAATGAGCCCGTCTACTACGGCCCGGACACCGCCACGGCCTACGACTTCGTCACCGGCTTCCAGCAGATCAAGAACCTGCTGGCCGCCCTTGACCCCGCGCCGGCCGAGGACGCGCGTCAGCGGGTGCGCGCCATCATCGCCGAACACGAGACCGCCGGCGGCGTGTTCTTCGGCTCTCGCGTCTGGATCATCACCGCCCGGCGCTGACCAGAACCGGCGGCAAGCTGAACCGGGGAACAGACCGGGGCCGGCGAACACGGTTATCCGGCGATGCGGGCACTGGCCGCGCGGCCGGCGACGGTGAGTACCACGATCCCGTACGCCTGGCAGGGGCCGTCGCCGCCGCGCAGGTACGCGCGGCGGCCGGCTAGCCGTTGATGGCCGCCGGGATCATCCGCCAGTCGCGGGCGAGCCCAGGCCCGCAACCTCAGTAACATCAGCCACGTCAGGAACACCAGCCGCCACCGCCGTGCCAGCCCCTGTCCCCAGCGGCCTGAGCCGATCGCGATCGCCGCGATCGCCGCGATCGCCGCACCAGCCCGCGCCCGCAGCGGCCTGAGCCAGTCACATCCGCCACCTCAGCACCGCGCCCCATGATCGCGGAAACGTGGGTGTCACATATGACCCTGCATTTCCCCGATCATGACGCCTGTCCGTTTTGTCCCACTTGCGCCTGGGCCAGGTGAGGGGCCTGATACACCCAGCGGCTCGGCGATTGGGGCGAACGGGGACATTCCGTTACGGTGGCGCGGCAGGCCCGCGGGCGCGGGACCACGCCGTGGATCGGCACCGTGGGTTCCCGGCGGGCGCGGGACCACGCCGTGAGCCGGCGCGGCGGGTTCCCGGCGGGCGCGGGACCACACCGAGGGCCGGCGCGGCGGGTTCCCAGCGGGCGCGGGACCACGCCGTGGGGCGGCACCGCGAGTTCCCGGCGGGCGCGGGACTACACGGTAGGCGACCGTGAACGTCCAGAGACGCCAGCTGGAGGCGGCGCGGCAAGAGAAAGTTTAGTGCGGCGGCACCGCGAGCTCAGCCTCCGCGGACGGGGGCACCGCGTGGCGAGCAGTCCACTCGCGGACGGGGGCACCGCGTGGCGCGGCGCCGCCGCACAGCGTCACAATACAAGCTCGGAGAAACGTGTACAAGTCGTGACCATCAAGACACGAGATTTTACTTTTCCTTGAACCCTCAACCCTCCGCCGCCACCGGATTGGTCGCCGAAGGCGACGGGAGGTGGGGCCGCTGGCGCATTTGGCCCCGCCCAGTGGGGCCGATGGCGCCAGCGGCCCCGCCATGCGATGGAGGATGACGCCGCGCGCCTCGCGGCGGGGGAAGTAGGCGGGGGAAGTACCGGGAAGGCCGGGGGCGGCGGGGAGCCGAGAGCCGCGGCGCGGATGAAGGGGACGCACGGCGCGGATGAAGGGAGCCACGGCGCGGATGAAGGGGACGCACGGCGCGGATGAAGGGAGCCACGGCGCGGATGAAGGGAGCCGCGGCGCGGGTGAAGGGACGGTGGGGGGAGCCGGGGGAGCCTAAGCTGGCGGTGAGGGACGCGCGGGAACACATGACTACGAGGATGGCGAGGATGGCTGAGTTTTCCTATGCGGAGATGCTGCCGCTGGGACCGGATGAGACCACCTACCGGCAGCTCACGTCGGGCGGAGTGGAGAGCCACGTCTCGTTTGGCAGAAAATTCCTCGAGGTCGACCCGCAGGTGCTCACCCACCTCACCGGCACGGCGATGCGCGACATCGCGCACCTGCTGCGGCCCGCGCACCTCAGCCAGCTACGGTCCGTCCTGGACGACCCCGAGGCGAGCCCGAACGACAGGTACGTCGCGCGCGACCTGCTGAAGAACGCGTGCATCGCGGCCGGCGGGGTGCTGCCGATGTGCCAGGACACCGGCACAGCGATCGTCATGGGCAAACGCGGCCAGCACGTGCTCACCGACGGGCGTGACGAAGAGCACATCGCGCGCGGCGTCTACGACGCCTACACGACGCTGAACCTGCGGTACTCCCAGCTCGCGCCGCTGACCATGTGGGAGGAGCGGAACACCGGCAGCAACCTGCCGGCGCAGATCGAGATCTACGCCACAGGCGGCGGCGATTACAAGTTCCTGTTCATGGCCAAGGGCGGCGGCTCGGCGAACAAGTCCTTCCTGTTCCAGGAGACCAAGGCGGTGCTGAACCCGGCGCGGATGACCGCCTTCCTCGAGGAGAAGATCCGGGCCATCGGGACGTCGGCGTGCCCGCCGTACCATCTCGCGATCGTCATCGGCGGCACCAGCGCCGAGTACGCGCTCAAGACCGCCAAGTACGCGTCCGCGCGTTACCTCGACACGCTCCCCGCCGAGGGCTCGCCGGAGGGCCACGGCTTCCGCGACGCGGAGCTGGAGTCCCTTGTGCTGGGCCTGACCAGGCGCCTGGGGATCGGCGCCCAGTTCGGCGGCAAGTACTTCTGCCACGACGTCCGCGTGGTGCGGCTGCCCAGGCACGGCGCGTCCTGCCCGGTTGCGATCGCGGTGTCCTGCTCGGCGGACCGGCAGGCGCTCGGCAAGATCACCGCGGACGGCGTGTTCCTCGAGCGGCTGGAGACCGACCCCGCGCGGTACCTGCCCGACGTGACGGAATCCGATGTGGCGGCCGGCGTCGTGCGGATCGACCTGAACCGGCCGATGGAGGAGATCCGGGCCGAGCTGGCCAGGTACCCGGTGCGGACCCGGCTGTCGCTGACCGGGCCGATGGTCGTCGCCCGCGACATCGCGCACGCCAAGATCGCCGAGCGGCTGGACGCGGGCGAGCCCATGCCCTCGTACATGCGTGACCATCCCGTCTACTACGCGGGTCCCGCCAAGACGCCGGCCGGGTACGCGTCCGGCTCGTTCGGGCCGACGACGGCGGGGCGGATGGACTCCTACGTCGAGCGGTTCCAGGCCGCCGGCGGCTCGTACGTGATGCTCGCGAAGGGCAACAGGTCCGCGGCGGTGACCGAGGCGTGCAAGCGGCACGGCGGGTTCTACCTCGGCTCCATCGGCGGTGCGGCCGCCCGCCTGGCTCAGGACTGCATCACCCGTGTCGAGGTGCTCGAATACCCGGAGCTGGGCATGGAGGCGGTGTGGAAGATCGAGGTACGCGACTTCCCGGCTTTCATCATCGTGGACGACAAGGGCAACGATTTTTACGCGGAAGCTTCCGGCCCTTTGTTGTCCATCGGCAGCCATCCGTGACAGAATTACCGCCATCGCGCGGATCTGTAACGGGGTGGCTAAGCGTGAAGCTCACAGTCTGGTGACACTTGGCTGATTCGTACTCTTCACCCAGGGACCTTCCAGCGAGCGCCGTGTATGGTCCGGCTATGCACCCTATGAGTGGGCGCGTGATCGCCGGGCGGTACAGCCTCGCTGAACCCATAGGCCGCGGCGCCATGGGTGTGGTGTGGCGTGCCCGTGACGAGCTGCTCGACCGCGAGGTCGCGGTCAAGGAGGTGCTGGTCGGCGAGGCACTGGGGGAGGAAGAGCGCGCGAACGCGTACAAGCGCACGCTGCGCGAGGCGAAGACCGCCGCCCGGCTCAGCCACCGCGGGGTGGTCACCGTCTACGACGTGGCCGAGGAAGACGGCCGCCCGTGGATCATCATGGAGCTCGTTCACGCGTCGTCGCTCGACCAGGTGATCGCCGACTCGGGGCCGCTGCCGCCGCGGCGCGCCGGGTGGGTGGGAAAGCAGTTGCTCGCCGCGCTCGCCAGCGCGCATGCCGCCGGGGTTCTGCACCGGGACGTCAAGCCGAGCAACGTGCTGCTGTGCACCGACGACCGGGCCGTGCTCACCGACTTCGGCATCGCGGAGTTCCAGGGCGACCCGCGGCTGACCCAGACCGGCATGGTGATGGGGTCGCCCGGTTTCACGGCGCCGGAGCGGATCCGCGGCGGCACCGCGACGCCCGCCTCCGACCTGTGGTCGCTCGGCGCGACGCTCTACACCGCCGTCGAGGGGCGCGGACCGTACGAGGCGCGCGGCGGCGCGATAACCACGATGTCCGCCATCATCAACGAGGACGCGCCGACGGCGCCTTCGGCGGGCCTGCTCGGCGGCGTCATCGCCGCCCTGCTGCGCCGGGAGCCGGCCAGCAGGCCGGACGCGTTGACCGCCGCGAGGATGATCGCCGACATCATGCCGTTGCTGCCGGAACGGCCGCTGGGCTGGGTGGCAACGCAGGTGAGCGGCATAAGCGGCCTGGACGCCGCCGGGGCGGTCGCCGGCGCGGCGGGGCCTGGTCTCGATGCGTTTGCGGCCGGTATGGCCGGTGGTGTTGGCGCGGGCGGTGGCATCGGCGCGGGCGGTGGCATCGGGATGGCCGATGGTATGGGCGCGGGCGGTGGCATCGGCGTGGCGGGTGTTGGGCTCGAGGAGAATGCGCTCGGGAAGGGCGTGCCGGGGGCGAAGAGCGCCCTTGCGGGCGTGAAGGGAGCGGCCGGGGGTGTGGCCGGCGTGGGGGCGGGAGCAGATGCGGGTGCCGCTCCGGCGGGGTTGGTTGCGGCGGGATCGGCTGCGGCGGGGCCGGCCTCGGCGGGGCCGGCTGCGGGGGAGGCGGCCGGAGCTGAGGCGCCGACGGCGGTCTCGCCGAGCCTGACGTCGCTTGACGGTTTGCAATCGGCGTATGCGCCGCCGCGAACGGTGCCCAGCGAACCCGTGGTGCCGCCGCCGTCGGTGTCGCCGCTTTCGGCGCCGCTGGAGCCAGCCGGCTCGTCGGCCCTGTCATCGCCCGGGCAGGCGTCGTTCGCACCCCGGTTCGAGCCGGGTCCGCTCGGCTCCCCCGGCAGCCACGGCGCGGCGGACCTGCCGACAAAGCCGCAGCAGGCTTTTGCCCTCCCGGCTTCCTATCCAGCATCCGGGCCCGCGGTGCGGCCCGCACCGATCGCGGCCCCGGCGCGGCGACATGGCCGCGGCCGGTGGAAGGTGGGCCTCGCGGCGGTAGCCGTGGTCGCCGCGGCCGTCGGCGGGGGCGTCGCCGCGTTGTCGCTGCGGCACCATCAGCCTCCGCCGGCCACGACCACCACCGGGGTGCCTGGAGCGCCGCCCGGACCCATCACCGCGATCAACCAGCCGGTCCTCGGCACCCTCCCGGCCGGCTTTACAAGGGAGACGGTCACGCCGCAAGACGCCGGCACGCAGGCGGGATTCACGATCGGCGTGCCGGGCGGCTGGCGGTCGGCTCGCAAGACGCTGAAGAGCACGATCCTCTACGCCCCCGAGCACGGCGGCCATTACCTGGATATTGACCTGACGGCCCACGTCTTTGACGACATGCTGGCCGAGGCCCGCTACATCAAGACGAACGCGCTGGCCAACGGGCACTTCCCCGGGTATCACCAGATCCTGCTCAAGCGGACGCCGATCCGCGGCTACCCCGGCGCGGTCTGGAAGTTCACCTGGCTGGACCCGGACGGTACCCCGATGCAGGCCGAGGATCTGCTGTTCATCGCCAAGACCGCGGCCGGCCCGCAGTCATACGCGCTTTACCTTTCCGCGCCCGCCGCGTCATGGAACGCGGACCTGCCCACGTTCGACCAGGAACTGCGCACGTTCCAGCCGGTCACGGGAAGCTGAAGACCGCCGTTCCCGGGTCTGGGCGCCGTCCGGCCGGCACCGCCGTCACCCAGCAGGCCCCGGCAGGCGTCGCAGGCCCGGCGGTCCCGCAGGCCCGGCCAGGCCCCACAGGCGGCGAACTCGGGCATTCCCGGCCAACCTAGATGCGGCGTCCCCAGCGGCCGCGGACCACGCCGCACGCCGACGGTACCCATCCCGAGATCTCAGGCCAAAGCCTTCCGGGACGGCGTTTCACCGAGAGGCAGCCCCCCAGGCGGCGTCGCTGTCGCCGCCTGGGGGCTTACTCCTAGTACCAGCCGTCGGCTTCTTCGTGGGCCCAGGCGCCGCAAGGCGATCCGTACCGGGCCTGGATGTAGCCGAGACCCCACTTGATCTGGGTCGCCGCGCTGGTCTGCCAGTCCGGGCCGGCGCTCGCCATCTGCGAGGCGGGAAGCGCCTGCGCGATACCGTACGCACCCGAACCGGGGTTCTGCGCGGTCACGCTCCACCCACTCTCCCTTTCCCACAATGGGTTGAGACAGGAGAACTGGCTGGCGGACCAGCCGTAGGAGGCGAGCATGCTGGCGGCGATCTGCTGGGGCGAACCCGAGGCCGCCGCTTGCTGCGCGCCGGATCGCTGCGCCCGGGCGGCTGCCCGCTGTACCGCCGCGCGCCGGAGGGCCGCGGCTTCGGCTGCCCTCTTCGCCGCCGCGCGGGCCGCTGCCTGCTTCGCCGCCGCAGCCCGCGCGTCAGAGAGCTGGATCTGGTACTCGCGTTCGCCCTGCCCGGCCCTGAACCGCTGGAAGGCGAGGGACCCCGTACTGCTGTCCTGCCTGGTCACGGTCGCGAGGCTGGCGGTGGCCGAGTGCGCTGCCGCCGCGGATCGGGTGGCGACCGTCGCTTTCGCCGCGGAACCGCCCGGCCAGGTCGCCGCCGTCAGCGAGACCGCGGTGCTGACGCTCAGGGCGCCCGCCGTGCCGATAACGATGAGCATGGATCGCTTGCCGGACATGAATGGTGGCATGTGCCGATGCCGTGCCAAAGTGAACCCTTGGTAGCTCGCGTCGTTCGCGATGGTTTCCACCCCTGATGACCACGGTCCGCCTGGAACGGCGGCAGGCATCGGCACGCGGGACATGGCGCGGGTCAGGGCGCCGGGTTACCCGAGGTAACAATCACGCGGGCGGGGTGCTGTCGGTCATCAACGATGCCTGATGACAATGAGCGGAATGGCCGAACTGGGTGTGATGTAAATCACGGCACTCGCACACGCCATGCACTGCAGCGTCTTAATAGCTCATTGTCCAGCAGTTACGGAGCTTTAGGTGCGACGATATGACGAACGTCACACCGGCCTGCAAAGTACGCAATCGGGCGATAAACACGCAGAGGGTGTGATACATGTCACACAGGGCGCCATTGCATGGGCGCGGCTGGGTGTAACTTTCGGCACCGACGCGTAGTTCCGTGCTCACGGAGCGCGAATAAGAGGATCGCATCCACCACGCCGAGGCAGTACCGTAATTACGCCCGGACGTCAGCGGCCGTCCGGTCAGTAATAGCCGTTGGCGAGTTCGAAATCCCACGCCGCGCATAGCGTGCCGTAAGTCGACTTAATGTAGCCGAGACCCCAGATGATCTGAGTTCTCGGGTTGGTCAGGTAGTCGGGGCCCGCGCTCGCCATCTTGCTCGCCGGCAGGGCCTGCGGGATGCCGGTCGCGCCGCTGGCGTTCTGGGCCGTGTAGTTCCAGCCGCTCTCGCGCATCCACAGGTTGTACAGGCAGCCCCACTGCGACTGGCTGAGCCCGTAGTCAGGAATCAGCCGGTAGGCGATGGCCTCGGCGGTACCCGGGCTGGGCGGCGGGCCGGTGACAACGGTGCCTCCACCGCCCGACGACGAGGAACTGCTGCTGCTGCTGCCACCGCTGCTGCTGCTGCCGGAACCGCTTGCGGCATTGGCGGAGGCGACGACCTGGGCAGGCGAAACGAGCTTGGGCTTCGTGGCCACGGTGAGCGTATGCGCCGCGGCGTTCATGTCAATCAGCTGCTGGCGTTTCGCTTCGAGCAAGGCGATGGTGTTGCTGTGCGGAATCGCCGCGAGGGCGGCGTCCGCGCCGCTGGCACTCGGCGTTCCGGGACTGAGCAGGTAAGCCGCCACCGCCACCACAGCCACCACGACCGCGGCGAACCCGGCCACGGGAAAGACAATTCCGGTGCGGTGGAAGAAGCCCCGCCTACGTGAACTTCGGGCCCCCGTCCGGTGTTGTGACAAGGCAGTCCTTTCCGTCAGCCACACTCACGTCGCGCCGTCGGCCAGGCCGGCACACGCCGGATACCGCATAACGAGCGCGCAGGCCAGCCCGGAGGCCTTAACGTTCCGCACGGAAGCGGGCCGTGATTGGCCCTCTTCAACGTCGGCCACCTTCTACGGGCAGATCCTGCTGCGGAACAACAATGCCAGAAGGCCGATCACGTGCGCGCCACTTCGGCAGAAAAACCAGGCAAGGTTCACTTACCATTCTGTGACGCTAATCACGGCCAGATAACACGGAGGGTGACGAACCCGGGCCGGCGTGGGCGAGGGGACGGCGGCGGCACCTGGGCGGGCGAGGCCGGAGGGACCGCGGGCAGGGACGCGGCGGGCAGGGACGCGGGGGGCCGGCAGGGCAGTGAGGGCAGCGGGGCGGGAAGGCCGCCTGGCAGACCGGGGTCTCCCGGCGAGATGATCTACCCCATGATCACGCAACACGCCGATGACCCGTACGCCGCGGCGGCGGCGAGCGCCCGGCGGCTGAGGGAACTCACCGGAACCGGCACCTTCGACGCCATGGTTGTCCTCGGTTCCGGCTGGTCGGCCGCCGCCGAAGCGCTCGGGAGCACGATGGCGGAGATACCGCTCGCCGGCCTCGGCGGGTTCGCCGTCCCCACAGTCGCGGGGCACACCCCGGTCGTGCGCTGCGTGTCCGCCGGAGACCTGCGGATCCTGGTGTTCCTCGGCCGGGTCCACCTCTACGAGGGGCACTCCCCCGCCACCGTCGTGCACGGCGTCCGTACCGCGGTCGCCGCCGGCTGCCGGGCGGTCATACTGACGAACGCCGCGGGCGGCATTCGCGGCGAATACACGGTCGGGCAGCCCGTCCTGGTCCGCGATCACCTCAACCTGACCGGCCGTTCGCCGCTGGCAGGGGCGCCGCCACCGCCCGGATATCCCTCCCGTTTCACGGACCTGACCGGCCTCTACTCCGCGCGGCTGCGGAAGCTGGCCCGCGACGCCGATCCGGAGCTCGCCGAGGGCGTCTACGCGGCGCTTCCAGGCCCGCACTACGAGACGGCCGCCGAAATACTCATGCTCCGCGGCATGGGCGCCGACCTCGTGGGGATGTCAACGGCCCTGGAGGCGATAGCCGCGAGGCACCTCGGGGCGGAGGTGCTCGCGATCTCGCTCGTCACCAACCCGGCCGCGGGCCTCGCCGCGCAGCCCCTGGATCACCAGGAGGTCATCGCGGCC
>Ga0213875_10000331_pt1 | contig 44957 bp, 39 predicted proteins | sample BarmaccomBMRX_R8_FD_160105 | JGI IMG/M metagenome (GOLD analysis project Ga0213875, IMG submission 160105) | Root-associated microbial communities from Barbacenia macrantha in rupestrian grasslands, the National Park of Serra do Cipo, Brazil - RX_R8 | ecosystem: Host-associated > Plants > Roots...
AGGCCAGTGCCACGGTCCCGGTGTCGGGGTCGATCAGCTGGCTGACGGCGGCGATCCCGTCGTCGAGCTGGTGCAGCAGCGCGTCGACGTGCGGCTTGAACACCGCTCCGGCGTGCGTCATCCGGAGCGTCCGGCCGGACCGCCGCAGCAGCGGCGTGCCGAGCTGCGCCTCCAGGCGCGCCAGGGCCCGGGAGACGCCGGACTGCGTGACCGCCTCCAGGTCGCTGACCTCGGTCACGGTCGTGCCGTCCGCGACCTGCTGAAACCAGCGGAGCGCATCCGTATCCATGTATATGACTGTAGCTCATGGGTTACTTGCTATTAAGTCATTGGACGCATAGTTCATGTCTCACCAGACTGGTACCCGGAAGGTCCGCCAGCCCGCAGGACATGACCCGGAGGACATGACATGCAGACCGCCACCCGTCCCGTCGCCCCGCTGTGGACCGCGCTCCGCAACCAGCTTCGCGGCACCCGGGACGCCCACTCGGCGCGCAGGTCACTGGAGCGCGACCTGGCGAGCTACACCTCACCCGCCGACCTGAACGACCTGGGCGCGATCCTCGACAGGTACAGCGACGAGGAGACCGCGGACATCCGCCGCATCCTCGCCGCGCAGCGCCGCTGACGCCGCGGACTCAGACCCGCGGACTCAGACCCGCGGACTCAGACCCGCCGGCTCAGCCGTGGGGCCGGCCGCGTCATACCGGCCAGGTCTCCATCCGGTAGCCCATGTCCCAGAACATCCACTCGTAGCGGCTGGTGGTCTGGAAGTGGCGGTGCACGAGCGCGCGCTCGGCGGGCGCGAGGCCGGGGCCCAGCTTGTCCGTGACGGCGAGCACGTCCCGGACGACGGCGCCGAACTCCTCGCCGCCGTACAGGTCGATCCACCGCTGGTAACGCGGGTCGGGCGAGCCGCGGAGCACCAGTTCCCTGCCGACCTCCCAGTAGATCCAGTAGCAGGGCAGCAGCGCGCCGACCCCCTCGGCGTAGGATCCGCCGCGGGCGGTGGCGAGCAGGTAGCTGGTGTAGGCCAGGTTGGCCGGCGCCGGCGTCGCCGCGGCGGCCGCCGCCGGGTCGACCCCAAGGTCCGTCAGCAGCGTCCCGTGCAGCTCCCGCTCGACCGCGATCGCGTCGGCCGCGTGCCGCGCGAACATCTCGGTTCCGGCGGGATCCGGGGCGCGGCTGCCCACCGCGGCGAGCGCGTTCGCGTACTGCTGCAGGAACAGCGCGTCCTGCATGACGTAGTACGCGAACGCTTCGTGCGGCAGCGTCCCGTCGGTGAGTCCGGTGAGGAACGGGTGGGCGAGGATGGCGTCGTAGATGTCGGCGATGCCTCGCCACAGTTCGCCGGTGAGGCTGTCGGTCATCGTGTCGCTCCAGGGTGCGGGGGCGCGGCCAGGCTACGCCCGATATCCGTGCAGCACGTGTACCGGGCCCTCGCCGCCGCCGAGCCCGGCGAGCCCGTGCGCCACCGCGTCGCCCGCGATGGCGGCGGCCCGCCGTGCCGCCTCGGCCAGCGGCAGCCCCGCGGCCAGCCCGGCCGCGAGCGCCGCCGAGTGGGTGCAGCCCGCGCCGTGCGTCGCGGCGACCGGATGCCGTTCCACCCGGATGGGCACGTGGCGACGGCCGTCGAAGAGATGGTCGACCGGCTCGGCGCCGTGCCCCCCGGTGACCAGGGCCGCGGGCGCTCCCATGGCGACGAGCCGCTCGGCGAGCGCGGCCCGGTCACCGGTCACGGTCCCGGTGAGCGCCTGCGCTTCCGGCAGGTTGGGCGTCACCACGGCTGCCATCGGGAAAAGCCTTGTGACCAGGGATTTCACGGCGTCCTCGCGCAGCAGCCGGCTCCCCGAGCTGGCCACCATGACCGGGTCGACGACAAGCGGCAGCCGGCGCGGCGCGAGCGCTTCCGCGACCGCCTCGATGATCGGGGCGGAAAACAGCATGCCCGTCTTCACGGCGTCGGTCCCGATGTCCTCGAGGACCGTATCGATCTGCTGCCGAACGAACGCGGGCCCGACCTCGTGGATCGCCGTGACTCCCAGCGTGTTCTGCGCGGTCAGCGCGACGATCGCGGACATGCCGTGCGCCCCGCAGCGGGCAAACGCCTTCAGGTCGGCCTGGATGCCGGCGCCCCCTCCCGAGTCGGAGGACGCGATCGTGAGCACGCGCGCGGTGCGCATCAGGACGGGCCCTCCGGCAGGCCGGCCAGCGGGCTCGACGCGAGGGCGTGCCACCGGCGGGGAATGCGCCCGGCCTGCCGCGCGGCGTGCCCGGCGGTGACCGCCAGCCGCATGGCGTGGGCCATCCGCCCGGGGTCGGCCGCGCGCGTGATGGCCGACGCGATGAGGACGCCGTCGCAGCCCAGCTCCATCGCGAACGCCGCGTCGCTGGCCGTCCCGATGCCCGCGTCGAGGATCACCGGAACGGTCGCCCGCTCCACGATCATCGCTATGTTGTGCGGGTTGCGCACGCCGAGGCCGGAGCCGATCGGCGCGCCGAGCGGCATCACCGCCGCGCAGCCGGCTCGTTCGAGCTGCCCGGCCAGCACCGGGTCGTCGTTGGTGTACGGGAGGACCGTGAACCCGTCGCCGACCAGCATGCGGGCCGCCTCGAGCAGCTCGCCGGGATCGGGCAGCAGGGTGTGGTCGTCGGCCACCACCTCCAGCTTCACCCAGTCGGTGCCGAGCGCCTCGCGCGCCAGCCGGGCGACCATCAGCGCTTCGCTCGCGGTGTGGCAGCCCGCCGTGTTGGGCAGGACCCGCACGCCGGCCCGCAGCAGCGTGCCGAGCAGCGAACCTTCCCCCGAGGACGCCGGCGTGACGCGGCGCATGGCGACGGTGGCCACGTCCGCGCCGCTCGCGTCGAGCGCCCGCCGCAGCACGTCGAGGCTCTGCGCTCCGCCGGTGCCGAGGATGAGGCGGGAACTCAGGCTGCGCCCGGCGAGCACCCAGGCCTCGCCGCCGGGCAGCGCCTCGCCGCCCGGCTGGCCACCGTCGCCGGAGAGCGTCGCCGTGACGGAGGACCCGCTCCCGTTTGGCAAATTATTCATGTCATCCTCCCTGCACGGCCGTGACCACCTCTACCCGGTCGCGGTCCCGGAGCACCACCCCGCCCCAGGTGCGGCGCGGCACCACCTCGCCGTTGACGGCGGCGGCCACCCCGGCCGGCAGCGTGGTAACGGTCGCGATCACCTGCTCCACCGTGGTGCCGTCCGGCACCTCGCGCGGCTCCCCGTTGACGGTCACCGTCACCGCGGCCTCACCCCCACCTGGCCGGAGGCCTCGTGCGGCCCCGGCGGGGCCGTCCTCCCTGAAGCCGGCAAAAACCGCTGCGGGCGGAACGGATCCCATTCGGCGGCGGCCGGCCGCCCGGTGAGGTGGGCGGCGACCGCGTCGGCGGTCACCGCGGACATCAGAATGCCGTTGCGGTAATGCCCGGTGGCCAGCAGCAGCCCGTCCGGGCCTTCGGGCCCTGCGGGGCCCACGACCGGCCCGTTGTCGGGGGTGCCGGGCCGCAGGCCGGCGCAGGTCTCGGCCAGGATCAGCTCGCTTGTCACGGGCAGAACGCTCTGGGCGTCGCGCAGCAGGTCGTGCACCGCGCCCGCGGTCACGGTCTGGTCGTGGCCGCGCTCCTCGGAGGTGGCGCCCACGATCATCTCGCCGTCGGCGCGCGGCACGACGTAGACGTCCGTGCCGCGGACCAGCGCGCGCACGGTGCGGCTGAGCACGGGCGGCATGCCGGCGGGCACCCGCAGCCGCAGCAGCTGGCCCTTGACCGGACGCACCACGCCGTCCAGGCCGCCCGGCAGCCCGGCGATGCCCCCCGACCAGGAGCCGGCCGCGATGACGACGGCGGCCGCGGCGGCCGTCCCCCCGCCCGCGAGCCGCACGCCGGTGACCCGGCCGGCGGCCGCGAGGACCTCCGCCACGCTGTCGCGCACCGTGCGGACTCCCGCCAGGTGCGCCGCCCGGCGCAGCGCGGCGGCGTACCGCCTGTTGTCCACGGACCAGTCGCCGGGAAACAGGACGCCGCCGTGCACGCCGGGGGCGAGGAAGGGCTCCAGCGCCCGGCAGGCGCGGCCGTCGAGTTCCTCCGCGCCGAGCCCCGCATCGCGGCGGAAGACCGTCAGCCGTTTCAGCGCGGCATGGTCATCGGGGTCGTACGCCACGGCGAGCGTGCCCTCGCGGCGCAGGCCGGTCACCTGCCCGGCCGCCTCCTCGAGCTCGGCGGCGAAGGCCGGGAACCGGCGGACGGCCAGCAGGTTGAGGCGCAGCAGCGCTTCCTCGCCGAAGAAGCTCTCCGACACCGGGGCAAGCATCCCCGCCGCGACGAGCGACGCGGCGTTGCCGCGCTCTGGGTCCACGACGACGGCCCGCAGCCCGGCGACCGCGGCGCGCCAGGCGATGGCGGTCCCGATGACCCCGCCGCCCGCGACGAGGACGTCGGCGTCGGCGGTCGCGGAAAGGCCGGCGCTTACGGACAAGAGCACTCCCTTCGCCGGTATGACCCGGATCAGGTACGACGGTCGGAGGCGGCAGCCTCCCTCTCAGCCCCCTGCCTGGGGCTCCCGTGGGCGGATTACCCCAATTCTACTGCTCGCGGCCCTGTGCCGCGTCGTGGGGCCCGCCCCCCCGCGTCGCGGGGCCCGCCCCCCCGCGTCGCGGGGCCCGCCCCCCGCGTCGCGGGGCCCGCTCCCCCCGGCTTTGGGTGCAAAACGTGTCGCTATGACAGCGCGAAATGCACCCAAACCGGCGGCGAAGGGCCGTCCGGGGGCGTGACCGGGCGTTTCTGGTTGGATGGAGAGGTGATGAGTGACGTGCGAGCAGATCTCGCCGGGGCGCGGCTGTACCTGTGCACCGACGGGCGGCGGCGCACCGGTGACCTGCCGCAGTTCCTCGACGCGGTGCTGGGCGCCGGAGTGGACATCGTGCAGCTCCGGGAGAAGGGCCTCGAGGCGCGCGAGGAACTCGGGCTGCTGGAGGTGTTCGCCGACGCGTGCCGGCGGCACGGCCGCCTGCTGGCGGTCAACGACCGGGCCGACATCGCCCTCGCCGCGGGCGCCGACGTGCTCCACCTGGGCCAGGACGACCTGCCGGTGCCGGTGGCGCGGCGCATCCTCGGCTCCGCCCCGCTGGTCGGGCGCAGCAGCCACAGCCCGGAGCAGGCCGCCGCGGCGGCCGCCGAACCGGGCGTGGACTACTTCTGCGCGGGACCGGTGTGGACGACGCCGACCAAGCCGGGGCGCCCGTCCACGGGGCCGGGGCTGCTGTCCCACGTCGCGGGCCTGCGGCCGGAGCGCCCGTGGTTCGCGATCGGCGGCATCTCGCTCGGCCGCCTCGACGAGGTCCTGGCCGCGGGCGCGACGCGGGTCGTCGTGGTCCGCGCGATCACCGAGGCCGAGGACCCGGCCGCCGCGGCGGCGGCGTTCGCGCGCCGCCTCAGCCCCGCCGACGTCGACGGCTAGCGGCGATGAGTTTCCCGCCGCCAGCTCGTCATAACGCCTGTGCGGCGCGGGCCGGCAATTCATTCGACCCGTCCGGCCAGTGCCGGTAGGTTCGTCGCACGGGATGAACACGGGCAGCTCAGGAGGTTGCATGACAGAGGCGAACGGGGGACCGGCGATCATCGCCGAGGGCCTGACCAAGTCGTTCGGTGACGTCCACGCGCTGCGCGGCATTGACCTGTCGGTGCCGCGGGGCACCGTGCTCGGCGTGCTGGGGCCGAACGGCGCCGGCAAGACGACCGCCGTGCGCATCCTCACCACCCTGCTGCAGCCGGACGGCGGCCGTGCGCTCGTGGAGGGCCGCGACGTGGTGCGGGAGGCGGCGGCCGTGCGCCGGTCGATCGGGCTGGCCGGGCAGTCCGCCGCGATCCAGGAGGAGCTCACCGGCCGGGAGAACCTGGAGATCATCGGGCGGCTGTGGCACCTGAGCTGGCCGGCCGCGCGCAGCCGCGCCGCCGAGCTGCTGGAGCAGTTCGGCCTCAGCGACGCCGCCGACCGGCCAGCCAAGACGTATTCGGGTGGCATGCAGCGCCGCCTGGACCTGTCCGCCAGCCTGGTCGGCCACCCGCAGGTCCTGTTCCTGGACGAGCCGACGACCGGCCTGGACCCCCGGTCGAGGCTCGGCATGTGGGACATCATCAGGTCGCTGGTCGCCGCCGGGACCACGCTCCTGCTCACCACGCAGTACCTTGACGAGGCCGACGAGCTGGCGGACGAGATAGTGGTGATCGACCACGGCCTGGTCATCGCCGCGGGCACCGCCGAGGAGCTCAAGGGGCGGGTCGGCGGGGACGTGCTCGAGTTCACGGTGCCCGACCGCCCCCGGATCGCCGACGGTGTGGCGGCGGCCGCCAGGGTCGGCGAGGGCGAGCCGCACGCCGACCCCGAGACCGGCATGGTCAGCGTCGGCGTCGGCGGACGCGGCTCGGAGGCACTGGTCGACGCGGTGCGCAGCCTGGACGCCGCGGGCGTCGAGACGCGCGGGCTCACGCTGCGCCGTCCTTCCCTCGACGACGTCTTCCTGGCGCTGACCGGGCACGCCGCCGAGGAGGAGCAGCCGGGCGGCCGGCGCCGCGGCCGCAGGCGAGGCGGCGGGCGGCCCGGGAGCGGTGCCGGCGGGGCCACTGTCAGCGCTGCCGGCAGCAGGGACGAAGCGAGGGCGGCGTCATGACCGCGATCGCCTCCACCACGGTCGCCGGGCACCAGGGCGACCCGGGCCTCGTCACCCGGGCGCGCTGGGCGATGAGCGACACGCTCGCCATCACCCGGCGAAACCTGCTGGTCTGGATGCGGGTACCTGCCTACCTCGTGTTCACAGTGATCCAGCCGGTCATGTTCGTGCTGCTGTTCCGGTACGTCTTCGGCGGCGCGATCCCCGTGCGCACCACGGGCGGCTACGTCAACTTCCTGATGCCGGGGATCATCGGGCAGACCGCGGCGTTCGCGTCGTTCGGCACGGCCATCGCGCTGGCGCAGGAGCTGAAGAAGGGCGTGATCGACCGGCTGCGCTCGATGCCCATGGCGCGGTCGGCGGTGCTGGCCGGACGCCTGGTCGCCGACAGCGGGCGGATGTTCATAACCATCATGATCCTCCTCGGCGTGGGGTACGCGGTCGGCTTCCGGTTCACCAACGGGGCCGGGCCGGCCATCGCGATGGTCGTGCTCGCCACCGTGTTCGGCATCGCCATCTGCTGCATCGCCGCCTACACCGGCCTCGCCATCGGCGACGAGGAGTCGGTGCAGGCGTTCGGGCTGATCTGGCTGTTCCCGCTGACGTTCCTGAGCTCGGCGTTCGTGCCGATCTACACGATGCCCGGCTGGCTGCAGGCCTTCGCCAACAACCAGCCGGTCACCTACGTGATCGACACCATGCGCGCGCTCGCGCTGGGCGGCCCGATCGCGGCGAACCTGTGGAAGAGCATCGCGTCGCTGGCCGGGATCTTCGTGGTATTCCTGCCGCTCGCGGTCCGCGCCTACCGCCGCGCCAGCTGAGGGAGACGCGATCGAACTGTACGTCGTCCGGCAGCGGCGCGGCGGCCCATGGGACCGGACGCGCGGCCTGCGCGAGCAGGAGGGCTTCGGCGACCCAGGCCGACTCGACGCTCCGCGCGACCTCCGTCCGGCATACCCGACGTCGTCCGTCAGCCACTTGGCTGAACTTCGCTGGTGGAGTCCTCGATGACCACGGTGACCCGCCGGTTGGCGGCCGAGGGGCCCGGTGCGACCAGGCCGGTAGCTCCGTGCCCGACGATGACAAGCGAAGATGCCGGAATTCCGCGGGCAACGAAAAAACCGGCTACGGCGGCGGCCCTGGCGTAGGAGAGCCGGTAGTTCGCCGCGGCGCTGCCGGGCGTTGAGGCGTAGCCATTGATCACGGCGATTGCCCCTGGCTTGCGCAGCGGCAGCAGGAGCGGGGTGAGCACGCTGACAGCAGCGGGCAGCAGGACCGCGCTGTTGTTGGCGAACAGCGCCGGGCCAGAAAGGGTCTCGCTGCTCCCCACATGCTGGCTCAGGCCGGCGCTGACCAGCTGGGCGACCTCGGCGGCGGTCGACTCCGGGCCGAGGACGCTCGCCTGCGCGGCGCCGGAGCCGAGCAGGCTGGCCTGAGCCCAGCTGATGGCGGCGGCGCTGGGCAGGAACGGCGTGACGACGATGACGTCATCGCCGTTGAGCTCGCCCGCGGCCGGCGTGCCGCCGCTCAGGCTCTGGGCGTAGAGCAGGACCACGCGCCGGCCGCCAAAGCTGTCGCCGGTCTCCGTCAGGCCAGCGAGGACGCTGGCGGCGGCATCGCATTCAGATGCGAGGCTCTCCGCGCCTTCGTTGCCACCGGAAGGGCGGCTCACCTGCCCTTCGATACGGAGACCGGTCGCCCACGCGGACAGGGCGGCCCGGGTGCGGGCGACGACATCCCGCCGGCCCGCCGAGACTTCGTCTCGCCAGGACCCGAGGCGCTTGCCGTACGCGGCCTGCTGGTAGGACGTTGCTCCCGCACCGGGCGCCTCCGGCCTGCCGGGAACGATATCGGTCGCCGGAGCCGGGGAACTGGCGGCGACCAGCACCTTTACCGCCGGTCCTGCCCGGATCACGTCAACGTGCTCCTCGGTGCGTGCGGTGGCGGCGACGAGCCGGGCAAGCGCCGGGCCGTCCTGCGTACCGGATATCACGGCCACGAGCGCCGACGGCGCCGCCTTCTCGGTAAGCGTGACGGCGGGACCTCCTTGCGGCTGCCGGGAGCCCAGCGCGCATCCCGCCGCGACGAGCAGGAGGCACGCCAGGCCCAGAATCACATACGTCCTCCGGAGGAGATTCCGTGGGGGAAGCGCCGGCCGCATAACGCATCGCGCCCGCTCAGGTGCGCCCGCACGGCCGCTTCCATCAGCGCCAGCTGGCTGGAGGTGGAGGTCTTCAGGAAGAAGACCCGGATCCTGCTCACGTAGGCGTCCACGAGCCGGTCCCTTTCCGCGACGTACCCGGCCAGCCTCGCGCCGGCCGCTGCCGCCTCCCGGGCCGCCTGCCGGGCACGCCGCCGCGCCTGCCACGCCGGGAACTTCTCCGCGGCGCGCAGCGCGCGGTAGCCGATCAGCACGAAGCCGGAGGTGGCCGCCGTGAAGAGCGTCGCGCCCACCAGGGCGGCGGCCGCTCCGTTGGTCCCGACGGTCGCCAGGTACAGGAATCGCAGCACCCCCAGGCCCGCTACGAACAGCACGAGCCCGAGGACCAGCAGCCGCCACGCCTTCCGGTTACGGTCGCTGTAGTAGTCGAGGGCGATCTCGCCGCTCGCGAGGATCGCCAGGAACAAGCCCGCCCAGAACAGGGTCTCGAGCTGCCCGTTGCCCAGCGCCTGGGCGGCGAACCAGCAGGCCACCGCGTCCAGCCCGACGGTGAGGGCGGCGACGATCGCCTGCCGGAGCAGCGACGCGCGCCGGTGCGGGTGCTCCGCCTGGACGGCGAGGTGAAACTCGCGTGCTTCCCGCGCGTCCTGCTGAGCGAGTCTCTCTTCCCCGGTGCCGCGGCGAACCATGTCGGCCGCCTGATGCGCCCGTGTCCATGTATCCTCGTGGGCCTGGTTGGACTCGTTGAAGTCGCGGACGGCCTCCGCGACGTCGGGGAGGCCAGTCTCCCGCCGTGCGGCATCTGGCAGCGTCGCGCCCGGTACTTCCCGCCTGCCGAACGCGTCCAAGGGTGTCGTTGTCATGGCAGCTCTCCTTGTTTTCTGCTGAGGGTCAGTCCCGGGATCGCCGGGGCCGGATCCCTGGGGGTCAGCCGACGACACGCCGTTGTGCAGTCTTTTGCCTAGTTACGTGATCCCCTATAGAGTTCACGTGAAACCAGCAGGCTTCACGTGAAGTTGACGAAAGTTTGGCATCTATCTATCAACATCCGCGTAACGATCGTGTGAAGTTCACGGATGCAGGTGACAGGGAACTATCCATCAAGCAATACTCTGGCCCGTGCAGTTGTTGGAGGCATCGTGGCGATGGCAGAGGCCCAGCCGGGCCAAGCGGCGTTCATGCTGGCTCAGCGGCTGCGTGAGCTGCGGGAACACGGGTTCGGCCGGCTCACGCAGAGCGAGCTTGGCAAGGCCCTTGGCGAAGCCGACGGCCCGGTCAGCCCGGCTACCATCTCGATGTGGGAGAACGCCGCAAGCGGACGCCTTGCGCCTCCCTCACGGCTGCAGGCTTACGCCCGCCTGTTTTGTACAGCACGGTCCTTCGAGGGCGGAGCACACATGCTCGCCGTCACGGAGCTTAGGCCTGACGAGCGCGACCGCATGGAGGAGCTCGAGCGGGAGCTTCTAAGCCTGCGGGACAGCGCTGAAAGCCGTGAGGCTCCATCGTCCGGCAGCGAGCCCCAGTCGATGTGGCACTTCCCTGACGGGTCACGGATCACGCTGGTGTGCTCCCGCCTGCCCGCGGGCCGTCGCCCGCCAAGCGCTGACCCGAGCACCCTTAACTACGTGCGGCTGTCAGGCCTCGCCGACCTCGACACCCTACTCGACATTTATGGCGCCATTCGGGCGTACAACCCCAACTCCCGGGTCGTGATCACGGCCGCTCAGGACCTGACTCGGCGCGATGTAGCCAACCACCTCGTCCTGATCGGCGGATTGGCCTGGGAAACAGTTAATCCGTGGTTTTCACGGATTTTTCCGATACCGATCGAAGCCGGAGACCCCGCCCAGCGCGGAGCAATAGTTGTTCGCGATTCCGAGAGTGGGGAACGGGAGTTCAAGTACATACGCTCCGGTGATGAAGTTATCGAGGACGTGGGCTTCTTTGCACGGGGAAAGAACCCGGCGGCGCCGCAGCGCACGCTCACAATATGCGGCGGAATCACGACACGAGGCGTGCGCGGGGCGGCACAGTGCTTTATCGACTGGGAGATGCGGGAGCCCAACGAGCAATACCTCAAACCGCGCTTTCCGCGCAATTCGACTTACTGCATCGTCATGCGTGTACCAATTCTCAACGATGACCCGCTGACGCCCGACCTGTCAAAGAAGGAAAACCGCCTCTTCGAGTGGTGCGATGCCAGCACCGAGACCGAATCGGAAGGCTGACGCCTTGAACGCTGGCAGCGACCCGGGTGTCTCGTTCCACGTCGAGTCACATGCCCCCGTTGAGGACACCTTGCTGTCATTCCTGACATCCGTGCATCCGGAGAAGGACGTCGAACCTTCGTGCCATGCCGACATCGCGAGGAAACGGAACGTCGGCTTGATGCTCGCCCGCCTGTGCGGCTGGCACACAATCATGTACATCGCCGAGGGCCTCTACCGGCTCCTGCACGAGGGCGCGGACGTGATCGACGCGACGGACGCGTACTGGCGAAGCACCCTGGAACGACGGTTCCAGTTGATCGACGACATAGCCGCCCGCCTGCTGGCAGGGAACGCAGCCCCGCCAGTTACCGGCTATGCCCTGATGTCGCTGGCCGCTGCCCGCAAACGGCTCAGCGCGATCTCGCCGCTTTCATGTCTCTCGTTCGTGCGCGCCTGGCGTACGGATCTTGACTCCTGGCGGGACAGGATGCTCGGGCTTCCCGAGGTCGGCGGCCTGCCGGACGCGGCGAAATTCCTTGGCCTCCCAGCACAGGAGAGTTGCGTGAACCAGTGATCACATGTGGCGTCCCTATTATCGACTCAGCGGCCCGGATAGCTGAGACAGCAGTCATAGGCAACCCGTTCCGCCCGCTCCTGGACGGCCGCAGGCTGAGTGTCGACAATGACACGATGATCGGGGCCGGTGTGTGGATCGGCCAGTTCACGATGGTCGGGCAGGGCGTGAAGATCGGGGCCGACGCGATACTCGAGGATTTCGTCGGCGTCCAGCCGAGAGCCGTGATCGGGCCGCGGGTCCTGGTGACCAGCCGTTCCTGGCTCGGCATCGGCGTGATCGTGGGCAACGATTCGGTGATCAAGGGCCATATCGGCGACAACTCGCGGATAGGCGCACACTGCCAGGTCGCCGGAGACCTGATCCACCGGCAGCTTGACCCGTCCATACCCTGGGATGACCCGGCCGCCGAAGAGCCATCGCCGCACGTCGAAGACGGTGCCTTCATTGGCTGGCGTGCCATGATTGTCGGCGGCGTCAACGTCGGGGCGGGCGCCTACGTCTGCGCCGGCGCGCTGATCACGCGAGACGTCCCGGAAGGGCACATAGCCTGGGGCCGAAACCAGATCAGCCACCCGCGCGACTGGCCTGGTGTGCTCGGGAAATCACGGTTCTTCCAGACCAGCCCCCGGCTGATCGCACGGCCTTGCGCGGCGCGTAATTCCACCATCCGTTCGGTATAAGGATTATTGTTTCTCTTGTGCAGGAACAGGCGGCGGAACAGGCGGCGCGGCAGCCGGCGCCGGGGCTGGCCGGGGCGGGCGAATGGCATGAGCTGGTCACCGCCGCTCTCATAGGTACCGAACGGAAGCCGCCTCCGCCCGCGCGGGCGCCGGGTTTCTCCCCGGATCCGGCGGCCATGCTGCTCGACCGGGCCGCGATCATGACGGTCGCGCGCCGTGCGGGGCGGATGCCCGGGCATGCCGAGCCGCCGCCGGCCGCACCGGATGACCCCAGGCCGGCGGTGAGCGGAGCGGCCGCCGCGCGGCTGGCACGCATCCTCGGCGGCGAATGGCCGGACCTGCTCGCCGAATGGCTGGCGGTGGCGGCGGCGCGCGGGCGCCGTCCACCGGACCGCTTGCTGCCCGCGCTGCTGGAACGGGCGGAGAGGGCGCGCGGTGGTCCCCGCGCTGGTCCCCACAGCGGTCCCGGCGCGAACGCGGGGCTGCGGCGGCTGGCCGCCCGCGCGGGCGGGAGCCGGGCCAGGTGGCTCGCGGCGCTCAACCCCGCGTGGGCGTTCGTGCTGGAGGAAGCGGCCCGCGGGGAACCCGCCGGCGCGGGAGCCGTACGCGGGGAGCCCCCTGGCGGCACCGCCACGATCAACGCCGGGGAGCTCGTGACACGGGCCGCCGGGGAGCTGAAAGCCGTGCTGACGGCGGCGGAATCCGTGGACGGGCCGCAGCTTCGCGCACGGATCGCCGCGCTGCAGTTCCGCTACGAGATGCTCAGGGAGCTTGCCGATGACAGCTGAAGCCATCGCCGCGCTTCGCCCGCACGCGGAGGCCGAACACGCGGCCGAGCTCGCCGCGCTGGCCGCCGGTGACACGCGGCCGCGGCCGCCGGGCTGGCGGCTGTCCCCGTGGGCGGTGACCACCTACGTGCTGGGCGGTACCGCCGCGGGCGGAACGGTGATCACGCCGAAGTACGTGGGCTCCCGCCGCCTGGTCGAGGTCGCGGTCGCGACGCTGGCCACCGACCGCGCGCTGCTGCTGCTCGGCGTGCCGGGAACCGCCAAGACGTGGCTGTCGGAGCACCTGGCGGCGGCCATCTCGGGCGACTCGACGCTTCTTGTCCAGGGCACCGCGGGCACCGCCGAGGAGGCGGTCAGATACGGCTGGAACTACGCGCGCCTGATCGCGGAGGGACCGTCGCGCGACGCGCTGGTGCCGGGCCCGGTGATGCGGGCGATGGCGTCCGGGCAGATCGCCCGCGTCGAGGAGCTGACCCGGATGCCCTCCGACGTTCAGGACGCGCTGATCACGATCCTGTCGGAGAAGACGCTGCCCATCCCGGAACTCGGCAGCGAGCTGCAGGCGGTCCGCGGGTTCAACCTCATCGCCACCGCCAACGACCGGGACCGCGGGGTGAACGAGCTGTCCAGCGCGCTGCGCCGGCGGTTCAACACGGTCGTGCTGCCGGTGCCGGCGTCCGCCGACGAGGAGGTGGACATCGTCACCCGCCGGGTGGCGCAGCTCGGCCGGTCGATCGGGCTGCCGGAGATGCCGGACGGGGCCGGGGAGATCAGGCGCGTGGTCACCGTCTTCCGCGAGCTGCGGGAGGGCGTCACCGAGGACGGCCGCGCCAGGGTCAAGTCACCGAGCGGCACGCTGTCGGCGGCGGAGGCGATCTCCGTCGTCACCAGTGGGCTGGCGCTGGCCGCGCACTTCGGTGACGGCGTGCTGCGCGCCGCCGACGTGGCCGGCGGCATCACCGGCGCCGTCGTGCAGGATCCGGTTTCCGATCAGGTCGTGTGGCAGGAATACCTGGAGGCGGTGGTCAGGGAGCGGGAGGGCTGGGGCGACTTCTACCACGCCTGCCGAGAGGCCGCGGGGTGACGGGGCCGTGCCAGCGCCTGCGCAGAACCGGGGGCGGCGTTGGCTGAGGATCGTTCGCCGGCCGTGACGGTGTTCGGCGTCCGCCACCACGGCCCGGGCTCGGCCAGGTCGCTGCGCGCGGCGCTGACCGCGCTCGGCCCGGACATGGTGCTGATCGAGGGGCCGCCGGAGGCGGACGGCCTGGTCGCGCTCGCGGCCGACCCCGCGATGGAGCCGCCGGCCGCGCTGCTCGGATACGTTCCGGGCCAGCCGGGCAGGGCCGCGTTCTGGCCGTTCGCCGGGTTCTCCCCGGAATGGCAGGCGATCAGGTACGCGCTCGCCGCCGGCATCCCGGCCCGGTTCTGTGACCTGCCGGCCTCGCATCAGCTGGCGATGCGGGACGGCACGGCGGCCACCACCCGGTCACGGGAGGACCCGGTCGCCCGGCTCGCCGCCGCGGCGGGCTATGACGATGCCGAGCGCTGGTGGGAGGACGTGGTCGAGCACGTCCCCGGGCCCGCGGTGTTCGGCGCCGTGGCCGAGGCGATCGAGATTCTGCGCGACCAGGACCCCGGCGCGGAGCAGGACGCGGTCCGCGAGGCGTACATGCGCAGGGTGATCAGGGCGGCGCGCCGCGAGGGCTTCGGCCGGATCGCCGTGGTCTGCGGCGCCTGGCACGTCCCCGCGCTGCGCCAGGGGCCGCCCGCCGCGGCCGACGACCGCCTGCTGCGCGGCCTGCCGAAGGTCAAGGTCGCGTTCACCTGGGTGCCATGGACGTACGGCAGGCTGGCGTCCGCCTCCGGATACGGCGCCGGGGTGCGCTCCCCCGGCTGGTATCACCACCTGTTCGAGGTCCCCGGCCAGCCGGTGGAGCGGTGGCTCGCGAGGGCCGCCGCCGTGCTCCGCGGCGAAGGCATCGCGGCCTCTCCCGCGCACGTCATCGAGGCGGTCCGGCTGGCCAGCGCGCTGGCGGCGCTGCGCGGCCGGCCGCTGGCCGGCCTCGATGAGGTCACCGAAGCGGCCCAGGCCGTGCTGTGCGAGGGCAGCGACCTGCTCACCGGCCTCATCCAGCGCAAGCTCGTGGTCGGCGAGCGGCTCGGCGCCGTTCCCCCCGCCACTCCCATGGTCCCGCTGCAGCGGGACCTCCGCGACCAGCAGCGCGCGCTGAAGCTGCGGCCGGAGGCCGTACCCAGGGACTACGACCTTGACCTGCGGAAGCCGAACGACCTTGCCCGCAGCCGCCTGCTGCACCGGCTCGCGCTGCTCGGCGTGGACTGGGGCACGCCCGGCGCCGGCCGGGTCAGGAGCACCGGCACGTTTCGCGAGTCATGGCAGCTGGCCTGGCGGCCGGAACTGGATCTCGCCCTGATCGAGGGATGCGTCTGGGGCAACACGACGGAAACCGCCGCGGCGGCCCGGGTCCTCTCGCTGGCCGCCGGCGCCCCGCTTGACCGGCTGACGGCGCTCACCGAGGGGTGCCTGCTCGCGGACCTGAGCGGCGCGCTGCCCGGCCTGCTGGCGGCGCTGCGCGAACGGGCGGCGCTGGACACGGACGTCACGCACCTGATGGCCGCGCTGCCCGCGCTGGTCAGGGCCGCCAGGTACGGCGACGTCCGGTCCACCGACCCGGCCCGGCTCGGCGAGGTCGCGGCCGGGCTGATCACCCGGATATGCACCGGTCTTCCGCTCGCCGTGGCCTCCCTCGATCAGGATGCCGAACGGGACGTGCGTTCCCGCATCGACGCCGTGCACTCCGCGGTCGGGCTGCTCGCCGACGAGGCCAGCCGCTCCGCGTGGCTGGACACGCTCGGCCGCCTGGCCGGGCGGTGCCCGCCGCTGATATCCGGGCGGCTGACCAGGCTGCTGCTTGACGCGGGCCGCATCACGCCCGGCGAGGCGGCGCTGCGGATGACCCGCGAGATGTCCGCGGGCGCCGCCGTGGCGGCCGCCGCGGGCTGGGCGGAGGGGTTCCTGGCGGGCAGCGGCCTGCTGCTCGTGCACGACGACGCGCTGCTGGGCCTGGCCGACGGCTGGCTCGCCGCGCTCAGCGCGGACGACTTCCGCGCCGTGCTTCCGGCGCTGCGCCGGACGTTCGGCGCATTCGCGGCGCCGGAACGCCGGGCGATCGGCGAGAAGGCGGCCCGGCTCGACGGCAGCGGCCGCGTGCCGCCGCCCGCCGCGGCCGCCGCTGACCTTGACGAGGCCCGCGCGGTCCCCGCGATCGGCGCCGTCGCGAGGATCCTCGGGATACCCATGGTGCGGGGCAGCGCTTACGGGTCTGGCACGGAGACGGTGGCACGCTCATGAACGCGCCCGAGGAGCGGATGCGGCGGTGGCGGCTGGTGCTGGGCGGCGCGGACGACGGCACCGGCATCCGGCTGTCCGGGTCCGACCTTCAGGCCGACGCGGCGCTCGCCGCGCTCTACGATGCCGCCCCGGGCGATGACGGCGACGACGGCCGGGCGGTGCCCCGGCCTCAGCGCCGCACCGGGAGCCTGGGCGGGTCGGCGCCCCGGGTGGCCCGGTGGCTCGGTGACATCCGCGCGCTGTTCCCGGTCGGCGTCGTCCAGGTGATGCAGAAGGACGCGATCGAGCGGCTGGGCCTGACCCGGCTGCTGCTGGAGCCCGAGCTGCTCGACGCGGTCGAGCCCAACGTGCACCTGGTCGGCACGCTGCTGTCGCTGAGCAAGGTCATCCCCGAGCGTGCCCGGGAGTCGGCGCGCGCGGTCGTGCGCACGGTGACCACGGAAGTGGAGCGGCGGCTGGCGCAGCGGACCCGTTCGGCGGTGACCGGGGCGCTGAACCGCGCGAACCGGACCAGCAGGCCGCGGCGCCCCGCGGACATCGACTGGGACCGCACGATCCGGGCGAACCTCCGGCACTACATCCCGGAGCACCGGACGATCATCCCGGACCGGCTGACCGGGTACGCGCGCAGGCAGCAGGCGATCGCGCGCGAGGTGATCCTCTGCCTCGACCAGAGCGGCTCGATGGCCTCCTCGGTCGTGTACGCGGGGGTGTTCGGCGCGGTGCTGGCGTCGATCCGGTCGCTGCGGACCTCGGTGGTGGCGTTCGACACCTCCGTGATCGACCTGACCAGCAAGCTCAGCGATCCCGTCGACGTGCTGTTCGGCACCCAGCTCGGCGGCGGCACCGACATCAACCGGGCCGTCGCCTACTGCCAGCAGCTGATCACCCGGCCGGCGAACACGATCGTCATCGTCGTCAGCGACCTGTTCGAGGGCGGCAACCGGGACGAGATGCTGCGGCGGGTGGCGGACATGACCGCGGCCGGGACGCAGGTGATCGCGCTGCTGGCGCTGTCCGACGAGGGCGCGCCGGCCTACGACCACGACAACGCGGCCGCGCTGGCCGCCCTCGGCGTGCCGGCGTTCGCCTGCACGCCCGACGCGTTCCCCGACCTCATGGCAGTGCTACTGGCGGGGGGACGACCCCCCGGACCCCCCGCTAGCCCGCTGCGGTACCCGCCGTAACATCGCGCGGCCGGGAGCCCGTGGGGCCCCGCGAACCGCACGATCAGCCCGCTGCGGTACCCTCCGTAACATCGCGCGGCCGGGAGCCCGCGGGGCCCCGCGAACCGCACGATCAGCCCGCTGCGGTACCCTCCGTAACATCGCGCGGCCGGGGACCCGTGGGGCCCCGCGAACCGCACGATCAGTGACCGTGGACGATGAGGCCGCGGACGTTTCTGCCGTCGAGCAGGTCACGGTAGCCCTGGTTCACGTCCTCCAGGCGATAGCGGGTGGTGATGAGCTCGTCGAGCTTCAGCCGCCCGGACCGGTACAACTCCAGCATCCGCGGGATCTCCTCGAACGGGTTGCCGCCGCCGAACAGCGCGCCCTGGATCCGCTTCTCGAACAGCGTGAGCTCGAAGCCGGGGACCTGGATCGTCTTCTTGCCCGGGCCTGCGAGCCCGGTGACCACGACCGTGCCGCGCTTGCGGATCGCGGCGAACGCCGCCGCGATGACCTCCTCCGTCACCACCCCGACGGTCACCAGCGCCTGGTCGGCGCCGACGCCGCGGGTGACCTCCGTGATGATCTGCTGCGCCTCCCCGGCGTCCGCCGCGGTGTGCGTCGCCCCCAGGTCGGCGGCGACGGCCCGCTTGCCGGCCACCGGGTCGACGGCGATGACGTGCCGCGCGCCCGCGAACGCCGCCCCCTGCACCGCGTTGATGCCGACACCGCCGACGCCGTACACCACGGTCGTGTCGCCGGGCCGCACGCCGCCCGCGTTCACCGCGGTACCCCAGCCGGTCGGCACGCCGCAGCCGACGAGCGCGGCCGTCTCCAGCGGCAGGTCGTCGTCGATCTTCACGCAGGAATGCTCCGACAGCGTCGCCCACTGGGAGAAGGTGCCGAGCAGGCACATCTGCCCGTAGTCCTCGCCGCCGCCGTGGAACCGGAACGTGCCGTCGGGAAGGCAGTTGTCGACGAGCAGCATGCCGAGATCGCACAGGTTGCTCATCCCGCGGGCGCAGAACCGGCAGTGCCCGCACACCGGCAGGAACGAGCAGACCACGTGGTCGCCGGGCTTGAACCTGGTGACGCCATCACCGGTCTCCTCGATGATCCCGGCGCCCTCGTGGCCTCCGACGATCGGGTAACGAACCGGAATGTCCCCGGTGCGCAGGTGGTCGTCGGAATGGCACAGGCCAGCCGCGACGAACCGGACAAGCACCTCGCCGGCCTTCGGCGGCTCGAGATCCAGCTCGGTGATCTCCCAGTCCTTGTCCACGTCCCTGAGCACCGCTGCTCGTGTCTTCATGCACCCTCCAGGGGACAGGAGTTGGCTGCCTGCCATCATCCGCCGGAAAAGCGCCCCGGTCCACTGTGCACGGCCCCAATGATCTCATTCCGCGCCCTGGGGCTAGCTGGCGATGACCCGGATCAGCTTTCCGGTCGCGGCGCTGAGGCCGGCCACCAAGTACCGGGCGTCGAAGTTGTCCCTGCCGAGCACCCAGACACGAGCACCGGCCGCGGTGATGGCCCCTCCCGGGGCGCTGGTGCCGAAGGGCGCGCTAGAGACGCTCCAGGCCAGCCTTCCGGAGGTGGCGCTGAGCTCGGCCACCGAGCCGTCGGGTCCCATGCCGCCGCCTTTCGGCGGAATGTCGTTGGTCAGCACCCAGACGCCGGCGCCGCCGGCGGCGATCTCGCTGGCCCAGTCGAGCGGTGCTGAACTGACCCCGAGCAGCGCGCCGGTCGTCGCGCTGATCTCGGTGACCCAGCCGGAGCGGGCGCCGACTTCGGCGCTGCCGTTGTAGTCGGAGTTGGCCACCCAGACGCTGTTCCCCGACGCGGCGACCGCCGCGGGAGTGCTGAGCTGATACCGGGGAGCCGAGAAAACCCGCAGCAGCGCGCCCGTGGTCGCGTTGATCTCTGTGACCGAATTGCTCTCGGGATTGGTCACCCACAGGCGGTTCCCGGCCGCCGTGATCGCGGCCGGGCCGCTGAGCTGGTACCGCTGGCCCGAGATGACCCGGATCAGCGCGCCCGTGCCGGCGCTGAACTCGGTGAGCAGGCCGCCGTCACCGTCGGCCACCCAGACGCTGGTCCCGCCCACGGCAATCCCCCATGGATCGCTGAACCGGTAGCGACGGCCCGAGATCACCCGGATCGGGGCGCCCGTGCCGGCGTCCAGCTCGGTCACCGAACCGCCGTTCCCGTTCACCACCCAGACACGCCCGGAGTCCGCGGCGATCGCCTCGGGGTCGGTGAGCCGGTAGCGACGGCCCGAGATCACCCGGATCGGGGCGCCGGTGCTGGCGCTGAGTTCCGTGACAGCGCCTCCGTCGTTGCCGCCAGTCGCCGCGTAGAGCGAATTGGCCACCCACAGGCGGTTCCCGGCCGCGGCTATGGCCGTGGGAATCTCAGCTCCCCACCAGCGGATTCTGATGCCGGGGAGCATGCCGCGCCCGTCCCTGGCCGCACGTGCGGACAGGGTCGGCAGCGCCGCACCGCCTCCGGCAGACACCGTTGCCCTCGGCCTGGGGGGCACCGGCGAGGCGGAACGCGGCACAAGGGGCTGGCCCTGGCTGCACGCCGACACGGCCAGCGCGGCCACAGCGCAGATGCCCGTGAGGACCGGGCCGGTCTTCGTTCGCGCTCTCATCAGGCACCGCCCCGTTCGTGGTGGCAAGCCTTGGCCCCTTCGGTTTCACGCCCGCCATTTAGACACGCCGCAACGGCAGGATGGTTGCCTGCATTTTCGCATTTCCCGGAGATTGGGCCCGTAGTTTCCGCCACGCGCAGCCGTGAACGGTGTGGCGGAAACGAGGGTGCCGCCTGCGACCCGAAAGTTCCGCGACGCGTCAGCCATCAACAAGATGGCGGAAATTTCGGTACTGTATTCGGCCCTTTATTTCCGTGATCTCGGTGTCACGAACGAATGGGGCCCGGCGGCTCGCGGCGGGAGCCGATGGCCGGCAGGAGGGGGCGGATTGTCCGGCGGCGCAGGCATCCCTGCCAGACGCCGAGGCTGTAGGCGGCGTCGTCGAGCAGCCGGGCGGCCACGTAGCGCGCGGGGCCGAGCGGGGGCCGCCGGTCGAGCCAGTCGAGCAGCGGCGGCGCGAGCATCAGCGCCGCCAGCGGCAGCCGCAGCCGCCGCGTAACGACCGCCGCTGGAACGGCAACGGGCCACCAGGTACGGGACAGCGCGCTGCCCAGCGGCGGCGCGGCCGCGAGGGTCCCGCCGCCCGCCAGCCGGACCGCCAGCCGCCACGCCACCGCCGGCTGCGGCTGGCCGCTGGCCGCCCGGGTGACGCGGCCGAGGCGGCGGGCCAGCAGCGCCGTCGCCGTGCCGGTGACGGCCGAGGCGGCCGCGGGGCGGCCGGACAGGGCGGCGAGCCAGGCGAGCGCGGTCCAGCCGGAGACGTACAGCGGCCGCACGGTGCGGGGGTGGCGCTGTTCGAGCGCGGCGGCGGACGTCCCGTAATCCTTCCTCCTGGCGAACCAGGCGCGCAGCCGCACCCGGTGCTGGTGTCCCATCACCGCGGCCGGCTCATACCGGATCCGCCATCCGGCGGCCGCCATCCGCCAGGCGAAGTCGACGTCCTCGCCCACCGGCATGTCCTCATCGAACCCGGCGCCCGCGGCCGCCTTACGAACGACGAGCGCCGCGCCCGGGACGTACGGGACGCGGGAGCCCGGCCTGACGACGCTCGGGCGCGCGCCCATGTCGAGCGTCGAGCTCGCGCCCTCGTACCGCGCCAGCCACGTGCTGCCCGGAACGTGGGGGACGATGCGCGGCGCGACCGCGCCGGCTGCGGGATCGGCGAAGTGCGGCAGCAGCCGGCCCAGCCACCCCTGGCGGGGAACGCAGTCGGAATCAAGGAAGGCCACCAGCGGGGTCCCCGCCGCCGCCAGGCCGGTGTTCCGCGCCGCGCCGGGGCCGCCGTTCACCGGCCGCCGGACCAGCCGCGCTCCCCCCGCGGCGGCCGCCCGCGCTATCGCGGCCGCGTCGGGAGCGGGGGATCCGTCGTCCACGACGATGACCTCCGGCCGCCCCGGTCGCGCCTGGCTCCGGCCGCCGGCCGCCGCGGCGGCCGGAAGGCTCAGCCCTTCGAGGCAGCGGGCGAGCTCGGCCGCCCGGCGGAACACGGGTATGACGACCGTGACGTCGCGCGGGCCGAAACCCGGGCAGTGGCCGGAGCCGCGCGAAATACCCGGGCCGGCCGCGTCACCCGAGGTCACCGGGCCGGCCGCGGCGACGTCCGCGCCAGACGGCGCGCCGCCGTCACCGAGCGCCGGGTGCGCGAGCCCGGTGTCCAGGAGACGCCGCGCCAGCGCGCGCGCGTGCGGTTCGTCCGGCACCGGCGCGCCGCCCCACCACGCGGCCACCTGGCGCGCACCGGCGGCGGTGAGCCGCAGCACCCGCACGGGCGAGCCGCCGGCCAGCAGCATGCCATCGGCCAGCACGCGCGCGCCGGGATCGGGGCACAGCCGGAACCCGGCCGGCGGGGTGGAAGAGGGCGGAGAAGGGGGCGGGAGCGGTTGGGTCACGGCTGGCTCAGATCAACGGGTCACGGCTGGCTCAGATCAACGGGTCACGGCTGGCTCAGATCAACGGGTCACGGCTGGCTCAGGTCAACGGGTCACGGCCTGCCCGGCTCAGCGGGCGCCGGGGGCGCCAGCGGGTTTTCGTCGCAGGACCGGCCGGGCGGGCGGCGCGCGATCGTCACCGGCACCGCGCGGCGGCCCGGCCGGTGCGAGTGGTCGGCCGCCGGATGAGGGCGCGCCGCGAGGCCGGCCGCGGCGAGCGCGGCCTCGCCGTGCCCGCGCACGCACTCCGGGTCGGGGCCGTCCAGCGGCAGGCCGGTGAAGAACTTGGCGGCCATGCAGCCGCCGCGGCAGGAGTCGTAGAACCCGCACGACCGGCACGCGCCGCCGGTCTGCGGTGCCCGCAGCCGGGCGAACAGCGGCGCGTCGCGCCACACCGCCTCGAAGCCGCCCGGCTGGCGTACGTTACCGGCCAGGAAGTTCTCGTGGATCGCGAACGGGCACGCGTAGACGTCCCCCACCGGGTCGATCAGGCAGACGACGCGGCCAGCACCGCACAGGTTCAGGCCGGGCAGCGGCTCGCCGTAGGGCGACAGGTGGAAGAACGAGTCGCCGGTGAGCACCTGCTCGCCGTGTGCGGCCAGCCAGTCGTACAGCTCGCGCTGCTGGCCCGCCGTCGGGTGCAGCTCCGGCCAGACGTCCGCGCCCCGGCCGGACGGCCGCAGCCTGGTCAGCCTGAGCTGGGCGCCGAACCGGCCGGCGATCTGGCTGAACGCGTCCAGCTGGGAGACGTTGTGCCTGGTGACGACCACGGACAGCTTGAAACCGCGGAACCCGGCGGCGGCCAGGTTCGTCATCGCGCGCAGCGCGGTCGCGTACGATCCAGCGCCCCGCACGGCGTCGTTGACCTCGGGCGTGGCGCCGTCCAGGGAGATCTGCACGTCCACATAGTCGCTGCCGGCAAGCCGCCGGGCGGCGGCGGCGTCCAGCCTGACGCCGTTCGTGGAGAACTTGACGCCCACGTGGTGCGCTGTCGCGTAGTCCACGAGCTCCCAGAAGTCCGGCCGGACCGTGGGCTCGCCGCCGCCGATGTTGACGTAGAACACCTGCATCCGCCGCAGGGTGTCGATGACGGCCTCGCACTCCGCGGTCGTCAGCTCGCGCGGGTCCCTGCGGCCGGAGCTGGACAGGCAGTGCACGCACGCCAGGTTGCAGGCGTAGGTGAGCTCCCAGGTGAGGCATATCGGCGCCGCGAGGCCGCGCTCGAACAGGTCCGCCAGACGGCCCGGCGATCTTACGGAAGCACGGTCTTGGGTCAAGGTCATGCCAGCGTCCGTTCCGTAATCATCTTTGAATCAGCCAGTGCGGCCAGAGCGCGGGCATACGCCGGAAGCTCAGCGTCCGGGACGCCCGCGGCCGCGCATGCCGCGCGGGCGCTCGGGTGGTCGGCGAGCGACCTGACGACGGCGAGCACCGTCTGGTTCTTCAGGAACGACAGCCGCCTGGTGCCGAAGTGATAGAGCAGCGCACCGAACGGCTCGGGGCGCATCGCGACGCGCTCGTCAACCCGCCACGGGCGGTCGAGGCCGAACGGCTCAGTAGACACCGCACATGCCGTCGATCGAGACCTCCTCGACCAGCAGCTCATCCGCGGCCAGCGGTCCGGCCTGCGCCTCGTCCTGCGCCGGCGGCTCACCGGCGAGGGCCGCTTCCTGCACGATCCCGGGCATGCGCACCTCCCTTGCTGGCACTGGGTGCCATCGTAACGACACCGCGTGCCGAAGATCAAGGTCACCGGCGGGCGGGAGTCACTGCCGTAGAATCGGCCAGCGAGGATGGTGCGTTGAACCACGTGACGGAGACGAAGACCGCGGCCGCGGGAGGGCAGCCCGGCCGCAGGCGGGCCACGTCCCGTGTGGAACTCGAGCACGTCGCGTTCGGCCTGTTCGCGGAGAAGGGGTTCGAGCGGACGACCGTGGACGACATCGCGGCGGCGGCGGGCATCGGGCGCCGGACCTTCTTCCGCTACTTCCCGTCGAAGAACGACATCCCCTGGGGCGCGTTCGAGCTCGAGCTGGAACGGATGCGGGTCCGCCTGAAGGCGTGCCCGCGCGAGGTGCCGCTGATGGACGCGATCCGGCTGGCGCTGGTCGATTTCAACAGGGTCGAGTCGGCCCAGATCCCCTGGCACCGGAGGCGGATGGAGCTGATCCTGCGGGTTCCCGCGCTGGTCGCCCACTCCACCCTGCGGTTCGCCGCCTGGCGGGCGGTGGTCGCCGAGTTCGCCGCCGAGCGCACCGGCCAGCGGCCCGACGCGCTGGCGCCGCAGGCGATCGCGCACGCCGTTCTCGGCGTGGCGGTCGCGGCGTACGAGCGCTGGCTCGATGATTCCGGGGCCGACCTGGGTGTCCTGCTCGACTCCGCGGTGCGCGAGCTGGGGGCCGCGTTCGCCGACGGCTGGCACTCGGTGTCATAAGATACGGCCCATGTCTGTGGGAGCGGATGCTTTCCGCGCCGGAGCGGGGATTTCATGACCGGCCAGCTTGCCGTCGTGACGGGGGCGGCGCGGGGAATCGGCGCGGCGGCCGCCCGGCAGCTCGCCGCCGGCGGCTGGTCGCTGGTGCTGGTGGACGCCTGCGCGCCGCAGCCGCCCGCGGACTACGCGATGCCGGCGCCTGAGGATCTCGCCGCCGTGGCACGCGACTGCGTCACGGCCGGCGCCGCCGCGGCCGAGGAGGTGATCGCCGATGTCGGCGACGGCGCCGTTCGCGACGTGATAAGGAAGGCGCTTGGCGACCGTGTTCCGGCGGCCGCCGTCGCCGTCGCCGGGGTGATCACGGGAAACGCGGCCTGGGAGGTGCCGGACGACGAGTTCGAGCTGATGATGCGGGTGAACCTGTACGGCGTGCGGCACCTCGCCGACGCCTGCGTGCCCGCGATGATCTCGGCGGGCTCCGGCCGGTTCGTCGCCGTCTCCTCCGCGGCCGCGCTGCGCGCGATGCCGCGGCTGGCCGCCTACTCGGCGGCGAAGGGAGCGGTCGTCAGCTACGTGCGCGCGCTCGCAGCCGACCTCGCCGGCACCGGCGTCACGGCGAACGTGATCTGCCCCGGCTCCACGCGCGGCGCGATGCTGGCCGCCAGCGCCGGGGTCTACGGCCTTCCGGACCAGGAGACGTTCGCCGCACAGGCGCTGCTGCGGCGGCTGCTCGAGCCCGCCGAGATCGCCGCCGCGGTCGGGTGGCTGTGCGGCCCGCAGGCCAGCGGCCTGACCGGGGCGGTCCTCCCGGTCGACGGCGGCCTCAGCGCCTGATCACCGCAGGGCGCCTGATCACTGCAGGTTGCCTGGGCTGCCGACCGGGTCGCCGGCGTACTCGTGGACCTTGTGCAGGTTGTCCCGGGCGGGATGCTTCGCCGCCGCAGGGCCGTCGGCGAACGCGCGCAGCACGTTCCCGGTCACCGTGCGCACGAACGTGGGCGTCCGGCCGCCGATGCCGTGCGGCTGGTCACCGTAGATCGCCTCCACCCAGCGCATCGTGCCCGCGTTGAAGACGCCCGCGCCGCCCGCGTGTGTGTAGTACGCGGAGTCGCCGTAGCTGCTCGCGCCGTTGCAGGTCAGCGGCGAATGGGACAGGACCTCGATCGGGCGCTGCAGCGGGTAGGCGGGGTTGACCCGGTCGTACTCGACGCCGACGAGGTGCGGGAAGCTCTGCCCTGCCGAGACGCCGGTGCCGGCGAACACCCAGCTGTCCGGGCTGGACACGACGTAGGCGGCGTCGACCGGATAGCCCTCGTAGATGGTGCCGATCAGCGAGGACTCCGGGTCGGGGTTCGGCTGATCCCGCCAGTCGCTGGTGACCTGCGCGTTGTCGCTGCCGTACATCGGGTCGCTGGGGTAGCTGGTCTTGTAGCAGACGATCAGCCGGTTGCTGCCGACCTGGGTCGCGCCGAGCCTTGTCCGGCGGAACATGGCGTTGGCGCCGAGGAAGGCGAGGTTCACCCCGGCGTTCCGTGCCGCCGTCACGTGAGCGCGCTCCGCCGGGGTCCAGTACTCGTCGTGCCCGAGCGAGACGAGCGCGCTCGCCCCGTCCAGCAGGTGCGGGTCGGCGGCGATGTCCATGCTGGTCACGTACGCGAGCGGAAGGCCCATGTGCTCGGCGAGCTTGACGATGTTGCGCTCGTAGGTGAGGAACATGTCCGCGCCGGTGCCGTCATACGGCCGGTCGAGGCTGACCGCGAGCGAGCGGCCGGCGTAGTCCTGGCCCGGGCCTTTGTACAGGTCGTAGCCGCCCCACATGTTGTACGCCTGCCAGGTCGCGACGCAGCTCTTCAGCACGATCCTGCCCGCCGTGGACGCCGAGCGGACGGTCACCGGCACGTATCGCTGCGCCCCCGAGTCGGAATCCAGCCTGAGCAGGTACGCGCCCGGCGGCCAGTCGTCGGTCGGCACGTGAACGACGGGATCCCAGTCGGTGTGGACCGTGTTCGTCGGGCCCGTGACCGAGGGCGACTTCTGCGCCCCGCCGCGAATCCGGGGGGACTGCCACACCTTCCGCGCCCCCGTTCCCTGGTACCAGCCCAGCCGGAACGCGGTGACCCGGAATCCTTTCGAGGCGCAGGAGACGAACAGCGGGAGCGTCTCACCGGTCAGCACGCTGGACTTTCCGGCGTAGCCCTCGATCTCGTGCTCGCGGCCCCGGTGGCGGATCTTCCAGTGCGCGTCGCCCGGCAGCTTGTTCTCCGCCGCCGTGGTGTAGGCGCCGCGGCGCGAGCCGCCGGCCCCGCCACCCGCGGTGCCGCCGCGCTGCGTCTGCGACGCCGGCTGCGACGCGGGCTCCCAGAACCTGGTGGCCGCGGCGACCGCGGCACCGGTGATCGCGGCGGCGGTGGCGCCGAGAAACGCTCGCCTGGTGCCCTTCTGCCCGCCGCCATGCGTCCTGTCGCCATGCGTCCTGTCGCCGTACGGCCTGTCACCATGCACAGGCCCCAGCATGCCACGCGCCAGCCGGTCGCAGACCCATATGCCGGCACGGCCGGCCGTGCCTCCCGGACCGTAATATCTGCGCCACCTTTCCCGGCACCCTCGGGGGAACCGCTCCGCGCGCTGGCGGCCCCGGATCAGGTCACGGCGGAGATGAGGGGGGCCAGGGCGCTGGCGTCGTCGTCGAAAGCGGTCAGGATGACGCCGCTGACCAGCTTGCGGGCGTCCTGCAGCAGGGCCGCGGCGAGCTCCAGGCCGGCGGCGCGGGCCGCTCCCCGGCCGGCTCGCTCGAGGGTGCGCAGCGTGCCGGGGGGGATGGTCACCCCGGGCACCTCGTTGGCCAGGTAGTCCGCTTCCTCGAAGCTGCGCAGCGGCGTGACCGAGAGCAGCACCGGGATCTCGCCGGCGCCCGGCTCCGCATCCAGTGCCCCGACCGTCCGGCGCAGCGAGTCCAGCTCGTACACCGGCCGGCTGACCAGGAACTGCGCGCCGGCGCTTACCTTCGCCCGCGCCCGGGCGATCTCGGCCCCGGGGTCCCGTGCGCCGGGATTGACCCGGGCGCCGATGCAGAACGAGGTCCGCGTGGTGACCGCGAGGCCGTTCGAGTCCCTGCCCGCGTTCAGGGCCGCCAGCAGCGCGGTCAGCCCGACGGAGTCGACCTCCCAGGTGCCGTCGACGGCGGGATAGTCGCCCAGGACCGGCGGGCTGCCGGTCGTGCAGATCACGCTGCGCAGGCCCAGCGCGTGCGCGCCGAGCAGGTCGGCCTGCAGCGACATGATCGTCTTGTCCCACGTCGTCACCGTGGCGATCGTCTCCACGCCCGCGCGTTCGGCCAGGTTCAGCGCGATGTTCAGCGAGTCCATGTGGGTGCGCGCGCTCTCCCCCGGCTGGACGGCGAACAGCCCGATGCCGTGCGCGCGCAGCGCCGCCGCCGCGTCGGCCGCCGCACCGGTTCCGCCGCTGCCGACGGCGAGCCCGCCGACCTCGGCGGCCACCACGAACCGGCGGCTGGCAAGCTGGTCGGCCAGGCTGCCCGCGGCGGGGTGGCCCGGCGCGGGGTCACGGGCGCCGTCCTGGCGGGCCAGATCCGCAGCGGCGTGCCCGGCCGGCTCCGCCGTCCGGTGGCGCGCGGTCACGGAGGCTGCCCGGGCCCGTTCGGTCCGCCGCAGCGTCTCGGCGGCGGCCCGGATGTGCGTGGGCGTCGTACCGCAGCAGCCGCCGGCGAGCGACACCCCGGCGCCGGCGAACCGGCCGAGATAACGCGCGAAGTACCCGCCGTCGATGCTGAACTCGAAGGTGCGCGGGCCGACACGGCGCGGCTGCCCCGCGTTCGGCTGGGCGCTCACCGGCACCGACGAGTACCGGACGAGGTCCTCGGCCACCACGAGCATCCGCTGCGGGCCGATCGTGCAGTTGGTGCCGAGCATCGCGACCGGCATGCCGGAGAGCACGGTCGCGACCTCCCGCGGCGTCTCGCCGCCCAGCGTGTGGGCGTCGTCGGCGAACGTGGCCTGCGCGATGAGCGGGACGTCGCATGCCTCGCTGGCGACCGACACCGCCTCGACGAGCTCGTCCAGGTAGCCGAACGTCTCCAGGATGAGCAGGTCGACACCGCCGTCCGCGACGAGCGCGAGGACCTGCTCCCTGATCACCTCCATGCGCTCCGCCGAGCCCACCCGGCGCCGCTGCAGCGCGGTGACGGCGGGCGACACCGACCCGGCCACCAGCACCTCGCTGCCGGAGCGGCCGGACCTGTCCCGCGCGGCACGCGCGAGGCTGACCCCGGCCCGGTTGATCTCGTCCACCTTGTCCGGGAAGCCGTGGTCGCCGAGCCACAGCCGGTTGGCGCCGAAGGTATTGGCCTGGATGATGTCCGCGCCCGCGCTCAGATAGCTGTCGTGAATCGTCGCGACGAGCCCCGGGTCGGACAGGTTGAGCTCGGGCAGCGACCGGTCGAGGGCCGCGCCCGCCGCGTGCAGCATGGTGCCCATCGCGCCGTCGCAGACCAGCACGCGGCCGGCGGAAAGCACGCGGCCGGCGGAAAGCACGCGGCCGGCGGAAAGCGCGCCGCCACCGGGCCGGACCGTCATGCCGGCTCCCCCAGCGCGTCCAGGATCTCCAGCGCCACCTGGGCGATCAGCCGGTCGCGGTAGTTGTCGAGGCGCAAGCCGGTGATCTCCTCGATGCGCTTGATCCGGTAGGCCACGGTGTTCGGATGGACGTGCAGGAGCCGCGAGGCGCGCTGCGGGCTGTTGTTCTCCCGGAAGTAACAGGCCAGCGTGGCCAGGTACTCGGACTTGTGCTCATGCTCGTGCACGCTGAGCGTGCCGAGCACCTCGGCGGCGAACGAGCGCAGTTCTCCCAGGTCGGGCACCTGAAGCAGGAGCCGGTGAATGCCGAGGTCCTCGAAGGCGGCGACGGTGCCGCCGCGGCCGAGCCGCCGCAGCGTCTCGGTGGTGCGGCGGGCCTGGTCGTAGGACCTGGCGATCTCGCCCGGATCCTGGCAGGGGCCGCCGATCCCGATGACGACCCGGGCCGACGGGAACAGCTCGGCGAGCCGCGCGAGGCAGGCCGCGCCGAGGCGGCGCGGGTCGGGCGAGGACGCCACCCCGACCACCACCACCTCGGCCTCCCTCGCCGACACGATCGCCTCCGGGGCGCGGGTCGTCACGAAGTGCTCGATGCTCTCCCTGATCCGCTGCCGGAGCGCGTCCGCGTCGGCCGCCCTGGCCGGCGGAAGGTCGAAGGCGATCGCGACGACGTTGTGCACCAGCACCGGGTCGTAGCCCAGGTGCGCGGCCCACCGGGCGGCGTCGCCCGCCTCGCGGCCCCGGCCGAGCAGCAACCCTTCCACGAGGTCGTCACGGACCCGGCGCGCGGCCGCCGCCACAACCCGCTCCCGGCCGAGGATGACACCGCAGATCGTCGCGGCGTGCTCGGTCACCAGCAGGCTCATGTCCTCGCCGAAGCTCTCCTCCGCCGGGTCGAGCGTGATCAGGTACGACGGCACCTCGTCACCCACCAGGATGGGAGCCACGATGATGGCGGGCACCCCGCCGACGTTCGGCAGCCGGAGCGCGCGCTGGCTGAGCCGGGAGGTGCGCAGCACCTGGCCGAGCCTCGGGTGGACCACCTGGTCGCGCACGAGCGCGGCGGCCTTCTCCTCCGGCAGGCCGGGCGCGGCGGCCGTGAGCACGTCCATGAGCTGGCTGACCACGGCGACGGTCGCTCCCGTCCTGTCCGCGATCAGCCGGACCACTCCGGCGAGGTCCGCGTCCTGCATCGCGAGGCCGGACAGATGGCGGTACACGGTCACCAGCTCGCGCAGCACGGCATTCTCGCGGTCGGCGTCGCCGGGCACTTCCTCCCTGGACGCCGCGACGGTGAACCGGCTTGCGGCCGGCAGCGTGTCCGGCATGGTTCCTTCACCATACGCCGACGGCACAGCCGCGACCTTGTGGCAGAGCACAAACGTGCCGGCGGCGCCGTTGTCCGGGGCGGGAACCTCCACGCCGCAGCGTGTCGCGCCTGGGGTCCAGAGGGGCCTGTGCCCGGGCACAGGAAGCGACATGGCAGGTTTGGTGCGCGCGCCGTTGTCCCCGGCACCCCGCCGTGGCACCCTCCGAATAAACCCACACCTTTCGGCATCGACGCGTGACGGGAAACTGAGATGGGCGCATCCGCGCGCTGCCCCTACTGCGGCGCGGTGCGGGGCGACGACGCCGCCGCGGGCATCGACGCGCTGTTCCGCGAGGTGGCACGGATCCGTGCGCTCGCGGAGCGCGCGCAGCCGGCCCGCGAGCGCGCCCAGGCACCCGAATCACGGGAGGCAGAGTCCCGGGAGGCAGAGTCCCGGGAGGCGGCGCTGCTGCGCGAGATAGCGATGCTGCGCGAGACCGTGGCCAGGCTGCGTGGCTCCTCGCACGCCACGGCGCACGGCGCCTCCCGCGCCACCGGGTGCGGCAGCCCGCATACTGCGGGGACTTGACAGCGGCCCCCGGGAACGCGCACATTGTCAGGCACTTTCCCGCCAGCTGGAAAGGGGCCCTCGATGCTCGAGTACCGCGACATCTACGCCGGGGGCCGTCTCGTCGGGTCGCTCTCTCCCGAGGCGATCACGATCGTCAACCCCGCGACGGAGGAGGTCGTCGGCGCGGTCCCTTCGGCGGTCGCCGGGGACGTCGACCGCGCGGTGCGCGCCGCCAGGACAGCGTTCGACGACGGCGGCTGGCCCCTGTCCGACCGGAGCGAGCGCGCGGCCGCCATCGAGCGGCTCGCGACCGCCATCGAGGCCCGGACCGAGGACGCCGCCCGGCTGGTCACCGCCGAGATGGGCATGCCGATCACCTACTCGCGGCACAACAACGCGGTCACGCCGTGCGCGATTCTGCGCTACTACGCGGCGCTGGCCCGCGACCTGGGCCTTGAGGAGACCAGGGACGCGGTGAGCTTCCCCGGCCAGACCGTCATCAGGCGGGAGCCCGCGGGCGTGGCCGCGGTGATCGCCGGCTGGAACTATCCGCTGATGCTGGCGTTCTCCCAGCTCGCTCCCGCGCTCGCGGCCGGCTGCACGGTGGTGCTCAAGCCCGCCGCCGAAACGTCGCTGTCCGCGTACATCCTGGCGGAGGCCTTCGAGGCGGCGGACTTCCCGGCCGGCGTGTTCAACCTGGTCACCGGGACCGACGAGACCGCCGCGCTGCTGGCGGGGCACCCGGGCGTGGACACCGTCGCGTTCTCCGGGCACCCCACGGCGGGCCGGAGGATCGCGGCGATCTGCGGCGCCGCGCTCAAGCCCGCCAGCCTCGAGCTGGGCGGGCAGGCCGCGGCCATCGTGCTCGACGACGCCGACCTGGGCCGCACGGCCGAGGAGATCGGCTTCCTGTGCTTCGGCAACTCGGGGCAGACCTGCTTCGCGATGTCCAGGGTCCTGGTCCCCGCCCCGCGTTACGACGAGGCCGTGACGGCGCTCACCGAACAGGCCGCCGGAGTCGTCGTCGGCGACCCGCTCAGCGAGGACACGACGATGGGGCCGCTGGCGAGCTCGCGGCGGCTGGCGCAGGTCGAGTCGCGTGTCCGCGCGGGCATCGCGGACGGCGCGCGCGTCGTGACCGGCGGCCGCCGGCCCGCGTCACCGGTCCGCGGCTACTACTACGAGCCGACCGTGCTCGCCGACGTCTCCGCGGCGATGACGATCGCGAGGGACGAGATCTGCGGCCCTGTGGCCACCGTGATCCGCTACCACGACGAGGCCGAGGCGATGGCCCTGGCGAACGACTCCGGATACGGGCTGGCAGGGACCGTGTGGACGCAGAGCGCCGAGCGCGGCCTGGAGATCGCCAGGCGGGCCCGGGTCGGTACCTTCGGCGTGAACCTCTACGTGCCGGATCTCGGCTCGCCGTGGGGCGGCCGCGGGGCGAGCGGCCAGGGCAGCATCTACGGCCCTGAGGGTCTCGACGCGTACCTGACCACGAAGTCCGTCTTCCTGCCGTCGCGGCCGTAGCCGGCCCACGGAGCCGGCGCGTCCCTGGCCACCCGAGCCAGCGCCGATAAGTAGTTGCTGTCAAGCAACTGATCGCGGGTAAACTGGATCAACGTGCGGAAAAACGGCGCCGGCAGCGACCGCTACAAGTGGATAGCCCTGTCCAACACCACGCTCAGCATGACGATGGCCACCATCGACGCGTCGATCGTCATCATCGCGATGCCGGCCATCTTCCGCGGCATCCACCTGAACCCGCTCACCGCGGGCAACGTGACCTACCTGCTCTGGATGATCATCGGATACCTCCTGGTGCAGTCCGTGCTCGTGGTCACGCTGGGCAGGCTCGGCGACATGTTCGGCCGCGTGCGGATCTACAACCTCGGCTTCGTCGTCTTCACGCTCGCCTCGGTCGCGCTCTCGCTCGACCCGATGACCGGGCAAAGCGGCGCGCTGTGGCTGATCGGCTGGCGCTTCGTGCAGGCCTTCGGCGGCGCCATGCTGATGGCCAACGCGGCGGCGATCCTGACCGACGCGTTCCCGGCCAACCAGCGCGGCATGGCGCTCGGCGTGAACCAGATCGCCGGTATCTCCGGGCAGTTCATCGGCCTGCTGCTCGGCGGCCTGCTGGCCGCCTGGGACTGGCGCTCGGTGTTCTGGGTCAACGTCCCCATCGGCCTGTTCGGCACGATCTGGGCGTACCGGAGCCTGCGCGAGATCGCGTCGACGCGGCGCGCCAGGATCGACTGGGCGGGCAACATCACGTTCGCGCTCGGCGCCGGCCTGCTGCTGGTGGCGATCACGTACGGTATCCGCCCCTACGGCAGCCACCCGACGGGCTGGGCAAACCCGTGGGTGATCGCCGGCCTGGCGGGCGGCGCGGCGCTCCTCGTCGCTTTCGGCATCATCGAGACGAAGATCGCCGAGCCGATGTTCCGCATGAGCCTGTTCAAAATCAGGGCGTTCGCCGCCGGGAACGCGGCCAGCCTGCTCGGCTCGATCGCCCGCGGCGGCCTGCAGTTCATGCTGGTGCTCTGGCTGGCGGGCATCTGGCTGCCGCTGCACGGCTACGACTTCACGATCACGCCGCTGTGGGCGGGCATCTACATGCTCCCGCTCACCGCCGGGTTCCTCATCGCCGGCCCGATCTCGGGCGCGCTGTCCGACCGCTACGGGTCACGGCCGTTCGCCACCGCGGGGCTGCTGCTCGCCGCCGCGTGCTTCGCCGGCCTGATGCTGCTGCCGGTGAACTTCCCTTACTGGCTGTTCGCGCTGCTGATCTTCGGCAACGGGGTCGGCTCGGGCCTCTTCGCGTCGCCGAACACGTCGGCGATCATGTCCAGCGTTCCCGCTCACTACCGCGGCGCGGCCTCCGGCATGCGGTCGACCTTCCAGAACTCGGGCATGTCCCTGTCGATCGGCATCTTCTTCTCGCTGATGATCAGCGGGCTCGCCGCGACGCTTCCCCGCACGCTGACCAGCGGGCTGCACTCCCAGGGAGTGCCGCTGGGTGTCGCGAGCCAGATCGCGCACCTGCCCCCGGTGTCCACCGTGTTCGCCGCGCTGCTCGGCTACAACCCGGTGCGCAACCTGCTGCAGCCGAGCGGCGTGCTCAGCCGCCTGCCGGCGCACAACGTGGCCGTGCTGACCGGCAGGCAGTTCTTCCCCAGCCTGATCTCCGGGCCGTTCCACCATGGCCTGGTCATCGTCTTCACCGCCGCCGCCATCATGTCGCTGACCGGCGCCTTCGTGTCGCTGCTGCGCGGCAGGCAGTTCTACTACTCCGAGCCCGCGCGGGCCGCGGCGACGGCGGCCGGCGGCGGCGCTGTGAACGGTGACCGTCCCGCTGCCACCATCCCGTCCGTGCGCCCGGTTATTTATCCGAACGGAACGGGCGCCGCCCCCGGCAACGGCACCCGCACCGGGGCGCCAGGCTCCCCCGGTGATCGCGCCGGCCCGGCACCCATGCCCGCCGGCCCGGCGACCGCGCCCGAGCGGCGGCGACCGCGTTAAAGCGCTCTCGCGCTCCCGCACCCCGTGCCCACCTCCGCCGTGCGCCACGCCGGCCGCGCCCTGATACGCGCCTTCCGCGCGGGAGCGCGCCGCCCGCGCCCGGGCCGCGCGCGCACGCGCGCGGCTCGCCCGGGAATGCGCACCGGCCGCGCGGTATCGCGCCACGGTGGTGGCGAAGCCGAGCATCAGCACCGCGTACCCACAGCCGGCCAGGACCCACCAGGCCGGGTGACTCGCGCTGGCGAACCCGGTGCGCATGCTTCCCCGCAGGTTGGCGGTCAGCAGCGAGCCGGCGATCGCGACGCCGAGCGCCTGGCCGACCTGCCGGCTCGTGGAGGCGATGCCGGACGCGACGCCCGCCTGCCCGGCGGGCATGCCCGACACGGCGGCGTTGGTGATCTGGCCGTTGACCATGCCCACCCCGACGCCGAAGAGCACGAACATCATCAGCACGTGCCCGCTCCCGGTCGCCGTCTTGAGCTGCGACATAGCGGCCGCGCTCAGGGTCAGCGCCGCGCCGCCGAGCATCAGCGGCACCCGCGCGCTGCCGCGCTTGCCGGCCATCCGGGTGGCCAGCGGCGGGCAGACGGCCATGGCGGCGGCCGCGGGGAGCATGCGCACGGCCGCCTGCAGCGCGGACAGGCCGCGCCCCTCTTGCAGGTACAGAGTGCTGAGGAAGAGAAAACCGCCCAGGCACGCGAACGTGCACAGGCCGCTCACCGCGGAGCCGGCGAACGGCAGGCTGCCGAAGAACCGCGGATCGATCAGCGGGTCCTCCCGGCGCAGTTCCCAGGCGACGAGGAGGCACAGCGTCACCGCGGCCAGCGCGAACAGGCCCAGGATCTCCGCCGACCGCCAGCCCACCCCGGGCCCCTCGATGATCGCGTACGTCAGCGACCCGAGCATGACGATCACCAGCACCTGGCCGACCGGGTCGTGCCTGCGGGGCCGGGATGCCCGCGACTCCGGCACGAACAGCGCGGTGAGCACGATGGCGGCGAGCCCGACAGGCACGTTGACCCAGAAGATCCAGCGCCAGCCGACCGAGCCCACCAGCACGCCGCCCAGCACCGGGCCCAGGGCCATGGCGACGCCGAACACGCTGACCCATACGCCGATCGCGCGTGCCCGCTGCGCCTGGTCGGTGAACGTGGCGGAGATGATCGAGACCGCCACCGGGTTGAGCATCGACCCGCCGACCGCCTGCAGCACGCGAAAGCCGACCAGCCAGCCGAGCGACGGCGCCACGCCGCACAGCGCCGAGCCGATGGAGAAAACGGCCAGCCCCATCTGGAAGACGCGACGGCGGCCGATCCGGTCGGCGGTCGATCCGGCGAACATGAGCAGGGTCGCCAGCGGCAGCGTGAAGGCATCCACGGTCCACTGCAGGCCGGACACCGGCGTGTGCAGCCCCCTGCCGATGGCTGGCAGGGCGATGTTCACGATCGTGTTCTCCAGCCCGATGATGAACAGGCTGAGGCAGCAGATGGCGAGAACCAGCACACGACGCCGTCGGCTGAGCTCAGGCAAGGATCACCTCACTACTCCAAGAGTGATTAAGCTCAGGGCGCTCGCTCGGTCACTGCATTCACTTACGGGTCAGTAGTGTGCCACTGATTACATAGTAAAAACTACTTTGCATGGAAATTTCAGGGCACATCCGCACATCTGCCACCGGTGGACAAGGCCCATTTCACATGCAAGCTCGCAACAAGGGATAAACCAGAAAGTACGCCTCCGTACTTATGAACGGAACCGCAGCGCAATGGCAAGCCGGCGCTCCCCTGCGCCGCCCGCCCTCCACCTCCGCCCGCGCCCGCCCGCGCTCCGTCTGCGCCCGCCCGCGCTCCGCCATGGCCTCTCCGCTACTCCCCGCCCCATGCTCCGCCTGCGCCCACCCAGCCGCTAACGCGGTGCCCACGCCATGGGGCCGTTGGCGCATCTGGCCCCACTGGGCGGGGCCGAATGCGCCAACGGCCCCGCCCGATACAGGGATTTCCGGGCAGCGGCGATACGGATGTCGGGCAGGCGGCGATACGGGATGCGGGGCAACGGGCGATCGGGGATGCGGGGCAAGGGCGATCGGGGATGCGGGGCAAAGGGCGATCGGGGATGCGGGGCGGCAGAGGGGGGCGACCGCGTAGAATCTGGGGCGTGCCACGCTATGAGTACCGCTGCCGAGCCTGCGGTGACACGTTCGAGCTGACGAGGCCGATGGCCGAGGCGTCGGCCTCCTGCACCTGCCCGCAGGGACACGACGACACCGTGAAACTCCTTTCTACGGTGTCGGTGGCCGGCGTCGCGGCTGGTCGCGAGCGGGCGGCCGGGAAGGGCGGCGGTGGCTGCTGCGGCGGCAGCTGCGGATGCGGCGGCTGAGTTCACCGGAACCGCGCCTCCTCCCTAGTCCCCGGATCCCTTCCGAGTCCCCTGGGCTCCTCCTCAGTTCCTGGACCGGTCCCGAGCCCCTAGATTCCTCCCGACTCCCCGCTGACGGCTCCTCGGCGGCGGCGCGAGCCGGTTTGCGTCAGATGGGACAGGAGACCTGTCTCGCCTGGAACAGTGCGCCTTCGCCCGGCCGGCTTGGCTTGATACGACGGTATCCCGGGGGATGGAGGCGATCGTCATGGCCACCTGGCCGACCGCGCCGTTCGGAGGAGCACAGGAGAGGCGCCCGCCGGGCGACGACCGCCTGGTGACAGGGCCTGAGCTGGCCAGGCAGGTCATCGGCGAGATGTCGCTGCTGCTGCGCGACACACGCGCCAGCCTGCTCAGCGCCGCGGTGATCCTCGTCGCGATCACGCTCGGCACCGCCGCCGAGGCCGCCTTCTCCCCCGGGATGCTGCGCCCGGGAGTCAGCCTGCTCGCCTGCGCCGCCCTGCTGGCCTGCCTGCTCGTGTGCTGGCTGCGGGCGGTAGCGCTGCTGGCGCTCGCCGACAGGCCGGTGCTCGACGTACTCAGCGATCATCGGTGGAGGGCCGGCTCACCGCTCGATCCAAGGGCACGGTGGCTGAGCCTCCCGCCGATTGAAAACAGGCCCGAGGAATGGGGCTGGGCTCGCGCTCACCTACTGCTCGCCGCGACACGCATCTGCAGGGACCGGACCCAGCTCGCGCTGACCTGGAGCCTCATCACGACTGCCTGCTTCCTGGTGCTCACGGCCGCCGTTCTCCTCGGGCTATGACATCGCAGGATTCCGGAAACCGCGCGGACGCGCCAGGCCCGGGTTTGTCAAAGGGCCGCCAATGCCTCATCGTGGGACCAAACGCTGGCTTTCCAGGCCTGCTGGCATCCGAGGCTTTCTGACGCCGAGATGAACATGCACGCGACAGGCCCAGGCGCGAACTTCTGGGGGCGTCTCAACGAGGCAGAGCAGACCGCGCTGCAGGCCCTCGGCCGGATCAGCGTGTTCCGGCCCGGCGACACGATGTGTACTCAGGGGGAACCCGCGACCCATGTATTCGTGCTCGTCAACGGCTGGGTGAAGATTTTCTCGGTCACCAGCGACGGCCACGAGATCGTCCTGGCTCTGCGCGGGCGCGGGGATATCGTCGGGGAGCTGGCGGGCGAGTTCACCGGATACCGGACCGCGACGGTCAAGGCGATCGACCTGGTCCGGTCGCTGATCATCGGCCACGAGAGCTTCATGTCCTATCTCGATTCGAACCCCGGCGCGAGCCGGGCCTACCGGCACGCGGTCACCCAGAGCTGGAACGACGCCGCCGCGATCCTCCGCAGCAGATGGGCCGCCAGCGGCGCGCAGCGCCTGGCGGCGGTTCTTCTCGATCTGGGCTACCGGCACGGCACGGCCACCGAGAGCGGGATCGGCATAGCGCTTCCGCTGTCACAGGAGGAGATCGCCAGCCTGATCGGCGCATCCCGGGCGACCGTGACGCGTGCCCTCCGCGACTGGCGGCGCCGCGGCCTCGTCCGCACCAGGCAGCGGCACATCATGCTCATCGACATCGCGGGGCTGCGGCGTATCGCCGGCCAGGAAGCGAGGTGACGCAGTTACGCCGCGGCGCTCAGCCCGCTGTCGTGCTCGGGCTCGCCGAGCAGGGCGGCGGTCCGCGCGGCCGTGGCACGCGCCCACCGGCCGGTCGTGACCAGGCCAAGGAGGAAGACGGCGCAGCCGCATCCGGCCATCACCAGCCATGCGCCCCGGCTGGCCCCGGTGAAACCCGTCCGCGTCCATCCCCAGATCAGAAGCGGGGCCGTAAAAAGTTGATTGCTAAAAACTAACTATTTCCCCTGGCCTTCGCGCGCAAGGGGGCTGAGGTGAGAGATTGGTCACCAGCCCCGCCCCGCGCCGGCGCCCCGGCAGCCCGCTCGCCGGCACCGGGACGTACCGGCGGCGCGGCGGCCTCGCCGCCGGGCCATGGGCGGACGGCGGGAGCGGCGGGCCGGCGGGACCCGTAGCGCGGCTTGGCGCGCAGCGCCGTGGTCCAGACGGAGTTCGTGTCGGCGGCCGTACGCTCGGCCGGCGCGGGAAGCGGAAGGGCCGCCCCGGATCGCGGGGACGCCACGGCGGCCTGGCCGCCCGCCGCTGCGGGCTCCGGCAGCGCGGTGCCCTGGTCACCGGCCCCGGTGCGGGCCGCCGTGGCCCTCGCCCAGCGGGAGGTGGACACCAGGCCGAGCAGCAGCACCGAGTACCCGCAGCCGGCCATGATCCACCAGCCCGCGTGCGCCGCGTGCAGGAAGCCGAGTCGCATCGGCCCGCGCAGCGACGTGGCCAGGACCGAGCCGACGACCGCGACGCCGAGCGACTGGCCAAGCTGCCGGCTGGAGGAGTTGATTCCCGAGGCGACCCCGGCCTGCGCCTTCGGCACGCCGGACATGACGCCGTTGGTGATCGGCGAGTTCACCATGCCGGCGCCGACGCCGAACAGGCCGTACGTGACGATCAGGTACATGGGCCCGGACTCCCCGCTCAGCCGGGACAGGGCCGCGCAGGACAGTGTGAGCGCGGCGCCGGCGATCAGCATGGGGATCCTGGCCCCGCGCCTGGCGACGATGCGTCCCGCTACCGGCGCGCACAGCGCCATCGCGACCGGCATCGGCAGCAGGGTCAGCCCCGCCTGCAGCGCGGAGAGCCCCCTCACGTCCTGAAGGTAGAGCGTGGTGAGGAACAGAAAACCGGCCATCGCCGAAATCGCGCAGATGGCGGTGAGGTTGGCTCCGGTGAACGGCACGCTGCGGAAGAACCGGAAGTCGATCAGCGGATCCTCGCGGCGCGGCTCCCAGGCGAGCAGCAGGGCCAGGGCCGCCACCACGAGCAGGAAGAAACCGAAGATCCTGGGCGAGAGCCAGCCGTAGCCGGGCCCCTGGATGATCGCGTACGCCAGCGAGCCAAGCATGACGATAACCAGAAGCTGCCCCACGGGGTCCGGGCGGCGGACGCGCGCCGCCCGGGAATCCGGCACGAACAGCGCGGTCAGCGAGACGGCGGCGAGCCCAACGGGGATGTTCGCCCAGAAGATCCCCCGCCAGCCCACCGAGCCGACGAGCACGCCGCCGAGCACCGGGCCGAGCGCCATCGACAGGCCGAAGACGCCATCCCAGACGCCGATGGCCCGCGCCCGTTCGGCGGGGCGGGTGAAGGTGTTCGTGATGATCCCCAGAGCCGCGGGGTTCAGCATCGAGCCGCCCGCGCCCTGCAGGATGCGGAAGGCGATCAGCCAGCCCAGCGTCGGCGCCAGGCTGCACAGCCAGGAGCCGAGGGTGAACAGCGACAGGCCGACCTGGAAAATCGTCCGGCGGCCGATCCGGTCCGCGGCAGCTCCGGAGAACATCAGCAGGCTCGCGAGCACGATCGTGTACCCGGCGACCGTCCACTGCAGGCCGCTGACGGCGGTGTGCAGCGACCGCCCTATGGACGGCAGCCCGACGTTCACGATCGTGTTGTCCAGCCCGACCATGAACAGGCTGGTGCAGCAGATGGCGAGCACGAGCGCGCGGCGGCCGGTTCCAAGGGCAGGTTGAGTCACGTTAAGTAGCGTTCCGGACACGCCTTGTGTTGCCTGTCGGGCAGCTGCTGCTGACGCCACTTCACAAACCCCCGGGGGTGAGCGACTCGTTACCGCCCGCGGTGCCGGTAACGGCGTATACGGGTTGACCGCCCCGTTGTTACCGGGGGATCACTGGGGCTGCCCGGTAAGCCGCCGGGCACGGCCGCGCCCGTCACCCGGGGCTCGCCCGGGCCGTCCCCCACCTGACCGGGAGCTTCTCGATGCCGTAGATGCCCTCGACGCCGCCGGGCACCGGCTGCCCGTCGAGGGCGAGCCCCGGCGCGCGCGGCGCGAGGAACGCCAGCGCCTCCTCGAGCTCGGCGCGGGCAAGGCTGGCGCCGAGACAGTAGTGTGCGCCCGCGCCGAAGGTGAGCAGCCGGTCCTCGCGCTCGGCGGTGATGTCGAACTCCTCGCCACGCGCGGTCTCCCGGTTCCCGCGTTCCGCGCACACCGCCACGATCGTGCCCGCGGGGAACGTCACTCCGCGGCAGGTGATGTCCTCCAGGCAGATCCTGGCGGTGAACGGGGTGACCGGCTCGAACCTGAGCACCTCGCTGACCGCGCGCGGCACCAGGGCCGGGCTGGCCGCCAGCAGCTCCCACTGAGCGGGATGGGCGGCGAACAGCCGGATCGCGTGCGCGAGCTGGCTTTGGGCGGTGTCTATCCCTCCGGCCAGGAGGTTGACGACCAGGCTCACGCATTCCGCCGCCGACAGCCGGTCGGTTCCCGACTGCGCCGCGAGCAGCTCGCTGATCAGGTCGCCAGACGCCTGTCTGGGCCGGCCAAGCAGGGCGGTGACGTACTCCTGGACTTCAACCACCGCTCGTTCGATGCTGGAAAGGCTTGTCTCCATCGCACGGATGTCGAACTGCTTTTGCACCCAGCCCGACCACTCGTGCAGCCGGCCGGCGTCCTCGGCCGGCGCCCCGAGGACGGCGGCGATCGTCTGAGCCGGATAGGGCTTGGCGACCGCGGACACGAACTCGCACGCACCCGCGGAACCGGGCCATAGCGCGGCGAGGAACTCCCGCATCGCGGGCCGCCAGCGGTCGACGGCGCGGGGGCCGAACGCGGGGCCGACCAGGGCCCGCAGCCGGCGGTGCCGCTCCCCGGTGAGGTTGAGTATGTTCGCGTCGATGTGGTCTGCCAGCGGGCCGCTGGTGACGCCGAAGAACTCGGCGAGCTGGCGCCCCGGGAACGCCGTTGCCCTCGACCGGAGGAAGTACTCGCCGGGCTCGCGCTCGAGCACGATGTAGGCGAGCGGTGAGCGCGCCAGCCAGCCCCGCTGCCGCAGCGCCGCCAGCTGCTCGTGGTACCGGCCGGCGGCGAAATCCGGCGCCGTGTAGTCGAACACGGGCAGGTCAAGCTCACTCACAACACTCATAACGGATATGACTCTACATTGCTGCGCACAGTAGTCAATAGGTTACGGAAAAGAACCGATGGCAACTCTGCGGCCGCGTTCTGGCTGCGTTGAGCGGTGCCACGGTCTACATTTGTGCCAGTTGCCGGGTAGTCCGGCGGCGGAGCAAGCTGATTTGCGAGGTGGCAGCGTGCCGGAGGGGGGATACGTGAGCCGCAGGCTGCTTCAGCTCGTCATGCCGGTATCCCCCGACCGCCGCATGTTCCGCATCCATGATCCGGAGGTCGACCCCGACGCGCCGGGCGGCCCGCTGTCGCCGGCGGGCACGCTGATCACCACCAGCCGGGAGCAGCTGTGGGTCGGCAGCCTGCAGGAGGACATCGACGTCCGGCTCGTCCTGGAAGAATGGGACGGCGCGCCGCTGCTTCCGGACGGCTGGGACGAGGACGCCAAGGCGCGCCTCTACCTGCGCGGCCGGCTGACCGTGGACATGTGCTCGGCCGGCACCGCCGTGCGCAGCCTGCGCCTTTCCGGCGGTGTCGGCTACTACGAGGTGCGGGTTTACGCGCGCTACCGGGAGGCCGTGCTGCGGATGTACGCGGAGCTCTTCGACCGCCACCGTGACCCGCTCAGCGACGACTTCCAGCGGGAGAAGCGGAAGCTCGAAGGCGTCGAGCGCTACCTCATTCAGCTCTGGCGGGACTCTTGACCTCGCGGAGCCTGCTCCGCGGCGGGGGCCGAAGGGGGGCGTCCCCCTGGGGTGAGCTGACCTCACGGGGCGTGCGCCGGCGCGGCGGACGCCGAGCGCAACGTGACGCGAGGCGACGAGCCGATGGCGGATGTCGTGCCGGGCGGCTTGGCGCCCCGGCTCGCGGTGCCGCTGCCCGACTTGCCGGCCTTGCCCGCGGTCCTGCCCGTGGCCGTGCCTGACGTGTGCGTGGCCGCCGGGGCGGAGGACCCGCTCTTGGTGCCGGCGGGTACGGTGAGCGCCGGGTGCGCGGGCGTGGCCTGAGGGCGGCTGCCGAGACGGGCCATGTGCGCGCGGAACGGGACCATCGCGTAGACCATCAGCGATATCACCGCGACCAGCGCGACCGTGAAGAGCGATGCGATGATCCGCGCCCTCGGCGAGCGGAAGACGCTCGCCGGGCCGGGACGGCGGAATGAAGACAACCGGGTAGCGAGCCCGGGATCCTCGGCGGCAAGCCGCCGTTCAATTTCAGCGAGCATGCGCTGCTCGTCCATCGACAGCGCCATAGCGCCACCTCCGCGTCGCGCGCTGGTGGGGAACTCTCTAACTATCCCCCACGCGGGAAGGTTTATCCAATCGTTCTGAGTTCGTAGCCCGGCCTTTTTCGGCACGGCCAGCCTGATCACGCACCGCAGTCTCACTGGTACCATATGCTAACACGACATGCCGAACAGGTGTTTGTGCCGATCGAATAGCCGTTCTAGCATGGGGTGCATGCGCTGGGATACCCTACGGCTCGACGACGCCGCGGCCGACGCGCCTGCGGGCGAGGACGCGAGCCTGCCGCTGTTCGAGCGCGGCGCGGTCGTGCGCACCTTCGACACGCCCGGGTTCCGCGGCATGACGTTCTACGAGGTCCAGGCCAAGTCGATCGTCAACCGCGTGCCCGAGTCCTCCCGCATGCCCTTCCGCTGGACCATCAACCCCTACAGGGGCTGCCAGCATGCATGCCGGTACTGCCAAAGCGGGGATACGCCGGTCTTGATGGCGGATGGCCGTACGAAACCGCTGGCTGACCTGCGCGAGGGCGACGCGGTCTACGGCACGGAGCGCGATGGCCTCTGCCGTCGCTACGTGAAGACGACCGTCCTCGCACACTGGCGCACGGTGAAGCCGGCATACCGGATCACCCTGGAGGACGGCACGCGCCTCATCGCGAGCGGCGATCACCGGTTTCTAACCCAGCGCGGCTGGAGACACGTGACCGGCGCGGAGCAAGGTCCGCCGCGACGACCGTTCCTAACCGTCGGCAGCAAGCTCATGGGGACTGGCAGCAAGCTCATGGGGGCTGGCGGCTTCGCCGAACCGCCCAGGTGCTCGATCGACGGCGTCGCGCTCAAGAGCGACGCGAAGCTGCGGGTGGCGGCGATCGAGCCGCTCGGGTTCGAGATGCCGATGTACGACATCACCACCGGGACCGGCGACTTCATCGCGAACGGCGTGGTCAGCCACAACTGCTTCGCGCGGAACACGCACACGTACTTGGACCTGGACGCGGGGCATGACTTCGACTCGAAGGTGATCGTCAAGGTCAACGCGCCGGAGCTGCTGCGCAGGAGGCTGGCGTCGCCCGGGTGGCCGGGCGAGCACATCGCGATGGGCACCAACGTCGACTGCTATCAGCGGGCGGAGGGGCGCTACCGGCTGATGCGCGGGATCATCGCCGCGCTGCGGGACGCGGCGAACCCGTTCTCGATCCTGACCAAGGGCACGCTGATCCTGCGGGACCTGGACCTGCTGCTCGAGGCCGCCGAGGTCACCGAGGTCGGGCTCAACGTGTCGGCGGCTTTTGTCGACAAAGCTCTTTGGCGGTCAATCGAGCCCGGCACGCCGGCGCCGGAACGGCGGCTCGAGGTCTGCGCGGCGCTGACCGACAGCGGGCTGCGCTGCGGGGTGCTGATGGGGCCCGTCGTGCCGTTCCTTTCCGACTCCCCGGCGCAGCTCGACGCCGCCGTGCGGCGCATCGCCGAGGCCGGCGCGGCGCACGTCACGCCGATCGTGCTGCACCTGCGCCCGGGCACCAGGGAGTGGTTCATGAGCTGGCTGCGCGCCACGCATCCCGAGCTGGGCGGCCGGTACGCGGCGCTGTACGGCAGGGGTTCCTACGCCCAGAGGGACTATCAGGCGCGAATCTCCGCCCAGGTGCGTGAGCTGGCGGAGCGCTACGGGGTCGGCCGCGGCCAGCCGCGTGGCG
>Ga0213875_10000332_pt1 | contig 44937 bp, 38 predicted proteins | sample BarmaccomBMRX_R8_FD_160105 | JGI IMG/M metagenome (GOLD analysis project Ga0213875, IMG submission 160105) | Root-associated microbial communities from Barbacenia macrantha in rupestrian grasslands, the National Park of Serra do Cipo, Brazil - RX_R8 | ecosystem: Host-associated > Plants > Roots...
GAGAGCCCCTTCGCTGCCCTCCCGATCACCTCCACACGTTCTTGAACTTGGTCGCGCTCAATTCAGTGTAGCGAACGGTATTCGAGATGGACTTGTGCCCCAGGTAGTCTTGGATCAGACGCGTATCGTGACCATCGTTGGCCAGCTTGAAGCCGCAGGCGTGACGGAGCATGTGAGGATGCACCGAGAAGCCGAGAGCACCAGAAAGCCTTTTAACTAGCTTGCCGAGGCTATTGGGGGCCATCGGTCCGCCCCGCTCGGTGGTGAATACCCATTGGCTCTTCGGCTCTTGCTCGCGCTGTAGGCGCCTTAGGGCCCTTAGCTCGTCGCCCCGGATCGGATGCACCGACGGTTTGCCGTTCTTGGCACGACGCACGTGCATCTCGGCTCGAGCGAAATCGAGATCGTGCCACTCGAGTGCGCAGACCTCACTGGCGCGCAATCCGTGACGATAGGTCGTCAGGAGCATGGTGGCGTCACGCTGGCCCCAGCGATTGCTCTTCGCCGCGGCAATCAGCTTCTCGACTTCATCAGGCGTGAGGTATTCACGTTTGCGGTTGCTGTTCATCTCGAACTGTCCTGAATTCAGCGATTGGCGCCAGGCTCATTCGAAGCACGTTACCCTGAGCAGCTCGAGCTCAACTTTCCTTATATCGCCTATTAATAGGACAGTTGCCAAGCCGGATTGCTGCGGCAACGTGACTCACATACGCCGACTCCTCATCTCACCGTGTGATCTTCCGCCCCTGCCTCCCTGTCCGCGTAAGCAAAGCACCACCCGGTCCGCACTTCATTCACGAAATAAAGGCGGACGGCTTTCGCCTGATCGCGCGTGAAGGAAATCATCAAGCTTTACAGTCGAGGCGGCACCAACTGGTCGAGGCGTTATCCGCTCATAGTCGAGGCTATTGGCCAGCTGCACATCTCATGTCGCCCCGCGTTTGCGGCTGAGTGCGCGGACCATCCAACCGCGCTGATGCGCGCAGCACACCGAGCTAGAGCACGGCCCCTATCGAAGAGTGGAGATATGGCTACGCAACCGGCGGGTAGCGCGTCGCTCTTAGGCGATCTCGCAGATGTCCAGGATGGTCAGCAGGTAGATCCGTACCATATCGAGATAGTCAGCCACGTCGACGCGTTCATCAGGCATGGTATTGTAGCGTCCCCCAGGGCCGCACACGACGCCTTCCATCCTTGCCTCACGATAGAGATGTGCTGCATCCGTGCCGTAGAAGCCGGGCGGCGTGATCGCGCCCGTCGGCTGATCCTTTCCCCGCACCTTGCGATAGGCGGCGTTGATCGCTTTGACGATGCGGCTGTCGCGCGAGACCTCGAATGACGGCATCGCAGGACGGCCAAGCTTGTGTTCGGGTGTGATCACTGCTCGCAGGCCGGGGAAACGCTTCTCCAAATCGTCGAGAACGGCCCGGAAATCCTTGAACACGCCCTCCTCCGTCTGGCCCGGCGCGTATCGGCCCGATCCCTTGATGCGCACGTAGTCAGAAACTTGCGGCGGGCGCCATTCGTGCAGTTCCTTGCCGAGTGCGCCGTGCACCACGCCCACATGCACGCGGTTGATGGCCTCATGCTCGGGCGTCGGCGCGCCCGAGAACTTCATCGCGGAAAGACGCGGGATGAGGTCGCAAGCGGCTATGATCGCGTCTACCGCCTCCTCGCGTTTCGACATGTGGCGAGTGACCCCGTAAAGCTCGACCACGAATGTGAAGGCCGCAGCGTGCATGGTGAGCGCGGCGAGATCGGTCGGCTCGGAGTTGACGAAAAAGTCGGCGCGCAATCCGTGCCGGATGAAGGCGAGCGTGCCGACCCCGCCCTGCAACTCGCCGACCACGAAGGTGAGGATCACGTCGCCCTTGAGCTTGACGCCAGCCTCGATCAGCGTGCGCACCGCGCAGAAATACGCGGCATCGCCTGCCTTCATGTTCGAGACGCCGATGCCGTAGATGAACCTGTCGTCGACCTTGCCACCCCAGGGATCGACGGTCCAGCCTTCCGAGACCGGGTTCGTGTCGAGATGGCCGTTGAACATAAGGCTTTTGCCGCCGCCCCGCCCGCGCCAGCACCCGATGGCATTGACGCGCTCGCCTTCGACGCGCGCGAGTTCCGCCTCGAGACCGAGCTTGCGCATCTCGTGTGACATGAACCCGGCAAGCTTCCGCTCACCTTCCGTCTCACTGTAGCTCTTATGGCGGGCCATCGCGGAGACGAAGTCGAGACAGGCCCTCTCGTCGATGCGCGCGAGAAGCTCGTCGCTCGTCCAGCGTTTCGTCGCACTCATTGGCTCGTCTCCTCTCCGACCGGAACAGGACAGGCCGCGGTCAGTTCGCGCGTGTAGGCATGCGCGTCGGGCCCGGCTATGCTAGCGGCTGCGCGCAGATCGACCAATCGGCCTCGACGCATCACCGCGATGCGATGTGCGATCTGGCGCACCAGATTGAGGTCATGGCTGATGAAGGCATAAGCGGTGCCGTGCTCGGCGCGCAAGGCAAGCAGGAGCGCGATCACCTGTGCCTGAACCGACACATCGAGCGAGGCGGTGACCTCGTCGCACACGACGAGCGCGGGCTTGGCGGCGAAAGCGCGCGCGATCGCGACACGCTGCTTTTCTCCACCGGAGAGCTGGTGCGGATAGCGCCGTGCATACGAGGGCGGCAATCGCACCTGCTCGAGCAGACGGGGAATTTCGGCCGCTGCTCCGCCAAAAAGCGCGAGCGGCCGCGCCAGGATATCCGCCACGCGCTGGCGCGGATTGAGGGAGGCATCGGGGTGCTGGAAGACGATCTGCACGGCGTGACGATAGCTGCGATCCATCTGGCCAGGCCCGGTCAGACGCCGGCCGCGGAGCCTGATCTCACCTTCGAATGCGGCGAGTCCGGTCATGGCGCGCCCGAGGGTGGATTTACCTGAGCCCGATTCCCCGACGATGCCGAGAATTTCTTTCTCGCAGATATCCAAATTGACCTGGCTGGCGCCCAGGGTCTGGCGGCGCCGGAAGAAACTCGGCCTGCCATAGCGCACGCTGATATCGAGCAGTTGCACGACCTTGGCCTCACCCGGCGCGTCGTCGTCGTGCACGAGGCGGCGGCTCGGTCGCGGAACGGCCGCCACGAGAGCGCGGGTGTAGGGCTCCGTGGGTGAGATAAAAACCGTGTCGGCGGGTTTCGTCTCGACGACGCGACCCCGCTCGAGAACGGCAACGCGGTCGCCAATTCGCGAGACAAGCGCCAGGTCATGCGAGATGAAGAGCGCCGCCACTCCGGTCTCGGCGCGAAGGCGTCCGAACAGCTCAAGGATGCGCGCGCCGGTGATGACATCGAGCGCGCTTGTCGGTTCATCGAAGATGATGAGTTCCGGCTGACATGCAAAGGCTGTGGCGATGGCCACCCGTTGCTTCTCGCCCCCCGACGCCTCATGCGGATAGCGGTGCATCATCGCTTGTGGATCGGCGATATCGACGCGACGCAGGAGAGATTCGCTTTCTCGCCACGCCGCCTCGCGCGTGAGGAGCCGGTGCCGGATCAATGTCTCGGCGATTTGGCTTCCAAGCGTGAGCGTCGGGTTGAGCGCCGCCGTCGGGTCCTGAAAAACCATGGCGATGCGCGCACCCCGCAAAGCCCGGATGTTGCGCGCGCGAAGACGCGTCAATTCCTCGCCCGCAAAGCAGATGGAGCCGCCGCGTTCATGAGCGTTGGCGGGAAGATCGCGCATGATCGCGTAGGCAAGAGTCGACTTGCCGGAACCCGATTCGCCGACCAGCCCGAGCACCTCGCCGGCTTGAATGGCGAGAGTTATGTTTTCGAGCACGCGCACCATCCCCGTGCGCGTGGCGTAATCGAGCGTGAAGCTCGAAATGTCGAGGAGCACGCTCATCGCGCGTCCCTCGGGTTGAGGGCGTCGCGGAGTCCGTCTCCGAACAGATTGAAGCCGATGGCGGCAAGCGCGATGGCGGCGCCTGGCGCGATGATCATCCAAGGCGCCTGGTGGATGAAGGCGCGCGCCTGCGCCACCATCAATCCCCATTCGGATGCAGGGGGCTGGGCGCCAAGTCCCAGAAAGCTCAATGTCGCAAACAACATCACGGCGAAAGCGACCCGGATGGTGGTTTCGACGACGACCGGGGCCGCCACGTTGGGCAGCATCTCGCGAAAGACGACCCAGGCGACGCCCTCCCCGCGCGCGATGGCTGCGCTCACATAATCTTGGCGGCGAACGGTGAGCGCGACCGAGCGCGTGACCCGCGCCATGCCCGGCGCGAAGGCGACCGCAATGGCCAGCATGGCATTGAAGCTACCTTTCCCGAGAGTGTTGGCCACAAGCAAGGCGAGCAAAAGGCCGGGAACCGCCAGCACCGCGTCGGTGGTACGCATGATGGCCTCGTCCCAGCGTCCGCCCAGATAGGCCGAGAGGGTGCCGATCACGGCACCCGCCAACGTGCCGAGCAAGGTCGCGCCGAGCGCCAAGGGGATGGTGCCGCGTGCGCCCACCAGCAGCCGGCTCAGCATGTCGCGGCCAAAATCATCACTGCCGAGGAGGAATTGCGCTCCCGGCGGCTTGAAACGGCCAAGCACGTTCATCGCCTCCGGATCGGCGGGCGCGATGGCAGGGCCGATGGTGCAGACAATTCCCAAGGCCACAAGGATTGCGGCGCCAAGCACCCCCTGTGGCGTGCGCAACAAGCGATATGTGAAATCACTCATAACGGATGCGCTTGTCGAGAACCGCATAGGCGATGTCGGCCAGGAAATTGGCGAGCGCATAGGTGCCGGCCATGATCAGTGCACCGGCCTGGATGGCGGGAAGGTCGCGCGTCTCAATCGCAACGATGAGTGCCCGGCCGATACCCGGCAGTGCGAAGATCTCCTCGACCACAATAATGCCGCCCAGGACGTAGCCAATGTCGAGCGCCACGATGGTGATCACAGGCAGCAAGGCATTGCGAAGCGCATGCCGGAGGAGCACCTGGGAAGCCGACAAACCCTTGAGCCGAGCCGCGCGAACATATTCCGCGTGCAAGACGTCGATCATTTCCGAGCGGGTCATGCGCGAGACATGCGCGATGAGGATGAGCGACACCGTGAGGACCGGCAACACGAGATGGCGCACCCCTTCGACAGCATCGTCGGTGAGTGGGACGTAGCCCGTCGCGGGAAGCCAATGCAGGCGATCGGCGAAAATGATGAGCAGCACGGTGCCGGTGACGAATTCCGGCAGCGACACACCGAGGTAGGAGACGACGCCGGCAAGAAGATCGATCGGCCCACCGCGCCGAACGGCCGCCGAAATACCGAGTGGCACCGCGATAAGCAGCATGAGCGCGATTGCGCAGAGCGCCAGGACGAGCGATCGCGTCAGTGCGAGGAACATGACCGGTCCAACCGCCTGGCCGGTACGCATCGAGGTACCGAAATCACCAAGCGCCAGTGCCGAAAGCCAATGCCAGTATTGCAGCCAGGCGGGGTCATCAAGATGAAGCCTGGCGCGCAGCGCGGCAAGCGCCGCGGGCGTGGCATTCTCGCCGAGCAAAGTCACGGCGGCATCGGCCGGCAGGATTTGCGTGATGGCGAACACGACGATCGACACGATGAGCATCGTGTAGAGCACGAAAAGACAGCGGCGGATGAGCCAGCCCGTCGTCATGGACCCAAGGGAGGGTGATGCGAGCCGCTGGGATGTGGACCTGCACCTGCGCCAAGCCGGAAAAGGAATTTGATCAGAAAGTCGCTCCCCTTCGATCCGCATGCTGCGGCCGCGTTCGGCTCATGTTGCGATGCTCGAACAAGGCAGAGTCGAGCTCTCGCGCCTTTGCCGGGCACTTCGTCTCTATCCACGCTTGGGCGCACCCTCGCCGAGCCAGGCATAGTCGAGCCGGAAGACTGCGCCGCGCGGGTGCAAGGCATATCCCTGCACATAGTTGCGGCGAGCCGCCAGCAAATCGAAGAAAACGGGAATGATCGAAGGCACCTGCTGGTACATGAGGTCCTGGGCCTGAGCGTAGAGCTCACGTCGGCGAGTCTCGTCGATCGTGCCGCGCGCCTCCATCACCAGCTTGTCGAAGTCGGAGTTGTTCCAGCGCGTCTCGTTCCAGGCGGCATTGGACGTGTAAAGCAGCGAGAAGATCGCGTCGGCAGTCGCTTGCATGTTGTAGAAGCCGACATAAAACGTCCCCTTCTTCCACACTTGTTCGAGGTAGGTGGCGTGCGGCATCGTCTCGACCTCGATGCGGAATCCGGCGGCTTTGGCCATCTCACGCATTGCGACCCCCATCGAGGTGCGCGTCGCGGGCGTGTCGGAAGCGATGAGCTTGAGGTCGACGCCGTTCGCGTATCCGGCATCGGCGAGAAGCTTTTTGGCCTTTGCGATATCCGGCTTCTTTTCGGGTTCGTCCTTGAAGAAGCGGTAGGCGCGATTCATCGGCACATCATTGCCCGGCGTGCCATATCCTTGCGTCACGAAGTCGACCATGGCTTTGCGATCGATGGAGAGCGCCAATGCCTGGCGCACCCGCACGTCGCCGAACGGCTTGGCGTCGCAACCCATGTTCACGTTGCAGAATTGGCCGGAGGGCGTGCGTAGCGCAGTTACGCCGGGCGCGTCGGCGAAGCGCTGGAACTGCGAAGGATTGGTGTTGCCCATGAGGTCGGTATCGCCCGAGATGAGCGCCGAGGCCTCGGCCGTCGGGTCGGGGTAGACGACCATCTCGACGCGATCGAGATAGGGGCGTGCCTGATCGTAATAGGATGGGTTTCGGGCGACGACGACCTGCCGATCGGGTTCGAAGGAGACAAGCCTGAAGGGACCGGTGCCGTTCGCTGTTTTCGACAGCGCCGACAAGTCGCTCTGGACAGCGGCGGGCACGATCTTGGCGTTCGTGTAAGCGAGCGCTGTCGGAAGATCGGCATAGGCTTGCGACAGCTTGAACAGCACCTTGCGATCGTCCTGTGCAATGACTTCCGCGATCGGTCCGACATTGGTGCGCGCAGGCGAGGCGGTCTTGGGGTCGAGGATGGCCTTGAAGGTTGCTGCGACGTCCGTGGAGGTGCAGGGCGATCCGTCATGGAAGGTGAGACCTGGACGCAAGATGAAGGTCCATTCCTTCACGTCCTGGCTCGACGTCCAGCTCTCGGCGACATCGGGCCGCGCACTCATGTCCGGGTCGAGACGGGTCAGGCTCGAATAGAGAAGCTCGCTCAACATGTATTCGGGATTGACGCGGGTGAGCAGCGGATGCAGCACGGCCGGCGCCTGGTCGACCGAGACGCGCAAGGTGCCGCCCTTCCGCGGCGTTGCTTGTGAGAAGGCTGCATCGGAAAGAATCGCCGTGGCGGCTGCACTGGCAAGCATCGAGCGGCGTGTGATCAGTGTCATGAGGCGCTCCCTGCTGTTTCCGGGATGATATCGGACCTGAATTCGGCGGAAAGGTAGGAGAGCACGCTCGTCGCCAGCGCCACGATATCCTCGACTGTCGTGTGCTCCTCGGCAGCATGCACGTTGCGCTCCGGCCTGCCCAGTCCGCCAAGCAAAATCTCTCGCCAGCCGGCGCGCTGGACCCAGCCGAAATCGGAGGAAGAGGTCGCGCCCCATGCGAGGAACTCCTGCGGGCTCCAACCGAATCCGTTCGAGAGAGCGTGCTGCCAGCGAGGCCAATGCGGGCCGACGGGGTCGACGACGGGAGGAAGATGGCCGACGAGCATGGTCTCGAGTCTCGCACCGCGATCCGCGAGAGACGTCTCAGCGCTCTCCCGGATTTCGCCGATCACCTCCTCGAAACTCTCCTCGGGGGCGTAGCGGCGGTTCACCAGCATATCGAAACGCGAGGGCACCGTCCCGCCACTCGCTCCACCATGCGCGGCGGCGAGTGTGAGGCGCGCCGCGAGCGGCGCGGCTCTTGGAGGAGGCGGCAGCGATGAACGGCGCGAGGCGACGCGGCACTTCAACGCGACCAGCGCGTTCATGACAGGCAGCGCCGCCTCGAATGCGTTGATTCCAGCGGCATCGCCGGCATGAGCAGCGCTCCCGTGAACGCGGATGACGAGATTGATCGAGCCGAAACAGCCCGCCCAAATACGCGGGGCCGCCGTGCCGTTGAAGCTCAAAACATGGCCCAACGGAAAGCCTTGCTCGGCGAGGTAGCGGATACCCGGATAGAGTCCGCCTTCCTCGTCCGTGCAGAACAGCAGCATCGGATCATAAGCGAGCGGCACCTCGGCCGTATACGCGGTATTGAGCGCCAGCAAAACGGCAGCCATGGCTCCCTTCATGTCCGCCGCGCCAAGCCCGTAGAGACGTCGACCCTCACGCTCCAGGATCAAGGGCGCCCGCGACCAATTCGGCCCGGCCGGAACGGTGTCGACGTGAAAATAGAGGCAGCAGGCCGGCTTTCCCGTCCGGCGCTCAGCGACGAGGTTGATCCGGTCGCCTGTGGCGCTGCCATCGCCAGCCTCCCACAACTCGCGCGGCACCAGAATTTTTCGACAGTGAAATCCAAGCGGCGCGACGAGTTGCTCCATAAGCGCCGCGAACCTGCCGTAGCCCTTGCCGGGAGGAAAGGACGTATCGATCGCAATCATGCGCGTAAGGTCGTGTACCGCCGCATCTACCGAACAGGACAGCGAAGCAAGCGCCTGGGCGAGGCCGCCGGGTGGGGAACCGCTCAACGCTTGTCTTCCGGCAGCCACACATCGGCCCAGCTCGGCGCCTCGTTGAAGGCGATATTGAACAGTGCGTCGAGATTTTGAAATTTTGTCGCGACGGCGTGCAAAGTCGGTGCGTTGGTCAAGGTGAGTTCATTCAAATCGCGCGCGACGATCTCGGCATACTGCTTGTAAAGCACGCGCCGCTCTTCGGTAGGCACCGACCCGGCCTCGAGCGCGATGCGATCGAGTTGCGGATTGCAATAACCGGTGGGATTCACATACGGCAGGTGCGCCTCGTTGCAGACGAAGCTGCGATCGACGCCCAAAGTGGGATCCGAGCGCGCTGTGAGCGATATCAGCGAGACGTCGAAATCGTTCCGATGGTAAACCTTGTCGGTCCAGATCTGGGAATCCAATCCGGCGAGCTTCACATCAATGCCCACCTCAGCCCATTGGGCTGCCACGCTCCTGGCGACCGCGTCGAACGGAGAGGTGGCGATATACGTCAACTCGAGCGAAAAGCGCTTGCCGTCCTTGAGCGGGAATCCGGCCGCATCGAGCCGTGACGCAGCCTTTTCGCGGTCGAAGGGATATAGCTCTTCGTAATTCACCGAGGGATCGAAGAGCTTCTTGAACTGTTCCGGAATAACGTTCGTTGCCGGAAGTGCGAGACCGCGATACGCATCAGCGCTGATCCGCTTGCGGTCGATCGCCTGGAAGAGCGCGCGGCGCACCTCGACATTATCGAAAGGCTTGCGCCGCATGTTGAAATCGACGGTCGAGCGTTCGGGCGCGAAGGTCTCGATCTTCACCACCTTGAACTTGCCGCTCTTGCTGGCGTCCTGGGCGCGCTGGACCTGCGTGTAGTCGAGCCGGGACCAGTCGACCTCCCCCTGGATCAGCGCATTCAGCAACTGCTGAGGATTAGGGATGAGAGCCACGATGACACTGTCGAGATAGGGCTTTGGCTGGTCCCAATAATTGGGGTTGCGCACGAAAGTCAGCGCGCGGCCTTCCTCCCAGGTTTGAAGCTTGAAGGGCCCAAGACCGATCGGCTTACGGTTCGCCGGATTGGTCGGAACCTCGGTTCCTTCGTAGATATGTTTCGGCATCAGCGGGAAGTTGTCCTTGTCGAGCAGATCGAGTGCCGCGGCGACCGGCTGCTTGAGATGCAGGATAAAGGTAGCCTCGTCGGGTGTTTCGACGTTGAGAACCAGCGGGAGGAACTTTGTCTGATAGGTGTTGTATTTCGCGACCTGCATCAGCGTGAAGGCAACGTCCGCCGACGAGAATGGCTGGCCGTCGGACCATTTGATCCCACGGCGCAAGTTGAAGGTGTAGGTCTTTCCATCATCCGAGATGGTCCAGCTCGTCGCCAGATGAGGGATGAACCCTCCTTCGCGGTCGCGCGCCATGAGCCCGTCGGCCCATAGGTCAGCCATGATGAGAGAGGGGGTCAAGGATGTGAGCTGCGTATTCAGATTCGTGACTCCGGCGGGATCGAGAGCGAGAATGGCATTGCCGCCGGGCACGGGCTTGTCCGCGCCGGCGCTGAAGGCCGTGCCCGTGCCCAGGCAAAGGAGCAACGTCATCGCGCCGGCGGCTGCCATTCGCACCATGCCGCTTGCGTTCAAGGAGTTTCGTTCGTTCCGTACGAAGTGAAGCATCGACGATCTCCTCGCATTGCTGGAATGTGACGGGCCAGTCGCACCGGACACAGGCGCGCAGGCGAGCCGGCGAAACGCTATTCGATCCTGAAGAAGCGCGCGGCGTTTGCGTAGAACCATTTGTCCTTGACGCTGTCGCGCAAGGGAAGCGCCTCATATTCGGCGATCAAGTCCTCATAGGAGCCGCCGAATGTCTGCCGCGATAATCCGATCATGATCTTATCCTGCAGCAACGTATTGCCGAATTGCAGAAACATTTCCCAGCCCGAACCCGGCGTGGCAAAATGGCGGGGCCTGTGCGAGGCAGTGTCGCAGAAGAGATTGGGATGGCGGCGCAGCAGCGCGACCATTTCGTTCACCCACGGCCATCCGCCCAATCCGGCGACAACTCGGAGCTCGGGGAAATCTATGCAGATCTGATCGAGATGCCGAGGATGGCCGAGGTCGTAAGGACGGTCGTTGGCGTAGCTCATCGCCGTGTAGATGCGCGCGGGAATGTCGAGCTCCACGCATTTTGCGTAAAGCGGATAGAAGCGCCGATCACTCGCTGGCAGCATTGTGTAAAGCGAGCTCGTGCGAAAGCCGTGAATCCCATGATTTTGCACGATGTCCTGCAAGGCCCGCACGCCGCACATGCCATCGTAAGCGCTGAATTCGGCAAGGCAGATGAAGCTTTCGGGATATTGCCCCACCATCTTAACGAGGTCCGCGTTGGGAATGCGCCCGACGACGCCTCGAACTATGTTCGCCTTCTTCATTCGGGCGACGACGCCGTCGAGCGATTCGCCCTTGGGTTGCGAAGGGTCCGGAGCCGCCGCCCGGCTCCGGAAGATGTTGGCATAATTCGCGAAGCCGTAACCGGGCGGCGGTGCGAGTTTCTCGGGAGCACCATGGCCGGGAGATTGCTCTGCCCCCGAGACCTTGCGCGGATTTCCTTGCTCGTCTGGAGGCAGGTCGCATTCGAGGTCGATGACTTTTCTCATATCTACTCCGTGTGAGTGCACAGACCGGCACCGGCTCTTGCCGCGATCATCCCCTATGAGGATTGAAAATTCGCACGAGCATCGACGGCGACCGCACCTTGGCCCTTGGCGCCGACAATGAGCGGGTTCACTTCCATATCGACGAGAGTTGGGCCGAGATCATATGCGAGCCAGCTGACCCGCTCGACCACGGACGCGATCGCGTCGACGTCAAGCAGGGGCTTGCCGCGCGCGCCCTTAAACAAAGCCGCGGTCGCAAGGCTGTCGATCATCTTGCGCACATGGCTTTGACTGATCGGCGCGCTCGCGACCGCAACGTCACCGATGATCTCGACTGCGGTTCCACCGAGCCCGACGATCACGAGCGCGCCAAATTGAGGATCGCGCCTGGCGCCGACGATCACCTCGATCTCCCCACGCACCGTCTCCTGCACCGAGAAGCCGAGGATCCGCGCTACCGGGCACCGCGCTCTCAAGTGGATCAGCATCTCTTCCGCGGCATCGATGGCCGCTCCACGATCCGTGATCCCGAGCCTTACGGCCCCGACATCGCTCTTATGCAGGATGTCTCGCGAGGAAGCCTTCAGGACAACGGGAAAGCCGAGCGCCTCCGCCGCCTCGCCGACGGATTCGGGGGTCTTGGCCAGAATCTCCTTGGCGGTGACAATTCCGTAAAGAGCAAGAAGTGCCTTGACTTCAGTCTCGGTCTGCGCGCCCGCAACGATGTGAGCGAAATCAGGGCGGCTCGGCAAATCGGCCGGCCTTTTTGCCGGCGCTTCGACGATGCCAGGCTGCCGATCGAACTCGGTAATCAGCGCGAGCACCCGCACCGCGTCCTCGAGACCATCGAAGTAGAATCTGTCCTGGGCACGCAGCTCGCGCCTGGCGTCGTCGGCGAGCGCTCCGACCGTGAGAGCGGTGAGGATGGGCTTTCCGGAAGCGAGCGCCGCATTGACGATCTCGAGGCCACGCTGGGTGTAGGAAGGCATGGAAGCGAACACCAGGAGGCCATAGCCCACATTGGGATCTGTGATGAGAGCCTTGGTCACTTCGATCCCGATCTCGATGTTCTCGGGGACCTTGCGGCCGCCGAGATCGACCGGATTGCGCGCCTGAGGGGCCAGCAACATCGTCTCGAGTACAGCGGCCGTAGGGGGCGCGAGCTTCGCGAGCTCGAGCCCTTCTTCACCGAGGCGGTCCGACGCTATTCCCGCGCTGCCTCCGGAAGACGAGAGAACGGCGACGCCGTGCACACTGCGACGGCCGGGATGGCGCGTGAGGAGATGCGCGGCCCAAATCATGTCGTCTGTGCTCTTCGGAAGAAGCACGCCTTGTTCGCGACAGAGGGCGGCGAAGGCCTGGTGGGAGCCGGCGAGGCTTGCGGTGTGGGACCGGGCCGCGACGACGCCGGCCGGTGTGCGTCCTGTCTTGAGGACAAGCAAGGGCTTGTCCAGCTCGCGGCAGGCAATGGCCGAGCGTCGAAAGCGTTCGGGATCGACGAAACCCTCCACATAGGCGCAAATCGCGCTCGTCTCTTGCTCCCCGATCATGTGATCCAGGAAGTCGCAGATCTCGAGATCGCTTTGATTGCCGCAGGAGATCCCATAACGAAGGCCGATACCGTCCGCCCTGGCACGATCGAGCATCGACACCATCAAGGCGCCGCTTTGACTGACGAGACCGATAGAGCCGTCGGCCAGCGATTCGGTGTTGAGCACGACGGATGAGCAAAGCGCCATGCGGTGATGAGGCACGATCAGCCCCATGCAGTTCGGGCCGAGTATGCGCATGCCGCTGCGTGCGGAGATCTCGACGATCGCCGCCTGACGCTTGGCTCCGTCATCATCGGCTTCCGCGAAGCCGGTCGATATGATGACGCAGCATCCGACGCCGGCGGCCTCGGCCTCTTCGAGCGCGCTTTGCAACGTCTGGCCGGGCACCGCGAGTATGGCGACATCGGGAGCCGAAGGCAGAGCCCCGATGTTTGCGTAGGCCCTGCGTCCAAGGATCTCGCGCTGGCTGCGACTTATAGGAAAAAGCTCGCCCGCATAGCCGTGCTTGACGAGAAAGCTCGTGATGCGTCCGCCGAACTTCGCGACGTTGTCCGAAGCTCCCAGGATCGCCACGGAACGCGGATGCAGAATGCGATCGACCGTAACGCGTGACGCGTGCCGATGCTCGCGAAGCTGAGCGGTGTGCAGCGGCCCCATCACGCTCCCCGCTTCATATCCTGGCCTCTCTCGAGCACCGAAGCTCGCCCCGCCTCGGGCTTTGCGGCCGAGACATCACGCTTGCCTCGGATCGAGGCCGATATGAATGAGCGTCTCCCCCAAGGCCATCACCGGACCTGAATGGATGGCGAGCACCACGCCACTCTCCGGCGCCTTCGCCTCCCCGCGAGAATTACCCCAGGCATCGTAATAGCGTCCGATCACGCTGCCCTTCTCGATGCGGTCGCCACAGCGGACGCTGCGCTCGAAGAGGCCGGCCTGTCCGGCGGTGACCCAGGCGAAATTCGAGAAGTAGGTAAACGGCGCATAGTCGGTGACGGGACCTTCGAGCATGGCGAGAGCCCGCAAGACGTTGCGAAGACGTTCGGCCGCGTCGGCAACGGAGTCGTCGGTGAACGAACGGTTCTTGCCGCCGCACTCGACGATGTAGCTTGCGATACCGTCCTTGGCGGCGGCCATCATCGCCGACCCTGCGAGTATCTCGGTCGGCGCCGGCAGGGTGCTGTTGTAGCCGAAAGCCCTGGCGATCTTTTCCGAGAGCGCGCCCGCCTCGCCTTGCGCCTTAGGAAAGAGAGCCCAGCGGACGTCCGGAGTCAGCGCCGTGTGGAAGTCGATGAGCACGTCGGCGTAGCGTTTGAGCGGTTCATAGATCGCATGGGCCATTTGTTGAGATTGGTTGCCCTCGGGGTTGCCAGGAAACTGCCGATTGAGATCGCCGCCGTGGAAGATCTCGTAGGGGCTCATGCGCTGCTTCGCCTGGAAGGCAGGAAGGTTCAGCACCGGCAAAGCGACGACCGTTCCGGCGAGCTTTGCGTGATCCAGGCCGCGAAGGAATTCATGGATGATGTAGGTGCCGCAATATTCGTTACCGTGCACGCACCCGTGTAGCCATACGATCGGGCCCTCTTTCGCACCCTGGACAATGATGACGGGAATCGCCACCGGCGAGCCGTCGGGAGCCTCGGCGATTTTCAATGTTCCCTTGGTCACGCCGGGCCCTGTGGAGTTGGCGGAGCCGATGGTGATGGTTTTGCTCATGTGGATCGGTCTTTCGAATTTGTGTCTTTTCAGGAGCACTGGGGATCAAGCCCGATGTGCACGAGCACATCGCCTTGCGGGATGATCGGACCCGGATTGATGGCGAGCACGATGCCCGACTGAGGCGCAAGCGCGGATTCTCGCGCGTCGCCGAAGAGATCGTAGTAAGTGCCGATCTCCTGACCTTTGGTGATCGTGTCGCCACAGCGCACCTTGTTCTTGAAGAGACCGGAGCGAGGCGCGGTCGCCCAGTAGAAGTTCGAGAAGGTCGTCAGCGGCGGATATTTGGTGACCTCGCCTTCGAGCAGGCCGATGGCGCGAGCCACGTTGCGCAGCCGTTCCGCGACATCGAGCACGGTCTCTCGCGAAAAGGAATCGTCGAGTCCACCAGCCTCCAGCAAAAAGCTCGGAATGCCGTCGTCGCCGGCCGACATCATGGCAGACCCGACCAGCGTTCCGGGTGGTGTCGGCAAGGTGTTCTCAAAGCCGAAGGCCTCGGCCATTGCCCGCCCGACACGGTTCACCTCGGGGTTGTTGTTGGCGTAGAGGGCCCAGCGCGTGTCGGAGGTGTAGGCTGTGTGAGAATCCACGAAATGCGTCGCATATCGCTTGAGCGGCGAATAGATTGCGTGCGCCATGCGTTCGGTGAAGCCGCCTCGCTCGTTTCCCGGAAAGCAGCGGTTGAGATCGGTGTTGTTGAAGCCCTCGAATGGGCTAGAGCGCCTGTGCATGCGAAAGGCCGTGAGATTGAGAATCGGCAGCGCCACAACCGAGCCGCGCAGTGCTGCCGGTTCGAGCGAGCGCAGGAACTCGTGGATCGAAAATGTCGTGCAGTATTCGTTGCCGTGCACGCAGCCGTGCAACCACAGCACCGGACCGTCCCGCGGGCCGCGCAGGATGATCAGCGGTAGTTCGACGGGCGCGCCGTCCGGCATCGCGCCGACCGTCAGCGTGCCTTCGTGCCTGCCCTGCTTTGTGGCTTTGACGTTACCGACCTCGATGATCTTCATGTCGTATCGCTCCGTGATTCACGCTGGGAAGATGGGTGATCTCATATCCGCATGGCGGCTCGCAGGCCGACGAGGCGCTCAACCGCCAGGCCGAAGGCGACGATGAGGAAAATCTGGACGGTCGTAATGGCGGCGATCACCGGCGAGCTCTCCCATTGGATGAACGAGAAGATCTCGATCGGAAGCGTCGTGCGTCCCGGTCCGGAAAGGAAAAGCGCGATGTCGACGTCGCCGAAGGAAATGATGAAAGAGAAGATCAGCGCCGAGAGCACACCCGGGGCGACAAGCGGCAGCGTTACTTCCGTGAGAACGCGCAGCCGCGAAGCGCCAAGCGTGGAAGCGGCTGCTTCGAGGTCGTGAGGGATGCCCTCCAGGCTTGCGACGATGCCCGCCAGGGCAAAGGGCAGGCATATCAGCACATGGCCGACGACGAGAGCCGCGAGCTCCGGAACGGGAAAACGCGTGAGGACCAGCAAGAGCGATAGGCTGATGAGAATATGCGGCACCATCATCGGCAGCATCGCGATCGCCTTGCCCATCTCGCGGCGACGGTCGAGAAAGCGCACAACGCCGTAGGCGGTGACGAAACCGATCACCGTTGCGCAGACGGACGCGACGGTCGCGAGCCAAATGCTGAAGACAAAGGCCGATCTGAAGTTTTCACTGGCGGCGAATTCGCGATACCAGTGCAGCGAAGCCTGCGACAATGAGTAAACGTTGCGCTGGTCAGGGCTGAAGGAGGCGAAGATCACGACCAGGAGCGGCGCAAGCAGAAAAACGTAAAGCCCAACGATGAGCAACATGAAGCCGTGCCTACCGGCTGCCGAAAGTTCAAGCACGGGTTCGCGCACGCGTTCCGTTTGGGAACCTGCCATCGACGCGCAGGCCGCGTCAGGGCTGAGCGACATTTCGCGCTCTCCGCAAATAGGCGAAAACAACCAGGAATTGGCAGAATACCAGGACGGCCGCGAATGCCGAGGCCAAAGGCCAATTGAAGGTGGAGAGGACAAGTTGATAGATCATCTGACCCATCATCATGACGGTGCGTCCGCCAAGCAGCGCAGGAGTGACCACCGAGCCGGCCGATAAGGTGAACACCAGCACCGACCCCATCACGATCCCCGATCGGCTCAGGGGAACCGTGACCTCGAAGAAGGCCCTGAGCGACCTCGCGCCGAGCGTCGAGGCGGCCGGAACGAGAAGCGGGTCTTGGGTCACCAGGGTCGAAAATATCGGAAAGGTCATGAAGGGCAGCATCAGATGCGTGAGCGCCACGATCACCGTCGCCTCGGAGTTGAGAAGCTGAAGGGGCCGGCTGACGAGACCGAGCGCGAGCAGCAGCTGGTTGATCAGGCCATCGCCGCCCAGCAGAACGATCCAGCCGTAAGTCCTGACGATGACACCGGTCATCAGCGGCGCAATCACGAGGAACATCAGGAGAGCGCGCCAGGCAGGCGATGCTCGAGAGAGGAAATACGCCAATGCATAGCCGAGAACGAGCGTGATCAGGGTAACGGTAGCCGCGATACGGAAAGTACTCAAGACAACGTTCTGGTTATACAGATCGAAAAGTAATCGCGTGTAGTTGTCGAGAGTGAACGTGGACGTGTAAAGCTGATCTGGTGAATATCGAAGAAAACTGACTGCGAGAAAATAGCTGATCGGCGCGAGCAGGCAGACGCAATAGAGCAGGCCGAGCGGGGTCAGCAGCGCCGTCGCAAAGCCGGGTGCCCTTTCGACGGAACGCATGACCGTTAAGCCGCCGGGAATGCGCGGCATTCGCGCAACCGAGCCGCGACCTTGCCGCCGACGACGATGCTCCGGTAGCTGTCGATGCTGGCGGCCGAGCATTGCAGCTTCTGTCCGCCAACGGTGGTGAGCTCGAACAGGATGCGGTCGCCCTGGAAGATGCGCTTCATGACGGTCATCGCGGTGCCGTCGTCTTCCGTCCTCGAAGTCAATTCCACGCGCTCGGGCCGTGTCATCAAAATGGCGCGTTGGCCTTGGGCGAGGCCGGGCCGCACAGCCAAGGCCGGGACGGAAAGGTCGCCGATCTGGATCAGCACCTCCTCGTCTCCGCGCGTGCCGACGACGGTTCCTTCAAGCAGGTTGGCTTCGCCGATGAACTCCGCTGCGAAGCGCGTGCGCGGTGCATCATAGAGGTCCTCGGGAGAGCCGACCTGTTCGACGCGCCCGGCGTTCATCAGCACGATGCGGTCCGACATCTCGAATGCTTCGTCTTGATCATGAGTGACGAAGACGGTGGTGATGCCGAGCCGCTGCTGGATGTCGCGCAGCTCGAGCCGCATGCGCTTGCGCAGCACGGCATCCAGATTGGAAAGAGGCTCGTCGAGCAGCAGGATCGAAGGCTCGATGACCAGCGCGCGAGCAAGCGCCACGCGTTGGCGTTGTCCGCCGGAAAGCTGGTGCGGCATCCGCTCCTCGACGCCCGCAAGTCCGACGATCTCGAGCATGCGGCGCACACGGGCGGCGATCTCGTGCCGGGGCACCTTGCGCATGCGCAATCCGAAACCGACGTTTTGGGCGACCGAACGGTGCGGAAAAAGCGCGTAGTTCTGAAACACCAGACCGATGTCGCGATAGGGCGGAGCGAGACGGGTGATCTCCCGCCCCGCCAGCAAGAGACGGCCCTGTGTCGGCTGCGTCAGGCCGGCAATGATGTGCAGCGTCGTCGTCTTGCCGCAACCGGACGGGCCGAGCAGCGTCAGCAACTCTCCCTTCCCGACCTCGAGATCGACTGGGCCGACCGCGGTCGTCGCGCCATAACGCTTGATCACTCCTTCGAGGTGAAGAACGGCCTCGTTTCGCGAAGAAAGGTCGGGCATCTCAGAGGGACCTCGTCACGCGATGCTTGTGCCGGACGCGAAATTCATTTCGCCGCCAGGACTTCCTTGTTCCAGCGCTCCGCGAACTGGTCGCGATAAGCGAACTGGGTCATGAAGTCGGCCTTGCGTTGCAGTTTCCCGAGAAGCTCGACGTCGCTGTCGCTCAAATAGAGCTTCTTCAGTTCGGGCGGCAGGTTCTTCATCGCTTCGATGTTGGTCGGCGGATATCCGGTGAGCCGCGCGAAGGCGATCTGCCTTTCCGCATCGAGCGTCGTATCGAGATATTTGAAGGCGAGCTCAGTCTCGTCCTCCGGCCGATTGTTGACCAACGCCGTGTTCCAGATCCAGGAGAGGCCGCCTTCGGCCGGGATGACGAATTCGACCGGCGCGCCGGCCGCGGCTGCCTGCTCGACGCGCGCGCCGAAATGCGGACACAGCCACACTTCGCCCGCGGTCAACACCTGCTTCGTATGCTCGACATTGTTGATGATCTGGCAGTCATTGTCCTTGAACAGGGTCGCGAATTTGGCAACACCCACGTCGATGTTGTCCGATGTGCCTCCGAAGGCGATGTTGATGGCCTGAAAAACCTCATCGCCGACCCAGTTCCACGCCGGGAAGGCGACCTTCCCCTTGAAAGCGGGGTCCCACATGTCATTCCACGACGTCACCGGACGCTTGATCATTTTCGTGTTCATGCAGAGACCGTAGGGTGTGTGGCATTTCCCGGCGAGATGCTCGTATCTGAACGACGGGTGGATTTTGGTGAGGCCTGGCAGCTTGTCCTCGGTCCACGGTTTATAGAGGCCCATCGAGCCAAGCTGTTCGGCCTTGGTTTGCCCAGTATGCACAAGGTCCCATTGCGGCCGGCGCTGCTGCGCCATGATGATGGGTTCCATCGCAAGACCGAGCTTCCAGACGATCTCGACGTTATTCGCCTTGGCGAAGGGCTCGACGAAGGTCTTGTCGACGAAGTCCTTCCACGAACCTCCAGCCATCATGATGCGGAGCTCCCGCGCGGCAAGCGCGGAACCCACGCCGAGATTCAGGAAGGCCGAGGCGGCCGCCGCTGAAGCGCCCGTGCGCAACAGGCCTCGCCGAGAAATCGCGCGTGTCATATCCATCGTTTCCTCCTTTCCTCAACTAGAGGCCGGCGGTTGCGTCGAGCTCCCGCCGTTTTTGCAAACCCTCCCGTCGCCGAGGCATGTGGACCGCCCCCTCGCTCGGAGCCATCGCAGTCCAGAACGGGTCGGCGAGGCGAATGCCGATCTGCATAGCCTCTTCCCGCACCCGCCGGCTCATCTGACGGCGCATCGGCAAGTCCGTGGCACCCATCGGAAACGAGAGTGCAAAGCCCATCGCTTCGTTGCGCACGGGATCGGCGACCGAAGAGCCGATGGCCGCGATATTCGGGATGACCGCACTGTTGGTGTGAGCGACACCCGAGCTTCTGATATTCGCCAGCAGGCCGAAAGCCTGCGACCGGTCGATCCCGGGCGCTACCGATGATTTCAGCAGAGCCCACGCTTGCGCGTCCGGCAAGCGGGCCAGGAGAGCGCGCCCGAGCGCGGCGGACCAGACCGGCAGATGTGTTCCCACCTCACGAACCAGGCGCAGCGGATAGCGACCGTGCACAAGGCGCAAGATGACGATTTCCGCGCCGGACCGGGTCGCGGCATATCCGACAAAGCCAAATTCATCGACCAGCCGCGCAAGAGACCCGTCGACCAGCTTCAGGAGAGGCTGAGCGGAAAGATAGAGTTCGGCAAGGGCCAGCGTGCTCCGCCCGGCAGCATAGCCCTGTCCATCCGCCTCCCGGGCCAGCAGCCCATAGTGGGCCAGCTTGGATAGCAGTCGAGAAGCGGTACTCTTCTGCACGCCCAGCTCGCGACTTATTTCTCCGACGCGCAGAAGGGGTCGCTCATGGCTCAGAAGCCGCAGCATCCTCATCGCGGTATCGAGGGAACTCATCGAGTGTTCTATATGTGACAACGCCGTTGACATACATGCTACGCCTCGTTCTGATGCTGTCAAGCAAGGAGCTCAGCATGTTCAGAATCGGCGTCGATATCGGCGGCACCTTCACGGACTTCGCCATTTCGAGGAGCGAAGAAGAAAGTTATGTGGAGCTCGGGAGCCACAAGCTGCCGACATCCCGACCTGATTTCGCCGAAACTGTGATCGAGGGAATTTGCGACATCGTCGAGCGCTGCGGCATCGACGCCAACGTTCCCGTCGTCATCGTGCACGGCACCACCATCTCGACCAACGCGGTCATCGAGCGATCCCAACCGCCTGTTGCGCTCCTGACGACGCAAGGCTTTCGCGACCTTCTGGGAATCGCCCGCCTCAGGCTCGACAAGCCGGTCGATCTGTTCAATCGCCGCGTCACCCCGATCACGCCGCGCGAACGCGTGTTCGAGGTCCGGGAGCGGATCCTGGCGGATGGCTCGATCGACACGCCCCTCGACGAAGTGTCCGTCGAGGCCGCGCTCGCATCGGCACGCGAGAAGGGAGCGAGCGCCGTCGCGATCTGCTTCCTGAACGCTTACCGTAATCAGGTGCACGAGGCACGTGCCACCGCCATAGCCCGCGCGCGTTTTCCCGAGCTGCTGGTCATGCCCTCGCACGAAGTGTGGCCTCAGCAATCGGAGTACGAGCGCGCCGTGCTTGCGCTGTTGAACGTCTACGTGACCCGTTTGATGGATTCCTATCTCGCGCGCATCGATGATTTCCTCGCCGAGCGCCTTCCGAATGCTCGGCTCTTCGTGATGAAGTCGAATGGCGGCATGATGTCAGCCGCCGAGGCGCGCAGATTGCCCGTGCACACCCTGCTTTCCGGGCCGGCCGCCGGCGTGACGGGGGCGCGCGTGCTGGGGGAGTTTCTCGATCTCGACCGCATCCTCACGTTCGACATGGGCGGGACCTCGACCGACGTGTCGCTGATCGAGAGCGGCCGGGCGATGATCACGGCCCAGGCCGAGGTCGGGGAGTTTCCACTCTTGATGCCGGCAACCGCCGTCGAAGCTATGGGCGCAGGTGGCGGCTCGGTTATTTGGCTCGACGGGCGTGTCATGAAGGTAGGACCCCGCAGCGCTGGTTCGTATCCGGGCCCCGCCTGCTATGGACAGGGTGGGGCCGAGCCAACTCTCACCGATGCCTATCTCTTATGCGGGCTGCTCTCGCCCAAGGGGCTGTTGGGTGGCCGGCTCGCTCTCGACCGATCCCTGGCGGAGCAGGCCTTTGCGCCGCTTGCCGACGGGCTCGGGACCGATGCGACGAGAGCGGCAGAAAACGCAGTCGCGGTCGCGACGTCGAACATGTTGGCGAAGATATTGCCTTATCTTGCCCGCGTGGGCGTCGAGCCGAGCGACTGTACTTTGATGATTTTCGGCGGCGCTGGTGGCCTGCATGGACCGTTGCTCGCCGACGAAATTGGAATCGCTCGTATCGTCGTCCCTCGCATCCCTTCGGTGTTCTGCGCCTTCGGCTGCCTGGTCTCAGACCTCGTCCACGACGCGGTCAAGAGCGTCCATGGGATCATGCTCTCTGATCGGGGTCTCACCCGAGGCTTTGCCGAACTTGTCACTCACGGCGATCAATGGATGGCTCATCAAGCCGACGCGAAGCAGGTGGCCGGCATCGAGCGGTTGTTCTCGGCCGATATGCGCTACGCTGCTCAGTCCTTCACGATCGACGTCGACCTGCTCCCGGGCGGGGGCACCCTGGCCGAGGCGCAGGCGCGCTTTCATGCCGAGCACCAGCGGCTGTTTGGCCATTGCGACAAGACGGCCGCCGTTGCCATCGATTCGTTGCGCCTTCGCAGCGTCGGTCGTCAGGCCAAGCCGAAGTTGCGGGCGCTCGCCGAAGGGCCGGCCCCCGAACCTCTGGAGCACCGGGAAGTGCGGCTCAACGGGCGATGGATGGACGCTCGCGTATTTGGCCAGGCAAAGCTCTCTCCGGGCTTCACGGTCGAAGGTCCCGCGATTTTCGAGCATGCCCTGGCGACATTGCTCGTGCCGCCGAGATTCTCGGCGAGGGTCGGAGCTTACGGCGACATCGAGATGGCGAGGGGATGAACATGGATCCGATCCTCACGGAGATCATGAAGAACCGGTTCACGGCCATGGCCGAGGAGGCCTCGACCGTCGCTTACCGAACGGCGCATACCACCTTCGTCAAGCAGACGCAGGACTTTCAGGTCGCGGTCGCCAATTTGCGGGGTGAGTTCTTCGCTTATCCGACGATGACCGGCGTCACCTCCGGCTCGGGCCAATCGATATCCGGCCTGACCGACGCTTTCGATCTTGCTGAGCTACGGCCGGGCGACGTCCTCATTTCGAACGACCCCTTCCGGACCGCAGGGCTCGTTACGCACATCATGGACATCCATCTGGTGCGCCCGATATTCTTCGAGAGCGAGCTCGTCTGCTTCGCTTGGTCCTTCGTGCACGCCTCGGATGTCGGCGGCGCGGTGCCAGGTTCGATCTCTCCCGATTTGTCGGAGGTCTATCAAGAAGGAATTCGCCTTCGCCCGACCAAGCTGATGCGAGCGGGCGAGCCCAACCGCGACGTCATCGACATCCTCAAGGACAATTCCCGCATCGGCGACGCGGTCTGGGGCGACCTCGAGGCGCTGATGTCCGCGATGCGCCTGCTTGACCGGCGCATCGGCGAGCTTTGCGCGAAGGTGGACCTTGCCGCCTTCCATCGAGGCATCGAGGACGTGCTCGCCTATACAGAATCGAAGGCGCGTGAGATCATCGCATCGCTGAAGGACGGCACCTATTCGTTCGCCGATTATGTCGAAGCAGGAGCGGACGAGGCTGTCCTGCTTCATTGCACGCTCACCATTCAGGGGGAGGAGGCCGAGATCGACTATTCCGGCTCCTCGCCGCAGGTGCAGGCGGCGCTGAACTTCTTCACCGGCAATCGCTCCCATCCATTCCTGTGCCTTGGCCTCACCAATTACATCCAAACGGTGGCGCCCTCGATTCCGATCAATGGAGGCATCCTGCGCCCCATCCGCGCCCACGCTCCGTTAGGCACGGTGATGAATTGCCAGTTCCCTTCCGCCTCGGGGAACCGCTGGGTCGCGGCTATGCGCACCTACGACACGCTGATCGGGTGCCTCAATCAGGCAATACCGGGTGGCATCGCGGCATGCGGCGCGGGACAGGCCGGCATCATCAATTCGTCTTGGCGAGATCCGATGACAGGGTGCAATCGCGTCGCCGTGGTCGAGCCGTTTTCAGGAGGGTCGGGCGGACGCGTAGGGATGGACGGGGTCGACGCGAACGACACGATGATCGGCTATCTGAAAAGTACGCCCATCGAGCATGTCGAGATCGAGACGCCGCTCGTCGTCAGGCGCCACGAACTCATTTCCGAGCGCCTCGGGCACGGACGCTATCGCGGCGGCGCCGCCGTTTGCATCGAGCTCGAGTGTCGAGCACCGGAAGCGCGGATCACCGTGCGGGGTCTCGATCGCTTTCGCTTCCAGCCTTGGGGGGTTCTCGGCGGTGAGCCGGGTCACAACGGGCGAACCTTCGTGGTGCGAGCCGACGGCTCGAAGGAAGATTTGGGGCGCATCAAGGTGCTCACTTTGCGCGAGGGCGATCGCCTGATCATGGAGTCCTCCTCGGGTGGAGGTTTTGGCGATCCGTTCGAACGCGATCCCAAGCTCGTTTTGCGCGACGTGCTCGACGATTTCATCACCGAGGAGGTCGCAGAGACCGCCTATGGTGTCGTCATCAGAGGCGGCACCATCGACCTGGAGACGACGAAATCCCTGCGCGCCTCGACGCGACCGAAGTCGCAGATGTTCTCGCAAGGAGCAGAGCGGCGACGCTATGAAGCCATTTGGCCGGTCGAGACGAGCGTCGCATTTTCCCTCGCCCTCTTCGAGACGCCCGTCGGGGTGCGTCCGATCTTGGCCGAACTGGCGCGAGCCGATCTCAATCGCTCGCAGAGGTCAATCAAGGCCGTCGCGGCCAGAAAAGCCGTTGAGGAGCGGGCGGCTCAGTTTCGCGCGCCCCGCTGCACACGCGGGAGACGAGGTCCTTCATGAGTTGCGCAACCAGCTAAAGCGAGCCGACAGGCGATCAGAAAGGCGCATCAACGCGATTGTGGCCGACACGCAATCCGCTTCATCGGCGCGAAAGGAACAGCGCCTATGGGGATCATGGGCAGAACAGGATCGTGTCCCGGCTCGGGCGCGAACCGTGCGGTTTCGATACCCATTGCGGTCTGCCCGCCGACCCCGCGGCCCTGACACCCGATGGGAACGATCAGACCAGCCGCGGGCGAATGCAGCTTCGGCATGTAGTCGGGATGAACGGCAACGCGACCACCCCAGATCGCTTGCTGACTTGAGCACTTCGCCAATGCGCTGACCGATACTTCCAACGCCAGATTCCCTGGAAAAAAGTAACCGAGAGATCGGCAGAATGAAGCGGTTCGAGGGTTCTGCGCCACCACGCGCAAGCACTGTGGGATTGGCGTCGCGCGGGTCACGGCAAATTGAGGCCCCGCCTTCCCGCAAAGGCGTAGCGGGCGAGATCCGCAAGAAACTTGCCAACATTACGGCAAGCTGTATCGGCGGAAATTTGATGCCTCATGGAATATTTAAACCGCCGTAGGAGTCATACAGTTAGCTTACACCCGCCTGCTGGCAGCAAGCCAAAGGTGATCAATTGATGATTCACTTGCTCATAATACTCGTCGCCGGTTATTCGACGTTGAAGGCGATCAGTCTATTTCTCGTCGGCATTGACGCCCTTCGTAGCGCGGGGCCCGCCACAGCGGCGCTCCCGCTGAACAAGTCGATGTTTTTTTCGGTGGCGGCTGCTTCGCTTTTTCTTTATCTCGCCATAACCTGAGGCACATTTCAGCAGAATTCTAGTTCACCGCGCGGCCTCTGTAGGCCATGCAGAGGTCATATCGACTATGTTCTGGAATTCAGATAAAAATTCCGGATTACGTTTTGACAAATATTGAACGATCCGGATGTTTGAAAGCAGTTTGCTGAGGTACCCTTTGGCGACTGTCAAGTGAAGGTTATCTGCACCGTAACGTCCTTCAATCGAGCTAATGTTTTGTTGCAATTGAGCTAGTTCCCGCTCCATGCGCCCCATTGCTTCGGGAGTCATGCCTTTCACGCGCTTCGGTCGGCTTGCGTTCACGAGCTGGTCTTGGGGAGTACTCACATAAATGGCAGACGCATAGGGCGCCGAGTAGTTGTTCGCATTGATCAGCAGTTCGGCAGCCTCGATTTGCCTAAGCGGAGTCATTTTCTTGAGAACTTCGAACGTTCTTACTGGACAAGCCTTGTCCTTCAACAGATTCAGTGCTTCCGTACACACTCCTTCAAGCATACGAACTCGGCGCTGGAGGGATCCGACGTTGATGTTTAAGGCCCTGGCCAGTCGTTCCTGAGAGACACCATTCGCAATGGCTCGCTTCATCATGTGATGTTCTTGAACAGCAGCCAACCGGCTGATGCGCTTATTGTAGGTATAATCCTCGTCGTCGGTTGAGATTAAGCATTCAACCTCCGTTTTACCCATGTCTTTCAGAATCTCGACACGCAGGTGTCCGTCCAGCAAAAGGTAATTACCGGATAAGTTCCTGTGGCGCGTGACGACCGGCAATTCAACTATGCCAACCTCCGCGATGGATGCCGCGATCTGACGATATTTCTGGCTCTCCTTTACGGACTTACGAAGGGCTTTGACAGGTAAGATCTTTGATATTGGCACAGCGACGCACTCTGGCTCGAAGCCGAATTTCACAGACGGTTGCTGTAGTCTCCTCGAGTTGCTCATAAGTTAGGCTGCCAACCTCTGATGCAAATCGCGGGGAACGTCGTTTAGCCCTTCTGCCCGCAACAAGTTCACGAAATTCTCATCGCGACGCAATGTGCGGAGAGCTTCGACTACAAAAAGTAATCGGCTCTGAGTAAGCTCCGCCTTTTTGATAAGCACCTTTTGGCGGTCCGCTTCCTGCCGGTATATGCGCATCAGCGTAACGGTGCTGATTGAACGCTTGATTCCGTGACGGCGAGCCAATCCCCGATCGTCGATCAGTCCGCCGCGGCTGGAACGTCGTTCGAGAATGCGGCGAACTTTGACGAGCTTCCTGCCACGGAGTTTCTTTTCGTTGTAGGCGCGTGTGAGCACACTCTGAATTTCAGAGTCGCTGGTACGAGCAATCTCTATTGCCAGCCTGATCGGCATCAAACCCGTCTCGACTGCCGAGATGAGACGTTGTTCGCCTTTGTCGAACAGCTCGCCTAATAGTCCCACCCATTCAGTGGTGACGCCAATTTTGCTCGCAATTGTGGAATCGTCATAGCCCCGCTTTCGCAGGGTTTCGACTGACTGCATCAGTTCGATCGGTCGGTGTCGCCGTCGAGCAAAGTTCTCGACGAGGCTCATGACCATGCAATCTGGATCGTCCGCGTCAATAATTAGGGCTGGTATTTGGGAGACCTTCAACTCGGCAAATGCCTCGAGCCGCCCTTGACCGCATACAAGGTTAAAGCTGACCTGCCCATCCCCTCCGATCCTGCGACTGACGGTAACGGGGCGTTTGAGGCCAACCCGCGCAATATTGTCTATGATCTCTTCAAAATTGCGTCTGCTGCGCACACGTGGGTTCAGTATCGTCACTCGATCAAGCGGTATAAGCTCCACGCGCCGAACCTCACTACTAGTCATGCCGCCTCCGCAAGTTGCGAACGAGCTGTCATTCCAAAGAAAAACTCCAGAGTTTCGAAGCGATAGGCGTCAACAGACAAACCATTTCGTTCAGCTAGCCGAAGGCGAGGTACACTCACGTCGATGCTGGGAAGTATGTAGTAATCGTAGGGCATACGATTATCTACATCGAGGCGGATCGCCAACGTCACATCCGGGAGCAAACTGGTGTCTAGACGCAAATGCCAGCGCATTGCGCCAGCTTGCGTAGAACGCGCGCGTGCAACAACAACTGAGGCCGTAAACTCGGAATTGATCGTAAGCAGATCATTTTCAGAGCTGCGTTCGACGCCACCGCCAGCCTTCTTGATTCCCTCCACGACGTCGTTCACCACCTGGGGATACATTTGGCGGAGAAATCGATTTGTCTCAACATAGCGATAGTCGCGATTGGGAGTAAATCCAACGAGCTTGTAAGCTCGGATGAGGGTACCAAATCTGCTACGATAAATACTGCTAGACGGCATGCCTTCGCATTCATCGATGATCAAGCCGGAAAGCGCCCCCTTGTTCTTCAGCAGTGTCTTCAACAGCTCCAGCAACTCGTCGTCGCTAAACCTTCGGCATCGCTCTTCGATCATAAGACGTGCCCTTTCGAAGGTGTTGATATCGATTAGAGATGCAAAGACTCCATTTGATCGAACCCACATGTCCGATGGATTGGCGAGGCGCTGGCGCTTCAATTTGAAAGAAACCCGATTATAGACGTTATTGCCTATGTACTTCTCATTGGTGAGAACCTGATGGACAGTTCCACGCGTCCACTGACGACCCAGGTCCGTGAGTATGTTTTTCTTATTTAGGCCTTCGGCAATCTCGGCTTCGCGCATACCTTTTTCAACGAACGCCCTGTAAATATTTTGAATTATCTCGATTTCGTGAGGTGGTCCTGGCACGAGCACAACGCGATCGCTTTGCAGTCCCTTACGCTCGCCAAAATTAAGGGTACTCTTTGCATTGCGGGCCTCGTCAATCAGAAGCCTCCGTAATCCAAAACCAGGCGTTCCCCCCTGACGAAATCCCAGCTCCACGAGCCGGCACTGTCCTGCAAAAACTTTTACGGAAAGCTCGCGGCTATACTCGCCAGCCATGACGCGTTTGACGGTCTTTAAAAGACTTGAGCCAATACTGCCGTCATTCTCAAACTGCTCGGCGCAATAGTGTACTGTAATCCCTGCGCGTGCGCATTCGTGTTCGTAGTACGCGCCCTCGTCAGCGTCCTGAAAGCGTCCCCAACGGCTGACATCGTAAACCAAGATGAATTCAAAATCGGCCTGACCGGATCTAACGAGACGCATTAGGTTTTGCAGTGCCTCTCGGCCGTCCAGTCGCAATCCGCTCTTTCCGGCATCCTCGTAAGTGCGAACGACTTCGATCGCGCGGCGCTCAGCATATTTGCATATGACGGCGAGTTGGTTCTCCGTGGAATATTTTTGATGGTCCGTCGACATACGCACGTAAGCGATCGCACGGGTCGGCACGCGCCCTTCCTCGTCCGTTGCGGATGTTCTCACACTCCGCATGACACAAAAGCCTTTTTGCCTCCGCCGCCTTCTGCGGCGCTGTGATGGAAGATTTCTTTGATCACCGCGAGAGTAGCGGAAGGAGGTCGGAATGTCTTTTCCAAAAACGGGCAAAACAATTCACATTACCAAAGGCGCGTTCGCGAGAACGATTGCTCTCTCGCTCAGAACCTCCCTTGGTGGAAGTCGTGCGGCAATAAAGACTGCGGCGGCCTGGACGGGAGCCAATGAAAGGACAGTCAAAAATTGGTTTGCCGGCCGCGCCGGCCCGAGCGGCGATCACTTTGCTGGATTAGTCCTTCATTCGGATGTTGTTTTCAGTGGATTTCTTCAGCTGACGGGACGACGACCCGGGCTGAGCGGATTACAGATTATGGAAGCCATTGAGGTGATGCGGGGAGCGTTGGGAACGCTTGAGCAGTTGACCAAGGAGGTTGGAGCTGGCCTTAGATAGAGCCTCAATCGGCAGAGGAACGGGTTCACAAGCACATCCGTGTCCGAGGCTCGCCTCCTCGAGTTGATGCACCCCTACAGCCGCTTACCGTGCTTGTATTGATTGTGTTCGCCCTTCCGCGGCTGGCATCAGCTTTGTGATTCAGCAGGCGGTGAATGCTGACCCGCGAGCTTCGCTCGGCTCGGGCCGCTTGGGCGGACTTTGTGAGTTATCTCGGCGGGTCATTGTACATGCTGCGCTCAGCCAAAAGCCGTCCGTCATTATATTGTGAACGTAGTGCGGACCGGAATAAGCGTAACCCTATCGAGTGGCAGCGCATCTTGCAGACGAATCTTGTCGGTGTGCTCGAGGTCACTTACCAAGTACTTCCCGCTTATGCGCAAAGCGGGCAAGGCACGCATCGTCAATATGGGTTCGCTCGCAGGTAAAGAGGGCTTGCCTTGGTTTATTCGGCGGCGAGTGCTGGTGTGATCGCATTCACGAAAGCGCTGTCGCGCGAACTCAGCGATACCAACATCCGCGTCAACTGCGTGGCTCCAGGACCGAAGGCGGTGCCTAAAATATGCGCTAAGGGCGCGGCGAAATGAATCCGTGAGTCGCCCTGGATAGATCTCGAGCATCGATGAGCGGCGTTCGCGGGATGCGCGCGACGGCGTCTACGCAACATTGGCTACCCATAAGCATAGGACAGCGTCCGAGATGCCGGAGTAGTAAATGTACATCTAATGCATTACTCACGACCTAAATCGTGCTGCCACGTGTCCAAACTGCTATCAGCCGGTCTGGACGGGCATTGATCTGCGGCTTTGTCGATCAATTGACCCTGGAAGATGCGGCCCATATCCTGACGTAAACATTTATCTTGGGAGAAAAACATGGCAGCGCTGAATGTTTGGAGCGCAGCGTGGAGTGTACTTTGCGCAGGGATTTTCGCCCTTGCCACACCGGTCGAAACCGCGCGGGCAACCGAGACCAATGTTCTGGTGATCGGCAAATCCGGGGATCCCGATCTTCTCGATCCCGCCGTAACCGTGACCAACGATGCCTGGACCGCGACTTACCCCGCCTATGAGCGCCTCATGCGTTTCAAGGTGGAGAATGGCAAGGGCAGTACCGATGTTGAAGGTGAGCTGGCCAATTCGTGGAAAATCAGTCCCGACGGCAAGGTGTTCACGTTCACGCTCAATGACGGGCATAAATTCGCCGATGGCTCGCCAGTTAATGCCCAGGCCGTCAAGTTCAGCTTCGAGCGGTTGCTTAAAATTGGGAAGGGGCCATCGGAGCCTTTCGAGCAGGTCGCCAAGGTGGATGCAATCGACGATCATACCGTGGAATTCACTCTGAAGGAGGGCTTCGCACCATTCCTATCGACGCTCGTCGATGACGGCGGCAGCATCGTCAGCCCGGAAGTCATGAAACACGAAGCGAATGGCGATTTTGGGCAGGCTTATCTTGCTGATCACTCGCTCGGGAGCGGGGCGTTCCAGGTCACGAACTGGGAAAAGGGCCAGCAGATCGTGATGGAACCCAATCCCAATTTTGGCGGCAAGAAGCCGGCCTTCAAAAAAATCGTCATCAAAATCATCAAGGAGGCCTCGGCCCGCCGGCTCCAGCTTGAGAAAGGCGATCTCGACATAGCCGAGGACATCCCAATCGATCAGCTAAAGGCCCTCAAGAATGCGCCGGGGATCAAGGTCGTCGATGAGCCGAGTTTCTTGGTGACATATCTCTACCTCAACAACACCCGCCCACCGCTCGATAATCCGAAGGTGCGCCAGGCGCTGTCTTACGCGATCGACTACAAGGGAGTGATAGACGGAATCCTGCTGGGCCAAGCGGTGCAGATGCGCGGTGCCATTCCGGTCGGGATGTGGGGGCACGATCCCACAGTCATGCAGTACAGCTACGACCCCGCGAAAGCGAAGGAGCTGCTCACCGCGGCCGGCGTCAAAGATGTCAAGCTCGGCTATCTATACGCCAAGCGCGATCCCGCCTGGGAGCAAATCGGGCTTGTCGTGCAGCAGGAGTTGGGCGCGCTCGGCATTAAGGTCGATCTCCAGGAATTCGCCTATCCAACGATGCGCGACAAACTCAATAAGGGCGACTTCGATATCGCGGTCGGCAATTGGACGCCCGACTATGCCGATCCTTCGATGTTCATGAACTTCTGGTTCGACTCGAAGCTGAAAGGTTTGCCCGGCGACCGGGCTTTCTACAGCAATCCCAAGGTGGACGAGCTCATCCGCAAGGCGGCCGTGACGATCGATCAGGGCGAGCGCACCAAGCTTTATCAGGAGGCGCAGCGCATCACCACCGAAGAGGCGCCTTACATCCTCCTGTGTCAGCGCAACTACCAGTTCGCGATGCGCGACAACATCAAGGGCTATGTCTACAACCCCATGCTGTTGCAGATTTGGAACTTCGATTCGATGTCGAAGCAGTAGGCTGTCCCCCCCGCTGCAGCGAGAGCTGCAGCGGGATGCTGTCATCTTGCCCTGAATCGAATAGTCGACGCATTGGATGTCATTCGCGAACGTCATTCGACGGCGACTCATTCTTCTGGTTTTTGTGGTCTTCGGCGTCAGCCTCGTGACCTTCGCGATGTCGCACATGATCCCGGGCGACCCGGCCCGGATGATGGCGGGCGAGCGCGCCACGAACGAGATGGTGGCGCATATCCGCCAGCTACTCGGCCTCGATAGATCCTTGCCGCTGCAATACATCGGATACGTGCGCGATCTGCTGCACGGCAATTTTGGAATCTCCATCCGTACGCAGCGACCTGTGCTGAACGATCTTTTGCTATTCTTTCCGGCGACGATCGAACTCGCGGTCGCGGCTCTCGTCTTTGCGATTCTTCTTGGGATTCCGCTCGGCATCGTCTCGGCAGTCGCCAAGGATCGAGCAATTGATCAAGTGGCGCGCACCGTCTCCGTCACCGGAATTTCGACACCGGCTTTCTGGCTCGGTCTCCTCCTTATCTACCTGTTTTACGGTCGGTTGGGAATTTTCCCAGGCTCGGGCCGAATCGACGGTCCGCCGCCGCTCCACATAACCGGCCTCTACACCCTCGACGCGCTAGTGACCGGCAATTGGCCTGCGCTCCGGAGCGCGCTCGCGCACCTTGTCCTGCCGGCGCTGACGCTGGGCTTCGTCCATCTCGGTATCGTAACGCGCCAGATTCGCTCGGCGATGCTCGAGGTTCTGCAGGAGGACTACGTGCGTACGGCAAAGGCTGGCGGCATCTCGCGCCCGCGGATCATCCTCGATCACGCGCTGCGCAATGCGCTCATACCCTCGGTCACAATGATAGGCCTAGCCTTCGGTGATCTTCTCTACGGCGCGGTGCTGACCGAGACGGTTTTTGCCTGGCCGGGCATGGGCAATTACGTCGTGCAGTCGATCAGCGCGCTCGACTTCCCGGCGATCATGGGATTCACGGTCATAGCCTCGACGGCGTACGTATTCGTCAACCTGATGGTTGATCTCACCTATATGTTTCTCGATCCCCAGATCCGGGAAGTCGGCTGATGACGACAATCGATAAGAGCCCACTTGCCGCGTCTCAAGCCGATCTTGCCACGATCTCTGAAGCACGCGCCGGCGCAATAGACTGGCGCTATGCGTGGTATCAGCTTCGCCAAAGCCCGCTGACGCTCCTCGGCCTCGCCATCATCGCAATGGTCCTGATGGTCATGGTAGGCGCCCCCTTGATCGCGCCTTACGACCCGAACCACCTTGACCTTTTGCATCGACTCGCGCCGCCGAGCCTCGAGCATTGGTTCGGCACGGACGAGGTCGGGCGTGACCTCCTCTCGCGTGTCCTCTACGGCGCGCGTGTCTCGGTAACGGTCGGCTTCGCGGTGGTAGGCATCTCGATGGGAGTCGGCACGCTGCTCGGCGCTTTCTCGGGCCTCGCGGGCGGACGGACGGATACGGTCATCATGCGGATTATGGACGTGCTCTTGTCGTTTCCGTCCTTCGTCATGGCGATTGCACTCGCCGCTGCCCTAGGGCCAGACCTCATCAATGCGATGCTGGCTATAGCTATTGTTCGGATCCCGTTCTATGTCCGTCTCACTCGTGGGCAGGCATTGTCGCTGCGCGAGCGAGCTTACGTGAAGGCGGCCGTGACCTTCGGCGCGCGGCCGCTTACGATCGTCCGGATTCACATAGTCCCGAACGCCCTGGCGCCGATCATCGTGCAAAGCACGCTGGACATCGGCAGCGCCATCCTCACGGCATCTGCTTTGAGCTTCATAGGCCTGGGCGCGCAGCAGCCGACAGCGGAGTGGGGCGCCATGGTGAGCAATGGCCGCGACTTCCTCCTCGATCAGTGGTGGTATCCCACATTTCCGGGCTTTGCCATCCTCGTCACGGCGGTCGGATTCAACCTCATCGGCGATGGCCTGCGCGATATTTTCGACCCTAGGCTCCGCGGCAAATGAGCGCTGCCCCAGCTCGCAACGTCGTCCAGATCAATGGGCTGACGCTCGACTTTCCCACCTATCGCGGCCGCGTCCACGCCTTGAGCGACGTGACGCTAGCCGTCCGCGAGGGTGAGATCGTCGGACTAGTCGGGGAGTCCGGCTGCGGCAAATCGGTTACCTCGATGTCGATCATCCGTCTGCTCCCGCCCGGCAGCACTGACGTGACTTCGGGAACCATCCAGCTCCTCGGCCGTGACGTGCTCGGCGCCGACGAAAGCGAGATGGAAGGGGTCCGGGGCAAGCTCGTCTCGATGGTTTTCCAAGAGCCGATGAACGCACTGAATCCCACCATCCGCATCGGCCGCCAAATCACGCAGGTCATTCATCGCCACGAAAGAGTGAGCGCCCTCGATGCTGAGCACCGCGCCGAGGCGCTGCTCACGGAAATGCAGGTGCCTGATGCCCATCGCGTCATGCGCAGCTATCCGTTCGAGCTGAGCGGCGGCATGCGTCAGCGCGTGCTGCTCGCGATGGCGTTCTCATGCAACCCGGCAGTGCTCATCGCCGACGAGCCGACAACGGCGCTCGACGTCACTGTGCAAGCGCAAGTCCTCATGCTGTTGAAGGAGCGTGCCAAAGAACGTGGCACCTCCGTCCTGTTCATCACCCATGACCTGGCCGTCGTCGCTCAGCTCTGCGACAGCGTCTATGTCATGTACGCCGGGCACATCATCGAAGAGGGGCCGACGCGCGACGTCTTGCGCCGGCCCGCCCACCCTTATACGCAAGCACTGTTGCGCTCGCTGCCCGATCTGGGGAGCCCGCACCAACCGCTTGCCGCAATCGCCGGCACCGTTCCGGACCTCACAAACCCGCCCGCTGGGTGCGCATTTCGCCCGCGCTGCCCCGCGGCGCACGAAGCGTGCCAGGGGGTGCCGGAGCTCTTTGCTGCGCCGGGTGACGCGCGGCACCGCGCCGCGTGCTGGCTGCTGTCCGAAACGAGCGGTTCGCTCGAGAGCGTTCCTCCAGCCAGGCCGGAAGACGCGCCTGCGATGCGCACGCCGACTGGCGGGCCTCTCCTGACGCTCGAGGACATTGCTGTGCATTTTCCAGTCGGTTTCGACTGGCGCGGTCGCGCGCGCGGTCATGTCCATGCGCTCAACGGCGTCGACCTCGCCTTGCGCCGCGGGGAGACGGTCGGCGTCGTTGGCGAGTCGGGCTGCGGCAAGACGACCCTGGGGCAGGTGGTGATGCGGCTTCTGACGCCGTCGCGCGGGCGGATCGTCTTCGATGGCGCCGATCTCGCTGAATTAGAGCCGAGCCGATTGCGCCAGATACGGCGGCGATTCCAGATCGTGTTTCAGGATCCGCAATCTTCACTCGATCCACGCATGAGAGTCTGGCGCGCGATCGTTGAGCCACTCGCGATCATCGGCAGGCACCCGACCTCCTGGCTCAGGGAAAAGGCGCGCGCGCTTGCCGAGGAAGTCGGATTGCGGTCGGGCCAGCTCGAGCGCTACCCGCACGAGTTCTCCGGCGGACAGAGGCAGCGCATAGCGATCGCGCGGGCGCTCGCATCCGGTCCCGATCTCCTAGTCCTCGATGAGCCGACATCGGCGCTCGACGTCTCCGTGCAGGCGCAGATCCTCAATCTTTTCCTTGTGCTCCAGAGGAAGTTGGGGCTCGCCTATCTCTTCATCTCCCACAACGTCTCCGTCGTGCGACACATCGCCGACCGCGTCGCCGTTATGTATCTCGGGCAGATAGTCGAGCTTGGCACGTCAGCGCAGGTACTGGATCAGCCGGGCCACCCTTATACGCGTGCGCTCCTCGCGTCGGTCCCGAAGATCGGCAGCAATGGGGCGCTGGAGCTTACCGTTCGCTCGACGGAACTGGCGAGCAATCTGCACTTGCCGGCCGGCTGCTTCTTTCGTGACCGCTGCCCCTTCGCCGGCACCGGCTGTGAGAAGCCGCAGCACCTCCTGGAAACCGAGCGCACTGCAGCCGAACCGCATACGGTGAGATGCCATCGCGTGCGCGCCCTTCCGCCATGGCGGTGAGAGGACCCTGAAAAATGAAGCTCTTCATCGCCGGCCTCGATACCGAGACGAATACCTTCGCGCCGATCCCGACCGGGCGGCGCGCCTTCTCCGAAGGGTTCATCGCCAACGGCGATGCTACGCGCCAGCCCGAGAACTACTGCTCGGCCCAGCTCCATGTCTGGCGGCGCCGAGCCGAGGAGCGCGGGTGGTCGATCGCCGAGAGTCTCTGCGCCTTCGCTGAGCCGGGTGGCATCACTGTCCGCGGCGTATACGAATCTTTTCGCGAACAGATCCTGGCGGATCTTCATCGGGCGATGCCCGTCGACATGGTGCTCCTGGCGCTACACGGCGCGATGGTCGCCGAGGGCTACGATGATTGCGAGGGTGACATTCTCGAACACATTCGCGGCATCGTCGGCCAGCGTGCCTCAATAGGAGCGCAGCTCGATCTCCATTGCCACATCACCGATGCGATGGTGCGCAATGCCACAGCGCTGGTCGCCTACAAGGAATACCCGCATATTGACATCCCGGCACGCGCCGAAGACCTCTTCCGTATCATCGCCGACGCCGCAGAGGGCAAGACCCGCCCCGTGATGGCAACCTTCGATTGTCGGATGATAAGCACTTACCGAACGACCGAGCAGCCGCTGCGCGGCTTTGTCGATCGCATGATTCAGCTGGAGGGCCGGAACGGCATCATCTCGGTCTCGCTTGGGCACGGATTCCCCTGGGGGGATGTAGCGGATGTCGGCGCCAAGGTCCTGGTGGTTGCCGATAACGACCGAGCTGCGGCCGAGCGCCTCTCCCGTGCCCTAGGGCAGGAATTCTTCGCCATGCGCGATGCGGTTGGGTCACGGTTTCTCGCGATGGACGAGGCCATCGATCAAGCTCTGGGGATAGAAGGAGGTCCCATTGTTATCGCCGATGTCTCCGATAATGCGGGCGGCGGCGCACCGGGCGATGCGACGTTCTTCCTGAGACGCCTTCTCGACCGTGGAATTCGCAACGTCGCGAGCGGCTTTTACTGGGACCCAATGGCGGTACGCGCCTGCATGGAAGCAGGAAGAGGTGCACGCCTCGACCTCAGGATCGGCGGCAAGTCTGGCGTTGCATCCGGCGATCCCATCGATCTCACGGTCAAAGTGATGGGATTAGCCAACAACGTGACCCAGCGCTTTGGCGAAGCGCCGGTCAACATGGGTTCGACCGTTTGGGTCGCCGCCGAAGGACTCGATCTCATCCTCACCACCCGGCGCACCCAGGTATTTCACCCCGAGGGGATGACTAAACTTGGCCTTGATCTTGCCTCTCGCAAGCTGGTGATCGTGAAGTCGACCCAGCATTTCCACGCGGGGTTCGCGCCGATTGCTAAGGCCATTCTGTATGCCGCTCCGCCCGGCGCCCTGCGTCCTGATTTCGAGGCGATCCCTTACACTAAGCTGATCCAGCCATATTGGCCGAAAGCCGAGAATCCGTTCGGAGATTTATCGCCATCGTCAAAATGAGGATTGGCTTTTCTCGAAGCGGATCGAGAATACTTGGCTGGCTTCAATGGTACACTCAGGATGAAAGGGAAAGCCGGTTTGAGGCGACTGCTGTCATGCTCACCTAAGCGATTTGACCCCCCGCCTCAAATGACCTAAAAAGCCTAGTGGGCGCAGAATGCGTCGGCGATTCGTTCGCAAGCGTTATTCGCCGAGATGCTTAGGTCCAAATAAAGGCCGTCCGCGGAAATCGACCTATACTGCAAGACTGCCGCAAAGTTATTTTGGTCCAACGCCATTCTGTTTTTGCGTTGCCACCAGACTGCTTTCCCAATGCCTTCTCAGGAGAACTGACCACGCTCTGGATCAATTCTGGGAATGGGTTTGGTGTGCTGATGTGCAGCACGACAAACTGGGACTGCCCGACAGGGTCTCCGAAAATTCTCGGCGCAGCACACGATGTCCGCGTTGCTCCCGGATGCGTGCATCGTGCAAGCTTGAGATCGACCCGCCGAGGGAACCGCGAAATGCTCTTCTGACTTCGGCAAAGTGCTCAGGCACGCTCTGTCTATAATCCGCGAGCCTACCCTTAGCACCGTTTTCCGGGGCCGCCAGCAAACCCGCTGAGCGGCCTTTTCCATGTCCGCCGGTCGTCACCCATCGCGCCAGCCCCAAATTGGCGCCTGGCGCGGCCCTCCACAAAGAAAAAGGCCATTTCAATGGACACCATCACGCTCGTCGTGAAGCCTGCCGATAAGCCCGGCAGATATGAGGTGATGATCGAGGGCAGCGGGACCCTCCTCGGGGCAACTCGGCTGCCCTTCTATGAGAGCGCGCGCGAGCTTCTGCGTCGAGGATTCAATCCTGAGGCAGGTATCGCTTTCCGTCATGATGGCTCAGCCACGATCTCGATGCGGTCGAGCATTGAACAGGCTGCAAATCTCACCGTCGATGACGATTCATCGGGCCGTCCGAAGGTACGCGCCTTCAGGGGGAGCCAGTCTCATCACGTCGATCTGCCAATGCCCGCGCACGAAGGAGCAGAATCGTCGGGGTGTCTTTTGTGAGCGGCAATCTTATCCCGTTGAAAGATGCTGCGCGCCGACTTGACATGTCCGAGACGACCTTGCGCGGGCATGTCCGGGCTGGCGATATAGACTACGTCACTATCGGGCTCGGCAAGAAGCGTAAACGCATCAAATTTACGCCCGAAGACATTGAGGCATTCAAGCGGGAACGGCGGCGGCGGGAGATAGCCCCATGTCAGTCTACAAGCCCAAGGGCGGTCGGTTCTTCATCTACGACTTTGAGCGCGGCGGTCGTCGCTTTTCTGGATCGACGAAACGAACGGAAAGGCGCGCCGCCGAACGGATCGAGGACGTCCTAATCAAGCAGGCTGAGCGCGAAGCCGAACTGGCGCGGAGAATAGGAGCCCAAGGAAGGCGCGAGGAACCCATAACGATGGCGATTGCCGCCGCCCGATATTTCGAGGAAGTCGGAAAGCACCACGCGGCGCCGAAGACGACAGAGCGCGACCTTAACCGGGCGATTGACTGGTTCGGTACAGAGAAACGTTTGGAGGCCATTACCGACGAGGAGGTGTCGCGTTGGGTTGCCGAGCGGCGGAGCGAGCGCGTCAAGGGACGTCCGAACGCGCCCCTCGTGTCGAACGCCAGAGTGAACCGTGCAACTATCGATCTGCTCCGCAAGCTGTTCGCGCGCGCCCGCAAGAGCTGGAAGCTCCGCTTTCACGCCGAACCCGACTGGCCGGCGCAGCGGCTTCGAGAGCGCGGTGAACTGGTGCGCGAGTTACGTGCCGACGACGAGGCGAGGCTCGTGGTCGCCCTCCCCTCCGGTTATCGGGATCTATGGCGCTTTGCCTTGGCCTCCGGCCAGCGACTTCGGGAGTGCTTCCTGGACTGGTCGCAGGTGGACGAAGTAGCTGGCACGATCACAATTACCAAAAAGGGCGGCAAGCTTCACGTTTTCCCAATCTCACGCGAAATGCGTGCCATCCTATCTGCGCAACCCGGCAATCGTGTCGGGCCGGTGTTCTGGTATGTATGCCGGCGGGCTTCGATCAAGCACCGTTCCGGGCGCCAATATCCCGTGACCTATGAAGGCATGAAGACGGTCTGGCGCAGGACGGCGAAGCGGCTCAACATCGCACTGCGTTTCCATGACATGCGCCACACGGCAGCCACCCGGCTTTTGCGTAGGAGCGGCAACCTGAAGTTCGCCCAACAGCTACTTGGGCACGCCGATATCAAAACGACGGCGAAGTTTTACGCTCATGTCACGTTCGAGGATTTGCGCCGAGCGCTGGATGCAGAGAGTCCCATGGAAAGCCCCATGATCGGGCATCTCGGACCGAGGAAAGCCTAATGATTTCATTGCTGTCAGAGAACAGAGTCCATGGGGCTGGGGGACTAGGGGTCGCGAGTTCAAATCTCGCCGCTCCGACCATTTTCCTCATCGCCTTTCAAACGCGTGGCGCTGCGCGTCGTGGGTCCGAGCTCACAGCCAGAAGACGCCGAAGGCGATACTGAGCGCGGTGAGCGGCGCTCCTACTTTGAAATAATTCCAAAACCCGATCTCAAAATCGCGCGAGCGGGCGCGCTGTGCCACGATGAGATTGGCCACAGATCCGACGAGGGTGAAGTTGCCGGCGAGCGTCGACGCCGTGGCGATGACAAGCCAGGCGCGTTGCTGGTCGGCGAGCGAAGTGACGAAAGGCTTCATCACGAGCACGGCCGGCACATTGCTCACGAGGTTCGAAAGAACCGCCGTCAGCACGGAAAGCACCGCGGTGTTTCTCAAATCGAAGAGGCCAACCGCACCGAGGGCATGCTGATCAAGCAAGGATTTCTCCGCTCCCGCCACGACGATGAAGGGACCTATGAACATGACGAGCAATGGCCAATCAATATCGAGATACACTTTTTCCGGTTTTACGCGTCGCGTGAAGAGAAGAAGCGCTCCGCCGAGAATAGCGACCTTCGCGACCGGCTCACCGGCAAAGAAGAAAGCCACCATTGCGATTGTCACCGCGACGGATTTGATCGCAAGCCCGCGATGGTAGTGACGCGGGCGCTGCCGCACTGCCGGGATTAGCCTCCCGCGATTGAAGAACTCGCCCGGATAGATAATCGCGATGATGAGCGTGGTCAGGACGAGCGCGACGGCCGCCAGGGGAAAGAGCTTCGCGGCGAATATTCCGTATGGGATTCTTGCGATGCTGCCGATGATCATATTTTGCGGATTGCCCGTGATCGTCGCGACGCTCCCGGCATTGGAAGCCATGGGAATGGCGAGGAGATATGGCGTTGGATCGCGTCCGAGGCGCCTCGCGATGTCGAGCACCGGAAGCGTCAAGACAAGGCAGATCGCGTCGTTCACCAGAAAGGCTGACAAAATTCCGGACATGAGGATCACGCCGCAAAGCAGCGCGAGGGGATGGCGCGCGCGTGCGACAACCCAATTGTTCACGATCCCAAAGAAGCCCGAGAGCCGCAAATTCGCGACGACGATCATCATGCCGAGAAGCAAAACGATCGTCTCGAGGTCGATCGACTGAAAAGCTTCCTCAAGCGACAGCACGCCGAGCCAAACCATCAGGCTCGCGCCGAGAAGCGCGGCGCCGGCGCGATCGAGCTGATAGCCAGGCAACTTGCCGATCGCCATCACGAGATATGTCACCGCGAAGATTGCGAGAGCCATTGCTCACCAGAAGTTTGGGCCAGTCAAAAGCGAACTCTTGACCCCCCGCTGACGTTCTTTGGTTGAACCAGTATTTACCCCCCGAACGCGTGTTCCACCGTGAGCCTTCTCCGGCTGCCATGATCCGAAAGATCGCCACGAGAACCGATTTCGGAAAGCGGGTGACGCCGCAAGCGAGCCTCGCCCTCGATGCGTCCAACTTCTTCTTGGCGGATGTCCGTGACGCGCTCGGTCCATATCTTGCGGTATATTTACTGACAGAACGAAATTGGGATGCCGCCAATATCGGCATCGTAATGTCGATTGCGACGATCGCCGGTATTCTCGCACAAACCCGGCCGGTGCCGTGGTCGATGCGACGAAGGCCAAACGCGCTTTCATGGTTTGCGCGGCTTTGCTGGTGACTGGCGCGTCACTTCTCGTTCCATGGCTATCGGCGTTCTGGCCAGTTGCGATTTCGCAGGCGATGGCTCATGCCGCCGGCGTCGTGTTCGGTCCCGCACTCGCCGCGGTCACCCTCGGCATCGTGGGAAACAGAGCTTTCACCAACCGGATTGGACGAAACGAGAGCTTCAATCATGCCGGTAATGCATTCGCCGCTACGGCGGCCGGCGTTCTCGCCTATGTGTGGGGACCCAAGGTCGTCTTCTATCTGCTCGCGTCGATAGCGGTAGCAAGCATCATCAGCGTGCTCGCCATTCCAGAACGCAGCATCGATCATGACCTTGCTCGCGGTCTTTATGGTGAACTGTCGACGGGAGGATCGAATCATCCTTCCGGTGTCTTCGTTCTTCTAACCTGCCGACCTCTGCTGATCTTTGCCGGCTGTGCGATCACCTTTCATTTCGCCAATGCGGCGATGTTGCCGCTCGTCGGCCAGAAACTGGCGCTCCAGGATAAAAACTTGGGAACCAGCCCGATGTCGGCGTGCATCGTTGCGGCGCAAATCGTGATGGTGCCGATGGCCATGCTGGTTGGAGCGAAAGCCGACTTATGGGGGCGCAAGCCGCTTTTCCTGATCGCGCTTTAAGTTTTGGCGATCCTTGGTTGCCTTTACCCCCTGTCCGACAACCCCTTTTGGTTGGTAGGGGTGCAGTTGTTGGACGGAGTGGGCGCTGGCATCTACGGAGCACTCTTTCCGGTGATTGTCGCCGATCTGATGCGCGGCACAGGCCGTTTCAACGTAGCCCAGGGAGCGATCATCACCGCGCAGGGAATCGGCGCCGCATTATCGACGGCGCTCGCCGGCGTCATCGTCGTTCATGCTGGTTATGGCGCGGCGTTCCTCGCGCTTTCCGCTGTCGCTGTCGCCGGACTGGCGCTTTACTATTTCGTCATGCCGGAAACCCGGCAAGCGGAAACGATCAAAGCCTCGTCGAAACAAGCGCTCACGGCCCGTTAGGAACGTGAACCGCGCGTCGCACCGACAAATATTTCCGGCTCATATCGCGAGGAGGATGAGGCTCAAGACGCCGAACCCGATGCAATAATAGGCGAAGGGATCGAGCGCCTTGAATTCATGCGACTTCATCCAGCGCATCAAAATCGCGGTCGCCACGAACGCCGTCAGGCCCGCGACCACACCGCCGATCAAAGCGACGCCCGTAACGTGGCCGCCCGATTTGACGAGCTTCGGCACCTCGAGCACGCCCGCCCCGAAGATGATCGGGGTTGCAAGCAGAAGCGAGAAGCGGGTCGCCGCTTCGTGCCTCAAGCCTAGAAGCAGCCCGCCGGCGATCGTCGCGCCGGATCTCGAGATGCCGGGAATCAAGGCAAGGCACTGCCAAATCCCGATGATCGCCGCGTCTTTCAGCGTGAGCGCGGACATCGGGTTTCGGCCTTCTTGCTTGAGCCGTTCCACGGCGAAGAGGAGGACGCCGTTCACGATGAGGAAGAAGGCGGCGAGATAGGCCGAGCCGAACATTGCACGCACGTGCCGCTCGAGGAGAAATCCTGCGATGACGGCCGGCACCGTGCCGACGACGACCAGCAGCAAAAGGCGCAACTGCTCGCGGCGCTTTTCGGGGTCGCGATCGAAGAAGGCGGTCGCGATGGCAAGCCAATCGCGCCAGAAATAGATCAGTAACGCAATCGCCGTTCCCAGATGGAGCACGACGAGCAGCGGCAGGAAAGCTTCCGACGTTATGTCCATCTCGGAAAGGCGCATCAGCGGTGGAAGCACCACCGCATGGCCGAGCGAGGAGATCGGAAAGAGCTCGGTAATGCCCTGGATGATGGCAACGATGATAGTCGAGATGAGTCCCATGGAGCCCCCGCTAAAGCATGATCTCGAAAAGTGGAAGCTCGTTTTCCCGTAAGATCAAGCGTGCTGCGATTTTCCGAGCATGATGAGGTCTTTACCGAGCCGGAGTGGAGCGCAGAAGCTCATTCGGAGATGTTCGAATCACCGAAAGCTGCGGGCGCAATCTGCGCGATTCGCATTCGATGCGACTATGAAATCATCCGAGAGCCAAAGGGAGCGAGCGATATTTTCACCGGCGCGGCGTGCCCAGCCCAATTGATAAGGTCTTCCTCGACGACGCTAGGCGTTGTCAGCAGCCGCCTCTTCTCCCCTTTCGGCTTCGCTGAGCGAATCGAGAAGACGGGCGCACTCGCCGAGATCATCGAGAGCGGCTTGCAGAAGCCGCCGATGTTCGGGGGACAATGCCGAGCGCGGACGGCGCGGTGCGGAGGCCGCCGGAGCCTCTTGATCTGAAAAGAGATCGCCGGTGACAGTCGCGGCACTTTCCGGGAGCGGCCCGGTATCGGCCTTCGGCCGAATTTCGGAACTCGTCACGGAAACACCCTCGATGGATTCGGCGGCCTCGGGACGGTCGTCAGCCTCGGCAAATTCGGACGGCGGCTCTGCGGCTATGCTCGCCAGCTCCTCGCCCGAAGCACCGCCCGCTCGCTGCACGACACTCGCGCCTTGGGTTGCGAGAATGCGTTGCACGCCCTTGATCGTGTAGCCTTCGCCATAAAGGAGCCGGCGGATTCCCTTGAGCAGGAGCACGTCGCCGGGGCGGTAGTACCGGCGCCCCCCGGAGCGCTTCATCGGCTTGATCTGCGGGAAACGCGTCTCCCAAAACCGCAGGACGTGCTGAGGAATATCGAGCTCTTCGCCGACCTCGCTGATGGTACGATAGGCGCCGATTGCCTTGTCCATCCCGCTCTCCGACGGCCCTCCCGCCCAGTGGAATCAGTTGCGCTCCAAACCCGTCGCCCATGATGACATGACGAAGCCTATGCTGCGAGCCTGCGATTCAGTCGAGCTTGCCATCGACCTTGCGATTGATGCGGGTCCTCAAGATGTTCGACGGCTTGAAGACGAGAACACGGCGCGGCTCGATCGGCACCTCGACGCCTGTCTTCGGATTGCGGCCGATGCGCCGCCCTTTAGAACGTACGAGGAATGAACCGAAGGAGGAAAGCTTCACTTTTTCTCCTTTGGCAATCCGGGCCGTCATCTCGTGCAAGACAAATTCCACAATCGAAGCGCACTCGGTCCGCGACAGGCCAAGTTTCCGGTAGACGGCCTCGGTGAGGTCCGCCCTCGTGCAGGTCTCGCCCATAGCCACTCCCTATTCGTCACACCAAGCTGTGCAATCCAGCTTTTGATGGCCTGCCCACGCCCCGGCTTGCCTGTGCGTCCGCCGCGTTCCCGACCGTCCCTGAGCCGATACTAAAGATTAAGCCCCGTTCCGCGCAACCCAATTCGATGACGCAAACCGAAGTTCTCACGGCGACGCGCAGATCACCAGCGGATCAGCGCCGAGCCCCAAGTGAATCCGCCTCCCATTGCCTCGAGGAGCACGAGCTGTCCCTCCTTGATGCGACCGTCGCGAACCGCCGCGTCGAGCGCAAGCGGTATCGAGGCGGCAGAGGTATTGCCGTGCTTCTCCACCGTGACCACAACCTTGTCGCGCGAGATGCCGAGCTTGTCGGCGCTCGCGTCAATGATGCGGCGATTGGCTTGATGGGGCACGAACCAGTCGATGTCCGAAGCGTTGATCGATGCCGCTGCAAACGCATCCTTGATGACGTCGGTGATCATTCCGACGGCGTGCCGAAACACCTCCTTGCCTTCCATGCGGAG
>Ga0213875_10000334_pt1 | contig 44554 bp, 42 predicted proteins | sample BarmaccomBMRX_R8_FD_160105 | JGI IMG/M metagenome (GOLD analysis project Ga0213875, IMG submission 160105) | Root-associated microbial communities from Barbacenia macrantha in rupestrian grasslands, the National Park of Serra do Cipo, Brazil - RX_R8 | ecosystem: Host-associated > Plants > Roots...
CCTGCGACTGCAGCTCGGGATAGGCCTCCTGCAGCCGCTGCAGGGAAAGCCCGAGCGCGCCCTGCACCTGCGCGAAATGCCGGACCTTGTCGGGATCGCTGAGATCGTCTCCGCTGACCTTCACCGAATTCGCGGCGGCGCGCGCCTGCGTCACCTGGACGAGGATGTCCTTCTCCTGGGCGCCCGCCGCTTTCACGGTCGCGACGAGATTGGGCACGAGATCGGCGCGGCGCTGATATTCGTTCTGCACGTCCGCCCAGCGCGCCTTGGCATTCTCCTCGGCGGTGGGGATGGCGTTGACGCCGCAGCCGGCGACCGAAACCGCGGCAACGGGCGCGAGCAGGGCGAAGCGGCGGAACATCGGCAGGCGTCTCCCAAGGCGTGTCACGTGGCTAATACAGTGACGCCTCCGGCCGCGCAATGATCGCGGCGTGACGATCGTCACGGCTGCCGCTAGATTAACCTTGGTTGCAACCGTGGAGGGACGGCATGCTCAAGGAGTTCAAGGCTTTCATCATGCGAGGCAATGTCCTCGATCTGGCGGTGGCGGTGATCATCGGTGCCGCGTTCGGCAAGATCGTCACCTCGCTGACCGAGGACGTGCTGATGCCGCTGATCGGCAAGGTATTCGGCGGCCTCGATTTCTCGAGCTACTTCGTGATCCTTGCGCCCGAGAAGGTGCCGGCGGCGCTGCAGGGCTCGACGGATTATGCTGCGCTCAAGAAAGCGGGCGTGCCGCTGCTCGGTTATGGCGAGTTCGTCACGCAGGCGGTCAACTTCCTGATCGTCGCGTTCATCATCTTCCTGATCGTGCGGGGCGTGAACAAGGCGATGGCGTTCGGCAAGAGGCACGACGAGCCCGTGGCGGCCGCGCCGGATCCGGCGGACGTCGTCCTGCTTCGCGAGATTCTGGCGGAGCTGAAGCGGAAGCCTTGAGCGAACCGCGATCCGTTCGCCCGAATGGTCGGCGGAACGGACCGGGGCTTTTCATTAAGCGCCGGGCGCTTATATCGGTCTTGCCGGGGTTCGCTCCGGCTATGGCGATAAATGGTGCCGCGTTTCGACGCAGCGGACGCGGGGGCAGTACCCGCCGGCTCCACCATAAAGCGCGGGAAACCGGGCTTTCTGACGGGGCCGAACTAGGATCGACGTGTGGACGGGATCGGTATTTTCGCCCGGGCTGAGTAACCCGTTAAAGGCTCAAAACCACAAGTGCCAACGACAACGAGGCGCTCGCTCTCGCTGCCTAATGCGACGGCCTAACGGCCCGAAGTTAGTCAGACGATAGCGCGGTCCGGTCCGCACCGGGCAACAGAAGCGGAATCCAGCGGTTCGGGGGGTACCGGGCAACAGAAACCCCCCACTTCCTTTCGGCGATCATGAGCCGCGGCGTGACAGCCGCGGATCGTTGCGCCACAGCGCGTGGCGTGAAGCCGCCGCTGCCGAGCCTTCCTCCGCTCCCCCCGCCGATAGGTCGCCTGGGTCGCCGCGTGCCGGCTTGGCTGCGCTGGCTGCGCGGGAAGGTCCGCGCCAGCGAGTTCGCCTTCGTGCTCGTCGCGATCCCCGTCGGCATGGCGGCGGGGCTGCTCACGATCGTGCAGAGCGGACTCGCGCGTGGCCTCCAGATGCTGCTCTATGGTCTTCCCCCCGATATCCGGCTGAGCGGCATGGGCCCGCTGTCGCCGCTGCAGCTCGCCGTGCTGCCGGCCGGCGGCATCGCGCTGGCGGCGTTCACCTGGGCGACGCGCACGCGTGGACGGACGCTGGTCGACGCGGTCGAAGCCAATGCGCTGCACGGTGGACGGATGACCGCGCCGGACAGCCTGCTGATATCGGGGCAGACCATCCTTTCGAACGGCTTCGGCGCCTCGGTCGGCCTGGAGGCCGCCTATGCGCAGCTCGGGGGTTTGGTGGCCTCGCTTGCCGCGCGCATCCTGAATCTGCGGCGCGGCGACATGCGCACGCTCGTCGGCGCGGGAACCGGCGCGGCGATAGCGGCAGCATTCGGCGCGCCGATCGCTGGGGCTTTCTACGCCTTCGAGATCACGATCGGCGCCTACACCCCCGCCGCCATCGCTTCCGTCGCGGCGGCGGCGCTGGCGGGCGCCCAGGTCGCGCAACGTTTGGGGGCGGTGCCCTATCTCGTCGCGGTTCACCCCGGTCCGGTCATCCACAGCTCGGGATACGTCATCTATGCCGGGCTGGGCGCGTGCTGCGCGCTCATCGGGATCGTCGTGATGCGCGCGGTCGCGCTGGTCGAGCTTGGCACGCGCGCGCGCCTGCCGGGTTGGTCGCGGCCGATGCTGGGCGGCCTGCTGCTTATCCCGCTGGCGATGCTCTCGCCGCAGACGCTCTCCGCCGGCCACAGTGCGCTCCACCTCGATCTGGTGGAGACGGCGCCGCTCGAATTCATCGCGATCGTGCTCGTCGCCAAGAGCCTCGCCTCGATCATCTCGCTTGGTTTCGGCTTTCGCGGTGGCCTCTTCTTCGCCTCGCTGTTCCTCGGGACGCTCGTCGGGCACCTTTATGCCGGCGGGATCATGCTCGCGCTCGGACGGCCGGTGCTCGATCCGGACAATGCCGCCATGGTCGGCATGGCCGCGTTTGCCGCCGCGGTGATCGGGGGGCCGATGACGATGGCGATGCTGGTGCTCGAGGCGACCGGCAGCTTCAGCCTGACCGGGGCGGTGCTCGCCGCGAGCCTCGTGTCCGCGACGATCGCGCGCGAGACGTTCGGATACAGCTTCTCGACCTGGCGCCTCCACCTGCGCGGCGAGACGATCAAATCGGCACGCGACGTCGGGTGGGTACGGACGCTGACCGCCGGGCGGATGATGCGCCGCGACGCGAACGTCGTTCCGGCTAGCATGAGCGTCGCCGAGTTCCGTCGCCGTTTCCCGCTCGGGTCCACCAGCCGCGTCGTCGTAACTGACGAGGCCGGCGGCTATGGCGGCATCGTCTCGACCGCGGCGGCCTATGCCGAGGGCGTCGACCCGCACAACAGCATCGCGATGCTCGCGCACGCCGCCGACATGGCGCTGACCCCCGGCATGCACATCGGCGAGATCATGGCGCTGCTCGACACCGCCGAGACCGACGAATTGGCGGTGCTCGGGCCCGCGCGCGAGGTGCTGGGCATCCTCTCGGAGAGCTTTGTGCGCAGGCGATACGCCGAGGAGCTCGAGAAGGCGCAGCGCGACCTGTTCGGCGAGGATTGAGCCTGGTTATAGCGAACTCGTTCTAGCGAGAGTCGCACGCGCGGATCTAAGTTCACGTGTCGCATCGCCGAGCCGATTGAGTGCGAGCGCGCATAGCGTCATGCTGGCGCTGTTGGTCGGGAGGGAATCATGAGCGGGTTGGACGATGATCGGCGCCACCAGCGCTTCCCCGTGCTGACGGCGCATCAGATCGAGGTCACGCGGCGCTTTGCGAGCGGCAAGCCGCGCCGCTTCGAGCGCGGCGAGACGATGTACGCGCTCGGCGAGGTCGCCGCGCCGGTATGGGTTGTGCTCGAAGGCTGGATCGACGTCGTCAGCCGCGACGGGCTCGGCCATGAGCGGCCGATCGTGCGCCACGATCCCGGGCAGTTCTCCGGCGAGGTCAGCCAGCTCGGCGGCCGCGCCTCGCTCGCCGAAGGCCGCGCCGGCGAGGAGGGGTGCACCGCGCTGCCGTTCGACGCGGCGCATCTGCGCGCGCTGATGGTCGGCTCGGCCGAGATCGGCGAGATCGTGATGCGCGCCTTCATCCTGCGCCGTGTCGGGCTGATCGGTAGCGAACATGTCGGTTCGATCCTGATCGGCCGGACGAACGCACGCGATCTCGTCCGCCTGCAGGGCTTTCTCACGCGCAACGGCTATCCGGTGACGACGCTCGACGCCGAACAGGACGAGGAAGCTAAGGCGCTGATCGAACGGCTTGGCGTCGACAGCGACGATCTGCCGCTGATGCTCTGCCCCAGCGGCACCGTGCTCAAGCGGCCGACCGACGCCGAGGCGGGCGCCTGCCTTGGCATCACCCCGGACCTCGATCCGAACCGCGTCTACGACGTCGCCGTCGTCGGTGCCGGTCCGTCCGGGCTGGCAACGGCGGTCTATGCGGCGTCCGAGGGGCTTTCGGTGATCGTGCTCGATCAGCGCGCGATCGGCGGCCAGGCCGGCGCCTCCTCGCGGATCGAGAACTATCTCGGCTTCCCGACCGGCATCTCGGGCCAGGCGCTTGCCGGGCGCGCATTCAACCAGGCGCAGAAGTTCGGCGCCGAGCTCGCGATCCCGCTCCGGGTCGGACGGATCGACTGTGGCGGCGGCGTCGACAAGCCGTTCGCGCTGCACCTCGCGGAGGGCGATCCGGTCCGATCGCGTAGCGTTGTCGTCGCTTCCGGCGCGCAGTATCGCCGCCCGAAGATCGAAGAGCTGTCTGGTTTCGAGGGCAACGGCGTTTCGTATTGGGCCTCGCCGATAGAAGGCAAGCTGTGCGCGGGTGAGGAAGTGGCGCTGGTCGGTGGCGGCAATTCGGCGGGGCAGGCGGTCGTCTATCTTGCGAGCCAGGTGAAGCATCTCCACCTGATCATCCGTCGCCCGAACCTCGATGCGACGATGTCGCGCTATCTGATCGACCGCATCGCGGCGCTCCCCAACGTCACGCTGCATCCTCGCACCGAGATCGTCTCGCTCGAAGGCGATCGCCAGGGATTGAGCGCGGCGACCTTCCGGGCGATCGACGACGGCACCACGAAACGTTGCGAGATGCGCCACCTCTTCCTGTTCGTCGGCGCCGATCCGCATACCGACTGGCTCAACGGTTGCGTGGATCTCGACGACAAGGGTTTCGTGCTCACCGGCGGCCACTGTGGCGATGGCGGCATCCGCCAATTGGAGACGCGGCAGTCCGGCGTCTTTGCGGTCGGTGACGTACGCTCGGGATCGACCAAGCGCGTGGCTGCGGCCGTGGGCGAGGGCGCGGCGGTCGTCGCCCAGATCCACGATTATCTGAGCGGCCTGGAAAAGTCCGAAGACGCACGGCGGCCGCAAGCTGTGGCGTGATGCGACCAGTGCTGAGTGGCGGGGTGCGCCGTCTGCACCAAATCGAAACAGTTGCGCAGCCATGTTGATCGCGCCGCAGCTGCGGCGCCGGTGCATGGGGGCAGGGGGGAGGAACCGACAGGCAATGAAGCGTGCGTTGCTCTGCATGGCCATGCTGCCGATTGCCTGCAGCAAGCCCGCGCCGCCTCCGTCGTTGCCGTACAAGACTGGCGACGTGCGCGAGCCTGCATGCGCGAGAGGGGCGCCCGGCTGCGTCACGCTCAGCTTGCCCGAGCATCCGCAGGCGCCGCGTCCGGTCTCGATGAAGGGCGTCGTTCAGATGGTCGTCAGCCTGCCGCAGCAGCGCCTCTACGCTTTTCGGGACGGCGCGCTGCTCGCCACCTCGCCGGTCTCGACGGGGCGGCGCGGTCATGCGACCCCTGCCGGCCATTTCCATATCCTGCAAAAGCAGGTGTTCCACCGCTCCAATCTCTACAGCGACGCGCCGATGCCCTATATGCAGCGGCTGACCGAGGGCGGCGTCGCGCTGCACGCTGGCGCGCTGCCGGGCTATCCGGCCTCGCACGGCTGCATTCGCCTGCCGGCGAGCTTCGCCAGGAAGCTCTACGGCCTCACCAGCTTCCGCTCGACCGTCGTCGTCACGCACGATCACATCGCCGACGATCAGGCCGCATTGCGCCTCGCGGTGTCGGCGACGCCGAAGTTCGTGCCGCCGACGCCGCCGGTGATCGCACCGCCGAACCCGACCGTGCCGCTGCCGCCGACGCCGAGCATCACCGTCGCGGTTGCGCCGAAGACGATCGTCGTGCCGGTCGCGGGCTGATCAGCCAGCTTGATCGACCGTTCGGTTCGAGCAGCTTCGAGCGAAGTCGAGAAGCGTCGGTCGAGAACCGGTGGCGCAATGCCTTCTCGACTGCGGGTCTCGACAGGCTCGACCCTGCGCTCGAAGCGAACGGGAAGAGTTGAGTTCACATGAAAAAAGGGGAGCCTCGCGGCTCCCCTTTCCGTGTCACGCTTGAGCCGGACGATCAGTCGTCGTCACGCTTCAGGAAAGCGGGCGCGAACTCGGGCGCGGGGCCGTCATTGGCGTCGTCGCTGCGCTCGCGGCGCGGGCCACGGTCGCCGCCCCGATCGCCACGGTCGCCGCCGCGATCACCGCGATCCCGGCGGGGACCACGATCACCGCCATCACGACGCGGGCCGCGATCGCCCCGCGGGCCGCGATCACGGTCACCGCCTTCACGCGGCTCGCGCGGCGGGCGCGTGTCGGGCAGCTCCTCGCCGGTCTCCTGATCGACGACGCGCATCGACAGGCGGACCTTGCCGCGCGGATCGACCTCGAGCACCTTGACCTTCACCTCCTGGCCTTCGGACACCACGTCCTTGGGCGAGGCGACGCGCTCGTTCTTCATCTCGGAAACGTGGACGAGACCGTCGCGCCCGCCCATGAAGTTCACGAACGCGCCGAAGTCGACGATGTTGACGACCTTGCCGGTGTAGATCTTGCCGACCTCGGGCTCCTCGACGATGCCCTTGATCCAGTCGATCGCCGCCTGGATCTGCGCGCCGTCGGACGAGCTGATCTTGATCACGCCCTCGTCATCGATGTCGACCTTCGCGCCGGTAGTGGCGACGATCTCGCGGATCACCTTGCCGCCGGTGCCGATGATGTCGCGGATCTTCGCCTTGTCGATCGTCATCGTCTCGATGCGCGGCGCGTGCGCGCTGAGCTCGGTGCGGGTGTGATCGAGCGCCTTCGCCATCTCGCCGAGGATGTGCGCGCGGCCTTCGCTGGCCTGGCGCAGCGCGACCTCGAAGATCTCCTTGGTGATGCCGGCGATCTTGATGTCCATCTGCATCGTGGTGATGCCCTCGGACGTGCCTGCGACCTTGAAGTCCATGTCGCCGAGATGATCCTCGTCACCGAGGATGTCGGAGATCACCGCGAACTCCTTGCCCTCGAGGATCAGACCCATCGCGATGCCCGAGACCGGCCGCTTGATCGGCACGCCGGCGTCCATCAGCGCCAGCGAACCGCCGCACACCGTCGCCATCGACGAGGAGCCGTTGCTCTCGGTGATGTCGCTGGTCAGGCGGATCGTGTAGGGGAACTCCTCCTTGGTCGGCAGGATGGCGTGAAGCGCGCGCCATGCGAGCTTGCCGTGACCGACCTCACGCCGACCGGGGGCGCCGAAGCGGCCGACTTCGCCGACCGAATAGGGCGGGAAGTTGTAGTGCAGCATGAAGTGCTCGTAGCGCAGCCCGGTCAGGCCATCGATCATCTGCTCGCTCTCGCGGGTGCCGAGCGTGCAGGTCGAGATCGACTGGGTCTCGCCGCGGGTGAACAGCGCCGAGCCGTGCGCGCGCGGCAGGAAGTGCGCTTCCGCCACGATCGGGCGGACGGTCTTCGTGTCGCGGCCGTCGATGCGGCGGCCTTCCTTGAGGATCGCGGTGCGGACGATGTCCGCCTCGATCTTCTTGACGAGCTTCTGCGCGGCCATCTGCTCCTGCGGAGACTTTTCGGCCATTGCCGCCTTCGCCTTCGCGCGCGCCGCGTTGAGCGCGTTCGAGCGCGCCGACTTGTCGACCAGCTTGTAGGCGGCGTCGATGTCGGCGCCGATCAGCGCCTTCAGCTCGGCCTTGACCGCGCTGGTGTCGGTGGCGGCCTTCAATTCCCACGGATCCTTGGCGGCCTTCTCGGCGAGCTTGATGATCGCGTCGATGACGTCCTTGATCGCGTCGTGCGCGAACAGCACGGCGCCGAGCATGACCTCTTCCGAAAGCTCCTTGGCTTCGGATTCGACCATCATCACCGCATCCTGCGTCGCGGCAACGACGAGGTCGAGGTCGCCCGCGGAGACGTCGGCGTCGGTCGGGTTGAGCAGATAGTCGCCGTCCTTGTAGCCGACGCGCGCGGCGCCGATCGGGCCCATGAACGGCACGCCGGAGATGGTGAGCGCGGCGGAGGCGGCGATCATCGCGAGGATGTCGGGCTCGTTTTCGCCGTCATAGCTCAGCACCTGGGCGATGACGTTGATCTCGTTGTAGAAACCTTCCGGGAAGAGCGGGCGGATTGGGCGATCGATGAGGCGGGAGACGAGCGTCTCCTTCTCGGTCGCGCCGCGCTCGCGCTTGAAGAAGCCGCCGGGGATGCGGCCGGAGGAGAAATATTTCTCCTGATAGTGGACGGTGAGCGGGAAGAAGTCCTGCCCTTCCTTCACGCTGCGGGCAGCGGTGACGGCACAGAGCACGACCGTCTCACCGAGCGTCGCGAGCACCGCGCCGTCGGCTTGGCGGGCGACGCGCCCCGTCTCGAGCGTGAGCGTCTTGCCGCCCCACTCGGTGGTGACTTTCTTGGTATCGAACATGGAGTTTCCTTCACTCCCCGGACCCGATGTCGCGGGGGGCCTGACGGGACCCCACGAAAGTAGTACTTTCGTGGGAACCCTAGTGATGGGCTAGCCGGCCCATCTCGGTTCGGGACCTTGATGTCCCTTGGACGATCGGCCGAACTGCCGATGGTCCCGATCTTCCTAAAACCGTGATCCGGCGCAGGCTGGACCGCTGTCGTCAAGCGCGGCGGCGCGTGTGCCGCCGGCGCTCCGGCCTGCGCCGGAGCACCAATGCGAGAAGGGCGCCCGCAGGCGCCCTCCCGTGATTACTTCCGAAGCCCGAGCTTCGCGACGATGCCGGCGTAGCGACCGGCGTCTTTCTTCTTGAGGTAATCGAGCAGCGAGCGGCGCTTGTTGACGAGCATGAGCAGGCCGCGGCGCGAGTGATTGTCCTTGGCGTGCGTCTTGAAATGCTCGGTGAGGTTGTTGATCCGCTCGGTCAGGATCGAAACCTGGACCTCCGGGCTGCCGGTGTCACCCTCGCTGCGGGCATGTTCCTGGATCAGCGCAGTCTTGCGCTCCGCGGTGATCGTCATGTCTCGTCTTCCTTCGACATCAATCCACATTGAAGCCGCGCACCACGCGAAGGGATGTCCCTTCGGATTCCACCAGCGCCACCGGGTTGATGCCCTCGAGCGCGAGATGGAGGCCGGGTGCTGCGGCGATCCCGATCACCTGCCGCCCCTGGCGGAGCAGCCTTGCCTGATCGGGGGTGACGGGTAGAGCCGGGATGTCGTCCAGCCCCGCCGTCAGCGGCAAGATCGCCTTTTCAAGCGCGTGCGCCTTAGCGAATTCAGTCAGCTTGTCCAGTGAAATCGCGGAAGCGAGCGTGAACGGACCGGCCTTAAGACGCCTGAGCATCGTGATGTGGCCGACGGTGCCGAGCAAGCGCGCAATGTCCCGCGCCAGGCTCCTGATATAGGTGCCCTTGGAGACGGTTACGAGGAGCGAAACTTCGGCATATTCATCTTCGTCATCCCGGCGCAGGCCGGAATCCAACGCACCGCCAGCACCGGCCGCGCTATGGCTCTCGGCCTGCGCGGGGATGACGGTGAGAGCATGCACCGTCACCCGGCGGCTTGCGAGTAGAACCTCTTCACCCGCGCGCGCGCGATCATAGGCGCGCTGCCCGTCGACCTTCAGCGCGGAATAGGCTGGCGGTATCTGCTCGATCGGTCCGGTGAAGCGCGGGAGCACCGCTTCCAGTGCGGCGAGGGAAGGGCGCACCCGGCTTGTCGCGATCACGACGCCTTCGAGATCGAGCGTGTCCGTCTCCTCGCCGAAGCGGATCGTGAAGGCATAGACCTTGTCCGCATCAAGCATCCGTCCGGAAAGCTTGGTCGCTTCGCCGATCGCGATCGGGAGCACGCCGCTCGCCAGCGGGTCGAGCGTGCCGCCGTGGCCGACCTTGCGCTTGGGCCAGTCTGCCTCGCGCAGCGCGCGTTTGACGGCACCGACCGCCTGTGTGGAACCAAGACCCACAGGTTTGTCGAGGATGATCCAGCCGTCCATCCGCCGCGCTTAGGCGGTGGGGATGCAATGCGGCAAGCTCAGCGCAGCGCGAGCTCGATCGCACTCTTTTGAAAGGCGACGTGGACCTGCTTGGGTGCCGGCCGCGCGTGTTTGGCGCCCGCCACGACCGGAGACGAAACGACGAGGCCGGCGATCGCCGCTCCGCCAACGAAGATGGCGACGAGCTCACGGGAATCGAAGCGCATGGCGAAGTCTCCGAGACCAAGATTCTGCACCGCAAAACCTCCATCTTGCGCTCGGGTTTCAATCGTTACGCTTCCATTCATCCGCGAGTAACGAATAGAGTGCGGTGTCGCGGCGATAGCCCGTCCACGTGATCCGGTCGCGACGCACAACGCCTTCCAAAAGTCGCGTTTAAATTTTCGACCGCACGCGCAGAGCGAGCGTTGCGGGTGTCGATGCGAAACTCGATGCGATCGAAGCCAAGGCCGAGCGCATGTTCGATCATCAGGCGTTTGATGCGGCTGTTGACCCCGGTCGCGCGCGCATGGGGTGCGAGATAGGTGCCGCCGATCTCCAGCCTGCGATCGGCGGCGTCGACGTTGAGATAGCCGGTGGTGCCGACGAGCACGCCGCCGGTGAAGCTCGCGAAGGCGAGACGAGAACGGGCTTCGAGGATCGCGTCGAACGCCGGATCGAAATGCGCGCCGTGGAGGCATACCGGATAGATCTCCCAGATGTCGGGATCGGCCGCGCAGGCGGCGCGCAGCGCCTCGCGATGCTGCTCACCGAGCGGCTCGATATGGATCGGCGGATCGGCGAGCGTCGTGAGCAGGCGCGCGGCATCGATCTCCGCGAGCTCAGCTATCGTCGTCATCGTCCGTTGCGGGAAGCGGCACCGTCAGATCGCGCGCAATGCCCGGCCGCCGCAGTACCGCGTCGATATGGCTGCCCTCGTCAAAGCTTTCGTCCGCGAGGAACTTGAGCTTGGGGGCATATCTTATCTTCACGCGATGCGCGACCTCGCGCTGCAGAAAGGCGGTGTTCTGGCGGAGCGCCTTGAGTACGACCTCCTCGTCACGGCCGAGCAGTGGCTTCACAAAAACGGTGGCGTGGCGCAGGTCCGGCGACATCCGCACCTCGGTTATCGAAACCAGGTGCTTGGCAAGCGTTTCGTCGTGCACGTCGCCGCGCTGCAGAATCTCCGAGAGCACGTGGCGCACCTGCTCGCCCACGCGCAGCGTGCGGACGGAGCGGGTCTCGGGCGTGTCGGGTTTGCGCATCCTAAGCTCCCTCTCCCCTCGAGGAGAGGGGTGGGGTGAGGGGAGCCCGGCGCAGCCGAACGTCCGCCCTATCGAGGGTGGTACACCCTCACCCAACCCTCTCCCTGAGGGAGAGGGCTTTACGTCATCACAGCGTCCGCTCGCGCTCCTCGACCTCGAACGTCTCGATCTGGTCGCCGGCCTTGATGTCGATCGAACCTTCGAGCGTGATGCCGCATTCCAGGCCGGCGCGTACTTCCGGCACGTCGTCCTTGAAGCGCCGGAGCGAAGCGATCGAGCCATTGTAGATGATGACATCGTCGCGCATCACGCGCGCACGCAGCGCCTTGCGGATATAGCCCTCGAGCACGAGCAGGCCTGCGGCCTTGCCGTGCTTACCCGCCGAGAACACTTCGCGGATCTCGGCGCGACCGACCACCGTCTCGAAGAACTCCGGCCCGAGCTGGCCAGCCATCGCCGCGCGGATGTCGTCGAGCAGATCGTAGATCACGTCATAATATTTGAGCGCGACCTGATCCCGCGTCGCGATCTCGCGCGCCTTGGCGTTGGGGCGGACGTTGAAGCCGATGATCGGCGCCTTGGAGGCCGCCGCTAGCGTCACGTCGCTCTCGGTGATGCCGCCGACGCCCGAATGCAGGATGCGCACACGGATGTCGTCGGTCGAGATCTTGTTGAGCGACGAGACGATCGCCTCGACCGAGCCCTGCACGTCGCCCTTCACGACGACCGGATATTCCTGCGCCTGCTTGGCCTTGAGGTTCGAGAACATCGATTCGAGGCTCGTCGGCGCCTGCGTGGTGCGCTTGCGCAGCGCGACTTCGGACCGATAGGCGGCGACCTCGCGGGCGCGCGCCTCGTTCTCGACGACGGAGAGCTGGTCGCCCGCCATCGGCGTGCCCGAGAGGCCGAGCACCTCGACCGGCGAGGAGGGGCCGGCTTCCTTGACGTTCTGGCCCTTGTCGTTGACCAACGCGCGGACCTTGCCGCTCTCCTGGCCAACGACGAAGATGTCGCCGACACGCAGCGTGCCCCGGTTCACGAGCACGGTCGCGACCGGGCCACGGCCCTTGTCGAGCTTGGCCTCGACGACGGTGCCTTCGGCGGCGCGATCGGGGTTCGCCTTGAGCTCGAGCAGCTCTGACTGGAGCAGGATCTTTTCGATCAGCTCGTCGAGCCCGGCCTTGGTCGTCGCGGAGACCTCGACCTCTTGGACCTCGCCGCCCATGCTCTCGACCTGGACGTCGTACTGCAGCAGCGCCTCGCGGACGCGCTGGGCGTTGCTGCCCGGCTTGTCCATTTTGTTGATCGCCACGATCATCGGCACGCCGGCCGCCTTGGTGTGGTTGATCGCCTCGATCGTCTGCGGGCGGATGCCGTCGTCGCCGGCCACCACGATCACGACGATGTCGGTGACGTTGGCGCCGCGCGCGCGCATCTCGGTGAAGGCCTCGTGGCCCGGCGTATCGAGGAAGGTGATCCGGTCGCCCAATTTCACCGTTACCTGATAGGCGCCGATATGCTGGGTGATGCCGCCGGCCTCACCGGCGACGACATCGGTGCCGCGCAGAGCGTCGAGCAGGCTGGTTTTGCCATGATCGACATGGCCCATGATCGTGACCACCGGCGGCCGCGGCAGCAGCGTCTCCTCGGCGTCGACGTCCTCATGGCTGGCGAGATCGATGTCGCTATCCGAAACGCGGCGGATATTGTGGCCGAACTCAGTGACGAGCAGTTCGGCGGTGTCCTGATCGATCGTCTGGTTTACGGTGACCGGCATGCCCATCTTGAACAGCGCCTTCACGAGATCGGCGCCGCGCTCGGCCATGCGGTTGGCGAGCTCGCCGACGGTGATCGAGTCCGGCACCTGGACATCGCGGACCTGCTTGGCCTGCGGACCGCCCATCTGATGGTGGCGCTTGTCCTTCTCGCGGGCGCGCTTGAGCGCCGCGAGGCTGCGCGTGCGCGCGCTGCTCGCATCGTCGTCGAGCGCGCGGGTAACGGTGAGCTTGCCCGATTGGCGGCGATCGTCGCCCTTGCGATCACGCGAAACGGGTTTGGCGGGTTCCGGGCGACGGATCGGCGCGACCGGCGTGAAGCGGCGGGGCGGCGGCGTCGCGCTGCCGCTCGGGCGCTCCGGCGCCGCTTCCTGGGAGGCGGCGGGTTGCGCACCAGGAGTGGCCACTTCCTCGGCTGCGGGAGCGATAGCTTCCTGCGGGTCGCGCTCGACCTGCTGGCGCGCCTCTTCCTCCTGGCGGCGGTTCTCGTCGAGGCGGCGGCGCTCCTCGTCGGTCGCCTCCTGGCGCGAGCGGTCTTCGCGGCGGCGACTTTCCTCGAGCGCGGCCATGCGCGCCGCCTCGTTTTCGCGCTGGAGCCGCTCGGTCTGCTCGCGGCGCTCTGCAGGGCTCAGCTGACGTGGCTGGGCGGGTGCCGGAGCCGGCTCCGGTGCGCGGGGCGCCGCCTTCTGCACCTCGGGCTCCGGGACCGGCGCTGGCGTCACCTCGACCTGCGGCTCCGCTTCGCCGGGCTTGCCAAGGATACGGCGGCGCTTGACCTCGACGACGACGGTGTTCGACCGGCCATGGCTGAAGCTCTGCTTCACCTTGCCCGTCTCGACCGTGCGCTTGAGGCCCAGCGGCGCGCGCATGCCCAGCTTCGGCTTGTCAGAATCGCTCATCGACTACCCTTATTCCTCACAAACATCATCGGCGGCAGGCGCCCTCGCGATCGCGTCGCAAGGCGTGCCTCCGCCGTCAGATCCGATAAATCCGAGCCAGCGCGCCAGTGCGCTTGCCACGCGCGTTGCGGCCGGCTGGTCGGTAAGCGCGATATGTACCACATTTTCGCGGCCTAGCGCCATGCTCAATATGGTGCGGGGAAGCGGAAGCACTAGCCCCCGATGCCCGCTTTCGCCGACTCGCAGCGCCTGATCGAGCCGGCGATTGCCGTCGTCCGACGCGTCTCCCGCATGAAGCAGCAGATGGACTTTGCCGGTGCGTGCCGCCTGCTCGATCCGATCCGAGCCGGTGACGAGCGTGCTCGCCCGCGCCTCGAGGCCAAGCCGATCGAGGAAGGCGCGCTCGAGCTGCGCCGCGATGCGGTCGGGCAAATCGGCCGGCACGCGTACCGCCTGCGTCTTGAATGCGCGGTTGAGCGCGCCTTTCAGCTTGCCCTTGGCGAGCGCCGCATCAAGCTCGCTTTTGGTCACACCGATCCACGCGCCGCGCCCTGGCGCGCGCGCGCGCAGGTCCGGCGCGACCGTTCCATCAGGTCCGAGGGCGAGCCGGATCAGCCCGTCACGCGTGCCCTGCGTGCGGGTGAGGATGCACGTGCGGACGGGCGTGTGCCGATCCGCACCCTCATCATCGGAGATTTCTGGAGCTAGCGCGCTCTCATTGTTCGCCGCCCGCATCAGCGGTCTCCTGGGCAGCGGGTTCGTTGGCAGACCCCTCGGAACCGGCGGCAGCCGGTTCGTCCTCGAACCAATGCGCGCGGGCGGCCATGATGATCTCGTTGCCCTGTTCCTGGCTGAGACCATATTCGGCGAGGATGCCGGGCTTCTCGCCATCGTCGTTCTGAACGCGGCGGCGCGGCTCGACGCGCTTTTTGAGCACGAGCTCGTCGGTGGCGAGATCGCCAAGATCGTCGAGCGTCTTGATGCCGGCCTTACCCAGCGTCACCAGCATCTGCTCGGTGAGGTAGGGAAGGGAGGCGAGATTGTCTTCCACGCCGAGCGCGGTACGCTCCTCGCGGGCGGCGGCGTCGCGGCGCTCGAGAGCTTCCGTGGCGCGGCTCTGCAGTTCCTGCGCGATCTCCTCGTCGAGGCCCTCGATCGACGCAATCTCGTCGAGCTCGAGATAGGCGACTTCCTCGAGGCTGGTGAAGCCTTCTGCGACGAGCAGTTGCGACAGCGTCTCGTCGACGTCGAGCTCGCTCTGGAACAGCTCCGAACGCTCGACGAACTCGCGCTGGCGCTTCTCGGAGGCATCGGCCTCGGTGAGAATGTCGATCGCGTGGCCGGTCAACTGCGAAGCCAAGCGGACGTTCTGGCCGCGCCGCCCGATCGCGAGGCTGAGCTGATCGTCGGGCACGACGACCTCGATGCGGCCCTCCTCCTCGTCGATCACGACGCGGGCGACGTGCGCCGGCTGCAGCGCGTTGACGACGAAGGTCGCGGTATCGGGCGACCAGGGGATGATGTCGATCTTCTCGCCCTGCATCTCCTGGACGACCGCCTGGACGCGGCTGCCCTTCATGCCGACGCAGGCGCCGACCGGATCAATCGAGCTGTCGCGGCTGATCACGCCGATCTTGGCGCGGCTGCCGGGATCGCGCGCTGCAGCCATGATCGTGATCACGCCGTCGTAGATCTCGGGGACTTCCTGCGCGAACAGCTTCTTCATGAAGTCGGGGTGCGCGCGGCTGAGGAAGATTTGCGGGCCGCGGCTCTCGCGCACGACCTTGAGGATCAGCGAGCGGATGCGGTCGCCGACGCGGACGAGCTCGCGCGGGATCTGCGCGTCGCGGCGGATGACGCCTTCGGCGCGGCCGAGATCGACGACGATGTGGCCGAACTCGACGCGCTTGACGACACCGGTGATGATCTCGCCGGCGCGATCCTTGAACTCCTCATATTGCCGCTCGCGCTCGGCATCGCGGACCTTCTGGAAGATGATCTGCTTGGAGGCCTGTGCCTGGATGCGGCCGAACTCGATCGGCGGCAGCGGATCGACGATGAAGTCGCCGATCGTGGCGCCGGGCTGCAGCTTCTGCGCCGCCTCCTCGTTGACCTGCTTGTAGAGATCGTCGACCTGCTCGACGACCTCAACCACGCGCCACAGGCGGAGATCGCCGTTCTTGGGATCGAGCTTGGCGCGGATGTCCATCTCGGCGCCGTAGCGGTTCTTCGCCGCGCGCTGGATCGCGTCTTCCATCGCCTCGATGACGATCTCTCGATCGATCAGCTTCTCCTTCGCGACGGAGTCGGCGATGGCGAGCAGCTCGGCCTTGTTGGCGGAGACGGCGTTGGCTGCGGTGGCCATGGACTTATCCTTCCTGCTTGATGCTGTCCGCGCCTTCGGTCGAAAGCGGCGCGGTGGCCTTGATGAGCGCCTCGGTCAAGCGCAGCTTCGCGCTCGCGATCGCGGCAAACGGTATGGACAGCTCGCCGCCGCCCTTCTCGAGATGGACCAGCACATGTTCGCCGACGAGCCCGTCGATACGCCCATCGACCTGCTTGCGGCCCTCGACCGCGTGCGCAAGCTTGATGCGGGCTTCGTGGCCCTTCCAGTCCTCGTAATCCTGGCGACGGGTGAGGGGGCGGTCGATACCGGGCGAGGAAACCTCGAGGCGATAGGCGTCCTCGATGGGGTCTTCGCGATCGAGTACCTCCGAGATGCGGCGGGAGAGCGACTCGCAATCGGCAAGATTGAGCTGCCGCGTGTCCGGCCGCTCGGCCATCACCTGCAGTGTCGGATCCGACTTGCCGCCGAACATCTGCACGCGCACAAGTGCCAGACCCAAGGCTTCCGCCTCAGGTTCGATCAGCTTCGTGAGCGCGGTGACGTCCGCCAAATTCCCATGCTCCAGATATGCGTTATCGTGCCGGCGCCTGTGGGGCACCAGCCTCGGCAAAGTTTCCAATGTCGAGAACGGTGGCAATATAGGCGAGTCGGGGGGCTGCGGCAAGCCGCCCTCATGGATGCCTAGGCCTTCCAGAATGATACGATCGTGCCGCCGGCGACGATCAGGACGCCACCGAGCAGCACATGCGCGGTTGGTAGTGTTCGGAAGAATAGGAAGTTGATGATCTGCCAGACCACGAACAAGGTCGCGATGTAGAGACCGACGACTTCACCGAACTCGAGCGGTGCCAGGTTGAGGAAAGTCGCATAGCCAAAGAGAAACGCGGCGCCGATGGCGAAGGTCGCGACACGCGCGCCAGTAAGCCCGCTCTGACCGTGCAGTGCAACGCGGACAATCGCGTCGCCACTAACCTCCAATGTCGTCGCTGCAATCAGAAATGCGAGGAGCTGGAGGAGACCAGGAGTCTTCATGGCGACGCCCTAGAAAGCTGGATCGGCACGTGCAAGGGACGAGAGCGCGCGGGAAAAGCGCGTAACCGCACGGTGAAATCCGGCGATGTGCCGCTTCAGTCTCACTTTACAACAGGTCCGCGCGCAATCCCTTGCTGACGCCAGCTTGACAGCGTGGCTATGCGGATGGAGCTTGATTATCCTCGCGCAATAAGAAGCTGCACAGGGGACATGGAGATGGAGAGGCCAGAGCGCACCGTTGCCACCCGAGCCATGCACATCGCGCGCATGCTGCGTACCCGCTTCGATTTTCGCGCGCGCTCACTCAATCTGACCCGGGCACAGTGGCAGACGATCGCGACGATCAGCTTCCATGGCGGCGCGACGCAGCGGGAGATTGCCGAGAAGCTGGAAGTCGGGTCGGTCACGGTAGGACGCATCGTCGAGCGGCTGGAGCTGGCGGGCTGGATCGAGCGGCGACCCGATCCGGCCGACCGCCGCGCCTATCGGCTGTATATGCATCCGCGCTCGCAGCCGATGCTCGACCGTCTCGCCACACTGGGCGCCGACGAGGAGCGAATCGCGCTCGAAGGGATCAGCGACGCGGAACGCGAGCAACTCGAGCACCTGCTCGATCGGATCATCACCAACCTGGAACGGAACCGGTGCAGCACCTCATCCCTAGCGAAACTGCCCGAGGCGGCAAACGCCTGAGCACGATCCTTGTGCGGGGTGCAAGCGCGGATTGCCTTGCGCTGCCGGGGGTCGACCTGCATCAGGCCGCGTATGGCGAACGCGCTCTTTGACTTGAAGGCGACGCACAACCCGCATCGCTACTATCTGCCGATCTCGCCCGAGATCACGGTTGGGCCGCCCGACCGGAAGTTCATGTTCGGCGGGGTCGGGCTTGCCGCCGCGATTGAGGCGATGCAGCGAACCACCGGTCGCCCCGCGATCTGGGCTACGGCGCAATATCTTTCCTTTGCGCGGCCGGGCTCCGTCGTGGACCTGGATGTCTGGGTGCCGACGGAGGGCCGCTTCAACAGCCAGGCTCGCGTAGTCGGTCATGTCGATGACAAGGAAATCATCATCGTCACGGCCGCACTCGGCAGCCGCCCCGATGAAACGCAAGGGCAGTGGGTGCGGATGCCCGAGGTGCCGCCGCCGCTCGACTGCCCGCTCGCGCTGCACTGGAGCGAATCCAGAGGCGCGTTTCGCGATCATTTCGAGAAGCGTCTCGCGCTCGGACGGTTTCCTTCGGGCGAGCGGCTCGACGGGCCGAGCGAGGACGGGCGCGTATGCACGTGGGTCCGCATGCGGGACGGTCAGCTGATCGGATCGGCGCTGCTCGCCGTCATCGCCGATTTTGTCATCGAGGCGGCAAGTCACGCTACCGGTCGGCTGGTCGGTGGCAATAGCCTCGACAACACAATCCGCTATGCGCGCGTGGTTCCCAGCGAGTGGGTGCTCTGCGATATGCGGATCGAGGCGGTTCACGCCGGCGTCGCGCACGCCGCAATGCGGCTGTTCGCAGAGGGCGGCACGCTGCTCGCGACCGCCAGCCAGTCGCTCATCCTCCGCTATCATGACGAGCGGTAGCGGTCTTCGCTCAGCTTTTCGGGGGTCGCACCCGGATCAGGCCTTCCTGCGCAACCGAGGCGACCAATCGGCCGGCACGCGTGTAGATGAGCCCGCGGTTGAAACCCCGCGCCTGGCCGGACCAGGGGCTGTCCAGCACGTAGAGCAGCCAATCATCGAGCGTGACGTCTTCGTGGATCCACACGGCGTGGTCTAGGCTCGCCTCCTGGACCATGTCGCTCATCCAATTAAGGCCGTGCGGCCGCATCGCCGTTCCGAGCAGCATCATGTCGGACGCGTAGGCGAGCAGACCGCGGTGCAGGACCTGATCGTCGGGGAGCGGCGCCACCGCGCGAAACCAGTAGCTGCGATGCGGCGGCAGCTTCTCGTCGCCGAAGCGTGCGATCGGATCGGTGGGGCGGAATGCGATCGGTCGCTCGCGAAGGACCGTCGGCAGCCGTCGCGCCGAAAGCAGATGCTTGTGCCGCTCGACGATGACGCGGTCGTCCTCGAGGCCCTCGGGCGGCGGAACGTCGGGCATCGCGAAATGGTGTTCAAGGCCTTGTTCGGGCACTTGGAACGAAGCGGCGAGATTGAGGATCGGCTTGCCGTTCTGGATCGCTACGACGCGTCGCGACGAGAAGCTGCCGCCGTCGCGGTCGCGGTTCACCTGATAGACGATGGGCTGGTGCGGATCGCCGGGACGCATGAAATAGGCGTGCAGGGAATGCGGCAGGCGCGGGAGCTCGACGGTGCGGCAGGCGGCGATCAGCGCCTGCCCGACGACTTGGCCACCGAATACGCGCACCCAGGGCTCGCTGGTGACCGGGCCGCGAAACAGGTCGACCTCGATCGCCTCGAGGTTCATCAATTCGACGAGTTGCGAGACGAGGGTCGCGGGGTCGTTGGTCATGCGCCTTGCGTCGCCTCCCTTTCGGCGTTTGTCGCGCCGAAATATTCGTGATCGTCCACGGAGCGTCCGGCGCCCCACTTGCCAGTGCCATTCTCCTCTTCTAATTGTCTAACTAGGTTTGGCGGCAGCGCAAGCGGCTGCCGGTTCGTGAGAGCGCGATGCGCGGAAGCGGATAATGACCTGTAGACAGGTTGCACCATTTGTTGGTGCCTTGCGCAGCGGCGACGAAGCGAGGGATGCGTTGACGGGAGCGATTGAAACGGGCGCTGGCGGACAATTGCCACGGACGCGCATGGTCATGAATGCTGGAGCGATAGAAGGGGGCGATCATGTCTAAGTTGAGCGCGTTGGTGCGCGGGGTCATGACGCTGGAACCAGCAGCCCCTGCGATCGACTTTCATGGCAAGTGGTACAGCTGGGGCGACCTCACCGCGGTCATGGACGGGCTGAGCCGGGTATTCGCGGCGGAAGGGGTGGCGCCGGGCACGCGTGTCGGCGGCCTGTTGCGCAACACACCGGAAATCGCGGCGCTGATCCTCGAACTGATCACCGGCGATCGTTGCGTGGTGACGCTCAATCCGCTGATGCCGGAAGACAAGCTGATCACGGAGATCGAGGCGCTGCAACTGCCGGTGCTGGTCGCGCTCTCCGAAGACTGGAAGCGTGAAGGTATTGCAGCGGCGGCGAAGAAGGCGGGGCTGCTCGGCATCGAGATCGTGCCGGGTGCAGCGGATCCCGTGCGCGTGGTGATCCCGCGGGGTGAAGGCAGTTTCCGCAGCGATGCCGAGGGGATCGCGATCGAGATGCTGACCAGCGGCACCACCGGCACGCCCAAGCGCATCCCGCTCAAGGCGAAGAACTTCGATCAGATGATCCTGGACGCGGCGCATTTCGAGAACCGTAGTCCGGACGATCCGCCGAAGTTGCGCAGCGGCGTCAGCATCCTCAACACGCCCTTCTCGCACATTGGCGGGATCTTCGGGCTGTTCGTCTGCCTCTCGGCGGGGCGCAAGGCGTGTATGCTCGATCGCTTCCAGGTCGAGACTTTCGTTGACGCGCTGGTGCGACACCGGCCACCGACGGTCAGCGCGCCGCCTTCGGCGCTGCGCATGCTGCTTGATGCGAACGTGCCGGCGGAGAAGCTTTCGAGCCTCAAGGTGTTCCGCACCTCGACGGCGCCGCTCGATCCCGATCTCGCCGACGAGTTCCAGGACAAATACGGTGTGCCGATTCTCCAGAACTACGGTGCGACAGAGTTCGCCGGCGGCGTCGCCGGCTGGACGATCGGGGACCATCGGCGCTTCCCGAATGGCGAGAAGCGCGGCAGCGTCGGCAAGATGAACCCGGGCGTCGACGGTCGCATTGTCGATCAGCAGAGCGGCGAGCCGGTGCCCTACGGCACGCCCGGCCTGCTCGAGCTACGCGCGCCGCATCTCGGCGACGGCAAGTCCTGGGTGCGCACCACCGATATCGCGCGGATGGACGAAGACCAGTTCCTCTGGATCATGGGCCGCGCCGATAACGCGATCATTCGTGGCGGCTTCAAGGTCATTCCCGACGACGTCGTGCGGGCAATGGAGTCGCATCCCGCGGTAATCGAGGCGTGTGTGCTGGCCATGCCGGATCCGCGGCTCGGCCAGGTGCCAGTCGCAGCGTATCGCGAGCGCTCTGGGCAGCAGGTAGGCGAGGACGAGCTGCGCGCCTACCTGCGCGAGAAGCTGACGGCCTATCAGGTGCCCGTGCGGGTCATGCGGCTGCAGGAGTTTCCGCGTACGCCGTCGATGAAGATCAGCCAGCCCGAGCTGCGCAAGCTGTTCGAACCCGCCGCTGCCTGAGGACCGATGCTCGGCCGACGCGTCGCCGTGGCGTCGCCGGCCGTCAATCGAAGCATTCGGATCGTGAGCGGCGGCAGGCGCGTTCGTCAGCCGACGGGGAAACGCGTGACCTCGTCGCGCCGGGCTTTCCCGGCCCCCGCCCAGAACGCAGCCCAGCTCGGCCAGTGCTGGGGCAGGCTGGGCGGAGCGGGGGCATGGCCAGGCCAATCGTAGAAATCAGGGCCTGCGGGCCGGCGCGTCTGATCGGCGGCGTACCAGTGACGCTCCTTGCGGCGGACGAAATACCATTGCCCGTCCCGCCGCTCGTAGGTGTCGAAGTAGCAGATCGCCATGACGATCCAGTCGTCGCCGGATTCATGTTCCGCCCGGCAGTAGACCTGGCCGGTGGCGCGGTCCGGGCCGTCAAAGTCGATGCGATGCCCGCAGATCTGGTGCATCGAGCGGTAGAAGCCGGCGCAGGCCTGCTCGATGAATCCCTTGAGCACGGCGCGGCCCTTACCGTGACGGCCGCAGTCCACGTCCTCGATGAACAGGCTGGTCCATGCGTCAAAGTCGCGGCTGTCGACAGCGATCGCGTAGCGGATCGGAAGCTGTTGAATCGCGAGCGTCGCTTCGACTCGATCGATGCGGGCTCCCAGATCAGTGCTTGGGGACATGCCTCTCTCCTTGGTCGTGCTCAGTCTTTCGTCGGAAGATCGGGGGGCGCGAACCGCGGCGGCCGCTTCTCCGCATAGGCGCGCAGCCCCTCGGCAAAGTCGGCGCTGGCCACTGCGGCGCGGGTGCCGGCGAGCGCATGGTCGATGCTCGTCGGCAGATCGTCGGTCAGCGCCCGGCGCAGTTGGTCCTTGATGAAGCGCAGCGACGATGGAGCGGTCGAGCGCGCGATCGCGCGCGCGTAGTCCGCGATGCGTGTCCCGAAGTCGGCGTCCGGGTAGACCGCGGTCACGAGGCCCGCGCGGAGCGCCTCCTCGGCGCCGACGGGGCGCGCCGAAAGCAGCATGTCAGCGGCGAGACCCCATCCTGCGATGCGCGGCAGCAGATAGGCGGCGGCGGCTTCCGCGATCAGCCCGCGGGCTGCGAAGCTGCCGACGAACTTCGCCGATTGCGCGGCCAGCCGGATGTCGCAAGCGAGCGCGAGGCCGAGACCGGCGCCGGCGGCCGCCCCGTTCACCGCGGCGATCACGGGCTTCGGGATCGCCAGGGGAATGGTGTAGCGGCTCCGGAACTGCGGCGGCGCATCACCGAAGCGGGCGAACACATCCTCCGGCTCGGGCGCGATGGTTTCGGATGGGGCGAGGCCCTTCTCGCGCACCTCCGCGAGCCGCGCCATGCTCGCGCCGGAGCAGAAGCCGCGGCCCGCGCCCGTCAGGACGATCACGCGTACTTCGGAATCGCTGCCCGCCTCCGCGAATGCGCGGTCGAGCCGCTGCCCCATCTCGCTGTCGATGGCGTTGAGCCGGTCCGGCGCGTTCAAGGTGATCGTCGCAACGCCCTCGTCCCGCTCGAACAGCACGGTGGGCGCAGCGTCGCTCATTGCGAGCCCAGAGCCTGTGCCGGGTGGAGGCGCGCGATGAACGTCTGGCTCGCGAGCGCGAGCAAGGCCCCGTCCTCGGCGAAGAGGTCGACACGGCCATGCCCGATGCCGTCGGCGATGGCCGGGATCGCGATGTCGCACAGCACCCAAGGCGTCGTCGGCAGCCCGATCACGCGGATGGTATTGTCGAGGCTGCCGGCACCGCCCCGCAAGCCCACCGCGTTGCTCATCGTCGAGCCGACGAAATCCGCCATCAGCGCGAGAGCCGAGGCGTCGACATCGCCATAGGTCGGCCGCATCCAGACGAGGACGCGGCTGTCCGCGCTGCGTGGCGCCTTAGAGAAGATGCCGAAGCGGCCGCGCACCAGGCGAAGCTCGAGGAGCTGGTGAACGTCCTGCTCGATCGCGTTGTGGGCACGGATGATAGGGCAGTCGTCCGGCGGCGGCACATCCGGCATGCGCGCTGCCATCAAATCGGGCGCACCGCTGGAGCGGCTGCCGGTAGCCGCCAGTCCGCGCAGCGTGATCTCGTCGCCTACCGCACCGTTCAACGAGAGCTGCGCGACCCGGCCGCCGGTAAGCCGCTCGACCGTAAGCTCGAGCCGTGCGCCGATCAGGGTGGGGGCGATGAATTGCAGCGTCAGCCAGCGGAGCGGGCCGCCGGTACGCCGCTCGACCGCTCGCGCGGCGAGCGCCAGCCCGGATCCGCCGAACATGAAATAGCTCTCCGGCCGGCCGGTGCAGAGCCGCCGTTCGACATGCGCGACGTAGCGACCCGCGCCGGCATCGCTGAGCGCGAACGGATCGTCATCGCGTGCGGGCGCGCTTACGGCCATCTAAAGCGACTCGCCGCCATCGGCGGTGATGTTCTGGCCGGTAATGTAGCCGGCGCGGCGCGACGAAAGGAAAACGATCGTCTCGCCGACCTCCTCGGGGTGGCCCACGCGGCCGAGCGGCACGGTCTTCCGCTTCCCCTCGCGCAGATGGGGCATCATCTCGAACAGTCGCTCGACGCCATCGACCCCGATCCAGCCGCACCGCAGCGTGTTGGCGCGCACGCCAAAACGCCCTTCCTCTTTCGCGATCACCTTGACCATGCGATCGACCGCGCCCTTCGCGATCGCGGAGGGCGCGCCGCGGACTTCGATCATGTCGCCCTGATAGGTGCTGAGCGCGGTGAAGGCGCCCTTGCTCGCGCGCAGATGCGGCAGCGCCGCCTGGGCGAGATTGAGCGCGCCCATCACATCGTATTTCAGCCAGTCCTGCCACACGCTTTCTTCGGTGCGGCTGAAGAATTCGGGCGTGAAGCTGGCGCCGCCCGCGTAGACGACGCTGTGCAGCCCGCCGAGCTCATCGGCGGCTGCATTCAGCGCCGCGAAGACGCCGGCGCGATCGCTCGAATCGAGCTGGCAGAAGGTCGCGCGCACGCCCAACTTCCTGATGTCCGCGGCGGTTCGATCCGCTGCGGCACTGTCGCTGTTGTAGCTGAACGCGACGGGAACGCCTGCACGCGCGAACGCCGTGCCGACCGCACTGCCGAGGCCGCCGCTGCCGCCAAGCACGAATGCGCCGCCCGCGTCGAAATCCCTCAAACCATTCTCCCGGGCCGCCGATTACGAACAGCCGAAACAGTAATAGGATTATGCGATGGCGAATGCGGTTCGACGCGTCAACGTGCTGACCGCCGGATCCCGATCGATCAGGCGCGCAGCTTCTGCTTGGAGGCTACGGGCCGCGCTCTCATCGCTGCCTCGACATGGCCGACGATGAGATCGACCTGCAGCTCGACCAGGCGCCGCATGTCGGGGCCGTCCTTGGCGCTGTTCGAATAGCCGCGGATGCCGAATACCAGCAGCCGGGCGAGATCAGTGATCGCGATCGCGCCCAGGGCATCGCCGGATTCAACTTCGATCAGCAGCGCGATGCGCGCGACGAAGCGGCGATAGACCTCGCGAACGACCGGAAAGATGAGGTCGTCCATGTCGCGGGCGTCGGGGGTCGAGCGCTGCAGGTCGAACACGCCTCGAAGCCAGCGTTCGCAAACGAAGATCAACCGCGATCGCAGGCCGCGGATGTGGCACAGCCCTTCCTCGAGTTCGGCGTCCTGCTGTTCCGTCAGCACGAGCACGGCCGCCGCGAACACCGCCTCCTTGTTCGGAAAGGCGAGATAGAGGCCTTGCCGTGAAAGCCCGGCGGCGGCTGCGATGTCGCCCATCGTGGTGCGCACGAAACCTTGCCGCAGAAACACCGGGCCGGCAGCGATCGCGACTTGGCGTTGTCGTTTCGTCATCGTGTCGTCCATCGGCAGCACCTTGACAGAGATGGCGAATGTGTCAATTTACACAAAAATCGAATCTGTCAATCGGTGCGTGCGTGCAGACGGGCGTTCGTTTGGCGATGTGGAGGCTCGTGATGCTGGATGGCGCTGTTTTCGAAGCCCGCGTCTCGCTGGTCGAAGACGCCGTCCGCGCCGCAGTCGAGTCCGGCGCCGAGACCGGCGTGCAGGTCGTCGCCTACCATCACGGCCGCAAGGTGATCGACGTCTGCGATGGACTCGCCGATCCTGCGACCGGCCGTCGCGTCGAGCCCGATACGCTCTTCAATGTCTATTCGGTAACGAAGGCGGTAACCGCGACCGCGCTGCACATCCAGGCCGAGCGCGGCTTGGTCGATTACGATGCGCCGATCGCGGGCTATTGGCCGGAGTTCGCCGCGCACGGCAAGGAATCCGCGACCGTCCGCCACGCGCTCACCCATCGCGTCGGCGTGCCGCAGATGCCGGACGGCGTGACGCCCGAGATGATGTGCGACTGGAACGCGATGGTTCAAGCGATCGCCGGGCTGCCGCCGCTTGCCGCTCCCGGCGAGAAGACGCTCTACCAGTCGATGACGTTCGGTTGGATCGTCGGCGAGATCGTGCGGCGCACCGATCCGAAGCGGCGCGACTTTCGCCGGTTCGTGCTCGACGAGATCGCCGCACCGCTCGACGCGCCCGATCTTTGGCTCGGCATCCCCGATGAGGCCGAGCCGCGCGTCGCGATCATGAGCGATCGCAACGCCGGCGACCAGCCGCCGCCGCTCGCCACGCTCTACATGCAGTCGATGCCGCCGCAGGTGGCACTGATCCCGAGCGTGTTCGAGCGGCCGGACGTGCGCCGTGCCTGCATTCCCGGCGTCGGCGGCATCTTCAATGCGCGCAGCGAGGCGCGGTTCTGGGCGATGCTCGCGCAGGGCGGAGCGCTCGATGGCGTCCGGCTGCTCTCCGAGGAGCGGGTGCGCACCTTCTCGAACGTCCGCGACAATGGCGACGAGCCGGATCCGGTCATGTTCGGCATTCCGATTCCGATCAGCGTCGGCGGCTATTGGCTCGGTGGCCATCGCGTATCCAGTGATCGCGCGATCTGGCATCCGGGCGCCGGCGGCTCGATCGGCTGGGCCGATCCCGATCACGAGCTTGCCGTCGCGATCTGCCACAATCGCATGTTCAACACCCGCAGCCCCGAAGACGACCCGATCCTGCCGATCACGAAAGCGATCGTCGCGGCGGTCGGGCTGGAGTGACCACCATGACCGTGATGCCGAAGCTTGCCGATCTCCTCGACCAGAGCTTCGATCCATTCGAGATCGAGAAGCTTTCGACGGGCGATGCCGATGATCCCTATCCCCGCATCCACGAACTCCGCGAGAAGGGCACGGTCCTCAAGGGCAGCTACCGCACCGAGTTCACCGATGTGCCCGACGTTCAGGTCGGACATCTGGAGCAGTATATGGTGCTCGGCTACGACACCATTCTCAAGGTGCTGACCAACCCGGAGGTATTCGGCAATCGCGGCGCCTTCCAGCACACGCTCGGCAAGTCGTTCGGCCGCACCGTCACCGTGATGGATGCGCCGGAGCACACGCGCTACCGCAAGATCTTCCAGAAGGCGTTCCTGCCCAACACGGTCGCGAAGTGGGGCGAGACTTTCGTCGATCCGGTCGTTAACCGGCTGATGGGGGCGTTCATCGATCGCGGCGAGGCCGATCTCGTCGAGGAGTTCACCCATCATTACCCGTTCCAGGTGATCTACAGCCAGCTCCAGATCGGCCAGGAGCAGACGAAGGTCTTCCACAAGCTCGCGATCGCGCAGCTGCTCTCGGCGATCGGCGCGCCGCAGGGACCGGAGGCGACCGAGAAGCTCGGCGATTTCTTCCGGGAGCTGCTCGCCCAGCGCCGCGCCGATCCCGGCGACGATCTGATCAGCCACCTCGCCACGGTCGAGGCGGATGGCGAGCGGCTGCCGGACGAGGTGCTGATCTCCTTCCTGCGTCAGCTCATGAACGCTGGCGGCGACACCACCTTCCGCGGCACGAGCGTGCTCTTCACGGGTTTGCTCACCCATCCCGAACAGTGGGAGGCGGTGGCCGCCGATCGCTCGCTCATCCCGCAGGCCATCGAAGAGGCGCTGCGATGGGAAGGGCCGGTTTCGAACACGATGCGCTATGTCAACGAGGACACGGAGCTCGATGGCGTGTTCCTGCCGGAAGGCACGATCCTGAACATGGTGCTCGGTTCTGCCAATCGCGATCCCGGCAAATACCCCAACCCGGACAAGTTCGACATCTTCCGTGAGCGCAAGGTCCGCAACCTCGCCTTCGCCAATGGCCCGCATGTCTGCATCGGGCAGCATCTCGCCCGCCTCGAGATGACGCGTGCCCTGCATGCCATTCTCGATCACACTAGGAACATGCGACTCGATCCCGACAAGCCGGCGCCGGACATTCGCGGCCACTTGCTCCGCGTGCCCGACCACATCTACGTCAAGTTCGACAAGGCTTGATTCAGCGGAAGTAGACGAAGCGGGGCGCGATCCGATGAAGCAGTGGATGTGCGTGCAGTGCGGCTATCTGTACGATCAGGCGGTCGGCGATCCCATGGGTGACGTCCCGCCGGGCACCGCTTGGGAAGACATACCGGACGATTGGAAGTGCCCCGATTGTGGCGCTGCCAAGGCCGAGTTTGAAATGGTGGAGATTTGACGGTGGCGCCGCGCACCACGCTGGTGACCGGCTCGCGCTCGGGGATGGGCAGGGCCGTCGCGACGTTGCTTGCTGCGCGCGGCGAGCGCGTGATCGGCGTCGATGTTGCGGATGCGGATATCGTCGCCGATCTCTCTAGGGCGGAGGGAAGGGCTGCGGCAATCGACGCCACGAAAGAGCTCGCCGCCGATGGTCTCGATGCGGTGATCGCCTGCGCGGGCCTCGCGATCCCGGATGGACCGTTGATGATCGCGGTCAATTTTTTCGGTGCGACCGATCTCATCGCCGGGCTCCATCCGCTGCTGGCCAAGGGAAGGGCTCCGCGCGCGGTTGCGATCGTTTCGACTGCCAGCATCCTTCCGACCGATGCCGAACTGGTCGAGCTCTGCCTCGCGGGTGACGAAGCCGCCGCGCTCGCGAGGGCCGCCGACAACCCGCTGAGCTACGCATCGTCCAAGCTCGCGCTGCTGCGCTGGATCCGGCGCACGTCGATCCAGCCGGGCTGGGCGGATGCCGGCGTGCTGCTCAACGGCGTCGCGCCAGGCCTGGTGCTGACGCCGATGACGGCGCCGATCATGGCGACGGAGGAAGGGCGCGCGCAGCTCGCCCGCTCCGCGCCCTATGTGACGCCCGACCCCGCCGTCGCGGAGGATATTGCGCCGCTGCTCGCCTTCCTCGCCAGCCCGGAAAATCGCTACATGGTCGGCCAGGTGCCGTTCTGCGACGGCGGCAAGGATGTGCTGCTGCGCGGCGACGACGTCGTCACCGCCGTGCCGGGCGACTTCTAGGCGCTACAGCCGATAGACACGTCGCGCGGTGCCTTCGAACAGCTGCGCGCGTTCCCCAGGCGTATAACCCGCCGACATGCGCTTGGCCGCGTTCCACAGCACCGCGTAGGACATGCTGCTGCGGTCGACCGGGAAGTTGCTCTCGAACATAGCGCGATCGGGGCCGAAGAGATCGATGGCGTAGCGCGTGCGGTCACCGAGCACCTCGGCGATCTCGGCCGAGCCCGGCGGCACATCCCGATCCGTCCAGCCGAAATCGGCGAGCCACATGCCCTGGCCGCCGAGCTTGATCACGACGTTCGGACATTGCGCGAGCTCGGCGATCAGCGGCCGCCACTCGGCCCACGCCTCTTCGCGACGGCCGGCGTAGCTGCCGATGCCGAGCGGCGAGGCAAGATGATCGGCGACGATGATCGTGTCCGGAAAGGCGCGCGCCAGGCTGGTGAGCTGCGGCAACTGGAAATGATAGAGGCAGGCGTCGAAGCTCAGCCCGCGTTGGGCGAGCAGCGGAAAGCCGCGCCGGAATGCGGGATCGTCGTAGAGGTTCGGGTTGCGCGCGATCGACATCGGCAGCGTCGCATCGAAGGAGGCGATCTGCCGTACCCCCTTCACCCGGCTGGAGGCGGCGAGATGAGCATCGAGCACGTCGGCGGCGTTGTCGAGCGTCACGTCGGCATTGGTGACGATGCCCGCGCAGATTTGCGTCTTCAGCCCGCGGCGCTGCGCCTCTTCGGCGACGGCGTGGGCGTGGCTGGTCTCGCCGACGGCACGAAACTCGGCCTGACCGTCCTCGGCATAGTTTGCGTAAGCGTCGATGTAGACCGTCGCGAGGATGTTGTGGCCGCTGCCGACGTCGGCAGCGATCTCGTCGATCTGATAGAGGCCGTCCTGATAATGGGCGGTACCCGGCCAGAGATGATGATGCGGATCGATGATCGGAAGATCGGGCTCGATGATGTCCTCGGCGGTCTGCGCGAGCCACCGGTTTCGCGCGTCGCGGCGCTCGGTCGCGTCGGTCGTCATTTTCCCTCTCCCGCCGACGGCTACGGCACAAGCCTGTGCCGGAAATCGCTAGTGGATTTGGACGAGGGCTTACATAAGGAATGATGCGACGCAAGCGGATCGGCCAATGCGCCCACCATTTGACGACGGCGCGATCGAAGAGGCAGGGCAGGGCGACTATGGGCGCGCAGGAGACGATCTCGAATGACCTCCCGATGCATTATGAGGACGTTACCGCAGAGTGGGTGACGCAGGCGCTGCGCCGGCGCTGGCCGGGCGTGACCGTGACGGGCCTGCGCCACGCGCAGACGATCGGCGGCACCGGCAGCAAGATCCAGCTTGAGCTGGAATATGACGACGCCGGACTGGCGGCGGGCCTGCCGCCTAGGCTGTTCGTCAAGGGCGGGTTCGAGTGGCACGAGGTCGCCTTTGCCGCGTCCTATCAGGCGGAAGCGCGATTCTACGCGGATTGGGCGCCGTCGATCGCGGCCAACATTCCCCAAGGCTATTTCGCCGAGTGGAACGACCGGCAGGGTGTGGTTCTGATCGAGGACCTGTCGCTGCGCCCGGTGACGTTCGGCTCGGGCGATGTCGCGCCGCTCGACGTTGCCACGATCCGCAAGGTGTTGGCGCTGCTCGCGCGCATCCATGCGCCCTTCTGGAACAAGCCCACGCTCGCGACGCTACGCTCGCTGGGGCAGCGCGTCGGCACGAACTTCATCGATCATTTTCTCGCGCCGGATTATTATGCGAGCTGCATCGCGCAGCCGAAGGGCCAACCGATCCCCCAGGCGTTCCACGATCCCCGCCGGATGCTCGCGGGGCTGCGCGCGAACTGGGCGCAGGTCGATACCGGCCCGCAGAGCTTCTGCCACGGCGATCCGCACCAGGGGAACATGTTCTTCGAGACCGACGGCAGGCCCGGCTATCTCGATTTCCAGGCCTATGTGCGTTGCGCGCCGCTGCACGACGTCAACTATGTCGTCGTCGGCTCGCTGTCGGTGGAGGATCGCCGTCAGCACGATCGCGCGCTGCTCGGCTTCTATCTGGACGAACTGAAGGCGCTCGGCGTCCGCGATCTATGGTCGAGCGACGAGGCCTGGGATCGGTTCCGGCGCCACACCATGCATGGCCTGCTGTGGTTCGCGACACCGGAGGCGATGCAGCCGGCGGCGATCGTCGAGGCCCATAGTCTGCGCTTCGGCACGGCGGCGAACGACTATGAATTGCCTGCTCTGCTCGGCGTCTGAGCTCGGAGCGGGTCAGCGACGAATTACGAGGAGAGAACAGGATGGCCGAGGTCGTGGCACCGGTGAAGATACCGCACGAAATCGAAGACGTTACGGCTGAATGGCTGACCGACGCATTGGCAACGGACATGCCGGGCATCGTCGTCGACGACGCGACGATCGTCGGCCGCATTCCCGGCGCTTCCACCAAGGCGCGCGTCAAGCTGCGCACGAACCGCAACGACGCACCGGTGAGCGTCATCGTGAAGGCCGGCTTCGAGCCGCACAGCCCGAACATGCGGATGATGCACGACAACGAGATGCACGCATATCGCGATTTCGCGCCGCTGGTGGGGGTCAACACGCCGAAATGCTATTTCGCCGGCCGCGACGAGGCCGGCCACTCGCTGGTGATCCTGGAAGACCTTGACGAAAGGGGCGTACACTTCCTCTCGCTGCAGAAGCCGATCGGCTTCGAACTCGCCACCGGCTTTCTCGATGCGCTGGCGCAGATCCACGCGCGCACCTGGAACGTGACTCGCGACGACATATTCGATTGGGTGCCGGACACCAGCCGCCGGCAGAACGGCCATTATATCGCGATCCTGGAGGACCCCGTCCGCTTCGATCATTTCGCGCAGTCGCCACGTTGCGCCGCGATGCCGCAATCCCTCGTCGACGCGGATCGGATGCTGCGCGTCTTCGCGGCGATGCGCGAATATCACGAGACGCAGACGTTCGTGGTCAACCACGGCGACATGCATCTCGGCAATCTCTACACCGACGCCGATGGCACGCCGGGTCTCCTCGATTGGCAGCCGCGCTATGCGCCTTGGTCGCTGGACGTCAGCTACTTCATCATTGCGGGGCTCGATCTGCTGAACCGCCGCAAGTGGGAAGGGGCGCTGCTCCAATATTATCTGACCAAGCTTGCCGCGCATGGCGTCGATGCGCCGTCGTTCGATCAGGCGTGGGAAGCCTATCGCAAGACGATCCCGTGGGGTCTCAAGATCTGGATGCTGAACGGCACCGAGTTCCAGACCGAATCCCGCAACACCGCCGCCGCCGTGCGCTTCGCGATGGCGGCGGTGGACCACGACATGTTCAAGCTGTTGGGGGTGTAGCCGGCCCTCGGACGGAGGTCTACGCGACCTCCGCTACCGCCGCCCTCGGCGTCACGAGCGCGGCAAGCCGATCGATCTCGCGCCAGAAGCTCTCGATCGTGCGTCGGACGATCACGTCGCACGGCAGCACTTCATCTATGAGCGCGGAAGATTCGCCGGCGGGAGCCAGCCCGCGAGACATATCGCCGTCAAAATAGGGGCTTTTCGTTTCTTGGAGCGCCTCGGGCACGGTGAGCCGTCCCGCGGCGATCGCCTCCGTGGCGACGCCTTTGAGCGCGCGCACGCAAGGGCCGACACCGCGATTGGTGACGGTGGTGTCGTGCTCGCCGGCGGCGACGATCGCCGCCTTGTAGGCGGCGGAAGCGGGGTTCTCCGCGGAGGCAACGAAGCGCGTGCCCATCTGCACGCCTTCCGCGCCAAGCGCGAAGGCGGCGGCCATGCCGCGCCCGTCGACGACACCGCCCGCCGCGACGATCGGCAAGTCGGTCGCCGCGCGGACCGCCTGAAGGAGCGTGAAGACGCCGATCTCCTTGGGGCTGCGGAAAGCGCCGCTCTCGCCGCCTTCGACCACCAGGCCGTCGACCCCGGCAGCCGCCGCCTTGCGCGCGCCCTCGAGGCTCGGCACCGCATGATAGACGGTGATGCCGGCACGTTTCAGACGTTCGGCATATTTGGCCGGATCGCCGGCCGAGGTGGTGACGAAGCGGATGCCGCGCTCGATCACCCAGTCGACGATGCTGTCGTCATGCTTGAGGAAGTGGAGGGGCAGATTGACCGCATAAGGCGCGTCGGTGAGGCCCGGCATCGCCAGGATCTCGCGCTTGACTGCATCGAATTCGCCGGAGGAGGTCTCGAGGATGCCGAGCCCACCAGCGTTGGAGACGGCGGCGGCGAGGCGCGAGCGCCCCAGCCAACCCATTGGCGATTGGAAGATCGGATAACGCGCCCCGCAATCGCGCACCACGCGATTGCCCGCGAACGGCCGATCGATCGCCGCCGTCTCCATCAGGCCCGGAGCGTCCTCAGCCCGCGATCTCGACGATTGCGGCGAGAATACGCTCGGCGTCGGGGGCGAAGGCGGTCTCGAGCGGCTTGGAGTAGGGCACCGCGCTGAACGCGCCACCCAACCGCTTGACCGGCTTCTTGAGCTTGCCGAACAACTCTTCGCTGATCACCGCGGCGATCTCTGCGCCAACGCCATATTCCTTCACCGCCTCATGCGCGATGACAACGCGGCTGGTCTTGGCGGCAGACGCCAGCACCGTCTCCCGGTCCCACGGCGCGATCGTGCGCAAGTCGATCATCTCGACCGAAATGCCATTTTCCGCCGCTTTCTCGGCGGCCTGCCGTGCTTCGCCGGCGATACGGGCATAGCTGATCAGCGTGACGTCGGTGCCTTCGCGTTGGATCGCCGCCTTGCCGAGCGGAACGCGGTGGCTGCTATCAGGCAGCTCGAACGAGACCGGCGCGAAATAGGTCGGCAGGTTCTCGATGAAGATCACCGGATCGGGATCGTCGATCGCCGAGCGCAACAGGCCATAGGCGTCCTCCGGCGTCGACGGCGCGACGACCTTGATGCCGGCGGTGTGTGCGAACCAGGCTTCGAGATAGTCGCAATGCTGACCGCCCGAGCCGAAGCCCGTGCCCGTCATCGTGCGGATCACCATCGGCACGCTGGTCTGTCCACCCGACATGAAACGCAGCTTGGCCGCGTGATTGACGATCATGTCCATCGCCACGGCCGTGAAGTTCATCAGCATGATCTCGGCGATCGGCTTGTAGCCGACCAGGCTCGCCCCGATCGCGGCGCCGATGATCGCCTGCTCCGCGATCGGCGTCGAGCGCACGCGATCGTCGCCGAACTTGGCCGAGAGGCCGCGCGTCACGCCGACGACGCCGCCGCCCTCGGGATCGGCGAGATCCTCGCCGAGCGAGATGATCTTGGGATCCTCCGCCATCGCATCGAAATGCGCCTTGTTGAGCGCGGCGAGGATGGTGACGGTCGGCCGGGCCGGCTTCTTCGCGGCGGTGTCGGTTGCGGTGGCGGTGTCGCTCATGCCGCGATCTCCTTCTCGAACACATCGAAGCGCAAATCGTCGGGCGTCGGCCAGGCCGATTCCAGCGCGAAGTTTACGGCGTCGTCGATCTGACCTTCGATGTCGGCCTCGATCTTGGCGAGCTCTTCCTCGGTAGCGACGCGATCGGCGATCAGCTTGGCGCGGAAGGCGGGAACGGGATCGTTCTCCATCGCCTTGGCCTTCTGCTCCTTCGGAATATATTTGCTGTCGTCGTCGCCGAAGCTGTGGCCGAAGAAGCGGAAGGTCATGCACTCGAGCAGCGTCGGTCCTTCGCCGGCGCGGGCGCGGGCAATCGCCTGCGCGGCGGCGGCGTACATCTCGGCGGGATCGTTGCCGTTCACGCGGAAGCCCGGCATGCCGTAGGCCGCCGCACGGTTCGCGATGTTCTCGCCGCCCGTCATCTTCTCGAAGGTGGTGTGCTCCGCATAGAGATTGTTCTGGCAGATGAAGATGGTCGGCAGCTTCCAGACGGACGCGAGGTTCATCGCCTCGTGCACGGCGCCGATGTTCGAGGCGCCATCGCCGAAGTTGCAAACCGACACGCGGTCGTTCTTGTCGAGCTGCGCCGCCCAGGCGAGGCCGTTGGCGATCGGCGCAGCCGAGCCGACGATGCCGGTCGTCACCATGATGCCCTTGGGTGGATAGGTGAGATGCATCGGGCCGCCCTTGCCCTTGCACGAACCGGTGACGCGGCCGGCAAGCTCGGCCCACAGCGGCCGGAGCGGGAAGCCCTTGGCCAGCATGTCGTGGATGCCACGATAGATGGTGCAGACATAGTCGTCGTCGCGCAGCGCCGCCGAAAGCGCCGACGGAATGATCTCCTGGCCGCGATAGGAATAGTAGACCATCGCGATCTGGCCCGACAGGATCACCTTGCGGGCGCGCTCGTCATTTGCCTTGAGCAGCGCGGCGCGCTTGTAGATGTCGAGCAGCGTCTGGTTGTCGGGTTCGTAGCCCTGGAATGCCACAGGTCTCTCCCATCGAAGTTGGACAAAGGACGGGGCGGCGCCCTCGTCGATCAAGTGCCGCCTCGCTATACATCTCCCCGAAGGGCTGTCGAGGGACTAATCGAGCAGCTCGAGAAGGGTCATCGGCGCAACCTCGGCGAGCCAGTGGATTCCGGCCGCCTGCATATGGTCGCGCCAGTGTCGTTCGGCGCCTTCGCCATCGCCTTGCTCGATTAGCGCGATCAGCTTCGCGTGCGAGCGCAGGCCGTAGCGCGTGCGCCTTTCCAGCCATGCGGCATCGCCGGGCAGTTCGCGGCGCTGGCTCAACACGAGGTGGCGCTCCACCAGACCCTGCAGCGCATGGGCCATCATGGTGAGCGTGACGTTGCCGCACTGCTCGATCATCAGGCGATGGAATTCGGCGATCGCCCTTGTCGAGGCGAGCGGGTTGCCGGCGACCGCGAACTCCTTCTCGAGATGCGCGCGCAGCACCTTGGCGGCTTGCTTGCCGTCACGCTCTGCGACGAGGCGTGCCGCCGGCGGCTCGATGATCGTGCGCATCTCGTAGAGGTCGCCGATCGTCACATGATGGCTCTGAAGCGCGATGCCGGCAGCGCGCGCGACCATGTCGGACGAAGGCTCGTTGATGCGTGCCCCGCCGCGCGATCCCCGAGAGATCGTGATAAGCCCTTCCGATTCGAGGATGCGGACGGCTTCGCGGATGGTCGGTCGCGACACCTCGTACGCCGCGATCAGGCTCGCCTCTGCCGGCAGCGTGTCCCCGATCTTGAGCGTGCCGCGGATGATCGCCTTGCGGATCTGCGCGGCCACGAGCTCGGCCGATTTCGGTATGCGGACCTCGCGATCCTTCGGAATGCGCGCCAATACCGCCATCTACCGATCCCCGATCCAGTATCCTCTATGCCGATCTTATCCATCTCGCGGTGTTCGGCAACAGCAGGATTTCGCGGTAGCATAAGCCGGCTCACTGGCGATGGTAACGCGATCCATATAGTAGGCGGTATTTCGCTAGGGCGCTTGAGTGGAAGGAACGTCATGGATCTCGGGTTGAGCGGCAAGGTCGCGGTGGTCACCGGCGGCTGCAAAGGCATCGGGCGCGCCATTTCGGAAATGCTGGCGGCGGAAGGTGCCAAGCTCGTCATCTGCGCGCGCGGCATCGCCGATACCGAGGCGGCGGCGGCGGCGATCCGCGCAGCGGGCGGCGCCGCGGAGGCGATCGCCTACGATGCCGCGTCTGCGGAGAGCGCGGATGCGCTGGTGAAGCATGTCCGCGATCGCCACGGCGCGATCGACATCCTCGTCAACAATGCCGGCGGGATGACCAGTTCCGGCTTCTTCAACGACACGCCCGATCAGGATTGGCGCGATACCTATGAGATCAACGTGCTCAGCGCGGTGCGGCTGGTGCGAGGGTTCCGCCCGCTGATGGCGAATCGCGGGCAGGGGCGGGTGATCAACATCTCCTCCGAGAACGGCGTCGCACCCGAGCGCGCCTATCCTCATTATGGCGTCGCCAAGGCGGCGCTGATCGCGCTCACCAAGACCTTATCGAAGGAGCTTGGCCGCGAAGCGATCACCGTCAACTGCGTGTCGCCGGGAATTGTCGAGACGGAGGGTACGCGTGCGGGCTGGGAAGAGGGCGCCGCGCAGCACGGCATCAGTTACGAAGCGATGCAGCAGCGCTTCATGAAGATACGCCGGCCCAACGTCGTTCGCGGAGCACCGGGTTTGCCGGAGGAGATCGCCGGGTTGGTCGCTTTCCTCTGCTCGCCACTTGCCGCCTACATCACCGGCGTCAACTATCGCGTCGACGGCGGGCAGGTCGCCGTCTGCTGAGACGCCGGAAGGTCCGTGCAGGATGCCGGCGCGGACCTTCCGAGCGGCGATCAGAAGCCGAGGTCTTCGACCGCCCTATCGATCGGCCCCGAAACCTCCTGGACGGCATCGACCAGCTTGTCGCTTGGGTACCCCGCGAGATAGCCGTCGATCAGGCGCTGATAATTGCTGATCAGCCCTTCCATGTCCTTCGAGATCCGCATGAACTCGAAGTCGCCCGTATGGAGGCCGCGCTGCTGGCGAGGCAGGTTCGAATAATCCTGCTTCGGGATTTCCGGCCACTGCGGATCGTCGTGCGCCTTCGGCGTCGGCGCCGTCGGCACCGGCCGCTTCTCGTCCTTTGGATAGCGCTTGAGCGACCAGAGCTCGAACAGGCACTCCTCCGGTCCGAGCGGCCGGATGCGATAGGATGAAGCCGCGCCGTGCACGGGCAGCAAGAAATAGTGCGGGAAACAGAAGTTGACGCTGGACGCTTCGCCGGCCGCGTCGATCGCATTGAGATCGCCGATCTCGATGCCCTTGCCCCGGTAATCGTCGGTCATGGCCTGGTTGAGCATCCTGCGCCAAGTGATCAGCGCGTCTTGAGTATTGCGCGGCAGCTCGGTGTTGCGCAGCCGCTCGGCGACGGCGATCTCCTCCTTGGCGAGCATGCCGCCCATGCCTTCGTGGAGTTCGTTCATCTTGTCGATGTAGTTGTCGATGAACATGCCTGAATCGATCTCCTCGGGCATCTTGGGCGGCATCGTGGTCCACCAGGATCCCATGATCATTTCGGGCGGCAGCTTCACCCATGCCGCTTCGCCGGGTCGACTGGTCGCGCCGGGTGGGAGCAGCTGGGGATGCGTGGTCGCGACGTGATAGCCTTCCATGAAGGCTTCCATCGCCAGCTTCCAATTGGTCGGCAGACGCGCGGCATACCACCATTCGACCTGCAGCTCGTCGACCTTGTAGAGGTCCATCTGCTTGGCGAAGCGGCCGAGCGACTCGTAGAGCGGCGGCGCATCCTTATCGAGGTTGATCCAGGCGCAGCCACCCCAGGTATCGCAGCGCACGTCCCGCAGCGCGAGATCGTCCTTGCACATGTTCGCTTCGGAATAGGCGTCTTCCTGGAACACGAAGGTGTTGTTGCCTTCGCGATCCCAACGCCAGCCGTGAAACGGGCAGATGAAGCCGCCGGTCGCCTTGCCGTTCTTGTTGACGAGTTCGACGCCGCGATGGCGGCAGTGATTGTGATAGGCCTTGATTGTATCCGCTCCGGTGCGGATGACGATGATCGACTGGTCGAGATTGCGATAGACCGTGTAGTCGCCGACCTCCGGAATCTCCTCGAGCCGGCAGGCCATCTGCCACACGCGCGGCCAGAGATTCTTGTTCTCCAGCTCATAAAAGTCTGGATCATAATATCGCTTGGCCGGGATGCGATCCCATTCCGTCACCGCATGCGGCACTGTGTCGACGATGTCCGCGTTCGTTTTCGAGGTCACCAGCTTCTCTCTCCTGTTCCGCAGCCCATCGACGCAGCTTTCCGCTCGATTGCTGCTCGAAACGCATCTCCGGTCGCATCGAGCGACCACAAAGCGAACCCAGCTCGCGTAGAACATACGCGACGAGCGCGGCTTCGCCAATGATTTGCGCATTCGCCGCCGTGTAAAAAGACCTGTGAGAAATCTTAATAGCTGCCTATTTGAGGCCGCATCGTTCAGCCGAGGGATCGATCGAGTGCCGCGCGGACGATGTCGCCTTCGTCGATGCCGCTCTGCGGCTCGTGCCACGCCCCGCCGGAGGCGACCGCGGCGAGGTTCGCGGCGACGTCCTCCGGCTCCGGTCGTCGAGCTCCGGCGGGAATCCAGCCCTCGCAGCGGGCGCTGAACACGCGCGCATAATTGCCGCGCAGCACCGAATACACTTGGCCGGTCACGTCGCAGTCGCGGCTGGCAAGCCAGGTCACCAGCGCGGCGGTGTAGTCGGGTGCCATCCGCTCGGCATAGGCGTTGCCGCGCGCCATCATTGCGGCGATGAAATCCTTGTCGACGCGCTCTTCGCCGGGCGTACCCATGCGGCTGCCGCTCGCATTGGGCATCACGCTGTTGACGCGGATGCTCTCGGGTGCCTCCTGCACGAGCACCCGCATCAGCCCGATAACGCCCGTCTTCGCCGCACCGTAGTTCGCGCGATAGGGATTGCCGAAGACGCCGGACTGGGAGGAGGTGAAGACGATCCTCCCATAGCCCTGCCGCTTCATCAGCCGATAGGCAGGCTGGGTGACGAAGAAGGCACCCTTGAGGTGGACGGCAAGGACGGACTCGATGTCTTCCTCGGTCAGATCCTCGAACAGCGCGTTGCGCTGGTTGCCGGCGTTGTTGATGACGATGTCGACACGGCCGAAGTGATCGAGCGCGGCCTGGGTGATCGCTTCGCCGCCGGCCTTGGTCGCGACCGTGTCGGCGTTCGCGACCGCTTTGCCGCCCTTCGCGCGGATATCCTCGGCGACGGCCTCGGCGAGGCTCGGCATCCCGTGCTCGCCGCGCGTGTCGCCGCCGAGGTCGTTCGCGACGATGGCGGCGCCACGCTCCGCCAGTGCGAGTGCATAGGCGCGGCCGAGGCCGCCGGCGGCACCGGTGACGATCGCGACCTGGCCGCTGAGATCGATGGACGATGGCGCCATAGCGGACTTCCTAGCCGATCAGCACCGTCTTGGTGCTGATGAATTCGAGCACGCCTTCCTTGCCGCCCTCGCGCCCAAAGCCCGAGATGCCGACGCCGCCGAACGGCGCGCCGACGTGCATGTTGCCGGTGCCGTTCACACCGATCGTGCCGGAGCGGAGCTGGCGCGCCAGCCGCCGGGCGCGGCGGATGTCCCCGGTCTGCACGAAATTGCTGAGGCCGTACGCGGTGCCGTTGGCGATGCGGACGGCCTCGTCCTCGCTCTCGAATGGAATGATCGAGAGCACGGGCCCGAACACTTCGTTCTGGGCGAGGCTGCTCTCGGGATCGACGTCCGCGAAGATGGTCGATTCGACGAAGTAGCCGTCCGAGAGCTCGCCGCTGCCCCGATTGCCGCCGAGGATCAACCGGCCGGCTTTTTCGGCCTTCGCCTTGTCGATGATGCCGGTGACACGATCGAGCGCCGCCTGGTTCACCAGCGGTCCGGAATAGGTGTCCATCAGCAGCGGATCGCCGGTCTTGAACTGCTCGACGGTGGCCTTCACGCCGGCCACGACCTCGTCGTAGACACCGCGCTGGACGAGCAGCCGCGTCGGCAGCGCGCAGCCCTGGCCGCAGTTCATCAGCGCGAACCCAGCCGAATACGGGATCGCCTCGGCGAGATTGGCGTCGTCGAACAGGAGGTTGGCGCCCTTGCCGCCGAGCTCGAACATCACCGGCGTCAGGTTCGCGGCGGCGCTCGCCATGATGCGCGAAGCGGTGATCGGGCCGCCGGTAAAGCTGATCTTGCCGATGCCCTTGTGCGCGGTCAGCGCCGCACCGGTTCCGGGGCCGCCGATGACGAGATTGATGACGCCGTCGGGGAGCCCGGCCTCGCGCGCCAGCTCGAGGAAGCGCATCGAGGTGAAGGGGGTGAATTCCGCCGGCTTGAGAACGACCGTGCTGCCCGCGGCCAGCGCCGCCGGGATCTTCATCGCCAGCGAAAGCAGCGGCGCGTTCCAGGTGATGATGATCGCGACCACGGGAAACGGCTCCGCGATCGTGTAGACGAACGGCTCGTCCGGCGCGGTATCGACGACAAGGCCTTCGAGCTTGTCCGCCCAGCCGGCGTAGTAGCGCGTCCACAGGTGCGCCATGTCGACGAAACGGACCGCGCTGGATCCTCGCGCTGCCCCGTTCTCCAGCGTCGTGAGCGTCGCAAGATGTTCCTTGTCGGCGAGGATCAGCGCGGCGAGCTTCTCGAGGATTTCGCGGCGTCGCGTGCCCGACGTCTCGCGCCAGCCTGGCGCAGCGGCCTGGGCGGCTTCGACCGCGGCATCGACCGTATCCGCGCCGGAGAGCGGCACCAAGGCCTGGACGCGTCCGGTGGCGGGATTGATATGGTCGTGCGTGCCCGCCGAGCCTTGCGTCGAAAGGTCGCCGGCGATCAGCGAACCGACCTTGGGGAGGCTGCGTGCGGCCTCGGCATGACGTTCCAGCAGTGCGGTCATCCGAACCTCCTCCGTCCCATCGGTTGCGTTCAGCGCTTCAGCGCGCCTCTTCCTCGATCAGCTCGGCGAGCCGCCAGCCGAGCGCCATCGCGGGCGCGTTGGTGTTGCCGGACGGGATCTGCTGGAACACCGAGCAGTCGGCGACGCGCAGGCCGGTGACGCCGCGCACGCGCAAGCGGCTATCGACGACGTCGTCGTCGTTCGGTCCCATTCCGGCCGTGCCGACGGCATGATAGCCGGCGCCCCCGAAGCGGTCGTAGAGGCCGAGAATGTCCTCGTCGGTCTGTGCGCCGGCGGTCTTGGCGGTCTCGCCGACGACCAGGTCGGCCAATGCTGGCTCGGCCATGATGCGACGGATCGCGCGCGTCGCGGCGATCGCGGTGGCGCGGTCGCGCTCGGTGGCAAGGTAATTGGGGTTCACGTTCAGCGGCGCCTGCGGGTCCGCGGAGGTCAGCTGCAGGCTGCCCTCGCTTTCCGGGCGGAGGATGAAGGAATAGACCTGCATGCCCGGCTCGTCCTCGAACTTCATCCCGCCGGCCGGAGACATGGAGTAGGGGTTGAACATGAGCTGCGCGTCGGGCCGGCCCGCGCCGGGCAGCGCGCGCACGAACGCGATCGCCTCCGCCGCGCCGCGCGCCATCGGGCCTTTGCCGGCGACCAGATAGTTGAGCACGTTGGCGAGCAGGCGGACGCCGGAATATTCGCGGTTGTCGCTATCCTGCCACTGCTTCAGCCGGAAGCTCAGCATCAGCACCAGATGCTCGCGCAACCGCCGCCCGACGTTCGGGCTGTGATGCTTGACGTCGATGCCGAGCGCCGAAAGCGCCGCGGCGTCGCCGATGCCCGAGAGCAGAAGCAGCTTCGGCGACATCAGGCCACCGGCGGACAGGATGACCTCGCCGGCGGTGCGGAACTCCACCGGCGCACCGTTCTCGACGCCGGCGATGCCGACCGCATGCCCGTTCTCGACGATCACCCGATCGACGCGAACGCCCGAGCGGATCGTGAAGTTGGGCCGCTTGCGGGCGGGGTCGAGAAAGGCGCGCGCCGCGCTCACCCGACGGCCGCGCGCATCGATATTCCACTGCGCGTAGCCGACGCCTTCCTGATCGGGCCCGTTCTGGTCCTGCTTGACGTTGAGGCCGGTGCCGGCCGCCGCCGCGATGAAGGCGTCGGTCAGCCGCGCCTTGTGGGGATTGGTGCTGATCGTCACCGGCCCGCCTGCGCCGCGATAGTCGCTGGCGCCGAGATGATGGTTCTCGATCGCGCGGAAGACGCGCAGCATCTCGGACCACCCCCAGCCGGGATTGCCCGAAGCCTCGATCGAGTCATAGTCGGCGGGGACGCCGCGGGTCCACACCATTCCGTTGATCGCGCTCGATCCGCCGAGCATGCGGCCGCGCGCCCAGACCTCCTGCGGCGCATGCGCGCCATCCCCCGGCGAGGTAGGATAATAATGGGAGAAGCCCGGATCGAAGAGCAGCTTGCCGTAGCCCTTGGGCATGAGGCTCAGCCAATTGGCGGCGCCGCCTTCCTCGACCAACAGCACGTGGTGGTTCGGGTTCGCCGACAGGCGTTCCGCCAGCACCGAGCCGGCGGAACCGGCGCCGACGATGATATAGTCGTAGGGCGTCGCCATCTTTTTCCTCTCGGTCCAGCTACTAGAAGTCACGGTCTAGTAAGGTCAAGGCAGACAAGCGCATCGCTTGCGACGCGCGGTATCACCCCATAGGAACGGGGCGGCATGGCGACGCGCGAAGGCTATTCCCCATCGGGCCGGATCCCCCAGCGCGCGCGGGGGCGGGAGCGTCGCGAGGCGGTGATCGACGCCGCCTGCGCGATCCTAACCGACGCGGGGGAGGAGGCGCTGACGCTCCATGCCGCCGCGCTGCGCGCCAACAGCTCGATCGGTTCGATGTACCACTTCTTCTCGGATCGCGATCAGCTGCTGCGCGCCGTCGCCGATCGCCATCGCGATGCTTTGACGCGCCTCGCCGCGCCGAGCCGCCGCCTGACGCTCGACGCCTGGCGGAACATGGACGCGGCGCAGGTGATCGATGTCCTGTTCCGCGAGCCGATCGACTATTTCGTCGCGCATCCCGACGCGCTGATCGTGCATCACCTGCAGGATACCGGGCCGGCGCGATCGTTTCAGAGCCTGCTCTTGCGCATCATGCGCGCTCGCCTGGGCGCGGCGGAGGGCGAACGTGTCGCGGCGACGCTATACGCCGTGTCGACCGGTACGCTCGCCTATCTGCGCGGGATGCGCGAGACGCTCCTGCCCCACGACAGCATCGACATCGGGGGCGCGCTGATCGCCTATCTCGAGCGGATCGAGCGGGGCACGCGCAGCGAAGACGCGGGCTGAACGCTCCCGAACGTCACTCGCCGGTGAAGTTCGGCCGATCCTTCTTGCCGAAGTTCATGATCGCGGCGGTGTTGTCCTTGGTGCGCGCAGTGCGGCCGACGCCGCGCACCTCCGCCTCGAGCAGCGCGTCGAGCGTCATCTCGGAGCCGCGCTGGAAATATTGGCGCATGATGCCGAGCGCCACCGTCGGGCCGTTGGCATATTCGAGCGCGCGTTCGCGCGCGATCTTCCGGAAATCGTCCTGCGCGACGACTTCGTTGACCATGCCCCAGTCGAGCGCCTTGTCGGCGGGCAGCCGCTCGGCGCGCATGATCATCGCGCGCGCGCGCGCTGTGCCGACGGCCCGTGGCAGGAGCCAGGTGATTCCCGAATCGGTGCCCGAAGCGAGCGACGCGAAGGGAACGAGGAAGAAGGCCTTCTCGGACGCGACAAGGTAATCGGCGAGCAAGGCGAGCGCCACGCCGAAGCCGACGCACGGGCCGTTGACCGCCGCCACCACGGGGATTTCGAGATCGCGGATGCGGCGGACGAGCGGGTGGAACGTGCCTGCCACCGAGGCGATCACCGGCGGCTCGGCGCGGGTGCGCACCGCGTCCTTCGAGCCCGACCCCGAGGCGAGGTTTGCGCCCGAGCAGAAGCCGCGGCCTTCGCCGGTGATCATGAGGCAGCGGACCTTGCGGCGCGGCTTGGCGATCTCGATCAGCGAGGCGTAGATCGCCTCGACCATCGCGGGCTTGAGCGCATTGAGTCGGTCCGGATCGTCGAGCCACAGCGTCGCGAGCGGGCCTTCGATCTCCAGCCGGACATTCTCGTAGGAGATCGTCTCCACGCCCGCTTCCGTTTTCGGCTCACTCACTTGCGCTCTCCCGTCGAGGCTTGTCGCTCATCCTGCCGTTCGATAACAGCATC
>Ga0213875_10000335_pt1 | contig 44386 bp, 43 predicted proteins | sample BarmaccomBMRX_R8_FD_160105 | JGI IMG/M metagenome (GOLD analysis project Ga0213875, IMG submission 160105) | Root-associated microbial communities from Barbacenia macrantha in rupestrian grasslands, the National Park of Serra do Cipo, Brazil - RX_R8 | ecosystem: Host-associated > Plants > Roots...
CACGTCGAATTCGCTTAGGCCGTAGCCTGCCGCTCAGCGGGTAGCCTGGCCGGCGATCATGATGCAGCTATTCGAAGCGGTACCGGCCGCCGGGCAGCCGAGCCTGGCCCTGCACGGCGGAGCCGGCTCGCGCACCCAGGAACTGTCGCTGACCGAAGGCGCGCCCTACGCCCACGGCCTGCGGGCCGCCTACCAGGCCGGCTGGCAGGTGCTGGCGGCCGGCGGCGCCGCCCTCGACGCCGTCTGCGCCAGCGTGGCCGTGCTCGAGGACGACCCGCTGTTCAACGCCGGCCGCGGCGCCTCGCTGACCGCCACCGGCCAGGCCGAACTCGACGCCTCGGTGATGACCGGCGCCGGCCGGGCGGGCGCGGTCGCCGCCGCCCACCGCGCCCGCAACCCGGTCCAGCTGGCCCGCGCGATCATGGAGCAGACCGATCACGTGCTGCTGGTCGACCCGGACGTGGAGTTCCTCAAGGCGCACGGCCTGGAGGTGGCCGAGCCCGGCTGGTTCGTCACCGAGCACCGCCGCCGCCAGCTGGAGAAGGTGCTGACCGGCCGGGCGGCCGCCGCCCGCCACGGCACCGTCGGCGCCGTCGCCCGCGACACCTCCGGCCGGGTGGCCGCCGCCACCAGCACCGGCGGCATCGTCGGCCAGTCCGACGGCCGGGTCGGCGACACCCCCATCATCGGCGCCGGCGTCTACGCCCGCGACCAGCTGGCCGCGATCTCCTGCACCGGCCACGGCGAGGCGTTCATCCGTGGCGTCATCGCCCACGACGTCGCCGCCCGCGTCAAATACGCCGGCGCCACCCTGGCCGGCGCCGTCCGCGCCACCTTTGCGGAGGAGCTGACCCGCCGCGGCTCCGACGGCGGCCTGGTCGCGGTCGGCGGCGACGGCCGCATCGTGGTCGCCCACAACGCCCCCGCCATGTTCTCCGCCCGCGGTCCCGGTCCCGACCCGGAGCTGACGCTCTAGGCCGGGCTCGCACCGGGCTACGGCGCCGTGTGCGCGAGCACCGCCGCGGCCACCTGCCCGTGGGCCCGGCCCGGCAGCTCGGCGCCGACCCCGTCAAGGACCAGCAGGGTCGCGCCGGGGATCTCGGCCGCCAGCGCCTCCGCGTTACCGACCGGGAAGAACGGGTCGGCGGCACCGTGCACCACCAGGGCCGGGGCGGTGATCTGCGGGAGCCGTTCACGCCAGCGGGGCGTGCAGTCCAGCTTCGCGAACACGGTGCCCATCAGCCCGTTGCGGGCCGACGCCGGGTGCGGGCCGCAGCGATCGAGGATCCGGGCCGCGTGGGCGCGGGCCTCGGCCGCGTCGAACCGTGGTGAGCCGGAGAACACGCGGGCGGTGGCCACCGCACCGTCCAGGATCGAGGTTTGGTCGGACCAGTCGACCGGCGGGGCGCTGCCGAAATGGCCCATGATCGCCGGTGAGTGCTCGGGCAGGTCGTCGTCGACCGGGCCCGGGGCGACCGGGCGGGTGCCGATCAGCACCAGCGAGGCCACCCGGGCCGGGTGGTCCAGCGCCAGCAGCTGGGCGATGAACCCGCCGGTCCCGATGCCCGCCACGTGCGCGCGCTCGACCCCGAGCCCGTCGAGCACCCCGACCGCGTCGGCGACCAGATCGCGCAGCGTATACCCGGGCGCGTCCGGATCGACGGTGGTCGACCGGCCACTGTCCCGCAGGTCGTACCGGATCACGAACCGCCCGGCCAGCCGCCCGACGAACTCGTCGTCCCAGCTGGCGGCCGTGATACCGATCAGCAGCAACGGAATGTCGCCCGGCGACCCCACGGTATCCACGCACAACTCGACGTCGCCGACCGGTAGCAGAGTCTCCATACCCACCAGACCCCCCGAGCCGCCCGAACTCATCGGGCCGTCACAAACCTTTGGCCAGCAGCGTCTCGCCGACGGTGACGTCGGCGGCCGCGATCAGGTCGGTGAACACCGCGGCCGCGCCCGACCGCTCCTCCGCCGCCCGATGCGCCGCGAACGCCTCCTGATCGGCGTAGACCTCCGACGTCCAGAACACCTGCGGGTCATCGGCCGACCGGTTGAGCGTGTAGAGGATCGTCCCCGGCTCCCGCTCGGCCTGCTCGAACAGCCGGGCGAACGCGGCGATGTACTCGCCGGTCCTGCCTTCGCAGACGGTAACGCGGGCGACGATCGCGACGTGGGACACGGATCCCCCTCGGGGCTGGACGGTCATGACCTGTTCAACTGGTGTTCGTCGGCATCTTGTCTGCTACTGGGGCCGAGGGCGAATCCTCCAGGTTGGCTCGGTTTGCATTTGTTGTTTTGGGCGACCTGGAGGTCACTTCCATGTCCGACCTGTCCCGCCGGGGTTTCATCGGGGGTGCCGCCGTGATCGCGGGCGCGGCCGCGGTCGGGGCCGAGGCCTCGTCGGCCGCGGCCCAGACGGCTGAGCCGCACGCGGCCGCCTCTTATTCTGGCCCGGCCCAGCGGTACGGGGACATCCGCGACATCAAGCACGTCGTGGTGGTCATGCAGGAGAACCGTAGCTTCGACCACTACTTCGGGTCGCTGCGGGGTGTGCGCGGCTTCGGTGACCGGTCGACGATCACGCTGCCCGGCGGCAATTCGGTGTTCCAGCAGCCCGACACGCCCACGGCCGGTGCCGCCACCCAGTACCCGTGGCGGCTGAGCGGCACCGACGAGTGGCAGGGAGCGGTCCCGCCCAGCGCCGAACTGGGGGCCGCCAACTACGGCGGCACCGACCACAGCTGGCTGACCCAGCACGGCGCCTGGTACGGCGGGCTGATGAACGGCTGGATCCAGGCCAAGGCCGGCCCGACCACGATGGGCTTCCTGGACCGGGCGGACCTGCCGTTCCACTACGCGCTGGCCGACGCCTACACGGTCGGCGACGACTACCACTGCTCGGTCATCAGCGCGACCGGCCCGAACCGGATCTACCTGATGAGCGGCACGATCAACGCCGACCAGGCGCACCCGGGCTACGACGGCACCGCCCCCCACGTGGCCTACGACGGTGGCGGCAACCTGCAGCGGAACTTCCTGACCTGGCAGTCCTACGTGGAGACGCTGCAGCAGGCGGGCGTGTCGTGGCGGACCTACCACTGCGCCGACGACTATGGCGACAACGCCCCGCCCTACTTCGCCACGTTCGCGAAGATGGACCCGACCCAGACCGACCCGGCCACCGGCAAGCCCGGGGTGCCCGACCCGTCGAGCCCGCTGTACACCGACGGCGTCGCCAACGTCACCACCGACACCGGCGTGCAGACCCAGAACGCCGACAACCTCGCGGCCGCGCTCAAGGCCGACGTGCTCGCGGGCCAGTTGCCGCAGGTCGCCTACGTGGTCAACAACCAGTTCTTCTCCGAGCACCCGGTGACCGCGCCCAGCAACGGCGCCTACTTCATGCGGGCGGTCCTCGAGGCGCTCCACGCCGACCCCGGCGTGTTCAACTCGACGCTGGTCATCGTCAACTACGACGAGAACGACGGCCAGTTCGACCACGTGCCGCCGCCGGTGCCCGCCCCCGGCGAGCAGGACGAGTTCGTCAGCGGCACCGACCTGTCGACCTACGGCCTGACTGCGCCCGCCCCGGTCGGCCTCGGCTTCCGGGTGCCGCTGATCCTGGTGTCGCCCTGGACCCGCGGCGGCTGGGTCACCTCCGAGACCGCCGACCACACCTCGGTCATCCAGTTCCTGGAGAAGTGGACGGCGGCGCTGGGCAAGCCCGCGGTCTCGCCCAACGTCAGCGCCTGGCGGCGTAAGGTCTGCGGCGACCTGACCGGCGCGTTTGACTTCGCCCGGCCGGTCTACGGGCTGCCTGACCTGCCGGACACCGGCACGCTGGTGGCCGAGACCAAGTACGTGCCGCTGCCGGACAACAACGCGATGCCGTCGCAGGAGCCCGGGACCAAGCCCGCCCGGCCGCTGCCGGTCCAGCCCAACGCCAACCTGACCGGCTTTTCCACCGCGGGCGGGGCCGCGACCGCCGAGCTGGCCCTCACCAACACCGGCCCGCACGTGCGCAAGGCGAGCCACTTCGCCGTCTACAACAACCTCGCCCCGGTACCCGCGCTGGCCGACTACCCGGCCAAGTTCCCCGGCCAGTACACGGTCGAGGCGTCCCGGTCGGCCGCCGCCACCGCCCCGGTCGGCGCCGGCGCGGGCGACACCAAGTTCGACATCACCGTCATCGGGCCGAACCGGTTCCTGCGCCGATTCACCGGCGACACCGCGGCGGCCGGCACCCAGCTGGCGGCCCGGGCCGAGTACACCGGTGGCGGGTTCGGTTCCGGCCCCGGCCTGCGGTTGACACTGACCAACCACGGCCGCGGGCCGGTGACGTTCACGATCACCGCTAACGCCTACCGCCACGACCACCCGCGCACGTTCCAGGTCGCCGCCCACCGGTCCGCCATCTTCTCCTCGAATCCGCTGGCCAGCGCGGGCGGCTGGTACGACCTGACCGTGACCGCCAGCACCGATTCGTCCTGGTCGCAGCGGTTCACCGGCCACCTGGAGAACGGCGGGCCGAGCGTCACCGGCGCCTGATCGAGCCCAGCTGGGCCGGCCGCCTCAGCCGGCCCAGCTGCCGGTCAGGAACAGCCAGGTGATGCCGACCATCACCACGCCCGACCCCGCCAGCACCAGCCCGGTCAGCCAGCGGCGGCCGCTCAGCCACAGCGCGAACGCGATCAGCGGCGGCCACCACAGCAGCGCCTCGCGGGCCACTGACATGTAAAACGTGGACGTGGCCAGCGACACCACCGCGATGCCGACGTACACCAGCTCGGCCCAGCGGCGCCGGAACGCGGCCCAGCCGATGAACGCCAGCCCGGCCGCGACCGCGAGAATGTCCAGCCGGAACGGCCACGGATCGAACGAGCCGACCCCTCCCAATCTTCCGCCGGAAAACGCTGAAAATGTCCCACCGGAACCGGCTGGCGCGGTGCCGCCGGAGCCACCCACGGAGTGGCTCAGACCGGTCCCTGGCCCGGTGCCGCCGGTTTGCGGCCCGGTGCCAGTGGCCTGGCCGCCGCCCCCTGCGCCCGCGCCGGGAAAGCCGCCCGGGTTACGGTGCACCCGCCCGCCGGGGCCGCCGCCGAACCGGTGACCGCCCGCGCCGCCACCGCGCCCGAAACCGCCCCCGCCCGACCGGTACCCCGACCCGAAGGCGTTGTCCCATGAGGTCCGGAACGCGGTGACCGGGTTGGTCAGCCGCCGCGACCAGCCTTGCGCCTCGGCGTGGAACCAGGCCAGCCCGTCGCCGGTGATGTCCCGCAGGTAGGCGAAGTAGCCGACGACCGCGGCCAGCGGCAGCGCGAACGCGGGGGAGCGGGCCCAGTCCCGCGCCCGCGGGCGGCCGACGAGGAACATCACCGCCAGGCCGGCCGCCTCGAACGCGCCGTCGATCCGCACCGTGCACGCCAGCGCGGTCAGCACGCAGGCCAGCACCCAGCGGCGCTGGCGGCCGGCCAGCCAGGCCGGGATGGCCAGCGCCAGGAACAGCGACTCGGTGTAGCCGGCCGCCAGGAACACCGCCGCGGGCGCCGCCACCAGCAGCAGCACCGCGGTGACGGCGGCCCGGCCGGGCTCACCCCCGGCCGTCTCGCCACCGCTCGCCGCCCGCCGGGCCCGCCACTCGAACTCGGTCAGCCGGGCCAGCGCGACACAGGCCACCGCCCCCGCGACCAGTGAGATCAGCAGCCCGGAGACGACCCAGTCGCGCACCACCAGGTGAACCGTGCGCAGCAGCACCGGGTAGCCGGGGAAGAACGCGACGATGTTGGTGTCGTAGGCTGGCCCCTTGCCGCTCGTGTAGCCGTACTCGGCGATGGTCAGGTAGCGGTCCCAGTCCCAGCGCTGCCACAAGTTCAGCCACGAGGTGCCGTTCTGGCTGGCCAGCGCGGCCAGGCTGATCGCGAGCATCACCACCCGCGAGCCGGCCCACACCGACAGCGCCAGCCGGTCGGTGCGCCGCCGCCACCACCGCCCGCGATCGGTCCCGGCCGGGTCCGGCGCCCGCCCGGGCGGTACGCCGACCGTGCCGGACGCGGAGGCAGAAGGCTGCGACGTGGTCATGGGTCTCCCGGCTCGGCCTGCGGACGTCCGCAGCAGGCTAGGGACCGCAGGTGAGAGCGGTCTGAACATTGCCTAGCGGTCAGCTAGGTCATCGCCCGCCGTTCGCCTCGATGCGAGATGGTGGTCAAGGCCTACGCCGAGGAACTCCCGGGCACCACCGCCTGGTGGTTCTGGTGGGACTGACGCGGCATAGTGACCCCATGATCGAGACGTTGCCGCGGGTGGTGGCGGCGCCGCCCGGTAAGCCGGTGCGGGAGGGGGCGGCCGACGGCCAGGCGCGGGCCCGGCGGCTGGCGCAGCGGCCAGAAAGCTGGGACCGGGACGAAGCGGCCGGGATGGCCGCCCGGTTCGACGCGGCCGCCGCCGACTGGGAAAGCGACCGGGGCGGCTACCGGCGCCCGCCGCTGGCCGACGCGCTGGCCCGCGACGGCCCGTTCGGGCCGGGCCCGGCCGCCGAGATCGCATCCGGCACCGGCCTGCTGACCTCGCTGATCCAGGACGTGTGGCCGGCCGTGGTGGCGGTCGACCTGTCACCGGGCATGCTGGCCCGCGCCCGGGCCGGCGCCCGGGTCCGGGCCGACGCGTCCCGGCTGCCGCTGGCCGCGGGCTGCGCCGGTGCCGTGGTCATTTGCGACGGCCCCCTGTTCGCGGCCGAGGTGACCCGGGTGCTGGCGCCGGGGGCGCCGCTGGTGTGGTCGAACGCCCTCGGCCGGGGCGCCCCGTTTTATCTGGCCACCGAGCTGGTGACGGAGGCGCTGGCGGCCGCGTCCGGGCGGCCGTGGCGGGCGGTGCAGAGCGAGGCCCACTGGGGCCGCTGGGCCGTGCTCCGGCCGGTCTGACCAGACAACCGGCCCAATGGCGACGCCGTTGTCGCCATTGAGCTCGGGGTCTGGGCCCCCGCTAGGGACCAAAGGCCCATGACATTACGAACTCAGCCGGCGCCGATCGGGCCCCGGCGAAGCGGCAGCTGCTCGGCGATCTCCTTGACCAGGGCGCCCAGCCGGGCGCGGGCGGGCTGGATCACCGGGATGCCCGCCGCCGTGAACGGCCCAGCCGTGACCGGGCCGACGCAGGCGGCCAGCACCGGCCCGTGCAGGGCCGCCCGCACGCTGGCGCCGTGGCCGCGTTCGTCGGCCCGGCCCAGGAAGCTGACCCCGGCCGGCGCGCTGGTGAACGCGACCGCGTCGACCGCCGGCCGGCTGACCGCCTCGATCAGCTGGTCCAGCGGGGCGGTGTCGGCGGGCCGCACCCAGCGGTAGACCGGGACCTCGATCACCTCGGCGCCGGCCTGCCGCAGCGCCTGCACCAGCTCGGTCAGCGGGTCGCCGTGCAGCTGGATCGCGATCCGGCGGCCGTCGAGGTCGCCCCGGGCCAGCAGGCACGCCAGCACCTCGGACGACGACTCCGACTCGGGCGACCACTGCTCGCGCAGCCCGGCCGCCCGGATCGCGCCGCGCACCTTGGGCCCCCGGGCCAGCAGGGTGGCCTGTCCCAGGGCGGCCAGCAGCTCCTCGCCGTTGCCCCACGAGCCGGCCGCCTCGACCCAGCCCCGGAACCCGACCCCGGTCGTTCCCACCACGATGTCCAGCGGCTGCTCCAGGCACCGCCGGGTCGCCTCCCGCAGCTGGTGGTCGTCGGCCAGCGGCACGATTGCGATCGCGGGCGCCGAGATCACGGTCGCGCCCCGCCGTTCGAGCGCGTCCGCGAACTCCTCCCGCCGCCGCTCGGCCGTGATCCCGACCGTGTACCCCGTCAGCGGCCCGGCCGTCATCGGCGCCTCCCTGTTCCGGTGGCCCGACGTTACCCGAGCACCGGGATCAGGTTCAGCACCACCGCCACCGTGAACTGCCAGGTGGTGAGCGACAGCGGGTCCGAGTCGTCGCCCAACCGCTTGGCCACGATCGTGTAAAGGCTGGCGCTGAGCACGCCCCCGGCCACCAGCAGGTCGCCCGCGCGGGGGCCGTGCTGAGCGGCCGGCTCTAGTCAGCCGGAGGGGCTCCTGGTGCCGCCTGATTCACCGGTGACGCAAGAACGTTCTTCAGACGCCGACCAGGTCGCAGACGAAGATCAGGGTCTCGCCGGGGGCGATGACGTTGCCGGCGCCGCGGTCGCCGTAGGCCAGGTGGGGCGGGATCACCAGCTGGCGGCGGCCGCCGACCCGCATGCCCTGGACGCCCTGGTCCCAGCCGGCGATGACGCGGCCCGCGCCCAGCCGGAACTCGAGCGGGTCGCCGCGGTCGTAGCTGGAGTCGAACTCCTCGCCGGTCGAGTAGGCCACCCCGACGTAGTGCACCTGCACGTTGTCGCCGGCCTTGGCCTCGGCGCCGTCGCCGACCTTGAGGTCGGTGATCTGCAGGTCAGCCGGGGGCTCGCCACCGGGGAAGTCAACCTCGGGCTTGGCGGTGCTCATACAGATGTCTCCTACAGTCGGCCAGGTCAAGGACCAGCCCACCCTAGCGCTTAGGGTCGGAGGTATGGACGCAGGCAGCGAAGCCGCCACCGAAGTCGTGGCCGTCGAAGTCCCCGGCGGCCAGCTGGCCGTCGAGCACGTGGTCGCCCGCAGCGAACCGGTCCTCGCCATCCACGGCATCAGCAGCCAGCGCAAACTGTGGAACTGGCTGCGGGCCCTGCGCCCCGGTCTCAGCCTGGTCGCGCCCGACCTGCGCGGGCGCGGCGACAGTGTGCAGGTAACCGGACCGTCGTCGGTCGCCCGGCACGCCGCCGACCTGATCGCGGTGCTCGACCACCTCGGCCTGGACGCGGTGCCGGTGGTCGGGATGTCGATGGGTGGCTTCGTCGCCGTCGAGCTCGCCACCGCCTATCCGGACAGGGTCAAGAGCCTGGTGCTGGTGGACGGCGGGTTCCCGATGGCCACCCCGCCCGGCCTGACCCGCGAGGCGGTGCCCGCGATCTTCCGCGACCGGCTGGCCCGGCTCGACCGGGACTGGCCCACGGTGCAGGACTACGCCCAGTTCTTCGTGGCCAACACCGCGCCGCTGCTCGACCCGGCCGACCCGCTGCTGCTCGACTACCTGACCCACGACCTGGACGGCCACCGGGTACGGCTGAACGCCGACGCGCTGATCGAGGATGCCACCGACATCTTCTTCGGGCCGTCCCGCTGGGAGCAGCTCCCGGTCCCGACCCGGCTGCTGACGGCCGAGTGGAGCACCGGCCCGGAAACCCCGCCCGCCTACCCGCTCCCGGCGGTCGAACGTTTTCAAAAAGAACTGAAGACGCTGACCACGGTCGTCGCCGTACCGGGCGTCGATCACGCCGCGTCGATCATGAGCCCGGCCGGGGCCCGGGCCACCGCCGAACTGCTTGCGGAGGCATTGTGACCAGTCAGGCGACCGAAGCCCAGGTCGTTGAGGCGCTGAGCCGGGAGCTGCCGGCCGACCGGATCGTGGTCGACCCGGACGTGCTCGGCTCGCTGTCCCACGACGAGGCCGAGTGGGCGCCGACCGGGCGGGCGGCGGCCGCGGTCCGGGCCCGCTCCGAAGCCGAGATCCAGCACGTGGTCCGGGTCTGCGCCGAGCTGCGGGTCCCGCTGGTCCCGCGCGGGGCCGGTACCGGACTGTCGGGCGGCGCCAACGCGGTCGGCGGCTGCGTGGTGCTCGACGTGGCGGCGATGAACCAGGTGCTCGAGGTCGACGCCGACAACCTGGTCGCGGTGGTCCAGCCGGGCGCGGTCAACGACGACGTCAAGGCGGCGGTGGCCGAGCACGGCCTCTGGTACCCGCCCGACCCGGCCAGCGCGCCCTGGTCGACGATCGGCGGCAACGTGTCCACCAACGCGGGCGGCCTGTGCTGCCTGAAGTACGGCGTGACCCGCGACTACGTGCTCGGCCTGCGGCTGGCGGCCGGCGGGCCGGCCGGCTACGGCGAGGTGGTCCGGCTCGGCCGCCGCACCACCAAGGGCGTGGCCGGGCTCGACCTGACCGGGCTGGTGGTCGGGGCCGAGGGCACGCTCGGCGTGGTCACCGAGGTGACGTTGCGGCTGCGGCCGGCTCTGGCCGCGATCCCGCGCACGGTGGTGGCGGTGTTCGGCGATTTGGTCGCGGCCGGCCGGGCGGTGGCCGAGATCACCCGGCGGGGCCTGACCCCGGCCGTGCTCGAACTGCTCGACCGGTCCTGCCTGGAGGCGGTCGAGAGCTGGAAGCACCTGGGTATCCAAGCCGACGCCAACGCCATGCTGCTGGCCCGGGTGGACACCCCGGGGGAGTCGGGGGTGGTCGAGGCGGCCGCCATCGCCGCCGCCATGACCGACACCGGCGCCCTGTGGGCCGAGCAGTCCACCGACGACGCCGAGGCCGAGGCGCTGTTCGACGCCCGGCGGCTGGCCTACCCGGCCTTCGAGCGGCTCGGGCCGGTGCTGACCGAGGACGTGTGCGTGCCCCGTTCGCAGGTACCGGCCATGCTCGAGCAGATCGCCAAGATCGGTCACCGGCACGGCGTGCAGATCGCCACCATCGCGCACGCCGGCGACGGCAACCTGCACCCGCTGATCATCACCCCGGCCGGCGACGACGCCGCCCGGGCCGCCGCTCAGGCCGCGTTCGACGAACTGCTGACCGAGGCGATCGCGATCGGCGGCACGGTCACCGGCGAGCACGGTGTCGGCCTGCTCAAACGGGATGGCATGCTGCGCGAGCTGGACCCCGGCGCGGTCGCCATGCAAACCGCCGTCCGCCAGGCGCTCGACCCGGTCGGCATCTTCAATCCAGGGAAAGGGTGACCAGCGTGCAGGGTTCGGTGGTGGTTGACCTGCTGCGGCCGGTGATCGGCAAGCAGGGTCAGGTGCGGCTGGTGGTCCGCGGGCTGAGCGCCCGCTGGACGCTCAACGACGACAAGCATCCGCTGCTCAGCGTGCAGTTGCGCGACGACGGGCTGATCGAGACGACCCGCGACGACGGCTGGAACGTGCTCGACCCCGCCGATGTACTAGCCGTGGAATGGGTGTCGCGCGACACTGAGGGTCAGGGGCAATACCTCTGACTCAGCGGAGTGGCTGCGGGCTGACCGTGCCCGCTGATCGGCGCCAGCTCATCGGGGCGGTGAGGTGCCGGAGCGGGACAACTGGCGTTCGATGACCGCCAGGTCGAACCGCCCGGTGCGGCGGCCCTGCTCCATCGGCCAGGCGGCCAGCCCGACCCGGACCGCCCGGTAGACGGGATCGATGGCGGCCTCTTCGAGCGGGCTGAGCGGCCAGCCGAGCCGGGCCAGCTCGGCCCGGTAGGCGGCCACCACGGCCGGCGCGCGGTAGGTGCGCGCCATCGCCAGTTCGAACGGGCGCGAGTCGAGGTGGCTGAGCTCGAAGTCGATGACTCCGGTCAGGCGGCCGCCGGTATAGTGCACGTTCCATTCGGCGAAGTCGCCGTGCACCACGGTGACCGGCAGGTCGGCTACGCCCACGTCGGCCAGCGCGCGCCGGGCAGCCGCCGCGGCCACCTGCGCCCAGGCCGCCAGCCGGGGACTGGCCGCGGCCAGCGCCGAAACCAGCGCGTCCCAGTCGAGGCTGGTGAGCACGGTGGGGCCAGTGTGCTGCGGCCGCCAGCCGGGCCGCTGCCTGATCCGGTCGCCCAGCCCGCGCAGGGCCAGCTGCAGGCGGGCCAGCTGGCGGCCGCGCTGGACCTGCTGATCCCGATCCTCGGGCCGGGCGGGTTGGCCGGGGACGTACTGGTTGAGCCCGTACCAGCGACCCTCGTACTCGGTCAGGCCGTCCACGGGGGCGGGCACGGTCCAGCCCGCGGCCGCCAGGTGCCGCAGCACCGTGTCCTGCCAGGCCAGGTCGTCCGGGGTGGCGTCGGCGTGGTGGCCGCGCAGCACCAGCGGGTCGCCGCCGGGGCCGGTGACCAGCCAGTTCGCGTTGCCGCCGGGCACGTCGCTGAGCGCCGTGACCCGGTCCGGGTCGACCTCGAACCGGGCCAGGACCGCGGCCGGCGGCCCGGCGGCCGCCGCGTCAGCTCCTGAGCAGCTGGCCGAAGGTGTCCATCGCCTCGGTGGCGTTGGCGTCGGCCGCGTCGACCACGCCCAGGAAGCCGGCGTAGCCGTGAATCAGGCCGGGACCGGGCACGTAGTCGACGTGCACGCCGCCGTTCTTGAGCCGGTCGGCGTAGGCGGCGCCGTCGTCGCGCAGCGGGTCGAACTCGGCCGTCGCCACCACCGCCGGGGCCACCCGGTTGACGTTGGCGTAGGCCAGGTTGGCCTCGGCGTAGGCCAGCCCCGCCTCGGTCTCGCTGGCGTCGCCCAGCGCGGGCAGGTACTGGCGGTAGAACCAGGCCATGTCGGCACGGGTCAGGAAGTAGCCCTCGCCGTTCTCGATGTAGGACGGGCTCGCCATCGACGGGTCGGTCGCCGGGTAGAACAGCAGCTGGGCGGCCAGCGGGATCTCCTGGTCGCGGGCCCGCAGCGCCAGCCCGGCCGCCAGCGACGCCCCGGCCGAGTCGCCCGCCACCCCGACCGGCTCGTCCGGGCTCTCCTGGCCGACCCAACGCAGCACGTGCTCGGCGTCGTCCAGGCCGGCCGGGAACGGGTGCTCGGGGGCGAGCCGGTAGCCGACCGACACCACCCGGGCGCCGGTCACGTTGGCCACCCGGCGGCACAGCGGGTCGTGGGTGTCCACGTCACCGACCACCCAGCCGCCGCCGTGCAGGTAGACGACCGTACCGCCGCGCGGCTGGCACGGCTCGAAGATCCGCACCGGCACCCTGGCCGGTGAATACCGGTCTACCACCGACGCGACCGGCTCGGGCACGAACTGCGGGCCGCGCCTGCTCAGCGACAGCGTGCGGTAGTGCACGCGGGTCTGGGCCGCGTCGTCACGGACCAGCGGCAGCAGTCCTTTGGCCTCGAGCTGATCGAGAAGCGTGCGGAACTGCGGATCGAGCGGCATCGGTGGCCTCCCAGCGGGCTGTCACCGAGAAGGTATCGGGCACACTGGGCGGATGACCAGCACCGTGGCACCGAAAGTTCCCGACGGGGCCCATCCGCGCGACCCGCGTGATCCGCGCGGGTTGCGGACCGGCGCCCCCCTCCTCGACGCCTGGCTGCGGGCGACCGCGCCGGACCGCGGCGAGGACGCCCGGATGTCGATCCCCGGGCACAAGCAGCGGACCGATCTGACCGGCGCGGTGGTGGCCGACGACGTGCCGCTCTACGCCGGGCTGACCGCGATCAAGCAGGCCGACGGGCTGCTGGCCGAGGCCGAGGAGCGCGCCGCCCGGCTGTGGGGGGCGGACTGGTGCCGGTTCTCGGTGGGCGGGTCGACCCACGGCAACCAGGCGCTGGCGCTGGCGGTCGGGCAGCCCGGCGACGAGGTCATTGTCAGCCGTACCCTGCACCGGTCGCTGCTGCTGGGGCTGGTGCTGGCCGGGTTGCGCCCGGTCTGGGTGCGCCCGCAGGTGGATCCGGGCTCGGGCCTGCCCCGGGCGGTCGCGGTGGCTGACGTCCGGGCCGCGCTGGCCGCTCATCCGGGCGCCCGCGCGGTGTTCCTCGGTGACCCCTCCTACGTGGGCACCACCGGCGACCTGGCCGCCCACGCGGCCGCCGCCCACGAGGCCGGCGTGCCGTTCATCGTCGACGCGGCCTGGGCCGCCCACCTCGGCTTCCACCCCGGGTTCCCGCCGCACGCGCTGGCGGCCGGGGCCGACGCCATGGTGACCAGCGCCCACAAGGCGCTGCCGGCCTGGAGCCAGGGCGCGCTGGTGCTGGCCCGGACCGGACGCCCGGACGGTGCTGGTCTCGACCGGGCCCGGCTGGAGCGGGCGTTCGACGCGACCCACACCACGAGCCCGTCCGGGACCATCCTGGCCAGCGTCGACGCCGCCCGCGAGCTGCTCGCCCGGGAAGGCGAGGCGCTGACCGGCCGCCTGCTGGCCAACGTGGCGGCCGCCCGGGCCCGGCTGGCCGCCGTCCCCGGGCTGGCCGTGCTGGACGGCCCCGACGTCGAGCCGGGCAAGCTGGTCGTGCTGCTGGCCGGGACCGGTGCCCACGGCCACGCGGTCGAGGCCGACCTCATCGCGGCGGGCATGCCGGTCGAAATGGCCGACCGGGACACGATCGTGCCGATCGTCACCCTGGCCGACGAGGACCGCCACCTGACCTGGTTCACCGACACCCTGGCGGCCTCGGTCGAACGGCGCCGGGCGGCCCCCCGGCCCCCGGCCGCCGGGCTCGCCTGGGGGCTGGACCCGCAGGTGGTGCTGCCGCCCCGGGAGGCGTTCTTCGCCGCCCACGAGACGGTGGCGGCGCAGGACGCGGCCGGCCGGGTCAGCGCCGAACTGGTGGCGCCCTACCCGCCCGGGGTGCCGGTGCTGGCGCCCGGCGAGCTGGTCACCGCCGAAATCGTGGCCGCCCTGCGGGCGGTGCTGGCCGACGGCGGCCGGGTCGCCTACGCGGCCGACAACACCCTGACCACCATCCAGGTCGTGGCCGCGACGTAAGCTCCGGGCCGGAGCCCGCAGGCCGAGGCGGCGCTGCTCGATGATCAGGCAGCGGTCCTCCACGTAGAGCAGGCCGGCGCCGGTGGCGATGTCGCGGGCTTCGGCCGAGGCGATGCCCAGCTGCAGCCACAGCGCGGTGGCGCCGGCCGCGACCGCCTGCCGGGCCACGTCCGGGGTCCGGTGCGACGGCCGGAACACGTCCACCAGCCCGACCGGCTCGGGCACCGCCGCCAGCGTGCGGTACACGGGCTCGCCGAGGATCTGGTCCCGGTACGGGTTGACCGGGATGATCCGCCAGCCGTGCTGCTGCATGTGGGCGGGCACGTAGTGCGCGGCCTTGGCCGCCGCCCCGCTCGCGCCGACCACGGTGATCGTGTCGTAGGTGGTCAGGATGCGCTCGGTCACGTCGTCCATGTCGGTCACCCCGTCACTGTAGGCGGGGGCGGCGGAGTTACCGTGAAGTGGTGGCGCCGATCATCAGCGCGCCCGAGCGCGCGTCGTTCCGCCGGCGGGAGCTGGAGTCCAGGCCCAGCTCAGCCGGCCCGGCCGTCGCGCCCGATTTAGACCAGGCCGTCCGGGCGGCGCTGGCCATCTACTACTACCCGGGCATGTGGGACTGGGACCGCGGGGTGCGGCTGCCGCTGGTCCGCCAGGGGCTGGACCGGGCGGTGGACCAACTCGGTGCGGGCGGCGATACCGCCGAATCGGCCCGGCGCGACGGCCGGGCGCTGCTGGCCCGGTACTGCGACTGGGCTCCAGAGGTCGACCGGTTCGCGCCGGTGCTGGTCGAGACCGACTTCGACGTGCCGCTGCCCGACTCCCAGCGACCCGGGTCGGGGCTGGTCACGGCGGGCGGTGCGGCGGTCCGGTACCAGGACCGGGTCGACCTGCTGGCGGTCGACGAACACGACGACTACTGGATCGTGTACCACCGGCTGACCGGCGGCGACTGGGCCTCACCCGCCGAGCTGGCCGCCGACGAGGAGGCGCTGGCCGCCTGCTGGGCGTGGGAGCAGTTCTACCTGGGGATGGCGATCACCGGCACGATCTTCAACGAGCTGCAGGTCCAGGCCCATGGTGAAAAGGTCCCCCGGCGGCGCTGGTCCCGGCGTGGTGCGGCGCCCCCGGGCCCGGTGGTCCGGCAGCACGAGCCGAGCGGGGGCGGCCGTTCGCTCGGCCAGCGGCAGCGCCGGTCGGCCCGGGCGGCCGGGCCGGGCCGGCGGGCCCCGGTCGAGCAGGTCACCGGGCCCGGCTTCCGCCGCAGCTGGCTGCGCCGCACCCCCGACGAGGTGGCGGCGGCCGGACGGCGGCTGGCGGCCGACGCCGCCGCCATGATCGCGTCCGGGTTTCAGCCCGGTGACGGCGGATAGGCAGTGCTGACCTCGGGGCGTAAGCCCCCAGACCCCCGGGGGCTTACGCCCCCATTAGGCTCAAACCAGATGACTGAGCGCAAACCGCCGCAGCAGAGCTTCCCGACCTGGATCGACCAGCAGATCGCCGAGGCCGAGCGCCGCGGCGTGTTCGACAACCTGCCTGGCACCGGCAAGCCGATCGAGCGCCGCCCCGAGGCCGACTTCACCCAGGCCTGGCTGCGCGACAAGCTGCGCCGCGAAGGCGTGCCGGCCGAGGAGATGCTGCCGACCCCGCTCCGCCTGCGCCGCCAGTCCGAGCGGCTGCTGGCCGGCCCGCCCAGCCTCCGCTCCGAGCCGGAGGTCCGCGACGCGGTGGCCGAGCTCAACGCCCGCATCCTCGACTGGCGCCGCAACAGCACCGACGGCCCGCCCATCCCGGTCCCGCTGGTCAAGGAAGAGCAAGCCGTCGCCGCCTGGCACGAAGCCCAGGCCGCTCGCCACGCTCGGCCGACCGACCAGGCTCGGTCCAGCGCCCAGCCCACCCAAGCCACCATCGCACCACCGACAACACCAGCCTCAGGAACCCCAGTAGCCCCACCAGCCCCGCGCACCTCACGACGCCGCTGGTGGCCCTTCCGCCGTCGGCCCTGACAAGAACCAGCCAGCCCCGCCCCGGCCGTCACGCCCAGCCCCCAAAGAAACCTTTGACGGTTGCCGCCGGCCGCCCTACCGTGGCGGTGTGAACCCCGATGACGCGGGCGAGGACCGGGCGTCCCGGCTCCGGGTGCTGGCCCACCCGATCCGTCTGCGGATGCTGTCGCTGCTGACCGGAGCCACGCTGTCGGCCATGGAGCTCAGCCGTGAGCTGGACATCAGCCAGGCGCTGGCCAGCTACCACCTGCGCCAGCTGCACGCGGCCGGCGTGATCGAGCTGGCCGAGGTCCGCTCGCGCAACGGCGGCCAGGAACGCCGGTTCGCCTACCGCCCGGCGCTGCCCGGCCCGCACGAGGGCCCCCCGCCGGCCACCGACGAGCTGGCCCTGCTGGCCGAGGCGTTCGCGGTCGAGCTGCGCCGCCGCAGCCAGCAGGCCGAAGCCGGGGCCGGCCGCCTCGGAGTCGACGCCGAGCTGTGGGTCGACCCGGCCGACTGGGCGGCGGCCGTCGACGCCATCCGCGCCGCCAGCGTCACCTTGCACGACCGGGCCCAGCCGCCGCGGACGGCCGGAACCGTCCGGGTCAGCGTCAGCGCCCTGCTGTTCCCGATGACCAGCCCCGCGGCCCGGCCCTGACGTGGTCAGCACCGGCCGCGAGCAGCGGCCCGGCCGCCTGGGCGTGCTGGGTGAGCGGAACTTCCGGTTGTTCTTCATCGGGTACGTCAGCTCGCTGGTCGGCTCGGCCATGGTGCCGGTCGCGCTCATGTTCGCGGTGCTGGACCAGGGCGACGGGACCGCCGCCGTCGGCTACGTCCTCGGGGCCGAGACCGTGCCGCTGGTGGCGCTGCTGCTGCTCGGCGGGGTGGTCGCCGACCGCCTCCCGCGCCGGGTGTCGATGATCGGGGCCGACCTGGTCCGCTTCGTCAGCGAGGGACTGCTGGCCGTCCTGCTGCTGACCGGGTCGGCGCCACTGTGGGTGATGCTCGTACTGGCCGCGGTCCTCGGCGCCGGGCAGGCGTTCTTCAACCCGGCGATGACCGGGCTGATGCCCGAGCTGGTCAGCGCCGAACGCCTGCAGCCGGCCAACGCGCTGCGCGGGGTGGCCAGCTCGACCGGGCAGGTGGTCGGCCCCGCCCTGGCCGGGGTCATCGTCGCGGCCGGCGGGGCCGGCTGGGCGATCGCCATCGACTCCGCCACCTACGCGGTCAGCGCCCTCTGCCTGCTGCGGCTGGCCATCCCGGCCCGGCCCCCGGCCCCGCCGTCTTCGATGCTGGTCCAGCTGGCCGGGGGCTGGCACGAGTTCCGGGCCCGGACCTGGCTGTGGGTCATCGTGGCGCAGTTCGCGACGTTCAACGCGCTCTGCTACGCCCCGTTCATGGTGCTCGGAGTGGTCAACGTCCGCGACCACCTGGGCGGAGCCGCACCTTGGGGCGTCATCCTGGCCGCCCTGGGGGCCGGCAGTATCCTCGGCGGCCTGCTGTCGGTCCGCCTGCGGGCCCGGCGCCCGCTGGTCATCGCCACGTTCGGGGCGGCCCTGTTCGCGGCCCCGGTCGCCCTGATCGCGGTGCCCGCCGCCACCGGCGTCATCGCCGCCGCCGCGGCCGTGGCCGGCGTCGGGCTGGCGATCTTCGGCACGCTGTGGGAGACGACCCTGCAGCGGGAGGTTCCGCCCGAGGCCCTGTCCCGGGTCAGCGCCTACGACTGGTTCGGCTCGGTCGCGTTCGTCCCGCTCGGCTACCTGATCGCCGCCCCGATCGCCGCGTTGCTCGGCGTCCGTACCACGCTGCTGGCCGCCGCCGTCTGGGCGGCCGGTTCCTGCGCGGTCGTGCTGGCCACGCCGAGCGTCAGGAACCTGCGCGGCCGGCCCTAGCCCAGCGCCTGGACCGCCTCGGCCAGCGCGGCCCGGAACCGGGCTACGTTGGCCAGCTTGACGTCCTCGTACCCACGCACCAGGTCGGGCAGCTCGGCCAGCGCGACCAGGGCCGGGAGGGTCTCGGCCGACAGGTGGGGGAGGGCACCCATCACCGCGGCCCGGTACTCGCCCGGCAGCGCCCGCTCGGTCCGGCGGACCTCGGTCCGGCCGAACACGTCGAGCGTGGTGCCGCGCAAGGCCCGGCTCGCGTACAGCGCCCGGAACGCCGGCCGGAACCAGGGGCCCAGCGTCACCTTCTGCTTCATGCCCAGTGCCCGCAGCACCGGCGGGTGCAGCCGGTAGTAGTAGCGGGCACCCGGCCCGAACTGGGCCGCGACCGCGTCGTCGAGGGCCGGGTCGAGCGACAGCCGGGCCACCTCGTACTCGTCCTTGTAGGCCAGCAGCTTGTACAGGTTGCGGGCGTAGGCGCTGGTCAGCTCGCCGGGGGCGCCGAACGCGCGCCGCTCGGCGTCGGCCACCACCCGCACCTGGGCGGCGTAGCTGGCCGCGTAGGTCTCGTTCTGGAATGCGGTCAGCTCGGCCACCCGCCGCTGGATCACCGCCTCCACGGCAGCCCCAGCGCCCCCCGCAGCCTCTGCAGTCCCAGCGTCCTCGGAAGCCTCAGCAGCCCCAGCGCCATCAACCACGTACCGGCGCCCGGCCCGGAACGCGGCGATGTTCTTCTCCACCGCCACCCCGTTCAGCTCCAGCGCTTCCTCGAGGGCCGGGGGCGGCACCGGCAGCGCCCCCGCCTGCACCGCCACCCCGACCAGGAACACGTTGGTGAACTGGTCGTCGCCGAACAGGGCGCTGGTCTGCGCCCGCGCGTCGACCGCCACCCCGTGCTCGGCCCGGGTCCGCTGGTGGATACGCTGCACCGTCCCGGCCACGTCGGGGAACGCCACCGCCGTGTCCTGGATCATCGCCCCCGTCGGCACCCGTGAGGTGCAGGTGACCGCGATCGTGCGGTCCGGCGAGGCGGCCGCCAGCTGGACCGCGTCCGCCGCCACCAGCAGGTCACAGCCCAGGTAGAGGTCGCAGCTGCCCGGGGTCAGCTTGTTGGCGCCGGTGAACGGCTCCGGCGCCAGCCGGATGTCCGACACCACCGCGCCGCCCTTCTGGGCCAGGCCCATCTGGTCCAGCGCCCGCACCTGCAGCCCGGCGATGGTGGCGGCGGTGGAGATGACCTGGGCGATCGTCACCACCCCGGTCCCGCCGACGCCGGTGATGCGCAGGTTGAACTCGTCGGTCCGCACCCGGATCTCCGGCTCCGGCAGCGACTCCGCCGCAACCGGCGACACTCGCCCCGTACCGGCCCTTTCAGTTTTTCCCGGCTTGACGGTCAGGAATGACGGGCAGTCGCCGTCCAGGCAGGAGAAGTCCTTGTTGCAGGACGCCTGGTGGATGCGGGTCTTGCGGCCGAACTCGGTGTCGGTCGGCTGCACCGACAGGCAGTTCGACTTGGTCCCGCAGTCGCCGCAGCCCTCGCAGACCCGCTCGTTGATCAGCACCCGCTCGGCCGGCTCGGCCACCAGCCCCCGCTTGCGCTTGCGGCGCAGCTCGGTCGCGCACTCCTGGTCGTGGATGAGGACCGTGACCCCGTCGATGGCGGCCAGTTCCTCCTGGACCTGGGCGAGCTGGTCGCGGTGGCGGACGGTGGTGCCCCGCGGCAGCCGCACCCGCCGGTACCGGCCGGGGTCGTCGGTGGTGATGACGATCCTGGCGACCCCCTCGGCCAGCAGCGCGGCCGCCACCCGCGGCACCGGCATCTTGCCGACCGCCTGCTGGCCGCCGGTCATCGCCACCGCCCCGTTGTAGAGCAGCTTGAACGTGATGTGGGAGCCGGCCCCGATCGCCTGCCGGATGGCCAGGCTGCCGGAGTGGTGGAACGTCCCGTCGCCGATGTTCTGCAGCAGGTGGTCCTGGCGGACGAACGGCTCCATGCCCACCCACAGGCCGCCCTCGCCGCCCATCTGGGTGAACCCGATGATGTTGCCGAACCGTTCCTCGGGCATCAGGACGGCCAGCGTCGAGCAGCCGATGCCCGCACCGACCAGCGACCCGTCCGGGACCTGGGTGCCCCGGTTGTGCGGGCAGCCCGAGCAGAAGTACGGGGTCCGGGCGATGATCGGCAGTAGCTCCAGCGGCCGCGGTCCGCCCGCGGCGGCCGCGCCCGGCTGGCCGCCACCCACATAAGCCTGCACGGCCGGCTGGTCCAGGTGGGCGAGGATGCGCGGCGCCAGCGCGGCCGCGATCACGTCCGGCGGCAGGTCGCCGGTGGTGCGCAGCATCGGCGCGCCGGACGGGGTACGGCGCCCGCTGACCAGCGGTGCGTCCGGCTGGCGGTAGAACAGGTCCTTGACCGCCAGCTCGATGAACGCCCGCTTCTCCTCGACCACCACGATCTCGTCCAGGCCGCGGGCGAACTCGGTGACGATGCGGGGCTCCAGCGGTGAGACCATGCCCAGCTTGAGCACCCGCACCCCGGAATGGTCGAGGTTGTCCGGGCCGATTCCGATCAGCTGCAGCGCCTGCCGGACATCCAGGTAGCTGGCCCCGGCGGCGACGATCCCGACCCGGGCGGCCGGGTCGCCTTCGATGCGGTTGAGGCCGTTGGCGTAGGCGTACCGGCGGGCCAGCTCCAGCCGCGCCCCGGTCTGCGAGGTCTCCAGCGCGGTCAGGTTCGGCTGCAGGAAGTTGGCCGACACCTGGTGCCGGAACTCGGCCCCGTCCACCGTCCGGTCCGGTTCGGTGACCGTGATCCGGTCGTCGGCCACCCGGACCGAGGCGGACCCGTCGACCACGTTGGTGGCCAGCTTGAACCCGGTGAACAGCCCGCAGAAACGGGACAGCGCGATGCCGTGCAGCCCCAGGTCGAGCACGTCCTGGGGGTCGGCCGGGGCCAGCAGCGGCATGCCCAGCTCGGCGATCGCGACCTCGGAGCTGCTGGGCACGGTCGAGGACTTGGCCACCGAGTCGTCGCCCACCATGATCAGTACCCCGCCGCCCGCGTCGGCGCCGCCCAGGTTGCCGTGCCGCAGCGCGTCGGTCGCCCGGTCCAGGCCGGGCGCCTTGCCGTACCAGATGCCGACCACGCCGTCGCAGGTCTTGTCCGGTGACGCCGAGGCCAGCTGGGAGCCCTGCACCGCGTTGGCGCCGAGCTCCTCGTTGACCGCGGGCCGGTGCACCACGCCGTGCGCCTCGAGCAGCTCGCGGCGGCGCCCGATCTCCAGGTCGTAACCGGCCAGCGGCGACCCTTCGTAGCCGGAGATCAGCGTCCGGGTCCGCCGCCCGGCCTGCTGGTCGCGTCGGTACTGGTCGATCGGGATCCTGACCAGCGCCTGCAGGCCGGACAGGTAGAGCGCTCCCTCCTCAAGTTCGTAGCGGTCCGACAGCCGGAAGGTCCGATCCCCGAGGAGGCTCATGTCAGCATCATAAATAGGCCGGACTACGCACCCGGGGACGCATCGGGGGACCGCGGTATCAGCGGCAGCGACCAGGAGAAGCGGATCGCCAGCAGCCGCAGCACCAGCGTGACCGCCACCGCCGACCAGCGGGCGGCCTCGTACGGGGCGTGCAGCTCGGTCAGCGCCACCAGCATGGTCGCCCCGGCCGCGGCGGTCAGCGCGTAGATCTGGCCGACCAGCAGCAGCGGCCGTTCGCGGGCCAGCACGTCGCGGGCGACCCCGCCGCCGGTGCCGGTGATCATTCCCAAGAGGACCGCGACCGGCCCGCCGGTCCCGGCCGCCAGCGCCAGCTCGGTCCCGGTCACCGTGAACACCGCCAGCCCGGCCGCGTCGGCCGCCAGCACCAGCCGCAGCGAGTCCGGTTCCTGGCGCCGGTGCCAGTAGGCCTCGGCGATGACCGCCGCCGCGGTGCCGAGCGCCACCCACACCGGCCACGGATGCTGCACCCAGCTCACCGGCAGCCGGCCCAGCAGCAGGTCGCGCAGGGTCCCGCCGCCGACCGCGGTGACCACCGCCAGGACCGCGACGCCGAGCCAGTCCATGCCCGCGCGGACCGCGACGGCCGCGCCGGACACCGCGAAGGCGACCGTGCCGACGAGCTGGAGCCCCAGGTACGGGTCCTCCAGCGTCAGCCGGTGCAGGGGGATCACGAGCCGGAGCCGGGCTCAGCCGAGCTGGGCGGCGAGGTCGCGCAGCGGCTGCTCGTAGGCCTGGGCGTAGGTCGGGAACGGGTGCACCACGTCGGTCAGCACCGCCAGCGGCACCTCGCCGCGGATGGCCAGGCCGGCCTCGCAGATCCAGTCGTCGGCGCCCGGCCCGACCGCGGCCGCGCCGATCAGGACGCCGCGATCCCGGTCGGCGACCAGGATCAGGGTGCCGCCTTGGGCGCCGTCGGTGTTGGTGCGCACCAGCCCGGACAGGTCGGCGGTGGCGGTCAGTACGTCGATCCCGGCCGTGGTGGCCTGCTCTTCGGTCATTCCCACGCTGGCCATCGGCGGCCGGGTGTACACGACCCGGGGCATCGACCGGTAGTCGGCCTTCCGGCGCCGGTCGGCAATGTTGTCCAGCACCACCTGGGCCTGATAGTCGGCGCCGTGGGTGTAGGGCGCGATCCCGGTCACGTCGCCGGCCGCCCACACGTGCTGGTGCCCGCGGACCCGGCAGTAGGGGTCGACCTCGAGGGCGCCCCGGGCATCGGGCTCGATCCCGAGCCGGTCCAGGCCCAGCCCGCCGGTGACCGGGGTCCGGCCGACCGCCAGGATCAGCCGCTCGGCCTCAACCGGCGGCCCGTCCTCGAACAGGATCCGCGTCCCGCCGCCGGGGGCCGCTTCGACCGCCGTGACCTTCGCCTCCAGCCGGACGCCGGCCCCGGCCTGGTGCAGCACCCCGGCCATGGCCGCGCCGATGATCGGCGGCTCGTTGCTGACCAGCCGCGGCATCGACTCGATGACGGTCACCGCCGCCCCGAAGCCGGCGTAGATCTGGGCGAACTCGCAGCCGATGGGGCCGCCGCCGAGGATCGCGACCGAGGCCGGCCGGTCGGGCTCGGACAGGGCCCGGTCGCTGGTCCAGTAGGCCACCGTGTCCAGCCCGGTGATCGGCGGGACGGCCGGCTCGGACCCGGTCGCCACCACCAGGTGCAGGTAGCCGAGCTGGCGGCCGTCCACCTCGAGCAGGCCGGGGGAGACCACCTGGCCGCGGCCGCGGATCAGCGTCACCCCGCGCCGCTCGGCCTCCTCGGCGTGGCCGTCGTCGTGCCGGTCGTGGGCCAGCTGGTCGCGCCGGGCGGTGGCGGTCCGGAACGCCGCCGCGGCCGATCCCAGCTCGACCGGCCGGGCGGCCCCGCCCAGGTCCACCAGCCGCCCGGCGTCGGCGCGGGCCTCGGCCGACCGGAGCATGGCCTTGCTCGGCACGCACGACACGAACGGGCACTCGCCGCCGACCCGCAGCTTCTCCACCAGCGCCACCGACCGGCCTGCGGTGGCCAGGTCGCCCGCCACGTATTCGCCCGCCGAACCGGCCCCCAGGACGGCTACCTCGAAGTTTTCCACCCGGTGAACGCTACATGTGGCTGAGGAAGTCGGCTGCGATCGGGCCGTCGGTCGGGCCGCCGTTGCCGGGGGAATCGATGACCAGGACCGCGAACGCCACGTTGTCCTTGAACCCCATCAGCCAGGCGTCGATCTTGAGCGGGTTGCTGGTGCCGTACTCGGCGGTCCCGGTCTTGGCGTCGGTGCCGCCCGGCAGGCCCTGGCCGGCCGCGGTGCCCGACGCCACCACCTGCGCCATCATCTGGTGCAGGTCGGTGACCACGTTCGACGGCAGCGTGGAGGTGGCGGCGGTGTCGTCCGGGGCCCCGGTGACCAGCCGCGGGGCCCGGACCGTGCCGGTGTCGACCGCGGCCGCCACCATGGCCAGGTTGAGCGGGGACAGCAGCACCCGGCCCTGGCCGATCGAGGTGGCGGCCAGGTCGGCCGCGTCCTTGGGCTGCGGCACCGACCCGGCGAAGGCCGGGGTCCCCATCTGGATGGCCCGGCCCAGCCGGTAGGTGGAGGCCACCGACGGGAAGTCTGAGGCCTGCAGCTTGCTGGTCGCCAGCCCGATGAAGGCGGTGTTGCAGGACTCCGCGAACGCGTGCAGCAGGTCGTTGACCTGGCCCTCGCCGTCGGAGTTGTGGAACACCTCGCCGTCCACGGTCGCGGTCGTCGGGCAGCTGGCGGCCGAGGTGGGGCTCAGGCCCTTGCCGATCAGCGCGGTCGAGGTCAGCACCTTGAACGTCGACCCGGGCGCGAAACCGCCGAGGATCGCCTGGTCGTAGCCGCCGGCGTTGGTGTTGGCGACGGCCAGCAGGTCCCCGGTGCTGGCGTCGACCGCGACCAGCGCCGCGCTCTTGCCCTTGGGGGTCTTGGCCGTCAGGGCCGACTCGGCCGCGTTCTGGACGTTCGGGTCGATCGTGGTCTTGACCGGCGTGCCCGCCTTCCCGGTCAGGGTGGCCAGCGTGGCCACGTGCGCGCCCGCCGCGGTGACGACCTGGACGGTGGCGGACGGGGTGCCGGCCAGCTGCTTTTCGGCCGACGCCTCCAGGCCGGTCTGGCCGACCACGCTGGACGCGTTGTAGGCGCCGCCGAGGTCCTTCAGCTCCTGGGCGGTGACCGCGCCGACCGTGCCGACGATCCCCGACGACAGCCCCGAGGTGATCGCCTGCTGAGCGGTTGAAGATTCGAACACGGTGCCCGGCAGCGGGTACAAGGTCGGCTTGAGCTGCTGGTAGCGGGCCTGGCTGACGGTGAACACGGGCTCGAAGAACGTCGGGTGGGCCTGGGCGGCGCTGACCGCGCTGCTGGCCTGCTGCTGGGTCGCGCCCGCGCTGACCAGCGCCTTGGTCAGCGCGGTGGCGTCCTTGACGCGGCTGCCCTCGACGCCGACCGTGACGTTGTCGGCCTGGGTGGTCAGCGCCTGGCCGTTGGCCCCGAGGATCGCGGCCCGGGCCGGCCAGGTGGTCAGCAGCGACAATTTGTCGCCCGCCGCCAGCTTGGGCGTGATCGTGGCCGGTGACCACTGCACCAGCCACTTGCCGTTGGTGGTGTTCACCAGCCGCAGCGTGGTGGCCAGGCTCACCGGGCCCAGCCCCTGCAGCTGGAACTTCTCGGTCACCGGCTCGCTCGCGGTCTTGCCCTTGGTGGTGACCTGGCCGCCGCTGAAGCTGGCCTGCTGGACGGTCAGCGCGGTGAACGCGGCCTGGTTGACCGCCGTGAAGTTGGCGGGTGGGTTGCTGACCAGCGCCTGCATCCCCGACCAGTCTTGCTTGGCCCAGTCGGACAGGTACGCGCTGGCCGTGGTTTCCGGTTTCGGGCCGCTGCTGCACGCACTCAGCAGCACCCCCAGCCCCAAAATCCCCGTGCAGGCCGCCGCCGCCCACCGGGACCGCCGGAATCTGTGCCCGTGGTTGTGCCCCCTGATGCCACCCATAGCCAGAGAGCGTACGCAGCGATCATGCCCACCCGGGCACGATCGGGGACGTTACGCTGAGCCATGCGGCCAACGCAGGACATCGAGACGCCGACCCACGACACCGAGCTGGCGATGTTCGGCCGCCCGAATGCGTTCGCCCGGCAGTTCGACTTCTGGGACGCCCAGTACGAAGGCCGCCGCTTGTTCAGCGAGCTGCTCGGCACGTTCTTCCTGGTGCTGGTGGCGGCGGGCGGCGGGGTGGTGAACGCGCGGTTCGGCGGCCACGCGGTGCCCGCCTCGGCCCGGGTGGTCGCCCCGGCCCTGATGGTGATGGCGATCATCTTGTTCATGGGCACGGTCTCCGGTGCCCACCTCAACCCGGCCGTCAGCCTGGCGTTCGCGCTGCGCGGTGACTTCCCGTGGCGGCGGGTGCCCGGCTACCTCGTCGCCCAGTACGCCGGCGCGGTGCTGGCGGCGCTGCTGCTGCGGGGCCTGCTGGGGATGCCCCGCCACGTCGGCCTGACCCTGCCCGGGGCCGGGATCTCCGCCCCGGTCGCCCTGATCTGGGAAATCGTGCTGACCACCGGCCTCGTCAGCGTGATCCTGGGCACCGCGTCGGGCGCCCAGCAGGTGGGTTCGTTCGCCGCCCTCGGGGTCGGCAGCTACATCGCCCTGGCCGGCCTGTTCGGCGCCCCCGTGAGCGGCGCGTCGATGAACCCGGCCCGGTCGCTGGGGCCGGCCCTGGTCACCGGCGACTGGACCGCCTGGTGGGTCTACCTGGCCGGCCCGGTGGCGGGCGCGGTCATCGCGGTCGGCGCCGCCTGGGTGCTGCGCGGCCCCGGCGGCGGCCGGGTCGGGCGGCGGGCCGCCCAGGGCACGCTCGGGACCGGGTGGCGGCCCGGCCCGATCGCCCCGCCCTCCGGGCCCACCGGAGAAAAAGGAGGTACCCGATGAACACCAACGAACAGTTGCCAGCTGAGCGGGCCGAGCACGGTAAGGCCGCGCGGACAACGGCGCCGCGCCGCAGCCACGCGGTGTTCGAGCCCGCCGCCGACCGGCCTGACCCGGTCGCCCTGCTCGAGCAGCAGGGCCGGGGCCGGATCGCCGACCTGCTGCCGATCCGGTACGGCCGGATGCTGGCCTCGCCGTTCGCCTTCCTGCGGGGCGCCGCCCTGATCATGGCGACCGACCTGGCCGGTACCCCGGCGACCGGCATCACCGTGCAGGCCTGCGGCGACGCGCACCTGTCGAACTTCGGCGTCTACGCCTCACCCGAGCGCCGCCTGGTCTTCGACGTCAACGACTTCGACGAGACGCTGCCCGCGCCCTGGGAGTGGGACGTCAAGCGCCTGGCCACCAGCATCGAGGTGGCCGCCCGGGTCAACGGCGACCGCCCGGCCAAGCGCCGCGACCTGGTGCGGGCGGCGGTCGCCCGCTACCGCACGACCATGCACGAGCTGGCCGGGCAGGCGGAACTTGCGGTCTGGTACGCCGCCGCCGAACTGGACGAGCTCGGCGCCCAGTATCAGAAGGCGATCGGCAGCGGGCTGCGCAAGCTCGGCCGGGAGGACCTGGCCCGGCTGCAGAACCGGGACGCCCGCGAGTCGGTCCGCGACCTGGTGCACACCGTCCACGGCCGGCCCCGCATCATCGCCCGCCCGCCGCTGGTCGTCCCGGTCGACGACCTGCCCGGACCCCAGGTCGCGAACACCTCCCGGCCCGGCCTCGAGCACGTACTCGCGGTGTACCGGCGCAGCCTGCCGCCCGACCGGCAGTACCTGCTGAACCGCTTCCAGGTGGCCGACGCCGCCCGCAAGGTGGTCGGCGTGGGCAGCGTCGGGATGGGCTGCTGGATCCTCCTGCTGACCGGCCGGGACGACTCGGACCTGCTGATGCTCCAGGTCAAGCAGGCCACCACCTCGGCCCTGAGCCAGTTCGCGGGGCCGACCCGGTACCTCAGCCAGGGCAAGCGGGTGGTGACCGGCCAGCAGCTCATGCAGGCCACCAGCGACATCTTCCTGGGCTGGCACCCGGCCCCGGGGAACGAGTCCGGGGTCGGCGACAGCTACCTGCGGCAGCTGCGCGACTGGAAGTACTCAGCCCCGGTCGAGGCGATGCCGACCGCCACCATGCACCGCTACGGCCAGCTGTGCGGCCAGGCCCTGGCCCGCGCCCACGCCCGGTCCGGCGACCGGATCGCCATCGCCGCCTACCTGGGTACCTCGACCCAGTTCGACGACGCGGTGGCCGACTTCGCGGTCGCTTACGCCGACCAGAACGAGCGCGACTTCGCCGCCCTGACCGCCGCCCACCAGGCCGGCCAGATCAAGGCCGAGACGGGGGTCTGAGCCCGGCGGTTACCAGGCCGCGCCCGGCCGTGGCCGCGCCTAAACCGGCTGCCACTGGCCTTCGAAGCGGTACTCGATGCGCTCGGCGTCCCAGGTGTCGCGGCCGAAGTCGTTCAGCGGGGCCTGCTCGTTCTCACCGGACGGGTCGTACAGGCGGCCGATCGCGTAGGCACGGCCGCGGTCATCCGCCAGCCGGAAAAAGCGCCCGGCGGTGAGGGCTTCCCGCACATCCTCGGCGACCGCCGCCTCGGGCCCGGCCCGCCCGACCGCCGACGGTTCGGCCCCGTCGTAGCGGGCGACCAGATCCTCGGTGATCACCCAGCAGTACGGCGTGGTCAGCGACGAGAATTCCGCCAGCAGCTCGTCCGGCACCTCGTCCGGGTCCAGCTCGTCGGTGGCGGGCGGGGCCACGGGCGTGCCGAGGCCGCCGGGCTCGATTTCGTCTGGTGGTTTCACTGGGCCAGTCACGCCCCCTACTTATCCCTCCTCCACCGGATTATGTGTCGTTACCCTCGGGCTATGGCTTCTGCGGACGACGTGGACGACGAGCCGGAGGGTGGCGACGCGGCCTGCTGGGCGCGGCTGGTCTGCCCCGAGTGCGGCGCGATGACGACCGAGGGGCACCGGCCTGGTTGCTCCTTCGCGCCCCCGGCGGCCCGCCCTAGCCTGGCCTCCATGCACCTGGAGCACACGGCCGTCGTGGTCGACGACTACGACCAGGCCATCGACTTCTTCGTCAACGGGCTGGGGTTCGAGCTGGCCGAGGACTCCCCGGACCAGACCACCATCGGCCAGCGCCCCAAGCGCTGGGTGGTGGTCCGCCCGCCCGGCGCCCAGACCGGCCTGCTGCTGGCCCAGGCCGACGGCCCCACCCAGCAGGCCGGGGTCGGCCACCAGTTCGCGGGCCGGGTCGGCCTGTTCCTGCGGGTCGACGACTTCGCCGCCGCCTACCAGCGGATGACCGAGTACGGCGTCCAGTTCGAGGGCGAGCCCCGCTCGGAGCGGTACGGCCAGGTCGTGGTGTTCCGCGACGTGGCCGGCAACCGCTGGGACCTGCTCGGCCCCCGGCCCCGTGAGTGACCTGCGGATCCGCCCGGCCCGCGCCGCGGACACGGACACGCTGACGAAGCTGATCAAGTCCGCCTACCGCGGGAGCGACAGCCGGGCCGGCTGGACCAGCGAAGCCGACCTGGTCGAAGGCGAGCGCATCAGCACCGATCAGGTCGAGGCCATGATCAGCGAGGGCGGCTCGCTGCTGCTGGCCGGCGAGCAGGACGGCCAGCTCGTCGCCTGCTGCCAGGTCCGCAACCAGGGCGCCGGGCTGGCCTACTTCGGCACGTTCGCGGTCTCGCCCACGGCCCAGGGCGGCGGTATCGGCCGCCAGCTCATGGCCGAAGCCGAGCGCCAGGCGGTCACCGCGTTCAACGCCCGCCGCCTGGAGATGACCGTGCTCGCTCAGCAGGACAAGCTCATCGCCTACTACGAGCGCCGCGGCTTCGCCCGCACCGGCGAGACCCGGCCGTTCCCGGCCGACTCCCGCTACGCCCGCCCCCGGCGCGACGACCTGTACTTCGTCGTCCTCGTCAAGGACCTGGCCTGACCGCCGCTCAGGCCGCCTGCAGCTCCAGCTCGGGCTGGTCGACGATGACCACGGAGTTGTCGCTGCCGAACGGGTTGGGCTCGTAGCGGTCCGCTTGCCAGGCGTTTTCCCAGCGCTGGCCGTCCAGCAGGTACCGGTAGCGGTAGCTGTTGCCCGGCTCCAGCGGCAGGGTCACCTGCCAGCCGCCGTCGTTGGCGCGCTGCAGTGGGGTCGGGGCGGCCGTCCAGCCGTTGAAGTCGCCGCACAGCAGCACGTCGTCCGCGCCGACCTCGGCGGGCAGCGTGAACGTGACATTGACCATGGCGATCTGCTGGGCCAGGGCGGCCCCGAACTCCAGGGTCGTCTCGGAGTCGGCCGGGTCATCGGAAATCACCACGGGCTCGGCGGCCACGACGGGCTCAGACACCACCGCCGGCTCGGCCGACACCGCCGACACCATCGGCTCAACGGCGACCGGCTCAGCCGCCGCGGCCCGGTGCGAACCGCGGTAGAACCAGCGGCCGTCCGACAGCAGCCAGTGCACCAGCCGCATGACAAGGTTGTAAGAAGACCTGATAATCCTGCGAAAAGCCGAACGAACAGTCGAAACGGGATCCATCGTGTCCTGCTTCTATCGGGGGTAAAAGGGGAGGTGGCGTGCGCGACCCGCGCTGCCACGACGGAAGTCAAAGGTCACTCTGCCGGGTCCGGGCCGCCCGTTCAACGACCGACATCCCGGCGATTCCAACGTGTTATCGAAGCCCGGCCGGTCACCGCCACCAGCCCCGGCCGTGTCACCTGATTGAGCCCACGGCTCTCACCAGGGCCGCCACGCTGATCGTTTCCAGCTGGTCGCTGCCCGGGCCATCATGGTGGGGTGCGGCGCGTCGTCATCCTCGGCCGCGGCGGCGCGGGCAAGTCAACGCTGGCCCGCGAGCTCAGCCGCCGCACCGGGCTGCCGGTGATCGAGCTGGACGCGCTGTTCTGGCGACCGGGACCCACCCCGACGCCGCCCGGCCCGTGGACCGTCCGCCAGCGTGCACTCCTGGCCCCGCCCGCCTGGATCATCGACGGCGACCTGGGCCCGTACGACCGCGACCTGGAGCTGCGCCTGCGGGCGGCCGACACCGTGATCGTGCTGGACTTCGGGCTCCTGCGCTGCGCAGCGCGCACGCTTCGCCGCGGCCGGGAACAAGCCGAGTACTGGCGCTGGCTGTGGGCCTACCGGCGCCGTAGCCTGCCGGTCATCAGCGGCGCGATCGACGCCGCCGCCGGCCAGCCCGCCGTGCACGTGCTGCGCACCCCGGCCGCGGTCCGCCGCTTCCTGGCCACGGTCAGCTCAGGCCGGTCGTGATCAGGGCCGCCAAATCGGCGGGCGGGATGACGGTGGCGCTCGGCTCGCCCACCAGCGGCGCCAGCCCGGCCGTGAACGTGAGCAAGTGGGCGGCCGCCAGGTGGGCCGGGCCCGGTTCGGCGGCCGAACTGGCCCGGGCCAGGTAGCCGGCCACCATCGCGCTGATCCGGTCCTGGTACTCCTGGGCCCGGGCCCGGATCTCCGGGTGCGCGCCCGCCTCCTGGAGGATGATCTTGCGGGCCGCCGACGGCTCGCCCAGCACCGCCGACATGCGCTCCCACAGCGCCGCCACCGCGGCCGGCAACGGCGTGCCCGGGGCCAGCGGGGGCACCACGTCCCCGAGGGCGGACCACCGGTCGGTCCTGATCACCGCCAGCAGCAACTCCATCTTCGTTTTGAAATGGTAGAAGATCAGGCCGTGCGGCACCCCGGCCGCCTCAGCGATGCGGGCGGTCGAGGTGCGGTCGAAGCCACGCTCGGCGAACAGCCTTTCGGCGCTGGTGAGGATCCGTTCCCGGGCCGGAAGGTCGTCGCCGCTGGCGGGGCCGGCACCCAGCTGATCAGCCACCACGCAACTCCGGGGCCGGCCTAGATCTTGTGGTCGATGGCGAAGCCGTCCGGCACGATCAGGTCGGCCGCCGACAGGTCGCGGACGGAGGTCTTGCCCAGCCCCAGCAGGGTCTCGCTGACCCCCTGGCGGAGGATCTCCAGCACGTTGGTGACGCCGCGTTCGCCGCCCGCCGCCATGCCCCACAGGTAGGCGCGGCCGATCATGACCGCCCGGGCCCCCAGCGCCAGCGCCTTGACCACGTCGCTGCCGCGGCGGATGCCGCCGTCCAGCACCACCTCGAGCTGGTCGCCGACTGCGTCGGCCACCCCCGGCAGGCAGCGGATGGTGGCCGGGGTGGAGTCCAGGTTGTTGCCGCCGTGGTTGGACACCGAGATCGCGGTCGCCCCGATGTCGACCGCCCGGCGGGCGTCGTCCGGGCGGGTGATGCCCTTGATCATGAACGGGCCGCCCCACTGCTCCCGCAGCCAGGCCAGATCCTCCCAGGTCGGCAGCGGCGAGTTCATCCACTGGCCGTAGGCGCCGAAGAAGGTGGGGATCTCGGTCTGGTCCCTGGCCCCCAGGTTGGGTACGCCGAGGTCCGGCAGGGCGCCGCTGCGCAGGTAACGGGCCAGGTAGGCGGGCTTGAGGACGACCTGCGGGGCGTACCGGAGCATGGCCTTGAGGTCCAGCTTCTCCGGGATGTAGGGGCTGCCCCAGTCCCGCCGGGAGTCGAACACCCAGTCCAGGGTGACGATCAGCCCCTTCGCGCCGGCCGCCCGGGCCCGCTCGGCCCGGGCCAGGATGTCGTCCCGGGTGCCGACCCAGTAGCTCTGGAACAGCAGCTTGTCGGTGACCTGGCCGACCTCTTCGACCGGCTTGGACGCGAACGAGGACAGGCCCACGGCGGTACCGGCCGCCTGCGCGGCCCGGGCCACCGCGACCTCGCCGTCCGGGTGCACGGCCTGGACCCCGGTGGGGGAGCAGATCACCGGGAAGCTGATGTCCAGCCCCATCACGGTGGTGGCCAGATCCCGGTTGGTGGGCAGATCGGCCACGTGCGGCCGCAGCTTGAGCCGGGAGAACGCGGTGATGTTCTCGTTCATCGTCTCGCCCGCTTCGGCCCCGGCCACCAGGGCCAGGTACACGCCGCGGGGCAGCTGCCGCTGGGCCCGGCGCTGAGCCTCGGCCACGGTTTCGAACCAGTCTCGGGTACTTGCCATGGGAACCCCGTATCTCAGAACTCGGTGACGCCGGCGTCCGGCGCGATCTCGTGGGCGGTGATGTACTTCGACTCGTCGGAGGCGAGGAACAGCACGGTGTCGGCGATGTCCTCCGGCTCGGTGCCCTCGACCGGGAGCATGTTGATGAACATGGCTCCAAGCCGGTCGTACCCGGCGATCGCCGCCCCTATCTCCTCCTGCATGCGGCCGCTTCCCATCGGGGTGTTCACCCCGGTCGGGTGCACGCTGTTGACCCGGATGCCGTGCTGGCCGAGCTCGGCCGCGAACGCCTTGGCCATCCCGCGGACCGCGAACTTGCTGGTCGTGTACGGCACCATGAACGGCTGCACCTTGAGGCCGGCCGCCGAGCTGATGATGATGACCGAGCCGCCGCCCGCCTGGACCAGGTGCGGGGCCGCGACCATGACCGTGTTCCAGGTGCCGGTCACGTTGGTGCTGATCGTGTCCTCGTAGATCTGCGGGGTGGTCTGGTCCCAGGGCTTGGGCACGCAGATGCCCGCGTTGGCGACCACCACGTCCAGCCGCCCGAGCTGGGCGACCGCGTCGTCGACGATCGTCCGCAGCCGGCCCAGGTCGCGGATGTCGACGATGCCGGAGACGACCCGGCGGTCGAGCGTCTCGATCTGCTTGACCGTCTCGGCCAGGTCTTCCGGGGTGGCCGAGTCGTAGGGCACGCTCGGCAGCGGCGCACACACGTCGACCACGATCAGGTCGGCCCCCTCCCGGGCCAGCCGGATCGCATCCGCCCGGCCCTGGCCGCGGGCCGCCCCGGTCACCAGCGCGACCTTCCCGGCCACCCGGCCGGTTGTCTCACTCATGGCACCCCTCCGTATCTTTGACTGAGTACTCAGTTTACCTCCTTCCCGTCGATTGGACGACAGGTGTCCGTTAGTACTAACGTAGCGGACATGGACGACGAAGTTCCTGGTCAAGATGGTCAGGCGTCCGAAGACCGGCGGCGTTCGATGACCGAGAACACCGACCCGCGGGCGCTCCGGACCCGGGAGAAGCTGGTAAGTGCGTTCCACGACGCGATCACCGAATCCGACCCGCGCCAGATGACGGTGAGCGCCCTGGCCCGGGCGGCCGGCGTCAACCGGACGTCGTTCTACGAGCACTTCGCCTCGCCCGAGGACCTCGCCATCCACGCCCTGAGCGAGCTGTTCGACGTGGTCAGCAACGCCGACATCGCGCTCCGGTCCGAGCACACGGTCAGCGGGGCCGAGGCCAGCCGCCGGGCGCTGCACGAGATCGTCGCCTTCGTGGGCGAGCGGCGCGACTCCTACGCCCGCCTGCTCGGCCCCGGGGCCGCCCCGCAGCTGGTGCGGGCGGTCGCCGAGGCGTTCACCGAGCGGACCGTCCTGGCCCTGGAGCCGATGGACGTGCGCCCGCCCGCGGCCGACCCGCGGGTCACCGCCCAGTTCCTGGCGGGCGGCGTGCTCGGCGTGGTCGGCGCCTGGCTGGCCGGCCCGGCCCCCGCTACGAGCCCCGATCAGCTGGTCGAGGCCCTGGTCCAATGCCTGCCGGGCTGGCTGCTCGACGGCTGATCAAAAACCCATCCGTCATGGAAAAACTGAAAGGGCAATCACATGGGACAGCTTGACGGGAAAGTCGCCTTCATCACTGGTGCGGCCCGCGGTCAGGGCCGCAGCCACGCCCTGACCCTGGCCCGCGAGGGCGCCGACATCATCGCGGTCGACCTGTGCGCGCAGGCCGGCAGCGTGCCGTACCCGATGGCCACCCCCGACGACCTGGCCGAGACGGTCAAGGAGGTCGAGGCGCTGGACCGCCGCATCATCGCCGGCCAGGCCGACATCCGCGACCTGGCCGCGCTCAAGACGGCCGTCGACCACGGCGTCGCCGAGCTCGGCCGGCTCGACATCGTGCTGGCCAACGCCGGCATCTCCAGCATGGCGCCCACGCTGGAGATGGACGAGGCGATGTGGGACGAGATGATCGACATCAACCTGACCGGCCAGTGGAAGACGATCAAGGCGGCCGTCCCGCACATCGTCGAGGGCGGCCGGGGCGGGTCGGTGGTGATCACCAGCTCGCTGGCGGCGATCACCACCAACGAGAACATCGCCCACTACACGGCGGCCAAGCACGGCCTGATCGGGCTGATGCGGGTGCTGGCCAAGGAGCTGGCGCCCCACAACATCCGCGTCAACACGCTGCACCCGACCACCGTGGCCACCCCGATGATCCTCAACGAGCCGACCTACAAGCTGTTCCGGCCCGACCTGGAGAACCCGACCTACGACGACTTCGCGGTGGCCGCCCGGACCCTCAACAAGCTCCCGATCGTCGCGGTCGAGGCCCAGGACATCTCCAACGCCGTGCTCTACCTGGTCAGCGACTCCGGCCGCTACATCACCGGCATCACCCACGTCATCGACGCGGGCGGCCAGGTCTGAGCCAGGCCGGCATCCAGTTATCTCTCCAGCCACAGGAAGGCCCTTTAAAAATCATGGGAATGCTTGACGGCAAGGTCGCCCTCATCACCGGCGGATCCCGCGGCCAGGGCCGCGCGCACGCGGTGACCTGCGCGCGCGAGGGCGCCGACGTGATCATCGTCGACATCGCCGACCAGCTGAGCACGGTGCCTTACAAAATGGCCCGCCAGGAAGACCTGGACGAGACCACCAAGCAGGTCGAGGCGCTCGACCGGCGCATCCTCGCCCTCCAGGGCGACGTGCGCGACCAGGGTCAGCTGGACGCGGCCGTCCAGCAGGGCATCGCCGAGTTCGGGAAGATCGACATCCTCATCGCCAACGCCGGCATCTGGACCACGGCCCCGTTCTGGGAGCTGACCGATGAGGCGTGGGACGAGATGATCGGGGTCAACCTGACCGGCGTGTGGAAGTCGGCCAAGGCGGTCGCGCCGCACATGATCGAGCGGAAGACCGGGTCGATCGTCATCACCTCCTCCACCAACGGCATCGAGCCGGGCCTGAACTACGCGCACTACGTGGCGGCCAAGCACGGCGTCATCGGGCTGATGAAGAACATCGCGCTGGAGCTGGCGCCGTACGGGATCCGCTGCAACTCGATCAACCCGGGCGCGATCCGCACTCCGATGACCGACCACCAGGGCGCCTGGGACATGTTCGCCGGGCACCCGGGCGGCACCGAGGCCGACCTGATCGAGGGCGGCTACCACTTCACCGCGCTGGCCGGTACTTCCTTCATGGACCCGCAGGTCATCGCCGACACCGCGCTGTACCTCAACTCCGACCTGGCGGCCAAGGTCACCGGGGTCACGATCCCGGTCGACGCCGGCCACCTGATCCTCACCGGCGTCAACAACACCCCGGTGAAATAACGGGGCGGGGCTGGGCAACGGTAGGCTGACCTGTCGCCACCGCTGATGGAGTTGCCCGCCGATGCTCAGCCCTGAACTGATCGATTCGCTGTTCCCCGCGGACCTGCCCGGCCCCGAGCACTGGGAGCAGCGGTACCCGCCGCGTGACCTGCCGCCGGGCGCCCTGGTGACCCGGTTCGGGCCCAGCCCGACCGGCTACCTGCACATCGGCGGGGTCTACGTGGCGATGATCGACGCCGACCTGGCCCGGCACACCGGCGGCACCTACCTGCTGCGGATCGAGGACACCGACCAGGCCCGGGTCACCGAGGGCGCCACCGAGCAGTTCGCGGACGGGCTGACCTACTTCACGATCAGCCCCACCGAGGACGACCTGAGCGGGCACTACGGCCCGTACGTGCAGTCCAGCCGGGCCGAGATCTACCTGACCTACGCGCGCGAGATGCTCCGCCAGGACCGCGCCTACCTGGACTTCGCGACCAAGGCCGACCTGGAGGACATCACCGCCCGGCAGCGGGCGGCCGGGGCGCTGCCCGGTTACTACGGCAAGTGGGCGATCTGGCGGGAGGCGACTGAAGAGCAGGTCAGGGAGCGGCTGGCCGCGGGCGACCCGTTCGTGGTCCGGTTCCGGTCCCCGGGGCTGTCCGGCGGCCGGGTCAGCTTCACCGACGCGATCCGCGGCGAGCTGAGCGCCGACGACAACCGCAACGACGCGGTGATCCTCAAGAGCAGCGACCAGCCGCTGCGGCTGCCGACCTACCACTTCGCGCACGCGGTCGACGACCACCTGATGCGGATCAGCCTGGTCGTCCGGGGGGATGAGTGGCTGTCCTCGGTGCCCCTGCACCTGCAGCTGTTCGACGCCCTCGGCTTCCCGCGGATCCAGTACGCGCACGTCGCCCCCCTGATGAAGCAGGACGGCGGCAGCCGCCGCAAGCTGTCCAAGCGCAAGGACCCGGAAGCCAGCGTCGGCTTCTACATCGAGCAGGGCTACCCGGCCGAGGCCGTCCAGTACTACCTGCGCGGGCTGGCCAACGGGCGGCTGGCCGAGCTGCCGCTGCCCGACGCGCTGGCCGCCCCGATCGAGCTGTCCGGCTTCAACGCCGCCGGGGCCCTGGTCGACCTGGTCAAACTGGACGACATCAGCGCCGACTACATCGCCACCCTGCCCGCCGACGCGATCATCGGCCAGGTCTCGACCTGGGCTGAAGCCTACGACCCGGTCCTGACCGAGGTGCTGGCGGCCGAGCCCGGCCTGGCCCGCCGCGCCCTCGACATCGAGCGGGTGGACGTGCCCAACCCCCGCAAGGACCTGCGCCGCTGGGCCGACTTCCGGCCGGTCTACGGCTACTTCTTCCCGCAGATCTTCGCGCCGGTGACCAACCCGGCCGACGAGCGGTTCAGCGGCCTCGCCCCCGACCTGGTCCGCCACGTGGCGACGGCCTTCGCCGACGGCTACCAGCCGCCCGGCCCCGACGTCGAATGGTTCGACCAGATCCGCGAGCTGGCCACCGCGCTGGGCTTCGCTCCCAACGCCAAGACCTACAAGAAGGACCCCGGCGCCTACCCCGGCTCCATCCGGGAAGCCTCCCAGGTCATCCGCGTCCTGCTCACCGGCACCCCCCGTAGCCCCGACCTGGCCCAGGTCGCGGGCGCGCTCGGTACCGACGAGGTGCTCCGCCGCATCCGCGCGGTCATTTAGCTCAGCGCTGTATCAGAGCTGCCTCTGACCGCTCCGTCCCAGCAGGGGCGGGCGCTCAGGGCAGGTGGCCCGGCCGCCCGGTCATGGGGGGAGGCGGCCGTGGCGACCATCGTCCTCAGGCCACGGGCCGGGGCGGCCCGGCCGATCGGCCGGGCCCGCCGGGGTGCGCGCGGGCAGCGGGTGGCCCCGCGGGCGGTGTTCGGCGCGGCCGCGGCCGCCCTGGTCGGCGCGGTCGGCGCGGTCCTGGTTCAGCTGGTGGCCGAGCTGCTGAGCTTCCCGGCCCCGGTCGCCGTCATCGGCATCATGGTGCTGACGGCGGGGCTGGTCGGCTGGCTGCTGGGTGGCCTGCGCCGTCAGGGGACCGGTAAGGCGAGGCGAGGGCGGGTAGATGGCCAGGTATGACGCAATGGCGGCGAGTATCGGCGGGGGAGCGGGAGCCTGCCGGTACGGCTATCCGCACGGTGGATGGCGTCCCGGTGGTGTTCCAGTACGGGCAGCCGATTCCGTCGTTCGACGTCCGGGCCGATGTCCCGCCCGAGCGGGACTACCTGGACCTGGACGGGCGCTGGCGGTTCGCGTTCGACCCCGGCGATGCCGGTACCGCTGAGGGCTGGATGCAGCCCGGCTTCGACGACAGCGGCTGGGCGGAGGTCGAGGTCCCGCTCCCCTGGGACCTGTACGGCACCGACGGGTTCGGCGCCTACGACGGCCGCGGCTACGGGAGCGGCACCGCCTTCCAGGACGGCTACGCCTGGTACCGGACCGGGTTCGAAGGGCCCGCCGCCTGGTCCGGCCGGTTCGTCAAGCTGTGCTTTCTCGGGGTGAACTACGCCGCCTCGGTCTACGTCGACGGCACGCTGGCCGGTGAGCACGAGGGCGGCCACACTCCGTTCGCGGTCGACATCACCCCGATGATCCGGCCCGGCGCAGTGAACCAGCTGGCGGTCCGGGTGTACCGCCGCCCCTGGTACGGCCCCGGGCTGACCAAGGACGACGCGATCAGCGGCCCGACCGAGCTGCCGCCCAAGCCGGTCGACTACTGGCCCTACGCCGGCCTCACCCGCTCGGTCTTCATCGAGGCCACCGCCCCGGTCACCGTGAGCAAGCTGGTCACCAGCGCCCGCGACGGGCGGCTGGCGGCGGCCGCCGTCGTGTTCAACCACGGGACCGAGCCGGTCCGCCGCCGGCTGATCCTCGACCCGGGTGCGGGCACCGGCGGCGCCCCGGTCGGCCAGGAGCTGAGCCTGGCGCCCGATGAGGTCCGGGTGGTCCGGGCCGAGCTGCCGATCCCGGCCGCGTCGCCCTGGTCGCCGGCCGATCCCCGGCTGTACCAGCTGACGGCCCGGCTCGAAGCGGACGGCGCCGCGGGTGACAGCCTGGTCGCGCGGTACGGGATGCGGGCGATGGAGGTGGTCGGCAGCCGGCTGTACCTGAACGGCGAACCGGTGTTCCTCAAGGGCCTGAACTGGCACGAGGAGACCCCCGAGCGCGGCCGCTCGATGACCCGCGCGGACTACGACCGGCTACTGGAGGTCGCCGCCGACCTCGGTGCCAACTTCCTGCGCAACTGCGGCTACACCCGTCATCCGGACTTCTACCGGGCCGCCGACGAACGCGGGATGCTGGTGTGCGACGAGACCGACAACTTCTGGGTCGAAGCCGGCCAGCAGCAGCTCCAGGCCCGCTACGGCCTGTCGGCCGCGCTGGTCGCCGCCATGGTGTGGAACCAGGTCAATCACGCCTGCGTGGTGCTCTGGTCGCTGCAGAACGAGTCCGCGACCGGCGACCGCGACACCTACCGGACCTGGATCGCGCAGCTGCGCGACGCGGCCCGCATCGATCCGCAGCGGCGCCCGGTCACCTGGGCGTCGTCGACCAGCTGGGACCCCGCCTTCGACCTGGCCGACGTCATCGGCTTCAACGAATACTTCGGCTACTTCTACGGCCGCGACGACGACCTCGGCCGCACCATCGACACCGTCCACCGCCAGTACCCGCGCTCACCCATCCTCATCACCGAGAACGGCAGCTACGCGGACCTGGGACGGCACGGCCGCCGCTCAGAGACCGGGACCGAGGAGTGGCAGGCCGACAAGCTGCGCCGCCACTGGCGGCAGGTGGCCGCCCGCCCCGGCTACGTGGCCGGCTACACCTACTGGGTGCTGGCCGACTACAAGCAGCGCATGCATTACAACCACAATCTCAACGGCATCTCCGCCATGGGCCTGCTCACCTTCGACGGCCACCGCCGGGCCGCCTACGACACGTTTCGCGACAGCGTCAACCCGGTCCGGCGCCGGTAGCCGGGTGCGGGTCGCTACCGGCCGATCTGGAGCACGACCTTGCCGCCGGGGTGACCGCCGGCCACCTGCGCCAGGGCCGCGCGGGCCTGGTCCAGCGGCAGCACCGCCGCCACCCGCGGCCGCAGCTGGCCGGATTCGACCAGCCGGGTGATGGCTTCCAGCCGCTCGCGGCCACCGCGGGCGGCGAACGACTCGCCGGTGATGCCGCGGTCCAGCACCAGCTCGGGGCCGGACACGATGATCGAGATCACCCGGCCGCCGTCGCGGACCGCGGTGATGGCCTGGTCGCGAGTCGGGCCGCCGGCCGCGTCGAACAGCCGATCGGCCCCGCCCGGCACCGCCGCCCGCACCTGTTCGGCCCAGCCGGGCTGGTGGTAGTCGAACACCTCGCTGGCGCCCAGACCGCGCAGGTAGTCGTGGCTGGCCGGGCCGGCCACGCCGAGCACCCGGGCTCCCAGCGCCACCGCGATCTGGACGGCGGCGCTGCCGGTGCCGCCGGAGGCCGCGGTGATCAGCACGGTCTGGCCGGCCTGCAGCTGCCCCTTGTCGACCAGGCCCTCGTAGGCGGTGCCGGCCCCGATCACCAGGCCAGCCGCCTCGGGAAAGCTCAGCCGGCCGGGCACCGGGGCCACCCGCGCGGCCGAGGCCACCGCCAGCTCGGCGAACCCGCCCCCGGCCGGGAACGTGGTCCCGTAGACCCGCTCGCCCGGCCGGATCCCGGTCTCGTCACCCGCCGCCTCGACGACGCCCGCGATCTCCTGGCCGGGCACGAACGGCAGCGCCACCCCCGGGAACCCGCCGCTCAGGAACCCGACGTCCCAGGGCCCGACCCCGGCCCCGTGCACCCGGACCAGCAGCTGCCCCGGGCCGGCGGTGGGGTCGGGCAGCTCGCCCAGCTCCAAGTGGTCGATCCCGCCCAGCTCCCGGGCAAAAGCTGCTCGCATCGCGATCTCCTCAGTTGAGCCTCGCCCAGTCTGCCCCATGGGGCTCAGCCCGAGGTCAGCGGCCGCAGCCGCCAGGCCAGGCAGGATTGACCCATGCGCATCGTCGACATCCGGGAACGGGCGATCGGCATCTCCCGCTACCGCGACCCGGGGATCCCGTCCGGCGGGCTCACCACCAGCCTGGTCGCGGTGGTCACCGACGTGGTCCGAGGCGGGCGGCCGGTGACCGGGTACGGGTTCGCCTCGGTCGGGCGCTACGCCCAGAGCGGCGCCCTGGACATGGCGCTCTGGGACGCGGCCGCCAAGATCGCCCGGCTGCCGCTGCACCAGTTCCTGGCCGGCCGGCTCGGGCGGGTGGCCACCGGCGCCCCGGTATCGGTCTACGCCAGCGGCGGCTACCCGTACCCGGACGGCGACCTGGCCGCCCTGGCCCAGGAGATCCGGCAGTTCACCGACCTCGGGTTCACCCACGCCAAGATCAAAATCGGCGCTCAGCCGCTGGATGAGGATCGGCGCCGCATCGAGGCGGCCGCCGCGGCGCTGGCCGGACCCGGTCACCTGGCCGTTGACGCGATGAACGCCTACGGCCCCGGCCAGGCCCAGGCCGCCGCCGAGGCGCTGGCTCCGTTCGGGCTGTGGTGGTTCGAAGACCTCTGCGACCCGCTCGATTTCGCCACCCACGGCCGCGTCGCCGCCCGTTACCCGCACCCGATCGCGGCCGGCGAGGCGCTGTTCTCGGCGGCCGAAGCGGACCTGCTCGCCCAGCACGCGGGCCTGCGCCGGGACCGCGACATCCTGCTGTTCGACCCGGTGCACTGCTACGGTCTGCCCGGTTACCTGCGGATCATCGACACGCTGACCGCTCGCGGCTGGCCCCGGCGCGCGTTCTGGCCGCACGGGGGCCAGCTGTTCAGCCTGCACCTGGTGGCGGCGCTCGGGCTCGGCGGGGCCGAGGCCAACCCGCTCGCCTTCCACCCGTTCCACGGCCCGCCCGCCGCGCTGCCGGTCACCGACGGCCACGTCCCGCTGCCCGACGTGCCCGGGATCGGCTTCGAACTGCACGACGGGGCCCGGCAAGCCTTCCAGGGCCTGTGAGCGAACCTTCCGGCCCTCTTATCGGAGCAGGTCGGCGACGGCGGCGAAGGCGGGGTCGATGGCGCGCTCGGCGACGTTGCCGAAGCCGATGACCAGGGCGCCCCAGGCGGCCGGGTCGGGCTGGCCGCGGTACTCGGCCAGGCCGTACAACCCGACCCGGCGGTCGCGGGCGGCCGCGATCACGGCCGCTTCGCCGGCCGCGGCCGGCAGCAGGGCGACGGCCTGGAAGCCGGCCACCAGCCCGGTCAGCCGCACCGCCGGGCAGTGCCGGGCGAACGCGGCCACCAGCGCCGCCCGCCGGGCCGCGTAGACGCCCCGCATCCGGCGCAGGTGCCGGTCGTAACGGCCCGAGGTGAGCAGGAGAGCCAGCGCGAGCTGGTCGACCGTGTTGGAGCCGCGGTCGTTCATCTCCTTCTCGGCCGCGACCGCGGCGGCCAGCGCCGGCGGCGCCTGCATCCAGCCCAGGCGCATCGCCGGGGCCAGCGCCTTGCTGGCCGTGCCGAGCAGGAACACCTGGTCCGGGGCGAGGCCCTGCAGCGTGCCGACCGGTTCGGAGTCGTAGCGGAACTCCGAGTCGTAGTCGTCCTCGATCACGTATCCGCCGGTCTGGCGGGCCCAGTCCAGCAGCGCGTGGCGCCGGGCGGCCGACAGCACCATCCCCATCGGGGCCTGGTGGGCCGGGGTGACCACGACGGCCTCGGCCCCGGTGGCGGCCAGCGCGCTGACCACCAGGCCTTCCTCGTCGACGGGCACGTAGGCGACCCGCAGGCCCATGGCCAGGAACGCGCGCACGGTCTCGTCGTCCTCGGCCGGCCCGTAGCCGGGATCCTCGATGGCCACGCAGGACACCGCCCGTTCCCGGATCAGCGCCCGCAGCACCAGGTTGACGCCCTGGGCGAAGCCGGTGGTGACGATCATCTGGGCCGGATGAGCGTCGGCCGCCCGGATGCGCCGCAGGTAGGCGGCCAGCACGTCGCGCAGCACGGCGCTGCCGCGCGGGTCGCCGTAGCCGAGGTCGGCGGTGGGGATCTCGGTGCAGGCCTGGCCGACGGCCCGGGCCCAGTCGGCCCGCGGGAAGCTCGTCAGGTCCGGCACCCCCGGCTGGAAGTCCGCGATCATTGTGCGCTCCGCGACCGGGCGCACCGGTGGGGCAGCGGGGGCAGCGGCCATGGCCGGCCGCTCCTGGACGTCCGCCACCCGCGTGGCCGATCCGCCCCGGCTGGTCAGGTAGCCCTCGGCCAGCAGCTGGCCGTAGCAGTCCTGCACCATGCCGCGGGACACCCCCAGCCCGCGGGCCAGCTCCCGCGAGGACGGCAGCCGCTCGCCGCCGCGCAGCCGCCCGTCCCTGATCGCCTCGCGCAGGCTCGTCTCCAGCTGGGCGCGCAGCGGCTGGCCGGCTGACCGGTCCAGCCGCAGGAGCAGTTCCGGGCCCAAACCGGACCACTCGATCGCCATGGAATTGGACCTTACCAGGGTGCCGGTTGCTTCCTAGTGTCCTGGTTATGAGCACTGTCACCCCGGCGCCACCCGCCCCCGCACCCGTCGCACCAGCCCGGCCCGCCACCAGCGGCCGGCTGCTGAGCCTGCCTCTCGGCTTGGCCTTCGTGGCCGAGTTCACGTCGCTGACCAGCTTCTTCCTGCTCCTGTCGGTGATGCCGATGCTGGCCGCGGCGGCCGGGATCGGCAGCTCCGGGGCCGGGCTGACCACCGGGTCGCTGCTGCTCGGCACCGTGGTCGCCGAGGCGGCCGCCGCCGCCGGGATCCGCTGGCTGGGCTACCGGACGATGATCGCGGCCGGGGCGGTCCTGCTTGGCCTGCCCGCCCTGATCCTGCTGGCCCGGCAGCCGGAGGCGGTCATGCTCGCCGTCAGCTTCGTGCGCGGCCTCGGCTTCGGCCTGTGCGGCGTCGCCACCGGCGCGCTCACCGCCAGCCTGCTGCCGCCGGACCGGCGCGGCGAGGGCCTCGGCCTGCTCGGGCTGGTGTCCGGGGTGCCGGCCGTGGCCGCCCTGCCGGCCGGGGTCTGGCTGGCTGGGCACCACCTGGTCACCACGGCGGCGCTGCTGGCCGTGGTGACCAGGTG